>Ga0163144_10007594_pt1 | contig 23726 bp, 24 predicted proteins | sample OliLak19BULKMAT1_FD_123175 | JGI IMG/M metagenome (GOLD analysis project Ga0163144, IMG submission 123175) | Freshwater microbial mat bacterial communities from Lake Vanda, McMurdo Dry Valleys, Antarctica - Oligotrophic Lake LV.19.BULKMAT1 | ecosystem: Environmental > Aquatic > Freshwater >...
GTAACGGTAAGGATATGCTCCATACTCTTTTTCAGCTGCCCCTTAGCAACATTAATGCCTTAAGAACGTTCCCTTTTCCTATTCGAGGACGAGAAATCGCCTGTAGAATGGGCAGTTGCACCCATCCGACTTCATCAAGACCGCTCCCGTTCGGCGAGAACCTCGGCGTTTCGGCGTTGGACCGCGTCTCGGTCTGGCCATGGAGGCTCAGGAGGATTCGGATTCGGTCGTCCCCAAATCAGAACTTCGACGAGACGACCATCCACTTCTTGCTGTTCCAGTCTGGGCGGGTTGGCCCTGGAATACGCATCGAGCAGGTGGAGACAATCGGATCCGAACACTTCCCGTTCCCGGAGCTTTCTGCCAGCTGGACCCAGTTCGACGGCCATGTATTCGTCGATGAGGGCCTCAAGGAAGTCGGATTCTGGTTGAGTCAACGGCATGACCTATCTCCACGTTCACACCTGGATCGGCCTCTCAGCTGAGAAGCTTGATGAGCAACCCGATGCCCAGGCAGATGGCAAGGAACGCACCAGCTGCAATGTAGCCCAGGCCCTCGACCTTGAGTGCAAAGCCCGGATCGTCGCGGTACATCTGTTTGGCCGCTTCATCGAGCGGTCGGACGTAGTCGTTCTTGTTGTTGTCACTCATGGTCGGTTTCTCCGTCGGATCGTTCGTCGCCCTGAATACCCGGAGGAGCCGCTCTCCTCGGGCAAGGGGACATGCAGGCATTGTCGCAAACGGGTCTGACTGGAGCGGGTCAGTGTCAGCAAGAGGGCGGCGAATACCGGAATCCGGCACTGATGCAGTTGAGAACTCCTCCTTCCCGTGCCAGGTTTGTGCAGTCGAGGGATACGACGGGAACATTGGAGAACAGAGTCCTGAGCCTGTTCAGTGCGATCTGATCGTATGTGCTGCCGTAGGCGGGGACGATCACGACGTACTCGGTTCTGACGAAGTTGCTGAAGCATCCCACGGCTGACGGGATGCCAGCGGTAGACCGTCGTTCGTGGAAGTAGGGGACCAGTTCAATCGTCAGACCCTGGCGGCGAAGGGTATCGACCAGCCTGTCGCCGAAAGACGGATCGACCTCGGCATAGTCGTTCACTAGGAGCGTGTCTTCGTCGATGAAACGAACCATGGCGTCGGCATGGCCAATGAGATCGTAAGGCTCCCTGGGGATGACGATGAGTTGCTGAACCTGGAGGAGTCGTTGAAGTTCGTCGCGGAGTTTTCGCCGGTCCCAGTCCGGATTCGCCCGGTAGGTTTTGTCGGTGATGATCGCCTTGTTCCTGGAAGCGACGACATTGCCGCCATCCAAATTGATGTCGGAATGCAGCATCTCGCCAAGTTCGCCGAACTGTTGAGCCACTTCTCGGCCCGTGCGGAGTTCGGGATGCTCATTGAGGTAATCAGGCTCGTAGCGGAATTGAACCAGCTTCCCCGGCCCCACCTGGATGGGGCAGAAATCTCTTGCCCAGATGTCACGAACATCGTTGAGCAGCCGGACTTCAACGCCGTGAGAGGTCAGCGTGGTATGGAGTTGGGCGAATAGACCGGAATGACGGACCTTGAGCATGTCCGCCAGGAATACACCAGTTGTTTCCCAGTCGGCGATCATGTTCGGAAGGCCTCGATGGAGAGGAAGGCAGTCGGGCCTGGATCCGCTCAAGAAAAATGATCCAAGCAACCGCCTTCAATTTAATTCAGATAACTCATGATTCCCGTCATCACGCAACACCAGCAGAAACTTCGCACCTTTGACCCACAGTCCGTACTGGCTCAGTGCCTTGGAGATCATTTGGGCTGTTTTGTTTTCGCGGTACTCCGGGGAACAATCAACAAGGGCCAGCTGATCCAGAGCCACAATGCCATATTCAAATAACGGGGCATCATCAACAAATTCGGCCGGGTTTCTCGTGATGACAATTCGATGAAAAAGGAGATCATCCTCAATCTTCTCATCCTTCATTCCCGACGCGGGAACGACCACCTTGATGTTCGCAGCACGAAGGGCGGTTTCCAATCCAAACAGATTTTCATCCAAGACGACGACCCCACGGGCCATCGTTCGGCGGGCCACAATTTGCTTTGCAATCGACAATCTCTGGGCGTCGTTGACGTTCATTGGTTCTTCCAAAGTTCCACCGCCAGTCTGTATGCCCTCTCGGCTTGGAGTTTCGCTGCAACCACAAGGTTGGCCAGCCTTCGGAATCTTTCGGCCCGTAGCCGGGTCAATCCCGTGGATTCGGAGTTTGATCTCCCGGAGCCGATCCGGACCGATCTTTGCCGCGTTGGTTGGCGACGTGATGCCGAGGATGCTTTCATAGAGCCAGTCCACCATTCTGTGTCCCAGACGGGGTATCCACTTGAACATTTTCATCCACCTTTCCTTCTTGACTGGATTGGGCTCGCTCGTTGAGCCAGTGCCAGATTGCCGGGATCCTCAGTGCATCAACCCTGAACCATCACCCCCCTGTTTGATCTCTTTAGGCTCGGTACGCCTCAATGGACTGGTTTAGCTGAGCCAAGATCATCTCTCGAAGTTCCGGCGGCTGAATGACCTTGGCCCGGCTCCCCCAGCCAAGAACCCAGCGGAGGATTTCATTCAGTCCATCAACCTGAAAGGTCAACGTGACCGAGCCGTCCTTGTTCTTTCGGACCTTCTGCGTGTGGTGCCAAACGCCCTCAGTCACCGTGGCGGCGGCTTCTCTGGTGAACGCGATCTCCACGTCGAAAGACTGGTCGCCGCGATAGACGGCCCAGGCGTTGCCGAAGTATTCCTTGAGATCGAAGTCGTCGGGAACCTCGGCGTTCGTGTCCAGCATCCGCAGCGTCTTGAAGCGGGCCACACGATACGTTCGCGGCGTCTGTTCACCGACAGGCCGGGCGACCAAATACCATGCCTGCTTCAAAAGGCAAAGCCGGTAGGGATGCAGTTGCAGCTTGACCTCATCTGCCTCATGTGGGCTGCGGTAGGTGCCGGTCAATTGCTTGCGTTTGACCAGAGCCCACTGGATGGTCCTGATGATGTCCCGATGCCGAGAGTGGTCGGCCAACTTCAGATCGAGAACCGAGACCAACTCCTCGGCGTCAGCGAGAAGCTGAGCCACTTCAACCTTTGAGACTGCGGCAAGCTTGCGGGTGACCGGCTTGGCCCCCATGTTGATGTCCAAACCCGGACCAGCGGTGATGGCTGCGGCCGTCCCTTGTCCCAGGGCTTCGTCTTCGGTGACGCTCAGCGATGGGAAACGGAAGTCCTGGCGAACGCGATAGCAGCGGTCATCTTGATCGAACTCCACCGGGATGCCTGCCAACTCCAGAACCTGCATGTCCCGATAGATGGTCCGCTCTGAACACTCCTGCTCGGCGGCGATGTCACGGGCATTCCACCTTCCCCGGCTCAACAAGAGTTGCAGCATCCTCATCACCCTCGCCAGACGATCTGCCTGGCGGAGCCGACGATCCCCCTCGGGCCTGGCAGACCTGGCCTCGGACGGAAGCAGTTTGGCTTTCATGTTCTTCTTCGGCGTCGTCATTCCGGATTCACTCCGAGTTCACGAGCAAACACACGAACCTTGATCTTGAAGGCTTCCCGGAGCATCCGGGGCCATTGAGCGTCCATGTCATCCAGAGTGTCGGGCCAAGCCCATCCCAGGTCGTGCATCACCTTCTGGACATACCTTGCCTGCCAGGTGTCGAAGTCCTTCTTCATGAAGTGGGCGACCACGCGGAAATGGTTCGCTTCCATCCATGCTGCCAACTTCCGGACGGTGCCGATCGTGGCCCTGGTCTTGTCCCACACCCAGATTTTCGTGGCCCCCACGGTGACGGTCCGCAGGTGCCGGTAGAAGAGAAAGGAGTGGACATCTTGAAGCGAAGGAATGTCGGCCAGGTACTGGTTCTTGGTCGGATGGCTGTGATACGTGCAGGGCTTCGCCATCAGCATACCGGTGCTGTGGGAATCCCCACGGAAGTAGCGGATTCGCGACTTGGTCAGGTAACCGCTGTATTCGAAGTCGGGAGCCGAAGGGAGCAAGCGATACACGCCTTCTTCGTCCAGGCCCGGCCTGATGCGGATTTCCTTCCAGTCAGCAGCCTCGGGCATCTGATCGTCGAGGTTCTGGTTGAATGCGTACAGCTGCTCGTACCTCTCCGGGTCCATCGGGAAATTCGGCAAATGCTTCGGTTCAAGTGAAATCACGACGACAATCTCCCACCCCGGCTACTTTGCTGGGGAACAAGGGAGATTTTATCAGTCGGCCTGGCAGCAGTGGGTCAGCGTCAGGATGACAAACCTTGGCAACAGGCGACGCCGACTTGCTCGGCGGTGGCGGTGGCGGTGAAGGCGTCCAGTCGTTCCAGCCATCGTTGGGTGCGAAGGCCACAGCGATGAGCGAAGCTGCTCACGGAGTCCGCCGACCGGCCCAATTCCTGGGCGAGTCGATTCGGGCCTTCATTGGGATAGCGTTCCCTCAGCATCTGAATCTCTTGAATCGTCCAGCGTCGTCGTCTCATGGGATGATCTCCGGAGGTGAGGATTGCGTCGTTCTTCCCGAGGAACCGCAAGTCAATTCTTCACGCCGGAAAAACCACACCGAATTCGCTCCGGGATCATCCAGGGAAAAAATCATTCGTTCCGAGACTTCCCGTTCTCGAAGATCCAGGAATGAGCCTGGTCGATCACCTTGGCCAGGAGCAGCAGGTCGTCACGACCGAAGCTATCGGTGGATTTCCACTGCTCGCCGTCCTTGTAGATGCGGGCGACAGTGACGTTGAAACGGGTGCCGTTTTCGGTCTGATTTTCCCAAATGGCGGCTTTCACTGAACCGAGACGGACTTCATGAACGGGTTGCTGTTTGGCCATGGATGGCTCCTTGAGTGAGAGATGGGTCAACATCTTCACTACCCGCCGGACTATCCTGGTTCGGCTCAAACAGCGAAGTGTGCGGAGTCAACGACGTTTGTCGTGGCCGGTTCGCCAGCTTCATTTCCAGATAGGTCGTGAGGTCATCTATCAAGATGCGTTCCGGGCGAGAGAACCATCGTCGTTGTTGCCGCAAGAGGCGAACCAGGTCCAGATAGCCGAGTTCTCCGATGAAGGGCAATCTTGGCAGTCGGGGGATCTGGTCGCTGTGCGGAATGGCAGAACGAAGTTGAGCGGGGTCACGATAGCGTGATACAAGAGGTTGACCAGAATCAGGTGTCACGACGAGCAACAGGAAATCCCGTTGCTGTCCCTCGAAGAGTTGAGGACGCTGAAAGTATCCGCATTCGAGCAACCCGACCCTGGCATTTCGGGACAGTTGATCGGCGGGAAAGCCATGTTGTCCCTGATTCCTGGCTGTGACCGACGACAATTCGCTCCCGTACTTCATTTCCACGAAAACCGTGGTCGGTGGATTCTCCCAGGTGATGACGACATCCACCTGCGTGCTGCCTTCATCCCAGGGCAAGAGTTCACGCGGATAGGTTGGCTTGTTCACCCAGGGTTCAATGCGAAGGCCACGAAAGACCTGGCGACCGAACGCCGGGACACCCAGAGCCAGATTGAGGAAGTCGGACAGCCACCATCGCGGATTGAGCACCTTCAAGACCTGAAAGAGGTTGCCCGTGATGACATCTTCGCTGGTGGGCCGGACGATCAGGGGACAGCGAAGTTTGCCTTCCTTGGCCGGCTGGCACAGGCAACCTCCCTTGCGGTGAAGCTCGGTTAGCATGCCCTGGCCTCGGCGGATTTGATGTGGAGTTGAATCAGATCGGGATTCTCGGCCGTTCCCCATTCACGGCAGGGTTGCCGAAATGGACAGGTCGAGCAGTTGAGCGGCGTCTCGACTGGATAGAAAGCCTGGGCCTGGATTGCATGTTCGATGTTCTCGACGATGTCACCGAGCCGGCTGAGATCTTCATCGGTGCGAACGGTGGTGAGCCGCTGGACCTTGGGCGTCTTGGTCTTGACCAGCACGGTGTATTCAACCGTCGCGGGGTGCCCATAGGCCTCCTGAGCAGCATTGACGTAGCACGTCGGCTGCAAGGATGTCTCGGCTTCCATTTCCGAGTAGGCCCGCCCACTGGTCTTGAATTCCCGGACCGTCAATTCCTCATTTCCCTCGGTGATCAGGTCCGCGATGGCGACAAGCGGCGTCTCCAGGTATTCCCCCTGGCTGTTGTGGATGGGAGCGATGATCTCCTGCTCGATGGCAATGATGTGTTCGGGCGGCGGCTCCTTGAGGTAGAGTTCGATCAGTGCAACAGCCTGAGCCATCAACTCGGGTTGGGACTCTCCATCTCGATAGCTGATGCGGGTTTCACTCTCCCGCCTGGTCCAGCTATCCGCAATGATCTTGTGAAGCTTTGCCGTGTCGGTCGGTTCATCTTGTTGAACGGTCCTGTGATACTCGGCCAGAGCTGCATGGACCGATGATCCAAGGACAAGGCTGCTGCCGACGCTCTTCTGCGGCAAACGCATGATCCGCTGAAAGTAGTATCGAAGGGGGCAGGAAAGATACTGGCTAATCGCCGAGTAGCTCCAATGGGGTCGGTGGAACATGGTTGTCTCTCCCGTGACGGGCCACGCCCACCTTACCCCCGGAGCCATCGGCGGGCGATGAGCCGAGCCAGCTTGCAGGCGTAAATGGCGATTTGCCGATTCCAGAAACGATCGGTCACTTTTCCGTGGCTGATGTCGGGCGGGGACTCTCCCATCTTCATCCATTCGAGCAAGTCCTCGGCCTCACCCCTGACCACTCGCCAGTGGCCCGATTCCAGGGCATCCACCAGCAACAGCCAGGCTGCTTGCGGGTCCATGGTGACCACTCCCAGAAGATCAGCGTCCTTGCCGACCGTTGCCGTTACCGTTGCTCGTGCCATTGGTTTCCTTGGTGAAATGATCCAGGACGAGACCGGCTTCCTTCTTGGTCAGGTCGTAGACGCCACATCGGCGGCCGATGATCTCGGCAACGCGACCTTCGAGCTGGGGCGTGGAGAGTTTGAACCGCTTACCCATCGTGAGCAAGAACTGCACCTGCTTGTTGGTGGCGGCCTCCGCATTGCCGGTCTGCCCGCCAGTTTGCCCGTTGGTGGTCCCATTGCCGTTGGTCGGCGTGGAACGGGGTGTCGAAGCATTGCTGGGCTTGTCGGCATGACCATTGCCGTTTCCATTCGCCTGGGGCTTGGGAGCGGGGCGTTCTTCATCCCGGCGACCGATGGCATCCTCGCCCTGGTCACGGTCGATCTCCTGAGCCAGGGCTTCCTGGGCCAGGCTGAACAGTTCCTTGATCTTCTCGGTGATGGCTTCCGGGTCATCCGTGGGAACCAGGATTTCTCCATCCAGATTCACGGAATAGCCCGTGCTATTGAAGTCTCGCGTGATCTTCCGACTCAAACCGACATTTGCCTTGAGCATGGCCAAAGCTCCTCGTCCTGAAACGTGGGGTATCCGACGCCGTAGTCATTACCCGGCTCAACCTCAGCAGTCGGCTGTCTGAGGGATTGCTTCAAGGAAATCAAACAGGGTTCGTTGCTTGACCATTGCCGGAAATGGTCGAACGGGTTCGAGGTCCACAGCGTCCGTGAGAACGTGGCCGCATTCACCGGAACTGGCCACCCTATTCCAAAGCCGCCGGGCGTCTCCTTCATCCAGGTGATCGACGAGACTGCGAGCCAAGGCGATCTCGACGTTGGCATCCTCACCCGCCATGCTCACCAGGCCTTCGCTGGAGAACTTGCCTTCCAGAGCCTGGGCAGCGGTCAGTTTCCTCCCCATCAACGTTAATGCCCGATCCTGCATCGTCCCTTCGTAGTAGAAGTAGATGATTCGGCATGGTTTCTTCTGCCCGATTCTCCAGGATCGACGTGAAGCTTGCCGGAGCGTGAACAGGTTGTAACCGGTTTCGTAAAAACAGATTGTCGGGAAGTTATGCCTTCCGGCCTTGTCGAAGAGATCGAGACCGGTTTCAACAAGCCGTGGGTGACTGATGACGACATCGAGTTGCCAGGCATGCTTGGCGATCCAATCCTCTCGGCGGGCCAGAGGGACACTGGAACGCAGGACGCCGACTTGAAACTTCGCTTCCTGAAGGATTCGTTCCAGACGGCCCTGAACATCGTGCTTGTCCGTGTACTGGACGTAAACCCAAACCTTGCGGCCCTGGGCTTTCTCGGAGCGGATCATGTCGATCAATTCACGTTCCTTGGGACGAACGATGTCGGCACCCAAATTGGGCGGCACCGCGACCGTCACGAATTGATCGTCCTTCCAATAGCCAATGGGCTCCCAGCCGAACGGGTAGTCGGGATAGGCGAGCAGCGTCTGCAAGAAAGTGCCCAAGAGCCGCCGGTCCCGACGCTTCATCATCTCCTTGACGGCTTCCCTGAGCGGCTCCTCCACGTCCTGACGATAGGCGGTCGCCAGTTCCCGGTCCATGCGGACGGGAATACACTCCTCGCTCAATGGCGGAAGGTTGTTGGCAACCTCGTTCAAGCCCAGGAACACGCACTTGTCGATCAGGTGCTTGCCGAAGAGCGGCGGCATGATCCCCGGACGGACCATCTTGATCGTGGCCTTGGAACCACGAGACATGCGGTTATCGGTTTCACTGCGACCGCCGGATTTCTCGGTGATCCGGGTTTCGATGCGGCCATACCGTTCGTTGAACGCCATCGAATCGGATTCATTTTGCTGGGGACAGACAGGGTTGAGGGATGCCAATTTGGTGGTAGCGTAGGACGGCATGGCAACGGTCCAGGAATGAAAGGTGATGGTTGTCAACCGACACGATTCATACCCGGACCGAATCTTGATATCTTGCTTATCGGAATGGCCTTATGGAATTCGTCTCCCGTGACTACCTGTCAGCTTCTATTCAGTGGCGTGGTTATTCCAGACCAGATTGTTACTCTGAGGAGTAAAAAGCAAATACATTTAGGTGTCCCGAGTTGAAAAACGGAAATGTGCCTTTGTCCCGATAACAACCCACCGACTTCGTCAAGCAGACATTTCGACGGGCCGGTTATCAAGTCCGTGATCTCACGACGGCACTCCCGAGCGGAGGAAGTAGATCATCGACCAGATGCGATCGCTTTCACCCCGTTCGATGACTTCCAGGGGCTTCAGGCTGTCAAAGGCGTCGTTGGGAGTTTGCAACCATCTCCCGAGCGATTCTTCCTTCATGACTTCCGCAAGAGCATTCGTCAAACGTTCGAGTTCGGCCAATCGGCGAGTAGCCGCTTCCGTCGGTGGTGTGCCACCTTCCAGGGTCACGAGTGTCCGTACGGACACGGGAAGCAATTTGGCGAACACCGGCTGGCTCAATTGCAAGCGGGAGCGAAGCTCGTTTGCCAGATTCGGCTTCACCAGCGTGCCGCGAACTTTGGCCTGCGGAATACTCGGCTTGGCTTTCACGCTGCGTGGCTTCTTGGCTGCTTTGCTCTGAACGACAACTGCCATGGGTCAACTCGCTTCCTGGATCAATTGATCCATCTCCAGACGGACTACTCGTATTATCGGCTTCTTCGTCGCCGCAGTCAAGCAAAATTGCGTGCAACTTTGCGTTGTCCTTCCTCTACAGACGGTCGGGGTGCAGCACTGTGATGCTGCTGCCGGGACGTAGCCTATCGGGGAAGATCAACAGATTATGGCCATTTGAGGCGACTGCCGATGGTACGATGAGTCCTTCCCAGTCGGTCTCATGAGCCGCCCGGCCGATCATCTGCGTGATGGGTTCACGGCCGGCACGGACTTCCTTTCGCCAATTTACGCTCAGAATCCGTACCTCCGATACCTGAAGGCGTTGCCGAATTCCGCCCTCCCGAAGATCAAGAACAATTTGGAGCGTTGCTTCGATGGCAACAAATGTTCGCGGCATCGCCTCTTCGATGGCGATCCCGTAGTAGCGGTTGTGGGCCAGAGTTTCAGCCATCGCCACCTCTGGCGACACCGAGGCGTAGACAACCGCAATGCCAGGCGGATTCCAACGGCCGCCGTTTTGTTTGCTTCCTTCTCCGGTAACCAGGTCTTCCTCAGTCGCATAAAGCGGCGTGCTCGACCGATAGGCCGTTCCCGCAAACGCGGTCGCCATTGAGGCCAATCGCGTGAGGCGGCTTTTGAGGTTTTCCAGCGTTGGTCCGGCTTTCGGCATCGTCGTGCAGCGTCTCGCGAATGTGTTCGGGGTTCACGACCTCCGGCGACGAGATCGTGGTGATAATGTACGGGAAGGTGATTTCTCGGATCAATTACGTCTCCGCGACGACCAACTTCACCCGAAGGTGAGTCTGATTGACTCCCTGGCCATTCGGTGCATCTCCGGCAGAAGTACTCGCCAGCGAGAGTATCTTGGCCCTTTGCCGGTACGTGAATTGAAGTTCCTTCTTGTTGTGGTATTCCACGGCAGTCAAAAGTTGGTCTGCGGACACCAGGAATGGTGGGATTTCTTGGACGCCGTTGGGGCCTTGCGAAACCCGGATCACCATTGGTCCTCCGCCCAAGGGAACGTCCTTGCTTGGCATCACGTCGAGTGACCATTTGTCGTTGTCTTTCTTGAAATGGAAGATTAGCTGACAGTTGATGAAGGAACTGAAGCAGCCGGCCATCATTCGCAGTTCCTTCCTCGAAATGGCCCCCCGAATGGTGGTTTCCTGGGCATGAATGTTGGTGAAGAATTCGGTGGGGAATGCCCGGTCAACGCCCAGAACCTGAAAACGGTGGTCCATGTTGGGCGTTGTAACCACGATGGTTTTCCTGCCGAGTTCATCCACGGCCTGGGCGATCTGCAGGTTGGTCTCCCCACGGCAGTGCAGAAGGTGAACCCATTGCCCCAGGCGGACGGCGTCCGAGCTGGCCAGATTGATCGGAGCCTCCACGGTGGGCCCTTCCGTCTGAATGAACACGCCGTCATTCCAAGTACCCACTTGTTGGTTCGGCATGATGGAGCAGATATTCAGACGACAGGCGGGGTCACGCTCCTTGCGGGAGGTTGCCAGGAATCGAAGGGCCAGCCGCAGCTTGTCGAGCGGAATCGTGGCGGCGGGACGATCGGGCTCCATCGCAACCAAGGAAGGAAACGGCGTGTCTACCGGAACCCGGAAAAAAGGATACTGGTAGGTGCCCTTCTCCGCCAGCACACAATGAGCCGGAGAGGGATTCAGTGTGAAGCGGCCCCCTTCCTCATTGGCCTTCGCAAAGTGGTCAAAGTTCTCCTGATATGCCCGGCATTCCCAGGGCTGATCCTCGCCTTCGACTGGGAGCCTGCTGACCAGGCTGATGCGAAGGTCCGTGGTGCGAAAAGTCAGCTTGTCGCCGCCCTCGTAAATGAGTTGATGATACCGGGGCCAGCTCTTTGCCCCATCGGATGGCAGCCAGTTACGCCTGATCTTGGAGAGGCGTTCGGCGAAGGCCAGTTCCTGTGGCGAAAATTGGATCATGATTCATCTCCTCAAAAAGTTTGGGGCGAGCGGAGTCAGTTTGCGACATTTGAAACATGAGAGTCTCAGTCTTCGTCATCCGCGAAGGGATTGATCCATTCATCGAGGGATTGCTTTTTCTTTGGCAGAAGCTGATCGATGAGTTTGCGGTCGAGGCGTCCACTGTTGGCCTGACGGGCCTCATCGAGAACATCGAAGCATTTGCGAAAACGCCGTTCGGACCGCACGACCATTTCCAGGATGTCGATCTCGGTGCCCTCGATCTCCCATCCCGGCATTCGGAGACGGAAGAAATCGACGAACTCCTCGACTTCGGGAACTGCGAAGTAGAAACTACTGAGCCGGTCGAACAGTGGTGGAAGGACACGAATGGGTCGATCCGAGTCTTCGTCTGTCATTACGACGGCCAAGACCACGCCGTCTTCGAGATCCTCGGTGAACTTGAGAAGGCTCTCCTGTGCTGACCCTTCGTGCATTCGTTGCAACTCGTCAAAGACCATGAATGGCGGAAAAAGTCCCGAACGGGCCTGGCTGATGACGCCGCTGATGAATTCACGATTCACGTTTTTCTGCGTGCAGTCTACTTCCCAGTACTGGTAGTTGAGCCACTCGCCATTATGGTCAGCGTTGGCGTTCTTGCAGTGGCTACAGTGATGACAGGGATCGGCCGTCACTGGATCGGGATTCTTGCAGAGGTAACTCTTGAGGAGCAAACGAGCAATGCTCGTCTTCACGGTGCCGAACGGTCCAAGCAAGATGCCCTTGAGCGGACCTCGCTGCCTCGCTGCTTCTTGCAAACGATGGACGCTCAGTTGATTGACCGCTCCCACGATGTCGGCGAACTTGCGAGGTCGCCAGAGCTTGAGACTGTTCATAATTCTCCTTTCAAAACTTGGGCAAACAGGGCAGGTGCCCCACTCTTGAACTCATGTCGTTGTCGAGCCTTGCCTTCGGTGTGCCCCTGCAATGGGCCGACCACGGGCAAATGGGTATCCCTTTCACGGTTTGGCCAGAGCCAACTCAAGAACAGCCGGTTCTGGGAGTAACCGAAACGGTGAAGCCGGGTTGCTCAACGATTCGGGCAAGCGATACATGAGGGGCTGGTTAGCCGCTGCCCGCGACGCCGTGATCAGACCCTGCGTCTGAAGAGCTTCAAAACGAGTCCGGGTCTGCTTGGGGCCCCAGGGAAGCAGCAGTTTTGCAAGCTGGGTCGCGTCTCGGTATGGCCAATCATCGTTTTCTTTGAGCCGCCGATTTGTGCCGATGGTCGAAAAAACCTGTAGGCCGGCTTTCCCTTGCTGCAACAAGTAATCCAGCAGGCTCTGGACAGTTTGGCCTCGAATATTGCCCAGGTCGGTGATCTCCCGGCGAGTGATGTTCCGTTCGTCCGAAGCCGCGTCGTCGGTGCCATCCGTCCGGACTGTTCTCTTTTCTTGCTGATGAGTTTTCATGAGCACGTAAGCGTTGGCTCTGCTGACCATGGCGAGAGCGAGAGGATCGAAATGCTCGTCGGCAGTTCGCGTAGCGGCCGATTGAAGTGCCTTGTGGACGGCCTGGTAGTCCTGATGGTTCACACGCAACTGGTTATCGGGAACGCCTACTTGAACCCTCCGACAGACTGCGGCCCCGATGAGGAGACTCCTCAAGATCTCTCGCTCGCGAAAACCCAGGACCTGCAAGGTTGGATGGGCAGTCAGATCGGGCAGCAGTTCGAGCTGTGGTGGATCGAAGGAAATAGCTGGCAGTGCCAATTCGGGGAGTGACTTTTCCCAGGGGGTGTCCGAGTCCAGCCAGGCTTCCAACGATTTGACCTGCGGAGAACAGCCGTGCAGGACGAGAGAGCCTCCGGGAACTTCCCCAGCAACGGCTGCCGTCTGGCTGGTGAAGAGGACAGGCGACGGTTTACGTCCGGACAGGCCGGGCTTTCGATGGAGATCAAGCAACCAGCACGTCTTGACAAGAAGCTTCGGGTCGAAGAGAAGGACAAGGCGAATCTTTTCGAGGGATTCGGAAAGCTGCCGAAAGTCGTTCAGTCCGAAGACGGAAACCACGGCTTTGTTTTCGACCCAGGCGATGTGGCGGCGAAAGAGCTCGGCGATGAGCGGGGCCGGGTAGTCCTGGAACACGATGTGTACGGGGTATCCAACCATCCCTCCGGCTACAGCCCATTGAGAGATTGCGGCATGGGGGTGCCAGTGTTGATCACGGGGAGCCGGCATCAGGCTGCCTCCGTATAATGGTCCTGTCGAGAAGCGGCCTTGAGTTGGCAAGGGATCAGCGAGGGTGGCTCGCTCAACGGCGTGCGGATCGAGGTGTCACGTAAAGTGTCACGTATTTGATGGCTAAACCGGTCTGGACCGCTCGAACCAACATTCACGAAACCCTGGAAAAACCGTGATTTGAAGGGTATCCGAAGTGTAACCGAAGGCCCTGATGGGATTGCAAATCCGCTATCCCCGGTTCAAATCCGGGAGGGGCCTCTTTTGATAGGGCGTGCGGCATCCGCGAAGGATCGTCCCTCCTCGCCCTTGCAAGCGCCGCGGACTCGGGTGCATTGAACGGTGGTAGGCCAAAACCCCTGCCCCGTTTTCAACTGACATCGCGGAGGTTCTTCGACTGGCTTGTCCATCCGGGAATCTCGCTTTCCAGACAATGTTTGCATCGACCGACGCCGTTGCAAAACGTGCATTTGGAATTTGCCTTACACAGGCCGCATCCCTGTTTCCGGAGACCGAAAAACGCCCGAGTGAAGCCTGCCCCATGGCAATGGGGGCAAGACCCCGTTCCTTCGCAATAGAAGCATATCCCGCTCTTGCATGTGCATTTCCAAAAAATGTCTTCTAGCTTCCATTGGTCATCCACCTTCAGGACCAGGAAACGGGTGGCGATGCAAAGCTCGATGAAATCCGCCTTTTCGATTTCAGCGATGACGCGCGTCTGGCTTTCCTCGATCACCTTGTAGGTCTCGCACGGCGGCGCCTGCTGCGACGCCGCTCGTTTGCTCGCTTGGATTTGATTTTGCAGATGTCGGTCTTTCAGCGCAGTGGTCCCAAGTTCTTTGATGGCGTGCGCTCTGCGCGTGGGCGGCGGCACTCGACGGGAATCGGCGACGCATGAGCTCAGGTACTGATGAATGACTTCACGCCAATCCATGTGGCTTGCCAGGTTGGACAAAGAGGTGGCAATCGGACAACATCTAACGATATCCGATTGATATCCGATCGTCTGAATTCCATGACGGTGTCGTCACGCCGATTGGGTCTGCAGCCGGAGTCGTACTGCAAAATGTCCATTCCCAACCGCACTGATTCCGCTAAACCCGGCCGCAGTGTCGCCCAAATCGTCCGCAACACCAACCCGCCGATGACAGTCCACACGCCAATCTAAAGGATCAAGAACGTTTGGGGATCTCCATTGAGAAGATGCAGGACTGCATAAACCAAACTGACGACCCATCCGCACAACCAACACGTAAGGAACGCAACGAGATACCCGCGCCGTGAAACCGACTGGGGCGGCCACGACAATGTCACGCCTTCGGAGTCAACGGACACCTCGATTTTGCACCGCGCTGGTTTGTCCGGCAAAGTAACCAACCGCTCCTCCAACGCCGAATTGGCGAACTATCTAACCGTCGCCAGCACACCAAGATCGCAAATCGGAATCGATCAAAACCGGCGAAACGCCTGGGATTCTCAGGGAATGGCGAGATTGCGCCCGAAACGGCTGCGGAGTATGCAACTTTGCACCAAAGCCGGCGGGAGCTACAAACGGAAATCGATGCGTTGCAAGACTTGCTCGATAATCGACAGCCGGTGTGATCGCAACGATGAATCTCCTACCCCGCCCGAATCTCCAACTGCGCCCGATTCGGCAATGAAATGCTCACCGTCTTGCCCCAGGCGATCAAGTATTCCTCGCCGGGTTCCATTGATCGACGTTCTGGGGAACACATGTAGGTGCCGTTGAACGGGGGACGAATCCCGCCGTCGACAAACGGCACTCCGTTCACCAACAAGACGCCGCCGACGGCGGCGCGCAGCATGAAGTGTCCGCGGCTAACCGAACGGTCCTCGCCGTGGCCGTGGTTCAGAAGCACGGTTTGGCCCGTGCCGGGGACGATGGGCGTCGCTTGGTAGGCGGGGTCCAGATAGGGGACGAAGCAGCCGTTCGCGCGACCGATGATCGCGGGTTGATCCGGCTTTAGCTGGAGCCTATGCTCCGGCGCGGCAGCCATTCCGGACGCGCAGGACCAAAGGGTAACGGACGGGCCGCCCAATATCGAGAGGGTGCAGTGGCTGTCTTCGAAGACTTCGTCGGGAATGGCTGTGGGCGTCATGCGCGTGCTCTGGATTCCGTTGCGGTCGACACGAGCGTGGCGACCGCGATTCATCCCGACGCTTGCGCGTCGGGTCTGGTTTTGGTTGATTAACTCGCGGCGGTCACTTCTTCTTCCTCCTTCACCCGCGTCGGCACCAGCCGCAATCCCGTCGCGCCCACGTTCGTCTGCTCGCCCGCCTTGCCGGCTTCGTGGTATTCGGCGTCTTGGTTGACTTCCCACAGGTCGAACAACTCTTCGCCGGCCACGATATTCTTCGCGCACAGCATCGCCGTCATCATGGCGTGATCTTGGTTATTATACTTGTGCATGCCGTTGCGGCCGACCAGATGGAGGTTGGGATAATTCTCCTTGAGCTCGTCCCTGATCGTCTTCACATGTTTGCTATATTCGTCGTCGTAGACGGGATAAGCCTTGGGCTGGCGAACGACGGTGCCGTCGACGACGTCTTCCGGTTGGGCCAGGCCGATCTTGGCGATCTCGCGTTTGGCTTGCGCGATCAATTCCTCATCGGTCGAGTTCCACAGGCCGTCGCCCTCGAAGCAGAAGTATTCCAGACCGTAGCAGGTCATGCTCGGATCGGGAATCATCTCGGGCGACCAGCTCTTGAAGTTTTGCACGCGGCCCACCTGGACGCTCGGATCGTGGATGTAGATCCAGTTGTCGTCGAAGGCGTTTTTGTCCTTGAGAATGAGGACGACGGTGAGGAAATCGCGATACCGCAGGCTGTTGGCGGAGTGGATAGCCTTGTCGCTCATCTTGGGCGTGATGCCGTTGACCAGCTGCTTCATGGGCGCGGACGAGATGACGTGCTTCGCCTCGACCTGATGGCGGTTCTTTTCGCGGTCCTCGTAGGTCACGGTCCACAACTCATCTACTTTGTCGTAGTGGCAGCCGACGACTTTTTGACCCATGTGCAGGTCGCCGCCTTGCTCCTGGATGCGCTGGGCGCAGACTTCCCACATCATGCCGGGGCCTTTGCGCGGATAGCGGAAGGTGTCGATCAACGACTTGATGACCTTGCTCTTGTCGGCGCCGGCGGGGGGCGTCTTCTTTTTGAAGAGCGCATTCTTGACGGCGCTCCACAGGGACAGGCCCTTGATGCGTTGGGCGGCCCAGTCGGCGCTGATCTCCTTGCAACTCATGCCCCAGACCTTTTCCGTGTAGGTCTTGAAGAAGATGTTGAAGAGCCGTTTGCCGAACTGATTCGTCACCCAATCCTGGAAGCTCCTTGGATTGCGGTAGGGGAACACCTTCGCCTTGAAATAGCTCATCACGCAGCGGAACGATTCGAAGATGCCGAGCTTGAACAGCGCTTCGCCGGCCTTCAGGGGATACGAGAAGAAGCGATTGTTGTAGAAGATGCGCGAGGAGCGCGGGCGATCGAGCATGTCGTCGGGCAATAGCTCGGTCCAGAGGTCTTCGACTTCCTTGGACTTGGAGAAGAAGCGATGGCCGCCGATGTCGAAGTGATAGCCCTTGTACTTCGCGGTGCGGGCGATGCCGCCGACGTACACGGGATCGGCTTCGAGGATGGTCACCGGGACGTTCTCCTTGGAGAGGAGATAGCCGGCGGTGAGGCCGGCCGGTCCGGCGCCGATGATGGCGGTGGAATTGGGTTGGGTCATGGGGAAGTTACCTCGCGAACTAAATGAACCGGGGATATCTTAGGGGAGGATTCACGAACGAAAGCGCCAGCCACCATGGAAGCGGCCGGGCCTTGTAATGCCAGGCGAACCTGACGGCAATCGTACAGATGAAGCCGGCCAAACGATTTGGTCGCCAGGCCGGGATATTCCTGTTTGAGCACGACGTAGTCGAGATCTTCGTTAAGGCAGAGTTTCTCCAGGTCCGCTCGGGTGGGCGCGGTCGTCTCCAGGTCGGCCTGATAGAGAGTTTCAATGCTGCGGCGCCGTGCGACCGGAAGAAACTGCAAGCCTTCCTGAAAGCGATCGATCTCGAAGGCGCGGACCACCACGGCCCGGCGACGCCCCTCCTCGGCGGTCTCGCGGTTAAAGAGACAACCCACGATCTGCGCCCTGTCAAAGTAACTCTTCGCGCGGAGATCGACCCAGACATAATCGATCCGGCCCAGGGCACAGTAAATCGTAGGTCGCGACCGTTGGGTAGGGCGAGAGTTTTCCAGAAAACCGGCCATTTTCCTGAGATCCGCGGCATAGAGCGTTGCGTGATCTTGATAGACGCGCAGATCGGGGACGACGAAATACGTCGTCTGAACCGCGAGCGCCAGGGCCAATGCGCCGGCGACGCGAAGCGGTGAACGCCCCACAACCAGGAATTGGGCGACAACCGCGATGAGCAGAATCCAGACCATGGAACCCAGATTGTCGACAAACAGCCTTGCGATTTCGAGAGGATCTAGTAAGTCGCGCAAATCCTCGATGTTCGCTAAGATGACGCCGTTCTTATAAAGTGACCAGCCGACGCAACCCAGGATCAAGCTGACGACCAGACTCGTCGCCGCCCAATCGGCGCGGCGCGGCTTGGAATCCAGGCCCCGAAACCGCACGATCAAGATCGGCAAGAAGAGCAGCGGGAAACAAATCTCCAGCGTCTGGGCGCCGCTGAACCAGATTGGCGCGAAGAGCAGAGCGGCGATCAGGCGGAAGGATGGACTTTTTTGTCGCCAGAGTCGACAGGCCAACCAAAAGCCCAGCGGCGCTTGCAGTGCCGCGAGAATCCACATTATGCGATAGGGTTGGGCTTGAAACAAAAGCGCATAGGGAGACGTCGACGCAATGGCGGTTCCCAACAACCCAGCAACGCTGACGAAAGCAGCGATGGCGAGAAAACGTGTCTTGTCGCAATCCTCCCGCCGCAGTGCCCAGGCCGACCCAAGTGCGACGAGAACGGAACTCGCAGCGCCGAACCAGTCGCGACTCTGCCATTCGCCCGGAAAATTGTACGCGCTGGCGGCACGCACGATCGCGCGCCACTCCGCATCCATCGATCCAAATAGCAGTAAGCCGAGCGGCTCATAAAGCAGAATCACGGCGGCGAGAGCAGCCCCGGCCATGCCAAGTCCATAGAAGAAGGCGCGAGGCAGCCGATCCCAGGCGACGACGACAAACCAGATCGCCAACCCGCCTTGCGCCATAAGCGGGTGCATGACTGCCGCCCCGAGCATCAGCATTAGGGACGTAAAGAAACTTCTCGCCAGGATGCGTTCCAGGCCGAACAGGACAAAGGCGTTGGCCAGGATACGCGGCGTTAGAAACTGCTCCTGAACCATGAAGATATTAAATCCACCAAACGGCAACGGCGTCACCATCATGAAGAGCAAAGCGAGTGTCGCGAGGGCGGAGTCGGGAATCAGCTTCGTCACCAGGCGTTGCAACGCGAGAATGAGCAAGCCGTTGCTAAGCAGGTAAAGGACGAAAAACGTGACTTCGATGCCGAATGCCGAAGCCAGCGGGGCCACGCAGCGGGAGAAAAGCGAATACTGGTCCTGCGAGCCATAGCGGAGGAAGAGATCGTCGCCGTAGCCCTGTTCGATCTGATTGAGCACTTGGACGCTGTAGAGGCGGGCATCGTGGGCCAGATTGGCGTAGGGTCGCGCCAGCGCGTTCGCCGTCACCAGCACCACGAAAAGCAGCACGGGGCGCGCGGCGATATCGCGAAGGCGAGTCGCGGCTCCATCGATCCAGGAAGGCGAGGCGGATTCCATAGCGAGTCTGACCAGGGGATTTGGGGGGGATCCAGGGGTCGTCTCAACTATAGGTCAGAAAAAACGCCGTGCGGGTTAACGCTTGAGGTTTTTTTTCAAAGATGTTGCGATTCGTCCAGTGAAGCGTCGTCAAAACCCAAAGGCCCCGGGAACGTGCTACGCATCGATCGCGAGTTCTTGTTGGCGTTCGACGTCAAACTGCGCGCGAAAGAGCAGATATTTACGGCTCGCGAAGTTCCAGACGAATGCGAAACCCAGCGCGACGATCTTGGCGAATCCGTAGTGCAGCTGCGCCCACTCCGCGAGGACGATCATGGCCATCCAAGTGATTGCCAGGCCGACGAGCGACAGGACCGTAAAGGCGGCAAAACCGCTCGCCGCGTTCTTGGGGGCGTTGGGAAAAACCCAAATCGAGCACAGGACATATTGCAAAACCCCGCCGGCCAAATAGCTCACCACCGCGGCCGGGGCGGGATGCCAACGCAGCCATTCGACCAGCGCGATCAGAATGCCCATGTCGATCAACGCCGCCAGGGCGGAGGCGGCCAAAGCGCGCGGCACCTGGGCGAAGATGCTCTCGACTGGATCGGCGAACCACTTCTTGAACTGCTGCGCGAACGCCTGCATGGCGCGTACCTCGTTTGACACGAAACGTCCGCGCAAACATAGGTCATAAAAAAACCGCTTGCGGCTTAGCGTGACCGAGGTTTTCTCGGTTACGCGAAGCCGCAAGCGGCGGAGTTGTCGCGACGGATTATTTCGTGGAATTTTTCGCGACGACGAACAGGCGATCGATATCGCCGTCCGCCATTTCCTCCGTGCCGTGGCCCTGGTCAATGACCAATGCCCTGCCGCTGGGCGTCACCCACACGACATAGTTGCCCAGCTGGAAGACGTCGCGCATCTTGGGCTGTCGTTCGAGCATGCGGAAATAGGCCTTGGACATCGCCTTGACGGTGACGGTTTCCATCTTGGGATCGAAGCCGTCGTCGATCCAGACGCCGCCGACCTCGATGCAGTTTCGGCTCTGCACGTTGCGCGAGGCGGAACGGGTCAAGACGCTTTGGTCGCGGAGGTTTTGGCAATAGACGGAGAGGTTGACGCCCAAAGTTCCGTTCTGCACTTCGTACTTGTCGCCGCGGCTGAAAGCGCCGCGAGCGGTATTGAGATCTTCAAGCCTCTTAAGAGCGGCTTCGGAACTCTTGATCGCGCCCGCGCTAAATCCGGGACCGCCCTTGCCTTTGCCGGCGGTGATTTCCCGGAGCTTCTTTTCTTCCATGGCGGCGCGGGCGCCGGTGATGGCCTTCTCGGTCTTTTTGCCGTCTTTGCCCAACTCCTCGAGGAAGTCCGTGACCGGGCGGGCCTTCGCCGCCGGCAACGTCGTGCCGGTCGGTCCCGGAACGGGCGCCAGGGCGGCGGGTGTGATGTCCGCGGGCGGCAGATGGAAGCCAACGTCCGGCTTGCCGTCGGTGCCCTTGGGCGCTTCGCGCCGGGCAACGGGCAGAGGGCCGTCCGGCACGACGAGATAACTCGTGTACGGCGTGGTGATGCCATAGCGCTTGGCCAATGTGACGACTTCCTCGACCAGTTCCTTCGATTCGCCGTTGACGCGGATCTGATCGAGCAAATAGCCGACCTTGCGGCGGGCCCACAGGTCTTCCACGAACGCCTTGTCTTCGACGGTTTTCTCCGCGAAGCCGACCTCGTAGACGAATTCCTGCTTCTCCTTGCCGACGTTGCCTGTCAGTTTGATGGCCGAGTGACCCTTGCCGGTGTAACGGCCCAGGACGACCAGTTGCGTGCCATGGAACAGGTCGGGAAGTTGCGGCGGATACACTTCGCCGATCGACACGTCGCCGGTGACTTGCATCTTGAGGTTGGCGAGCACTGGGTTGCTGATCTTGCCATACAGCCCGCCGACCTTGGTTTCGATGGTTTCCGTTTCGCGCACGTAGGTGACGACGGCGCGCGTCGTCTCCGCCAATTGATCGAGCATGCTGGCGTTGACGTCGTCGCCGACGCCGAACGTAAAGATGCGCGTGTTGGCGGAATTGAGCTTGGCGACGTTCTTGAGGATCTTGTCCGCATCCGTCTCGCCGATGGTGGGCCGGCCGTCGGTGAAGAACACGACGGTAAAGGTTCGGCTTTCATCCGCGGGCCGCATCGCAAGCGCGGTCTTGAGAGCGTCATCGATGGCGGTGCCGCCGGTGTTTTCCAGACCGTCGACCCATTTCTTGGCTTCGATGACGTTGTCCATGTGCCCCGCGTCGAGGCGATCGCGGAATTTGTTGACGGTCGTCGAAAAGTTGAGGATCGCGAAGCGGTCCTTGTCATTTAGTTGATCCAGGCAGAAATTCAGAGCTTTGCGCGCCTGAGTCATGCGCGGGCCTCGCATCGAGCCGGAAGTGTCGATGACGAAGATCATGTCGCGCGGCACTTGCTGGGCTTTGGAAAGCTCGGTGCGCGGCGAGATGAGCATCAGGAAGTGCCCCGGCTGGCTCGGATTGGGCCGATGCGTCAGCGCGGTCAGGCCGACGTCTTTGCCGCCGGCGCTGTAATAGAGCGAGAAATCCTTGTCCAAGACGGCGGAATCTTTCTCGAAGCCGATGACCGCTTCCTTGTCGCTGGGGCGGCGCGTGGTGATGGCGTGCGTCGGCGAATAGATATTGGTGATCGGATGTTGGCTTTTGAGCTTCACGGTGAGGGCGAACTTCTCCAGCGTCCGCGCCGCCTTGCTGTCGCTCTTCATCGGATAGACGTACTCAATGAGCCCGCCTTCCATGCTCGCGACCGACGTGTAGCTGAGCTTGATTTTCTGGTCGCCCTTGGGCGGGATGGGGAAGACGCTCATCTTGAGGAGGTTGCTGCCCATGTATTCGAGCAAACCCGGATCAAGAGTGCGCGACACGATGGACTGATAGATTTCCTTGGCTTTCTTCGCTTCGACGAGTTCGCCACTGGTTTCCTTGCCGTCGACCCACATGGAGAATTTCCGCACCGACGCCCCCTTGGGCACCGGAAAGATAAACGTCGCCTCGAGTTGCCGATCCGTGTGGTTGCGGAAAACTTGCTCCACGGTCGTGATGGCCACCTGCTCCTCGATCACCACATCGACCTGGTGGGTGAGGAGGGCCAGGGGAGGCACTTTCTTCTCGACGGGGATGAGTAGTCCGGTCGCGAGCGCGGGTCGCGCCGCCAAAAGGACAACGACAAGTGCGAGGAAACGGCGCATGAGAGGAACCTCTTTCCATGGGTACAAGCGATGCTCCACTACCAAGACGACGCGCGAGGCCGTGCGGATTGTCCCGGCGCCGATTTTCTCCCGTGGGGCCGGTATTCTACCGGCCAGGCTGAGTTTGCGCGCAACGTTCCGGGGAGTGCCGCGGAAAACGCTCGCGCGTTTTTTCTAGTTTCTTCAGCTTTTCAGCCGCTTCAAGAGCACCTGCGAACGTCGTCCGCTCGCGTCGTAACGCTGGCGCCGCAGCGGCGGCAGGTCATCGGGCTTGCCGAGGTGGAAGCCGCCCTTTTGCACGAAATAATTGACGGCCTGGGTCGAGAGACAGAAGAGCACGTCGTTGCCTTCCTCGCGGGCGCGGTCTTCGACGAAGTTCATGAGCCGAATGCCAATGCCCTGGTTCTCGTAAGAGTCCGAGACGCAAACGCAGGCCATCTCGGCTTTTTTTTCATCGTCATGCGGATGCAGCGCGACGCAGCCGGCGACGTTGCCGTCGACTTCGAAGACGTAGAAATCCTGGAGTTGACTCTCGATCTCGGCCAGCGTGCGCGGCAACAACTCCTCGTTCTCCACGCCGATCTCGATCAGGTTGAGAATCACGCGCACATCTTTGCGGCGTGCTTTGCGGATAGCCTGGTATTCGTTGGTATGGATGAGCGTGCCCACGCCCTCGTTGGAAAACACCTCGGCGAGCAAGCCCTGTTCGTCGCGGCCGTCGATGATGTGGACGCGCGGCACGCCGCCCTGCGCCGCCTTGACGCCGTTCATCAGCTTCGAGAGGCAGGGGTAGTAGACATTGGAGCGATTCTTTCGCACCAGCGCATCGGCTTCCTCGACGCGAAACTGGCGAATCAGTTCGCCGGGTTCAGGCGTTCCCTCTTTGCGAACATAGACTCCGGAGGTTGAGCCGAGGTAGATGAGTTTGACCGCGTTCAAGGCGCGGGCCACTTCCACGGCGACGGCGTCCGAGTTGAGGCGATAGGTGTTCCCTTCGCCGTCGCAGCCCAGGGGCGGAATGACGGGGATGATGTCGTTGTCCAGCA
>Ga0163144_10007598_pt1 | contig 23718 bp, 18 predicted proteins | sample OliLak19BULKMAT1_FD_123175 | JGI IMG/M metagenome (GOLD analysis project Ga0163144, IMG submission 123175) | Freshwater microbial mat bacterial communities from Lake Vanda, McMurdo Dry Valleys, Antarctica - Oligotrophic Lake LV.19.BULKMAT1 | ecosystem: Environmental > Aquatic > Freshwater >...
CCGTCCGTCACCGTGACGGCGCCGCTGCCAGCGGCGTCGCCACACGTTTGACCGAACGCGCGGGTGGTGGGGCAGAAGAGCAGCGCGCCGATGACCAGCGCCAAGGTCCGAACCGATGCCGATCGCGTCATGGCAAGCCTCCTGTCGGGTGCCGCAGGTGCTCGCAGCTACCATCGACGACTCCGCGCGAGCAAGCTTCGCCCCTCGTGACGCTCCGATCCGCAGGGGCTACAGTGCCGCCGTGCGCGTCGTCGTGACCGGTCTCATCGCGACCTACCCGGTGGGCGGCGTGGCGTGGGATTACGTCCAGTACGTGCACGGTCTGCAGGCGCTCGGGCACGACGTCACCTACCTCGAAGACACGGGACAGTGGGTCTACTCGCCCCGGCTCATGACGTTCACCGAGACCTGCGACGAGAATCTCGCGTACCTCGAACGCGTACTCAGCAGGGGGTCGGCGCGCGTCCCGTGGGCCTTTCGCGATCCCGGGGGCACCATGCACGGGCTCGACCCGGCGGCGCTCGTCGCGCGCTGCCGCGAGGCCGATCTCTTCCTCAACGTGTCGGGCAGCTGCTGGCTACGCGACGAGTATCGCGGCCGCGGCGTGCACGCGTACGTCGACACCGACCCGTGCTACAGCCAGGCGAAGCTCGCGGCGACGGACGCCGGCACGGCCGAACCGTTGGTGCGCGAGTCGGCCGAGATGATTCGCCGGCACGACGTGTTCTTCTCGTATGCCGAGAACCTCGGCCGGCCGGAGTGCCCGATTCCGACCGTGGGGCTCGCGTGGCACCCGACCCGCCACCCGATCATGCTGGCGGACTGGCCGCTCACGGCCGCGCCGAGTGACGGACCCTTCACGACCGTGATGTCGTGGAAGATCGACGTCACGTCGCCGGTGATCGGCGGCCGGGTGTACGGCGGCAAGGACGTCGAGTTCGCGAAAATCTTGGCGCTGCCGACTCGCACGCCGGCGCCACTCGAGATCGCCCTGTCGGGTGCGGCCCCGCGCGCGGAGCTGACGGCGGCGGGGTGGCGGTTGCGGGATGCGCGCGAGGCGTCGGCGACGCCCGAAAGCTATCGGCGCTATCTGACCGGGTCGCGCGGCGAGATCAGCGTCGCCAAGGAAGCCTATGCCGCGACCCACAGCGGCTGGTTCAGTACCCGCTCGGCGTCGTACCTGGCGCTCGGCCGGCCGGTGGTGATCCAGGACACCGGCCTCGCGACGCACTATCCGATCGGCGACGCGATTCTGCCGTTCGAGGATCTCGACGGGGCGGTCGCCGCGCTCGCCGCGGTCGACGACGGCTACGCGCGCCGTTGTGACGCCGCGCGCACCATCGCGGCGGAGCACTTCGGGGCCGAGCGCGTCCTCGGCCGCCTGCTCGCCGACGCGGGTTGCGCCTGAGATGGCTCCGCCGCGTGTCGTGCTCGCTGGCTACATGGTGCGCTATCCGCTCGGCGGGTACGCCTGGCAGGCGCTGCACTTCCTGGCGGGGCTCCGCGCGCTCGGCTGTGACGTGTTCTTCTACGAGGACACGGAGTACTACGGCGATGCGTACGTCCCGGGTGCGGACGCCATGACGACGGACTACGACTACGGCGTGCGCGCGGCGAGCGAATTCTTCGCGGCCCATGGCTTCGGTGACGCATGGGCCTTCTGGGACGCCGCGGCCGACGCGACGTACGGCGCGGATGCGGAACGCACGCGGGCGGCGCTCGCCGACGCCGATCTCTTCATCAACTTGGCCGGTGTGAATCGCGTGCCGCTGGCACGCCGCCCGCGCGCGGTCGCCGCGTACGTCGATCTCGATCCGGCCTACACGCAACTGCGTCTCGCCCAGGGCGACGCCGCGCTCGCCGCGATGGTCGCCGAGCACGCGGTCCATTTCACCCTCGGCGAGAACATCGGGACCGCCGCGTGCCGCATCCCGACCGGCCAGGTACGTTGGCAGCCGATGCGTCAACCGATCGTGCCCGAGCTCTGGGAACCGTTGCCCTGCGAGCCCGGCGCGCCGTTCACGACGATCGGCAAATGGGACGCGACCGGCCGCGACGTCACGTTCGACGGTGAGGTTTTCGGGTGGCGCAAGCGGACCGAGTGGTTTCGGTTCCTCGATTTGCCGCGCGCGACGGGGCAGCGCTTCAGTCCGGCGATGGACGTCGCCAGCAAACCCGAGGACCTCGCGCGTCTCGAAGCGGCTGGCTGGGAGGTCGTAGACCCGCTCGAGGTTTCGCGCGATCCCCGGGTCTATCGGGCGTTCATCCGATCCTCGGGGGGCGAGTTCACGGTCGCGAAGGACGTCAACGTGCGGCTCCGGAGCGGGTGGTTCAGCGACCGGAGCGCCTGCTACCTCGCGGCCGGGCGACCCGTTGTGAATCAAGATACGGGTTTCGACGAGCACCTGCCGACGGGGGAGGGATTGTTCACCTTTCGCACGCCGAGCGATGCCGTCGCGGCGTTCGCGACCATCGCCGCCGACTATCCCCGCCACTGTCGCGCGGCGCGCCGCATCGCGGAGGAGCACTTCGCGCCGGCGCGAGTGCTGGCCACGCTCGTCGGGGCGGCGCGCTGAACGCGATGCCCGGCGGCTCCCTTCGTGCGTCGTGGCTGTCTCTGGTCGCGGTACTGGTGCTCGCGGTCACGGCCGCCGCTCATGCCGATCCGCCGCCGAGCCCCACGCCCCGGAACGACGGCACGCGCGTCTTCAGCCCGTCCGACGAGGCGCGGGCGCAGCCCAAGAAGCCGACGATCACCTACTGGACGGTGACCGTGTCGATGGAGGTCGATCCGACGGCCGAGGCCGCGTCGGTCCGCATGCTCACCCCGATCTCGGATGGACGCCAGGCGATCCTCGGCCGCACCGCGCGACCCAGCGCGTTTCGCTTTCGCGAGGATGCCGCACCGCCGAACTTCTGGGTGAGCTGGGAAGCCGGCTCGGTGAAGGCCCAGAAGGGCACGATCTCGTACAGCTATACCGCGCGGACGACCGACCTCTGGGCCGAGGTGCCGCGCATTCCGCTCGCCGACAATCCGCCGCCGCCCGATCCGGAAACGCTGCGTCCCAGCGAGACCATGCAGTCCGACGACCTCGCACTGGTCCGGCGCGCCGGCACGCTCACGCGCGACGCGACCCGCGTCGACGAGATTGTCTGGCCGCTCTATCAGTACACGGGGTCGTTCTTGCGAAACGAAAGCGCCGACGCGCCCGACGATGCCCGCGCCGTGCTGAGCGCCGAGCGGGGCAGCCCGAGCGGTCGGGCGCGGCTCCTGACCGCGTTGCTGCGCGCGGCCGGCATTCCCGCGCGTCTCGTCGGCGGCCTCCGCCTCGAGGACGCGGCACGGAAGCGCGCCACGCTCTCGTGGGTCGAGGCCTGGCTCGGCGGCAAGTGGGTGCCGTTCGACCCCTCGAATGGTCACTACGCGACGCTCCCCGCGAACTATCTGGCGCTCTACTACGGCGACCTGCCGCTGATCGAGCACACCGCGAAGCTCGGGTTCCGCTACGACATGTTGATCCATCAAGTGACGCGGCAGGCGTTGCTCGCGCAGGAAGCCGAGCGGCCGGCGACGGCGATCAGCCGCGTGCGCGAGGTCAACGTCGAGTCGGACCGTGTACGGACCTACGCGTTCTACGCCGAGAAGCCAGTCGCGTCGGTCGTGCTGATCACCGATACGCCCGTGCCGACCCCGGTGATCGAGAAGATCGTCGCCGACGCGCGCGAGCGCTCGATCAGCGTCGTGTTCCTGTCCGCGAGCTTCGAGTCGCGGTACTTCCGCGAGCACTATCTGCAGCGGCTGATCGCCAACAACTTCGCGGCCGTCGCGGAATCCCATCTTTTGCTGGTCTCGACGCGCGACGAGGCCGGGCTGTACGCGCTGCTGCAGCTCGGCGAGCAGCGCGTGGCGCTCCGGGATGCCCGCATCGTCATCGCGGGCGGCTTTCCGCGCGCGGTCGGCAAAGTGCTCGGATCGGTCGTGTATCGGTTGATGCATCCCGGTGAGCTCGTGCTCGTGAATCCGCAGGCGCCGCTCCTGTCGCTCTGGAACATGGCGCGCGCCAATCTCATCGACGGTACGCCGATGGTGGAAGCCGCGTCGCTCTGGGATTTGCGGCCGCTGGTCATCGATGCCGACGACGTACGTGGGCTCGCCGGCTGGCGCCGGGCGCTCGTGCGCGCCTGGTCGGAGGCTGTCGTCGCTCAGGTGCCGCTGCAGGCCATCAATCTCATCCTCGTGCTCCCAGTGATCGCGTGCATCGTCGTCATCTTCCGGAGCGTGATCGGCATCGAGACCTTCGGCACGTTCGCGCCCGTCATCGTGTCGTTGGCGTTTCTGATGACGGGGCTCGCCTGGGGTGCGGCGATCTTCTGCGTGATCGTCGGGCTCGGGGTGGTGCTGCGGAGTGCGCTGCAGTGGTTCCGCATTCAGCTCGTGGCGCGGCTCGCCGTGTTGATCGCGCTCGTGTCGACGATGATGGCGGGCCTGACGGTCGCCGGCGCCTATCTCGGCGTCGGCGCGCTCTTGAACGTGAGCATCTTTCCGATGGTCATCATGTCGAACGTCATCGAGAACTTCACGACCACCCAGGTGGAGCTCGGGACGCGCGAGGCGATTCGGTTGACGCGCAACACGCTCTTCGTCTGCGCCGCGTGCTATCTCACGATCGAGTGGGGCGGGCTGCAGGCGATCGTCCTGTCGTTTCCGGAGGTGCTGATCGGTGTCGTCGCGCTCGAGATCGCGATCGGGAAGTGGCGCGGCCTCCGTCTGCTCGAGTACGTGCGCTTCTCCGACCTCGGGCGTTCGCGCGACGGCGCTCCGACGGGATCGTGATGCTCGAGCGCCTGCGACGGCTGCGCCGCGAGGCCCTCGGGATGAACCGGCGGAACCTGGAGTTCCTCGTGCCGTACAATCCGCGCGGACTTTTTGTCGTCGTGGACTACAAGCCCGGCACCAAACGCCGGCTGGCGGCGGCGGGGATTCCCGTGCCGGCCACCTATGCCGAGCTCGGTCGGCAGTGGGATCTTCGCCATCTCGCGTCGATCCTCGCGCCGCGCTCGTCGTTCGTCGTGAAACCGGCACGCGGCGCCGGCGGGGGTGGCGTCGTCGTGGTGGCGGAGCGGGCGGGTGACGCCTTCGTGAAAGCGAGTGGCGCGCCCATGTCGTTGGCCGATCTCGCGGCGCATTGCTCTGACATCCTGGCGGGCGCCTATGCGCGCAGCACCCACAGCGACGAGGTCCTGGTCGAGTACCGGGTGCAAGCCGATCCGGTGCTTGGTGCGATCAGCTACCGCGGCGTGCCCGACGTGCGTGTCTTCGTCTTTCGTGGTGTCCCGGTGCAGGCGATGATCCGCTTGCCGACGCGCGCGTCCGATGGACGCGCGAACCTCCACATGGGCGGCATGGCGGTCGGCGTCGATCTCGCGAGCGGCGTCACGACGCAGGGCGTGCTGCACGGACGCCCGACCCGGTACCATCCCGACCTCGAGTGCGACGTCGGCGGCCGCGAGATTCCAGAGTGGGACGCGATGCTCGCCATCGCCGCACGCTGCTACGACGCGATTCCGCTCGGGTATCTCGGCGTCGATCTGGTGCTCGACGCCGAGCACGGTCCGTTGGTGCTCGAGCTGAATGCGCGCCCCGGTCTCACGATCCAGCTTGCGAATCGGCGTGGTCTGCGCGTCGCCATGGAGACGCTCGCGACGACCGACCTGCAGGGCCTCGACGTCGCGGCACGGCTCGCGCTCGGGCGGCGGCTCGCGGCGTGGCCCGGGCCGCTGTAGCCGCCGTGCCCGTCGGCGTCGCGAGCGTGGGAGCGTGGGCGCTGACGGTGTCGTCAGCCGCCGCGTTCACCGCGGATGCGCCGCCAACCTCCGTCGTCCATGATGACGCGGTTGAACGGTCCGACGCTCTCGGCCGGGAGGGTCGCACCGGACTCGGTCGCGGCGTAGTCGACGTCGCCGGGATAGACCACGCCCATCCGGTCGCCGATCTGGACGACCTTCGGCAGGATCGGGGTGACGCGGCGGCCCTCGGTGCTCGCGAGGATCGCGGTCAGGCTGCCGAGGTCGATCAGATCCTCGAGCGTCCGAGCCGTCGGCGGCGTCAGTACGAGCGAGCCGGCCGCCGCGCCCGCGAGCGCGTCGGCCGGCGTCATCCACTCGGCCGACGTCGTTTCGCGATCGTCGTGGAGCGGGGTCTGATCGGCGGGGACGGACGCGAAGAAGAAACGCGCGTCGTACCGGCGTGGCGCCTGCACCGGCGTGATCCAGCGGCTGTAATAGCGCAGCGCGTCGGCGCGCAGCACGAGCTTTTCGCGCGTGACGAGGGCCCCGAACGTGAGTGCGCCGTCGAGGAGCGCGCGCCGGTGGCTCGCGAAGCGATCCCGGGTGGCGGGGTCGGTGAAGCGCACGGGGGCACCGTCCGCATCGGCGAGCAGGATGCCGGCTTCCTCGAAGAGCTCGCGGATCGTGCCGATCCAGAAGGCGAGGGCGGCGGTCGGCTCCAGATCCTCGCCGAGGAGCGCGCGTGCCATGTCGGGAGACATGCGGGGTGCGACGGCCTGGACGAGCTCGGCCGATTGGTCGGCGTCGTCCAGCATCCCGCCCGGAAAAACGTGCGCGCCTGCAAAGGTTCGACTCTGAGCGTGGCGGGCGACCAGCAGAACCTCGACCCGATTGGGTGCGGCCTCGCGCAGGAGCACGACGGTGGCCGAGTCGGCAGGGGTCGGAGGCGAGGCCGCGGGCATGGCGCGGAGCCTCCGCGAACGGCTGGAGAGAGTCAACACTCGGAAGGGCCCTCCCGAGTCGTACGGAACGCGAGTTTTAGCTTGACAGTTCTGGCCCCAACTCCGTACGTTCGTTGGGAAGTAACGTCCACGTCACCTGATGTGCCGTCGTCTGCCCACGTGTTTGCGTGAGCAGTTGCCCATTCACTGTGCGCTCCCCGAGGAGGATGTCCATGAAGCTCGCCCCACGCCTGATTGTGTCGGCTACCGTCGTCGTGTTCACGATGGCGCTCGCCCCCCACGCGACGTTGGCCGCCTGTTCCGCCGGCGGCACCGTGTCCAACGTCAACGACTGCGTGCCGGAGGCGGTGAAGTCGACCGACTGCGCGCTCGAGTGGTCGATCTCACCGGTTCCGCCGCTCGACCCGAAGAAGGGCGTGCCGACCGCCAAGATCAACTGCCTGGACAACGATCCGGCGTGTGATGCGGATACGACACCCGGCCAGTGCACCTTCAACGTCGGAGCTTGCGTGAACGTGGCCGACAGCCGCTTCACCTGCACGCCGACCGACGTCGCGACGTATCTTCTGAAGAAGCCGAGCGCGAAAGACGCGGCCCGGCCGGACAAGAACAAGTTCGCGCGCGACAACCGGCGGAACCTCGACCTCGGGTTGGATAGTCTGATTCCGACGGGAACCACGAACGTGTGCTCGGACGAGCGCCCGTTCGTCGTGCCGCTCAAGAAGGGCATCAAGAAGGCGACGCTGCAGATCCAGGCCGTCTCGACCAGTGCGGGTGCCATCTCCGACAAGGACACCATCAAGTTCACGTGCCTCCCCAACCCCAACATCGGCACCCAGGCGATCGCGTCGGCGCGGCAGATCACGGCGTCGGGAGAGCTGATCGGGGGCCCGTTGTCGATGGGCCGGATCGGTGACTGGATCATCGAGAACGACCGCGTCCGCTTCGTGATTCGCGACGTCGGCCGCGACTTCAGCTTCATGCTCACCTACGGCGGCCACCTGATGGACGCCGACTACCAACGCTCCAGCGGTCCGGGGCGCGACAACTTCCTCGGCATGACGCCGCTCATCAACATCTCGTCATCCGACAACCCAACCAGCATCACCGTGGTGAGCAGCGGTGCGACGGGCGGTCCGGCGGTGCTCCGGACGGAAGGGCCGGACGATCTGTTCGATCCGATCGATCCGGCGGTTGCCATCAAGGGCTTCAGTCAGTCGCTCTCGATTCCGCCCTTTGCGATCGACAACAACATTCCGGTCACGGTGGTGAACGAGTACACCTTGAACCCCGGTGACGAGTTCGTGGAGATCGAGACGATCGTCCAGAACGACGGGACCGACAAGCTCGAGATCTACGCCGGCGACTACACGAGCGGCGGCGGTCAACTCGAGGTCGTAGGTCCCGGTCTCGGCTTCGGCGATGCCGCATTGCGGCTCGGCGGCAGCCGCACCAACCCCGAATCGCCGATCACGTTCGATTGGCTCGGCTGGTTCGGCTTCGGTGAGTCGAAAGGCATCTCCTACGGCTTGATCCCGGAGCAGTACGACTCGACCAGCGCATTCACTCAGTCCGGGGTCGTGGTCCCGATCTACGGTCAGAGCCTCCTCTCCGTGCTCTCGGCGAGCGATCAGGGAAAGTGCACGCTCAATTCCGCCGGCAACCCGTGCGTCGGTAACGATCCCCTGTGCGTCGTGTGCGAGATCAACACCGATTGCGTCCCTCCGTATCAGGCGCTGAATCTCGGGACCTGCAAGAACGCAAAACCGGCCGGTCAGCTCTCCATCGACGCGGACGACATGAGCTCGTACCGCCGGTGGTTCGCGCTCTCCGACAACGGCATGGGCAAGATCCTCGATGTGCGGCACACGCTCGTAGCACGCGGCGAGATCGTCGATAGCGCCGCGGCGAAGACCGGCTACGTGCAGGGTACCGTCACGGTCGGTGGCATCCCGGTGGACGGCGCCCGCGTCGTCATCGCGAAGAAGCCGGGCGATCGTAGCGCGATCTTCGGCCTCATCGACGTCTTCGAGACGAAGGACGGCGGTTTCTACCAAGGCACGGTCCCGAAGGGTGAGTACGTTGCGATGGTGAAGATTCCGGGTCACCCCTTCGAAGGTGGCGGCGCCGCACCGGTGCAGCGAGCCATCAAAGTGAGCTCGACGACGGTCACGGATTTCGACGTGCCGGCGACGGGCTTCGTCCGCGTCGACGTGACGGACGGTGTCACGACCAATCCGACATCCGCCAAGGTGTCGGTGGTCGGTTTGGCGAGCGCGGTCGACCCCGGAACGTTCGAGTTGATTCTCGGCAACCAGATCACGGCGGCGGGCAATCTCTTCGGCTACGACGCGCGCGAGAAGGTCACGATGCATGGCCTCCCGCAGGTGCAGTTCGCCGGACCGTCCGGCAGCACCGCGGTGTTCCCGGTGCAGCCTGGGAGCTATCAGATCGTCGTGTCGCACGGCCCCGAGTACTCGGTCAGCAAGACCAATCTGACCGTCGTTGCCGGCACCGAAGGCTCGCCGCAGGTCGTCACCGCGACGGTCGTCCCGGTCGTCGACTCGACCGGTTTCGTGTCGGCCGACCATCACGTCCACCTCATCAACAGCGCCGATTCGGTCGTGTCCAGGGAAGAACGCATCGTGACGATGCTCGCTGAGGGCGTCGATTACTTCGTGGCGAGCGACCACGATTTCAAGACGGATCTCACGGCCGACGTGGCCGCGCTTGGCGCGACGTCGCTGATCACAGCCGGCATCAGCAACGAGATCACGTACTTCGACAGCGGCCACTTCGGCGCGTATCCGCTCGATCTCGTGCCGGGGAGCGTCACCGGCGGTGCGATCGATTGGGGTCGGGATGGCGTCGCGCCGGGCGTCGGATATCCGTCCGATGGTAGCTACGACTTGAGCATCGATGAGATGGCCCTCACGGCGAAGGCGGCTCCGCACAATGCGGTGGTCGTCCAGGCCAACCACTTCAACAGTGGGACGCTCGGCTACTTCCGGACGTCGGGGATGGACACGACGGTCGCGCCGCCGCAGTCCAGCACCCTGCCGGCCAGAATCCGCCAGAATCCGGCGCTCACGAATCTGTACAGCAATGAGCTCACCGCCCTCGAGCTCTGGATCGAGAGCAGCCGCGAGCAGAACGCCCTCGCCGTCGGCGAGAACCTCGGCGATTACTTCAACATGCTGAACCTGTTCGACGCGGCGAATCCGCTCCAGCGGAAGGGCATCGTATGCAACTCCGACACCCACTCGACGACGATCGTCCAGGCCGGCGGACCACGTAACATGCTGGCCTCCGCGACCGACGATCCCGCTTCGGTCGTGCCGGGCGATCTGGCCGCCAGCGTGAATGCCGGCCGCAACGTCTGCACCAACGGGCCCTTCGTGCGCGTCCGCATCGAGGGCGACGGCGGTGCGGTGGCCAGTCACAATCTCGCCGATCCGCTGCTCGTCCCGGGTACGCTCGGGTCGGCGACCCTCCACGTCGACATCCAGAGCCCGACGTGGGCCGAGTACGATCGCATCGAGGTCTACGTGAACAACGTCCCCTCGTGCGTGCCCTCGGCGGTGAACTTCCTCGGCAGCTCGAAGCCGATTTGCACCGCAGCGCCCAACTTCGTCCTGAGCCCGGTGAAGAGCACGGTGCCCGTCAACGGCGATTTCCGCTTGGAGTCGTCGACGACGCAGCCACTCACCATCACCCAGGATACGTGGGTGCTGGTCGTCGTCCGCGGTCAGGACAACGTGTCGAAGCCGCTCTTCCCGATGAATCCCCAGTCGATCCTGCCGCGCGCGTGTAGCGGCAACCCGTGCCGTGCCTGCGGCACCGGCATCCCGCCGTGCGGCATCTTCGGAACGTGTGGTGGTGGCGCTCCTCCGCAGACCAACCTCACGACGGCCGATCTGACCGACGGCAACTTGAATCAGTGCGGCGTGCTCACGATGGCCATCGCCAATCCGTTGTTCGTCGATTTCACGGGCGACGGACTCTACAAGGGCGTCGCGCTTCCCTAGTCCAGCTATTGGGGGCGTTCCCAAGTGGGAACGCCCCCAGTAGAACCTCCGCATGACACGTTCTCGTAGGGCGGGGTGGGGCCGCGCCGTCGGCGTCCTCGTAGCCTGGAGTGTGCTCGCGTGGGCCGCGCGTTCGGAGGCGGCAGCGCTGTTCACGACGGCCGATGCGGCGTCGTTGGTCGTGCGCGCCAAGGTCGAGGGCAGCACGCCCTACCCGGCGGCGAAGCTGCAGGTGTTTCATCTGCGCGTGACGCGAAGCCTGAAGGGGGCCGCAACTGAGGGCGAGCTGATCGAGCTCGCCCAAGAGATGCTGTTTGCCAGCACCAAGCCTTTGTTCTCCGCCGGAACCGAGACGCTGGTCTTCGCGGTGCCCCTTCCCAACTACAGCTCGTTCGCCGCAGCGCTGCCCAAAGGCACGTATTGGCGTTGGGCCGAGCGGCTCGCGACCGCCCCGGACGTGGTTGCTCTCACCGAGCCCGCGCTCGCGGATGCCGTCGCCGGCTATTTCGCGGCCCAGGGTGACGCCGAAGCACTCGCGGATTTTCTCGTACATGCCGTCGTCGGTACGAACGCACGGGTGCGGGACGACGCGCTGATGGACATCGGCCGGCGCCGCGAGGTTGCTCCGCTGCTCGATGCCGGCAGGCTCCAGCCGGTCGATGCCTGGCTCCATGATGCGAGCCGGCCCCCGCTCGAGCGGGCGCGGGCCCTCGTGCAGCTCGCGCGTGGCCGTGCGGCCGGCATCGTCCCGATTGCAGAGAGTCTCGCTGGAGCAGCTGGACCCTTACAGGCGCCGGCTATCGACGCATTGATCACGGTGGGGCAGCCGCCTGCGGTGGCGCGCTTGCTCGTGCTCAGTAGGAGCCCGGACGAGCCGCTCCGTCTCGTCGCCAGCCGAGGGCTCGCCGCCGAAGCCTCACCGGCGGCGCTGGATCGTCTCGCCGAACAGTTGGCGCAGGAGCCGTCGCCATCAGTGCGCGTCGCGATCATGGAAGCCTTCGGTCGGGCCCCGAACCCCCGCCTCGTCACGCTGGCGGCCGCCGAGCTCACGCGGTCCGACAAGACCATCGCGGGAGCGGCGGCCGAGGCGCTCGTCCGTCAGGGTACGCCGGAGGCCATCGCCGCGCTCCGGAAGACGCTCGAAGAGGGGCAGCCGGATGCGCGCACCGCGGCGGCGTTTGCGCTCAAGCGCATCAATCGGGCTGAGACGGACGAGATCCTCGAGGACGTCGAAAAGACGCATCCGGACCCTGAAGTGCGCCGGCTCTGCAGGCTCGCGCTCGGCGAGTCTATGCACGAGCACTGACCGCGTGCGGCGCTTCGGGTTCGCGCTCCTCGTCTGGGTGCTGATCGGCGGCGCGGCGGCTTCCGCCCATCAGCAGGGGGTCAGTTACTCCGACGTCGAGATTGCCGGTGGGCGCGCGCGCTTCGACCTCGCGCTCTCGACCCACGATCTGGCGGTGGATACCAACGGTGACGGGGTCGTCACCGAGGACGAGGTGTGGAGCCGCTATCCGCGCCTGCGACGGCTGTTTGGTGGCGCGCTCGCGCTCGAAGCCGGCGGCGAGCCGTGTCCGCTCACGCTCGGGGATTTTTCCGTGGGCACGAACGAGGCGGTGATCTTCCACCTGGCGGGACCGTGTCCCGACGCGCTGCCGATTCGACTGTCGGTTCGCCTGCCGATGCTGACGGCCGTCGACGGCTATAACCTCGCCAAGGTCCGCGCCGGCGGTACGCTGACCGAGCACATCTTCCGCGGCAACGACAACGAGCTGACGATCGCCGGTGCTGGCAGCATCGGCGACACGCTCCGGCGGTTCTTCCTCCTCGGCGTCGAGCACATCGCGACCGGCTACGATCACATCCTCTTCCTGCTCGCGTTGCTCATGGTGGGCGGCGGTTTTCGCTCGTTGGTGGCGATCGTCACGGCCTTCACGGTAGCCCACAGCCTCACGCTCAGCCTCGCGGTGCTCGACGTCGTCCAGCTGCCCTCGCGGCTGGTCGAAAGCGCGATCGCGCTCTCGATCGCCTGGGTGGCGCTCGAGAACATCCTGATCGATCAGGTGCGCGGCCGTTGGCGGATCACGTTCGCGTTCGGATTGATGCACGGCTTCGGCTTCGCCTCGATCCTGCGCGAGATGCACCTCCCGCGGTCGGGGCTGGTCGCGTCGCTGCTCGCGTTCAATCTCGGCGTCGAAGCCGGACAGCTCGTGGTGGTGGTGCTGAGCTATCCGCTCGTGCTCGCGATGCAGCGGAGCGCGCATCGCCGCTGGTGGGTCGGGCTGGCCTCCGGGGTGATCCTCGTGCTGGCGCTCTGGTGGTTGGTCGAGCGCGCGTTCGGGTAGGGCAGGTGCTCCGCGGCGAGCCTCGCCTTGACAGCTCACCAAGCGCATGCGACCTGCCACGTGGGGAGGGTGTGAGGTGATGCGGGAACGGAAGGCCGGCAGCCGTAGGCTCGCCCATGAGACCCAGCCGTATGTCGAGCGGCTGCTGTGGAGCGCGGGCCTGATCCGGGTCGCGGGTGTCGACGAGGTCGGCATGGGACCGCTCGCCGGTCCAGTCGTGGCCGCTGCCGTGATGTTCGCGGCCGAGGCGAAACCGCTCCGGGGCATCGCGGATTCGAAGACGCTGGTCGCGGGCGCCCGCGAGGAAGCGGCGGCCGCCATCCGGGCCACGGCACTCGGCATCGGGCTCGGTGTCGTCGAGCCCGAGGAGATCGACCGCCTGAACATCTATCAGGCCGGCCTGCAGGCGATGCGGCGCGCGGTGCGGGCCTTGCCGTTCGCGCCCGAGCACGTCGTCGTGGACGCCCGGCACATCCCGGAGATCGACGTCCCGCAAACGCGCTACATCCATGGCGACGCCATCGTGTACTCCGTGGCGGCGGCCTCGATCATTGCCAAGGTCTACCGCGACCGCATCATGCAGGATTTCGACGTGTCGTATCCGAAATATGGTTTCGCACGTCACGTCGGCTACGCGACGCGCGAGCACTTGCGGGCGCTGGCCGAATACGGCCCGACCCCGCTCCATCGCCGGTCGTTCGCGCCCTGTGCGGCGGCTGCGGCCCGTTTCTCGAGCTGATGCGGACGCCCGGTTCCCCAGCCCCCAGCGCACCACTATAATCGAATCGTGAGCACGCAGATCGTCATGCCGAAGCTGAGCGACACCATGGAGGAGGGCAAGATCCTCACGTGGCGGAAACAGGTCGGCGAGACGATCACCGCGGGCGAGGTCATCGCGGAGGTCGAGACCGACAAGGCCGACATGGAGCTGGAGGCCGCCGAGAGCGGCGTGCTGGTGAAGATCGAAGTGGCGGCCGGGGCGAGTGCCACCGTCGGTGCCGTGATCGCCCTGCTCGACGGCGCCGGCGGAGCCGAGAAGCCCGCCCCGTCTGCGAAGAAGTCCGCCGCAGCGAAGTCGACCGCGTCCCCTGCGGACGCCGACGACGAAAGGGTCGCTCCGGACGCGGGCGATGATCAGCCCGCGGTGCGGGCCAAGGCGGCATCTCCGGCCCAGTCCAAAGTCGCTCCGGCGGCCCGTGTCGAAACGCCGAGCGACGGCGTCAAAGCCTCGGCCGCGGCGCGCGCGTTGGCGGACGAGCGCGGTGTCGATTTGGCGCGTCTCACCGGCAGCGGCCCCGCAGGGCGGATCGTGAGCGCCGACGTCGAGGCGGCGAGCGCCGCGAAGCCGCCGCGCGACGGACGCACGCTGCGGGCCCCGCAAGGGGCGCCCGCCGTCAGCGAGCGCCACGAGCTTTCGCGCATGCGGCAATCGATCGCGCGCCGCATGAGCGAGGCGTTTCGAGATATCCCGCACTTCTCCGTGACCGCCGAGATCGACATGTCGGAGGCGGTACGCCTGAAAGCGGCACTGGAGAAAAGCGAGACGTTCGACGTGCCGGTGACGTACACGCACCTCGTGTTGAAGGCGACCGCGCGCGCGCTCACCCGCCATGCTCGCCTGAACGCGTCGTATCGTGACGGCGCCATCGAAGTGCACGCCGAAGTCAATCTCGGGATGGCGGTGTCGGTCGACGACGGTTTGATCGTGCCGGTGTTGCGCCGTGCCGACGAGCGCCCACTGGGCGATCTCGCGGCGGAGGCGCGTCGTCTCGTCGCGCTCACCAAGCAAGGACGATTTGCGAGCGAGGATCTCTCGGGCGGGACGTTCACCGTCAGCAACATGGGGATGCTCGATATCGATTCGTTCACCGCCGTCATCAATCCGCCCCAGGCGGCGATCCTCGCCGTCGGGACCATCAAGCCACGCGCGGTCGTGCGGAACGGCGCCGTCGTGGCAGCCCACACCATGTTCGTCACGGTCTCGTGTGACCACCGCATCATCGACGGGGTCATGGCCGGACGCTTTCTCGAAGAGCTGAAGACGTTGTTGGAAAATCCCATAGGTTTGGTGGTGTCATGAAGAGTGCCGTTGCTGTCGCCGTCGGTCCGGAGCTGCGACCCATCGAGGTGCGCCGTCTCGGGCTGCGCGACTACGAAGAAACCCTGGTCATTCAAGAAGAGGCCCGAGCAGACGTGCTCGCGGGCGGCCCCGAACGATTGTTGCTGGTCGAGCATCCCCCCGTCATCACGCTCGGTCGACGCGGCGACACCCGCCACGTTCTCGAGGCGCGCGCGCCGGTGCTGCGTGTCAGTCGCGGCGGCGACGTCACGTATCACGGGCCGGGGCAGCTGGTCGGGTATCCCATTCTCGACCTCGGACTCCGGGGCCGCGACGTCGATCGGTATCTGCGCGCGCTCGAGGACGTGTTGATCGCCGTCGCACGGCGCTTTGCCGTGACGGCACGTCGGCAGCGCGGCTTCACGGGTGTCTGGGTGGGGAACGCGAAGCTCGCCGCGATCGGCGTCGGCATTCGACGCTGGGTGACTATCCACGGCTTCGCGCTCAACGTCGCCGATCTGCGAGAGGACTTCGCTGCCATCGTGCCGTGTGGGCTCGCGGGCATCGGCGTCACGTCGCTGGCGGAGACGACTGGCCGGCGTCCCGCGATGGCCGACGTCGAAGCCATCGTGATCGACGAATTCCAACGCATCTTCGCCACCCCCGACGTCGGACGGGTCGCGGAGGCGCGGTCGGCGTGATCGCGCGTCGCCATCCAGAGTGGATCAAGGCTCGGGCCCCGACGGGGCGCGCGGTCGCGGAGACGCGTCGGATCGTGCGCGACCTCGGCCTCCACACGGTCTGTGAAGAAGCGCAGTGCCCGAACCTCGGGGAGTGTTGGTCGCATCACACGGCGACCGTCATGCTTCTCGGCGATACGTGCACCCGGAACTGCCGCTTCTGCGCCGTGAGTCACGGCAAGCCGCTGACGGTCGACGCCGAAGAACCGGGCCGCGTCGCCGACGCCGTCGCCCGTCTCGGGCTGCGCCACGTCGTGATGACCTCGGTGAATCGCGACGACCTTCCCGACGGTGGGGCGGGACACTTCGCGGCGACGGCCCAAGCCGTCCACGCGCGCGTGCCGGAGTGCACGATCGAAGTCCTCATTCCCGATCTCCAAGGGAATCACGACGCGCTCGCCACCGTCGTAGCGTCCCCGATCGCGATCCTGAATCACAACACCGAGACCGTGCCGCGGCTCTACAAGCAGGTACGGCCGGGGGCAGTGTACGAGCGCTCGCTCGGCATCCTGGCGGCGGCGAAGCGACTCCGCCCGGGGCTCCGCACCAAGACCGGACTCATGCTCGGCCTCGGTGAAACCCACGACGAGCTCATGACCGTGCTCGCCGATCTACGATCGGTCGGATGCGACGTGCTGACGCTCGGGCAATACCTGCGTCCGAGCATGAACGAGCTGCCGGTCGAGCGTTACGTCACTCCCGAAGAGTTCACCGCGCTCGGCAGCGAAGCGCGCGCGCTCGGCTTCGCGTACGTCGAGTCAGGTCCGCTCGTGCGCAGCTCGTATCACGCCTGGCAACATCTCCCATAAGTAGAAATATACCCGCGTACACACGGAAATCTCGAAAAAATAGACGAAAAATCGTGTGAGCTGAATTGCGGATCAGGTCCTTTTGCCATAAGGTCGCTCGATTCCAGGGCCACCGTTGGGTGGTCCGAATCACGGCCGGGGGCGAGGTGCGATGTTGAAACTGTACGATTTTCCAGAAAGTCCATACTGCCAAAAGACGCGCATCGTATTGGCCGAGAAGGATCTCAGCTTCGAGATCGTGCCGGTCGACCTCAAGGCGGGTGAGCAGCGCCGCCCGGAATTTCTCAAGCTGAACCCGTTCGGCAAGGTGCCCGTGCTGATCGACGACGAGATGATCGTGTACGACTCGACGATCATCAACGAGTACCTCGAGGACGAGTATCCGCATCCGCCGCTGCTGCCGTCCGATTCGTCGGCTCGTGCCAGGGTCCGGACGTTCGAGGATTACGCCGACAACGCGTTCATCCCCGTCACCGGTATCATCATGAACGAACTTCGTAAGCCGGAAGGCGAGCGTGACGCCGAGAAGATCGCGAATGCGCGCCAGCAGGTCCAGCGCATGTTGGCGGTCATCGACGGCTCCCTCGCGGGTCGGCAATGGCTCGCCGGTACTTTTTCTCTCGCCGACGTGGCATTCGCTCCGCGCGTCGTGATTCTCCCGGCGCTCGGCGTCGAGCTCGATGCCGAGTGGAAGAACGTCGCCGGGTGGATTCAGCGCCTGAATCAGCGCGCCAGCATCCACGACCTCGCCGGTCTCGAGAACTGGCGCAAGTCGTAGTTTCACTTCGTCGCTACGGCGGGGGGAGCGCCCCCTCCGCTGTAGCGAACTGTTCCTGGTAGATCCGCACGAACGCGAACACGATCGCCAGGAGCACCGGGCCGAGGAAAAGCCCGAGCACGCCGTAGACCTGCACCCCTCCGAGTATCCCGAAGAAGAGGAAGAGGGTGGGTAGTCGGGTCTGGCCCCCGATCAAGAGCGGTCGGAGCACGTTGTCTACCATGCTGATCACGATCGAACCGTAGATCAGTAGGATCACTGCGCGCACCACGTCGCCGACGACGAACAGGTAGATCGTGGCGGGGATCCACACGCCCGCTGCGCCGACGAACGGCACGAGCGAGAGGAATCCCGCGAGCACGCTGAGAAACGCCGTGTACGGCAGCCCGAGGCCCCAGAGGGCGATCCACGTGAGCACACCCTGTGCGAACGCCGTCGCGACCATGCCCTGGGTCACGGCGGAGAGGGTTCGGTACAAGACGCTGAAGATGGCGTCCTTGTGGCCAGGGTCCATCGGGATGAGGTCACGGAGCGCGCGGTACATGCGTTCGCCGTCCCGGAAGAGGAAGAAGAGGGTGAACACCATGATGGTGAAGTCGAGCAGAAAGACGGCGACGTTCCGCGCTACCGACGTCACCTGCGTCACGACGACCGCACCGCCCATGTCGACCCCCGAGCGCGCAGCCGCGCTCCAGTCGATCTCGTACCCTTCGAGGCGGTCGATCAGGTGACCGATGCGCGACGCCCGCAGACGTTGGATGGTTTCATTCAGCTCTCCCGAGCTGATGTATTCGCTGAGGCGCTGATAGAGCGACGCGCCCTCGCGCGTGATCACGCTCGACAACGAGACGGTCGGCAGCACGATGCCGGCGGTCACAACCAGCGTGAGCGTGAGCGCCGCGACCGTCTCGCGCCCGCCGCACCAGCGCAGCACGATCGTGTAGAGCGGAAAGAAGAGCATCGCGAGGATGGCGGCCCAGATGATGGGCACGAGGAACCCCGAGAAGACGGCGTAGAGCTGGTACAGCAGGAAGAGGAATGCGGCGAAGAAGAAGAAGACCACCACCTGCCCACGGGCGGGTCCGAGGCTCGCACTGAAGAGCGGGCGCCGAGACTCGATCGGCGCTTCGACGACGGTCGGGGGAGACTCGGGGGGCGGCAGCGGCGCCATTGGATCGATCAGGCGCCTGCGATCGTCATGTGGCGGATCTTGATCGTCGGCGCGGCCATCGAGCCTCGGAAGTCGAGATCATTGCCGACCATTTCGATGTCGCGAAACATGTCGAGCAGATTGCCCGCGATGGTGATTTCCTCGACCGGGTGCACGATCTCGCCGTGCTCGATCCAGAGGCCGGCGGCACCGCGCGAATAGTCGCCCGTCACCGGATTCACGCCGAACCCGATCAGCTCCGTGACCAGGAGCCCGCGATCGATCGATGCGATGATGGCTTCGGGCGAATGGGCGCCGGCTTCGAGATAGAAATTCGTCGGGGAGGCGCTCGGCGAGTCGCCGATCGGCCGGGCGGCATTGCCGGTGGAGGCGAGCGACAGACGCTTCGCGGAATAGGTGTCGAGCAGGTAGCTCGCGAGCACGCCACGTTCCAACACGATCGTCCGGCGCGTCGGCAGGCCCTCGGCATCGAAGGGGCGCGAGCCGTGTCCGCGCGGCAGCCGCCCGTCGTCGACCACCGTCATCAGCGGGGATGCGATCGTGTCGCCGAGCCGCCCGAGCAGAAACGAGGTCCCACGATAGAGGCTCTGTCCGGTGACTGCCCCGGCCAGATGCCCGAGCAGCGAGACGGCGACCGTCGACTCGAACACCACCGGCGCTTCCTGTGTCTTCACGCGCCGGGCGCCGAGACGACGGAGCGTGCGTGCGGCGGCGTGCTGGCCGATCGCGACCGGATCCTCGAGGTGGGCGAGATGCCGCGAACGCGTGTACCAAAAGTCGCGTTGCATCCCGCCTTCGTGCGTCGCCACGGGCTCGACCCCGAGATGGAAGCTCGACCGGCGATAGCTGCCGGCGAAGCCGAGTGTCGAGGCGTACGCGATCGTCGACGCGTCTTGGGAGAATTCCGCGCCCTCGGAGTTGCTGAGACGCGCGTCGACGGCGAGCGCGGCGCTTTCGGCGGCGCGCGCCTGCGCGAGCGCCTGGTCGGGGTTCGGGGCCGTCGCGGCCGGGTCGAAGAGGTCGAGGTCGGGGGCGTCGGTCGCGAGCGCGGATCGATCGGGCAGACCCGCCAACGGATCGGGTGCGGTCACGCGTGCGAGCGCGACGGTATCCTCGGCGAAGCGCTCGAGCCCGGAAGGGGACAGATCGGCCGTGGCGGCGATCGCGACGCTCGCACCCGAGAAGACGCGGAGCCCGAGGCGGCGCTCGCGCGCGTCGGTCAGCTTTTCGATCTCGCCGAGCCGGACGCCCGCGGCGAAGGCCGTACTCTCCACCATCACGGCATCGGCGGCCGCCGCGCCGGCGCGGGTCGCGCGCGCGAGCACGGCTTCCAAGGTGCCGTGCATCGCCGCGCCGGCAGCACCGTTCGTCTTCACGCGCGGGTCCCGCCGACGGTCAGCCCGTCGATGCGGATCGTCGGCAGGCCGACACCGACCGGAACGGATTGGCCGTTCTTGCCGCAGGTGCCGATCCCTTCGTCGAGCTCGAGATCGTGGCCGACCATGCTGATGCGCGTGAGCACGTCGGGGCCGTTCCCGATCAGGGTCGCGCCCTTCACGGGTCGCGTCACTTGGCCGTTCTCGATGAGATAGGCCTCGCTTGCCGAGAAGACGAACTTGCCGCTCGTGATGTCGACCTGGCCGCCACCGAACGACACGGCGTAGAGCCCGCGATCGACGGAACGGATGATGTCCTCGGGAGCCGAGTCACCGGCCATCATGAAGGTGTTGGTCATGCGCGGCATGGGCGAGCTGGCGTAGCTCTCCCGCCGACCGTTGCCCGTGGGCGCGACGCCCATGAGCCGCGCGTTCAGACGATCCTGCAGATAGCCGCGCAGGATGCCTTTCTCGATCAGGACCGTGCGGCTGGTCGGCGTTCCCTCGTCATCGACGTTGAGCGAGCCGCGGCGGTTCGCAATCGTGCCGTCGTCGATGACCGTGCAGAGCTCCGAGGCCACGCGTTGCCCGAGCAGGTTGGCGAACGCCGAGGTGCCTTTGCGGTTGAAGTCGCCTTCGAGGCCGTGGCCGATCGCTTCGTGCAACAGGATGCCCGGCCAGCCTGAACCGAGTACGCACGTCATCTCGCCCGCGGGCGCGTCGACGGCCTCGAGGTTCAGCACCGCCTGCCGGGCGGCTTCGCGGGCGAAGCGCAGGTGGCGGTCGACGTCGAGCAGGAAGCTGAAGGGCTGCCGGCCGCCGCCGCCGTAGGTCCCTTGCTGACGACCGTTCGCGTCCTCGGCGATGCAGGTGACGTTCAGTCGCGCGAGCGGTTGGACGTCGGTCACCAAGCGCCCGTCGGCAGTCACGATCATGACGAGCTTGTGCTCCATCGCGATCGAAGCGAAGACGTTCTTGATGCGCGGGTCGGCGGCGCGGGCCGCCGCGTCGACGGCTTCGAGCACGGCGATCTTGTCGATGAGCGGCGTGTCGAGCGGCGACGCCGCGAGCGTGTAGAGGTCGCGCGTCGGTCGCGACGAACGCACCGCCACGGCCTGGTCGGTGCCGCTGCCGGTCGCGATGTGACCGGCGGTGCGGGCGGCTTCCTCGAGCGTCGTCAGCGTGACGTCGTCGGTGTAGGCGAAGCCCGTCTTCTCGCCGGCGACGACACGGACGCCGACGCCCTGGCTCACGTCCTTGTTGGCCTTCTTGACCTGGCCTTCTTCGAGGCTGAGCGCTTCGCTGGTGCGAAACTCGAAGTACAGGTCGCCATCGTCGGCATGGCGGGCGAGGGCCGAGCCGAGGACCCGCTCGAGGGCGCCCGTCGACACTCCGTAACGGTCGCGAAAAAATTCTTCAGGCTGCACCCGATCCGCCATCACACCCCCTGCGATCTCGCGAAGGTAGCAGATGGGACTGGACCGGCAAAGACGAGACCTGGCGGTCTCAATGCAAGGTGGTGGTCGTGACGTCCTCGAGCTGCTGGAGGTGGTCGTGGACCTCGGCGGCACCCGCGGCGTCCGGCGCGAGCGTGAGGTAGCGTCGAAAGTCCGCGACGGCCGACGCGAAGCATTCGAGCTGCTCGTAGAGCAGGCCGCGGATGCGCAGGTGATCGGCGGCGTCGGGCCAGAGGACGAGCAAGAGCTCCACCGTTGCGAGCGCCGACTCGTGCGCCTCACGCTCGCGATAGATCGCGAGCAGATTGCCGAGCATGCGCGACAGGATGCCGAGCGGGCCCGTCGTCTGCAGGGCCTGCGGCAGCGCGCGCTGCATGTTGCTGCCGCTCGGCGCTCCGCTCGCGCTGTAGAAGGCGCGCAGCCTTTCCTTCAATTCGTCGTAGCTGATCTGCCGTCCGCCGAAAAAGGGATCGAGCAGGACGGGCTCGGGTGTCCCGACGACACGCACCAGAAAATGCCCGGGGAAGCCGACGCCTTCGAGCGGAATGCCCGCGCGATTGCCGACCTCGAGCAGCACGAGGCCGAGCGTGATGGGGATGCCCAAGCGGCGCTCGAGCACGTCGTTCAGGAAGCTGTTGCGCGGATCGTAGTAGTCGTCGCGATTGCCCTGGTAGCCGCACTCTTCGAACAAGTAGCGCGTCAGCACCGTGGCGCGTTCTGCGAGCGAATCCGCCGGGTCGAGTCGTTCGCGGACCGCGTCGGCGAGCGCATCGAGCGCGGCGAGGGTCGGCTCGGGGGCGAGCGTCGGGTGGCCGATGCGCGCGATCACGAGCGCCCCACGCGCGAGGTCGGCGGCGTCACCGCCGGCCGTCACGCGCGCAAAGCTCGCGCGCAAATCGTCGAGCGCCACCATCCGACGGTGGTAGCACGGGGCCCGGGACCCTGCCACGCAAGTCGGAGCGAGGGGGGCTTCGGCCGCTGCGCGGGTCGCGAATCGCACTTGGACAAGGGGGGAGGCCCCTCATATACTCCCGCCCCGTCGCCTCCGGGCGATACCGCATGGCAGGGGTTCCCCCGAAAAGTATGCTGGCCGGTCTGCTCCAGGCTCTGGAAGGTCCGGCCCCCCTGGTGATCCTGCCGCACGACAATCCCGACCCCGATGCGCTCGCCAGCGCCGCGGCGCTCAAGTTCCTGGTCCAGACGCTGATCGGCAAAGAGACGGTGATCGCTCAAGGCGGCATCGTCGGCCGCGCGGAGAACCGCGCCATGCTGACCTACCTGCGTATCGACCTGAAGCCGGTCGGTGAGCTCGATCTCACCGGCAACGTGCACGTCGCGTTGGTCGACACCCAGCCGGGCCGCACCAACAACTCGCTGCCGGCGGGGGTGATCCCGACCGTCGTCATCGACCACCATCCGGCCTACGACCAATATGCGGGCGTCCCCTTCTTGGATCTCCGTGAGGAATACGGCGCGACGTCGACCATTCTCACCGAGTACGTGCGCGAGTCGCACGTCGAGATCGAGAGCAAGATCGCGACGGCGCTCTTCTACGGGATCATGGCCGAGACCCAAGACCTCGGCCGCGAGTCGACGCCGGCCGACATCGCCGCGGCGCAGTTCCTCTACCCGTACGCGAACAAGCGCCGGCTCGGGAAGATCGAGAACGCGCGCGTGCCGCGCGAGTACTTCGCCGCCTTCCACGAGGCGATCGAGCGCGCGCAGATCTACGGCAACGTCGTCGTGTCGACGCTCCCGGCGGTGCAGTATCCCGACATGGTCGCGGAGGTCGCCGACTTTCTCCTCCGCCTCGACGAGGTCGAGTGGGCCTGCGCGATCGGGCGCTATAACGACTTCCTGCACGTGTCGCTGCGGACGACCGAGCGCGAGGTGAATGCCGGCGACATCCTGCAAGGCGTGCTCGGCAGTCGCTGGGCCGGTGGCCACGACATGATCGCCGGCGGGCGGACACGCATCACCGGGACCGGTCCCGATGCCGCGGTCGTCGCCGCCGATGGGGTGCGTACGCGCCTCCTCGCCGCGCTGGCCGCCGGTGACGTCGCGGGTCGTCCGCTCGTCACGCCCTAGGGAAGCTCTGCACAGGTGGCAAAGCTGCGCAGATCGGCGATGGAGTTCATGACGCGACCGCGCGCGTGCGGTTCTGATGCCCGTTGGGTGGGTTCGCGGCGGGCGCGCCGTGCTGCCG
>Ga0163144_10007601_pt1 | contig 23715 bp, 13 predicted proteins | sample OliLak19BULKMAT1_FD_123175 | JGI IMG/M metagenome (GOLD analysis project Ga0163144, IMG submission 123175) | Freshwater microbial mat bacterial communities from Lake Vanda, McMurdo Dry Valleys, Antarctica - Oligotrophic Lake LV.19.BULKMAT1 | ecosystem: Environmental > Aquatic > Freshwater >...
GGCCGACGCCGATGACAAAGGCGTTGAGGATGAGCGGCCCGCTGGCGGCGGGGCCGAACTTGCCGTGGACTTGCAGCATGCCCGAAAGGATGGCGGCCATGCAGATGAAGGGCATGAACGGCAACATCACCATGGTCAAGGTGATGGCCATGTGCCGCTCGTTGTCTGGCGGCAGCACGAGCAATGCGATGAGCAGGCCGACCTCGCCGAGCAGCGTGAGGACTGAGGTCGCCATCGCGAGCCAGATCATGGTGAGCGAGGCGAGGCGGTCGGCGACGTCGGTATCGCGCTTGTGAGTCTGGGTGTATTCGGGGACGAACGCCGCGGAGAGGGCACCCTCGCCGAAGAGCCGCCGGAAGAGGTTGGGGACCGCGAAGGCGATGGAGAATGCCGAGCCCAAGGCGGTATCGCGGAACATCAGCCCGATGAGCAGGTCGCGGGCCAGGCCGCCGAATCTTGACGCGAGCGTGACAATCGAAGTCACCCGCACCGCGGCCCCGAGCGTGTGGCCCCCGCTCTGATCGGCGGACGCTCCGCCGCCGGTTGACGGCGTTTTCTGGGCGTTTCCCCGCGTCGCGGCGGGCGCGCCTGGCGGCTGGGCGGGTTGGTCGTTTCTCGCGTCCATGCGAGAGCGAGTCTAGCGGGTTGACTCGGTGTGAATGTTGACAGGCGAGCCGGCGATCAGGAGCGGTGGACTCGCACGGAGTGTGCCTTGAACCCAACCCCATACCCTCGCGTCATGGACATCCTGTACGCACAGGTCTTCTTTCAGGCCCTCAGCGCCACCGCCATCGCCAGCGGCCTGTTCTATACAGGGTTTCAGTTCTGGCACGCCCGGCGCGCGGCGCGCCATGCGAACTTCACCAAGCTCGTCGAACTCCAGATGCACCTGCGCGAGATGCGGGTGAGCGATCCATCCCTTGCACAGGTGTATCAGCACGATGTCGAGCACGCATCCACTGAGCGCGAGGTTCGCGAGTACTTCTTCAACCTGATGCAGCTCAGCGTCTTTGAGATCGTCTGGCACGGCCACCGGCACGGACAGGTGGACGATGACTACTTCATCTCGTGGGAGTCTCGCGTCCGCGAGATCGCCAGCGAGGCGAGCTTTCGAAAGATGTTCGAGTCCGGCAACATGAAGATCATGCATGACGGGTTCCAGGTCTACATGACCGCGCTCATGCGCACCACACCGGCCCGCTCCATTCGCACGCTGTGACTTGGCATCAAGCTGCCGCGGCCTGACGAAGCCACAACGGCCGTCCCGTCCTCTGCCCCCCGGCCGCCGGGCCGCCGCCAGCTCCGCCCGTTCAAAGAACAAACCGCACGCGCCACGTCAAGAGTTTGTTAGACTGTTCAAATGGCTGGACCAACGAGCGGCGTGTGTTCGCGGACACTGTGTACATCTTCAACGCGCGGGCGCGCGTCGAGGCGAGTCGGGCGAGTGATTGCTTTTCTCGGCATCGCCGCCGCGCTGATCGTCTCGGCGGGCGCGGCCCCGGAGCGAGCGCCGGTGGGCACGCAGCCGCCGCCGAATCGGGTGGGGGCGGCGGACGCTGTTCGCTGGAGCGCGCTGACCAACGCGACCGTACACACCGCACCCGGCAAGGTGCTTAAGCACGCCACGGTGGTGATGCGCGACGGGTGGATCACCGAAGTCTTGTTTGATCCCGCGACTCAGGCCGAAGAGGACGCCAAACCCGCCGCCCCCGCCAAGCCAGCGGACGACAAGGACGCAAAGCCCGGCGAGGGCGCCGCGACGGCGTCAACGGGCGATGATGAGCCGGGCGCGAAGGATAAGGCCGCGTCGGCCGTGAAGGACAAGGCGGACGCGAGCGGGCGAGCGAAGGCGATCCCTGCGCCAGCGGGCGCGAAGTCGATCGACGCAACGGGGCTTCATGTCTACGCCGGCTTTGTTGAGCCGTATCTTGAGGTCGAGGTGGCGCGACCGGAGCCGGAAGTCAAGGGTGCGCACTGGAGCGCGCGGGTGACGCCGCAGCGCCGCGCGATTGATTCCAAGGGTGTGGATGAGGGCGTTGCGAAGTCGATGCGATCGATGGGGTATGTGGCCGCGGTGATCTCGCCCAAGGGCGGGATCTTCCGCGGGCAGAGCGCGGCGGTCTCGCTAGCGCAGCCCGAGAGCGACCTCGCCTCGGCGCGCCCGCCGGCGTATCGCAATGCGGTCTATCAGAGCGTCGCGCTGGACCTGACGAACGTCGGCGGCGGGGCGGGCCGGTGGCCGGGCTACCCGGATTCACAGATGGGCGCGATCGCGCTGGTGCGACAGGTGTTGCTGGACGCGCCATGGGCGGGAGGGTCCAGCGCGCTGGAAGCGCTGACGACAGAGACGGCGCGGCTCAACAACTCGAGCGACCGGAATCTGAAACAGGACTTCGCGCGTCCGCTGCCGCTGCTGATGAACGCCGAGGACGAGCTTGAGATCGCGCGCGTGAGCAAGATCGCGGAGGAGTTCGGTCGTCCGGCGATGGTGCTGGGCAGCGGGATGGAGTTTCGGCGGCTGGATGGCGTCAAGGCCTCGATGGAGCGCCTGACGCTGAAGAATCCGCCCGACAGCAAGGCTGGCGCGGGCGGTCAATGGAAGGGCTCGCTGATTCTGCCATTGAACTTTCCGGAGAAGCCGAAGATCGCGTCGGTCGCAGATGCGGAAGACATCGACCTGCGCGAGCTGATGACCTGGGAACAAGCGCCCACGAATCCGCGCCGGGTGCTGGGCGCGGGCATCAACGCGGCGCTCACGACCGCCAAGCTGAAGGATCGCTCGCGCTTCATGGCCAACGTGCGCGAGGCGATCCGTCACGGGCTCAAGCCCGATGACGCGCTGGCGATGCTCACCACCCGCCCTGCGGAGATCATGGGGCTCGCAAGTGAACTCGGGACCGTCGAGAAGGGCAAGCGCGCCAGCGTGATCGTCGCCGACGGCCTGATCTTTGCCAAGAAAACCAAGCTCCGCGACGTGTGGATCGATGGAGTGCGCCACGAGATTAACGCGGCGCCGATCAAGGGCGAGGGCTTCTACGACGTCAAGATCGTCGGCGATGCCGGCAAAGACAGGATCGCAATCTCCATCGACAAGGACAACGGAGTGTCCGTGCGGCGTTGGCCCGCGACGGAGGACGGCCGACCGGCCAAGGAGCAGAAGAGCCGCGCAAAGTCATCCAGCCTCACCGAAGACCGCGTCACGGCGGTTTTCGACAATGAGCCGTTCGGCACCGTTGGCATGGTCAGCATCAGCGGCATCGTCGAGCGCGACGACGCCGGCGCGATCAACGGATTCAGCGGCGCGGGGCAATGGGCCGACGGCACGCCGTTCCGATGGACCGCGTCAAAGGGCGATGAGCCGAAGCCCGATCGCGCGAGCAGAGCGCTCCGCGGCGTGTGGGAGATGCAGTCTGTCGGCGGCAATCCGATCCCGCCGGGCGGGCCGGAGCGGCTGACGATCACGGTCGGCGCGGACGGCCAGGTGAAGCTCACGTCGACGCCGGAGTTCAAGGACATTGAGGCGGAAGATGATGTCGCGCGGAGTGAGGGCGTGTGGTTCAAGTTCAGCCGCGAGAAGCTGGGCGCGACCAAGGGCGAGATCAAAGTTGTCGCGAAGGTCCAGGACAAGACGCTCGTCGGCACATGGAAGGAAGGCGAAGCGGAGGCGCTGAGCTTCATCGCGATCCGAGTGGGTAATCTGCCCAAGCCCGAGCCCAAGAAGGCCGACGCGTCGAGCGAGCCAAAGAACGCGGGCGACGCGAAAGCCGCGGACGGCGCGCCCGCTGATGCGCTCAAAGACGACGGCGTCAGCGGATCATGGTCCGGCACGCTCACGGCCGACGCTCCGGGCTTCCCCCCCGGAGGTGTGCCCATCAGCATGACAGTCAAGCTCAGCGCCGGTCAGGCCACCGGCGCGGTGGAAGCGATGGGTCAAAGCGCCGCAGCGACGGGCAGCTATGACGAGGGGGCCAAGACGCTGACGCTGAGCGTACAGCCCCCGGCCGAGAGCGACCCGCCAGCGACGGCTGTGCTCAAGGTCGACGGCGCGAGCGCGAGCGGCCCGGTCACCATGGGGCCGACGAACGCGAGTGCTTCGATGAAACGCCAGTCTGGCGCGGCTTCGGGCGCGGGCGCGAAGAAGGACGCTGACGGCGACAAGGAAGAACCCGCCGACGCGCCGGAAGAGTTGCCCGGGTTGCCGTTTGGTGGATACGCCGTGCGCGATGAGCAGAAGCCCGCAAGCACGATTCTGATTCACAACGCAACCGTTTGGACCAGCGGCCCAGCGGGCAGACTCGAGAACGCGGGCATCATCATCGTCAGCGGCAAGATCGAACGCGTCGGCGCGGGCATCGCGCCGCCCGCCGGGCCAGTCCCCGAGGGCTGGCTGGTCATTGACGCCAAGGGCAAGCACGTCACGCCCGGCATCATCGACGCGCACTCGCACACCGGAATCAGCAGGGGGGTCAACGAAGGCGGGCAGGCGGTCACTGCGGAAGTCCGCATCCAGGACGTCACCAACCCCGACGCCATCAACTGGTACCGCCAAGTCGCCGGCGGCGTCACCAGCGTGCTCAGTCTTCACGGCTCAGCCAACGCAATCGGCGGGCAATCGCAGGTGAACAAGATTCGCTGGGGATGCGCGAGCGCCGATGACATGCACATGGCCGAGGCGATCGGCGGCATCAAGTTCGCATTGGGCGAGAACCCCAAGGGCGGCAACTCGTCTGGCGAAGGCTCGACGTATCCGCAGACCCGCATGGGCGTGGAGATGCAGATCCGCGATCGTTTCGTCGCGGCGCGGGAGTACGCCGCGAAGCGCGAGCAGAAAGAGGGCGCGCCGGCACGCGACTTGGAACTCGAAGCGATCGCAGAGGTCTTGGCCGGGAAGCGACTGATCCACTGCCACAGCTACCGCCAGGACGAGATCCTGATGATGGGGCGCGTGGCGCAGGAGTTCGGCTTCAAGCTCGGCACGTACACGCACGTCCTTGAAGGCTACAAAGTCGCGGACATCGTGCGCGAGACCTCGCGCGGGGCCTCGGGCTTCGCGGATTGGTGGGCGTTCAAGGTCGAAGTCCAGGACGCGATACCCGGAGCCTTCCCGATCATGCACGAGCAGGGCGTCGTCGTGAGTTTCAACAGCGACTCAGACGACCTGGCGCGGCGAATGAACATCGAGGCCGCCAAGGGCGAGAAGTACAGCCGTCGAGCCGACGGTGTCAGCACCGTCAACAGCGAGGAAGCCCTGAAGTGGATCACGATCAACCCCGCCAGGCAGCTCATGATCGACCAGTGGGTCGGCAGCCTGGAGCCCGGCAAGCAGGCCGACGTCGTAATCTGGTCCAGTGACCCGCTCAGCGCCTTCAGCAAAGTCGAACGCACGTTCGTTGACGGCATCGAACGCTTCTCACTGGAGCGCGATCAGCGCTCGCGCCAGTGGATCGCCAAGGAGCGTGCCCGCTTGATCCAGAAGGTGCAGCGCGACAGCCCGTCAAAGAAGCCGGGTAGAGACGGCACAAAGGCCGGAGAAGCAAAGCCCTCAGACCGCAAGTCTCCCGAAGCCAAGCCCACGACGACGCCAGCTGAAACGCCGAAGAAGCCGACCAACCTGGTCACGCGCGCCGAGCTTGAATCGGAGCTTGGCGAGAGCAAACAAGCCGGCGAAAGCGCCGCGTCACAGGACGCGTTGCAGCAGCGGGGCGATGGCCAGAGCAATGGCCAACTTCGAGCCGGCGTGTCCGAACGCGTGCCGCTGATTGTCCGAATGAACCGCGAGGCGACAATCGCGCGTCGTGAGCTCTATCTGGAACGCCTGCGCCGCGGCTTCAACCCCGAAGACCACCGCTCTGGCGTGTGCGGGTGCGAGTGAGTGTCAGTCCTTAATCCCACACGCCCTCCACGCCGCTCACGCTTCACACGACACCCGGCCTCCGCGTCCCGCGCCTCACTCCCGCATTCCCCTCGCGACCATACTCGAGTTTCACTCTGACTCAAAGGTTTAGACCCATGCAGACTCACTCATCCAACGCAGCCTGTAATCGCGCGCAGCGTTCAGCCCCGGCAATTGTGCAGTCCGCGCGCGTCATCGCCGCCGCGATCTTCGGTGCGCTCGCGCTCGGGATCATTCCCTTGCCCGCGCACGCGCAAGACCTGACTCCCCGCGCGCCGGCTCAGAAGGAAGCAATCGCGCTCGTCGGTGTCGATGTCTACCCCGTCGACGCCGAGGCGATCACCGACGGCTACGTCCTCTTCGATCGCGGCAAGATCAAGGCGATCGGCAAGCGTGCCGATTTCGTGCCCGCTCCGGGCGTGCGCGTTCAAGACTTGAACGCCCTGAGCCCTCCCGCGGCCCCCGGCGCAGCGCCGAGCCAGCCCGCGCCCGCCGGTCGTCCCCGCGTCTATCCCGGGCTGATCAGCCCGTACACACGCATGGGGCTAGAAGAGATCGGCGCGCTCCGCCCGAGCCAGGACCTTAACGAGGCCGGCGACGTGACACCCGAAGTGGTCGGCGCGGCGGCGGTGAACCCGGACTCGTGGCTCATGCCGGTTGCCCGCAGCAACGGCGTGCTGATCTTCGGCACGTTCCCGACCGGAGGGAGCATCCCCGGTCAGGCGAGCGTGATCACCGCTGACGGCTGGACCACCGAAGATCTGACGCTGCGGCGCGACGCCGGGCTCATCGTGGCCTGGCCTCTGATGAGAACGGTGCGCGCGTGGTGGATGGATCAGAGCGAGGACGAGCAGCAGAAGCGCGCCAAGGAACGCCTTGATCGAATCACCGGCCAGAACGGCGCCTTCGCGCTCGCAAAGGCCTATATCGCAGCGAAGGACGCCGACAAAGCCGGCGTGCCGACCGACCTGCGCTGGGAAGCCATGCGCTCGGTCTTTGCTTCCGCGGGCGCTGCGCAGCGCCCGATCCTCGTCGAGGCGCAGGAATACGACCAGATCATCAGCGCCATCGCCTTCGCCAAGCGCGAGAAGTTCAAGCTCGTGATCGTCGGCGGGCGCGACGCGGTCCTGGCGACTGAGCAGATCAAGTCGATCGGCGCGAGCGTGATCGTGAACTCGGTGCTGAACATGCCGCGCCGCGACGACGCTTCGTATGACGACGGGTTCACGCTTCCCAAGCGATTGAAAGACGCCGGCATCCCGTTCGCGATCGCCAGCGGCGAAGAGACCCCGCACGAGCGCAACCTGCCATACGCCGCGGGCCTGGCCATCGCCTACGGCCTGGACAACGCCACCGCCCTGCGAGCCGTCACGCTCGCGCCCGCGGAGATCCTGGGCGTCAGCGACGCCATCGGATCAATCACCCCGGGCAAAGACGCCACCATCATCATCACTCGCGGCGACCCGCTGGACGTCCGCACGCAGGTCATCGGCGCATACATCCAGGGTCGCCCGATCGACCTCAGCAACAAGCAGACGATCCTCGCCGAGCGCTATCGCGAGAAGTATCGACAGGCCAAGTGAGGCGATGAGGACGCTTACTTCAACTCGCTGGTGCCGCGCTGCTCTTTGACGCGCTGCGCCGCGGCGCGGGCGGCGCGGAACTCCTCGAGACCCAGGGGCTTGGGGAACATCTTCGCGAACTCTGATTGGGCCGCCGCGGCGTCTTTCTCATTGAGTCCGCGCGGGATGTTCATGTCCAGCAGCGTGTCGTGCGTCCACACCCGATGGTCCTCCGCCATCCGCGAGTAGATCACCAAGGCGTTGGTCAGCCCTGCGCTATTGAGCATGAACGCGCTGTAGAAGCCCGCGAGCTCGCGAAAGTCCTGCTGCATCACGCCCATGCGCGCGCTGTTGGTGTCAACACCCGTCATCTTCCACTGCTCCTTCGTGAACTCGTGGTGGAAGCGCTCGGCGTACGCCATCGACTTGCGATACACGTCGGTATCACCAGCCAGCAGGCCATTGATGAGCGCCGACTGGATCGAGGCGGCGACTTCCTGAACGGCGATGTTCGGGCTGGTGATGCGATCCTTGAGATTCTCGATAACGAAGTCATCCAGCGGCATGCGCTTCCACATATCGATCCGCAGGTCGTACTCGGTTCCCTTGGTTCCAAACCACGTCATGAGCTCGGTGCGATACTGCTCGGCTTCGTCGATCTGATTGCGCCGGTAGAGGAAGCTGATCGCGTCGTGCAGGAAGTTTTCGTAACCAGCCGCGTAGAAGCGGTACGTTCGGCTGGAAATATCGACGCCCTTGGTCTCTTTGTACTGCTGCTCCTCGCGCGCCATCAGCTCCTTGATCACCGAGCCGTAGCTGGGGATGAAATAGTCGTTGGGGAGCGTGACATACAGCTCGGGGCTGTTGATGTCAAACATTATCATGCCCGAGCGATAGAGCTCCTGCAAGGATTGCACGACCATCCGGTCGGTGTTGATGAAGTCGTTGTTGCCGGTGTTGCGTTCGTTGACGCGGGCCAGCGCTTCTTCGACGCCCCGCGCCGCCCAATAGAGCGCGTGGGCCGCGGGGTGGCGCCAGTCCATCGGGCCATACTTCTGCGTGAAGCGGATCATCCGCTCCGGCTCCATGTGATACTCGTCGATGAGCATGCGCTTGCGCAGGTGATAGATCAGCTCACGGCGTGCGACGAGGTTCGCCGGCGCGATCAGCAGCTCGGTGAAGTCGCTGGCTGGCGGACTGATATTCAGGTCCTTGTTCGCCTGGCGCAGGGCGTTGGCCTGACGAAGAGCGGAGCGAAGGAGCTCGAGTTGATAGAGGAACATCCGGCGCCCGATCGGCGTCTGGACGTCCATGTTCATCTTCGCCTTAAGCGTGTCAACGATGACCTTGGCGTTCTCGCAGCCCGGCTTGGCGTAGAGCTCTTCGAGCGACGACGGCGCGTTCGAGATCGGTGCCAGGTAGTTGTCGACATACGCCTTGATCGCGTCCGGCGTCCGCTGCGTCTGCGGAGTGCGCTCCGGCGGCGTGCCCATCGCGACCGTCCACTCCAGCGCGAACTGGCGCTTGTAGAACTGGTTCGCGTCGTCCATCAGCATCTGGATCTTGTGCAGATAGAGCCACGAGAGCTCCTTGTGCAGCAGCAGATCGCTCGGGTTCTGCGGGATCCCCTCGTCACGCAACAGCCGAATCCCCGCGTTCACCCACTGCCAGCGCTCCTGCGGCGTGTTGGTCGCGACGCTGATGTTGTACGCCAGGTTCCACGCGTGAAACGCCCACACCCGCGGGAAGCGCGGCTGCAAACGCGTGATCGTCCGCGCCAGGTCCACCGCCTCATGAAACTTGCCGTCCTGCTTCAGCTCGTGCGCCCGCATCCACAGCACGTTGACAAACAACCCGCGAAACGCGCCGACCGCGATCCCCAGCGCCTCGTCGCGCGACATGCCGTCTTCAGCGCGATCGGTATAGACCAACTGGTGCCGCCCGCTGGACGCTGCGATCATCGTGGTGAGCAGGATGCTGATGCCAAGGCACACCGCGATGACGCCGAGGCACGCCACCTGGACCATCCCGCGGGCCGGACGACGGTGCCCGCCGCCGCGCCGTCTTGCGCCGGGAGGCGAAGGAGAGGAGTGCAGCGCCGATGGTGTGGCCGACACGAGCGGCCGCGGCAGGTTGGTGGAGCGTGCGGTCATGGGGTGTCTCTGGACACAGGTTCGAGCACAACGGGCCGCCAGACTTACTGGCCCGAGTAGATGGCCAGTTCGCGCTTTCGGAAGATTGCCGATGCCACCGCCCAAAGTGCGCAGGAGATGGCCAGCAGTAAGAGCCCACCCTCGGCGGTGCTGGACCACGAAATGTACTTACCCTCGACGACGCTGGCGATCGGGTCGATGCGTGAATACGCCTGAAACACGCTCACGACTCCCTCGCTCACCTTCGAGGCCAGGAGGTTGAACCAGATCGTGTTCTGCTTGTCATCGGTGGTCGAAAAGTTGTCCAGTGCCTTGGCCAGAAAGCCGGAGCTCTCGGCGATCATGAACGTTCCGAACGACACCAGCGAGGCGACGGGGAAGGAGAGGAACGTCGCCGCAGTGACCGCGATCGCGCTGAGGAAGACCAGCTTGAACCAGAGCACCAGCGTGGCCCGCAGGAAGTTCGGCGCAAAGGTCGTCACCGGGTAGCTCACCTGCAAGCCGTCGCCCACCGCGAAGCTCATGGTCTCGGGGTTGGCCTGCCGCCGCTCGACGTCGCCGTTGTACACCGTGACGCGGAGAATGCCGTTGTCATCGATCTCGCGCGCCAGCAGCGGCATCGTCATGGCTTGCGCCAGGTTGGTGGTCACGACCTTCGGCCCCGAGCGCGGGAACCAGAACGTGACGCGATACGTCGAAGTCGGGGCGTTGTCACCCGCGTTGATCTTGTAGCGCATCGCCACCGGCAGGTTCAGCTCCTTCGCAGTGCGAAGCCCCTCAAACCTGTATTCCTTGCCCTCGACCTGATCAGCGCGAACGGAAAGGAACTCGCGCAGCCGCTCGGTCTGCACCTGCTTGACGATCTTGGCCAGGTCCGGCGGCGCCAGCTTCGGGTCCGCGTCATAGGCCTTCTGCTCGGCCTTGAAGATCGCCGTCACCTGGAGCTCGATGGCCTGCGCGTCCTCCTCGGGGATGAACGCGCTGACGGTCTTTCGCCCTGCGAGCACCTGATACTCAAGGATGAAGCGGTCCTCGGTGAAATCCACCTGATCGTTCGGATCGGCGACAAACGGCGCGACCTCACCGAAAGCGCGCTGGTGGCGCAGAAACTCCGTGAACAGGTACACGCCCGTCGCCGACACGCCCAGCAGCAGGGCCGCGACCACGCTGACGCCGACCCATTTACCCAGGATGTACTCCCACGCCCGCACCGGCTTGGTCATCGTCTGCCAGATCACCTTGTCGCGCTGCTCAAACGTGATCGTCGCGGCAGACAAGAACAGCACCAGCACCGCCGCCAGCAAAAACGATCCGCCCATGCCGTACTGCAGGAAGTTCTGCACCTTGTACCGCAGGGGCACGTTCTCTTGCAGCATCCCGGGCAGGGCCGCGAGCCCGACGATCAGCACGATGATGAACACCAGCGAGATCTTCATCCGCACCGCTTCGTTGATCACGTTTCGCGCGATCGCGGTGACCGGGTGCGACGCGCCCAAAAGCAGCGCCGCGCCGCGGACTAGCGTCGAAAAGCTCAACGTCAGCGCCAGCACGCCGACGACGAAGCGCCCCGTGCCCGCGACATCAGGCGAGCCAAACCGCATCATCGGCCACGCGATCAACACGCCCGCGCTGACCGCGCTCAGATACGTCAGCCCCAGGCCGATCCAAACCGCCACCAGCGCCACCACCACGCCAGCCCCGATGCCGATCGTGACCCGCCCGGTGGACAGGCTCTGATCGCGCAGCCCCGTGGTGATTTTGGCAAACGATTCCTGAATGCTCCGATCGCGCGCGTCGCGCTCAAGCTGCACGCGCCCGGCCTCATTCTTCACAACCCCGCCATCACCCATCGCCCCAACGGCGGGTGCCTCGCCCGGTCGCAGGGGCGTGGTGCTCGCTGGATCAACCAGCGGCGCCAGCTCGTTGGCCCGGGCCTGCTGCGAGACGCCGTACGCGATCACGCCGCCCAGCCCCGCGAGCACGATCAACGCCGTCGCGATGACCTTGAAGGTCAGCGATTGCTGCAAGCGATCAATCTTGGCGAGGCGTTCGGTCCAGCTCATACGTTCCTGCGTCCTCCTCAGCGATCACTCAACACCGCCAGCCCCACTCGCATCAACCCTTGTCGTTCGGCTTCTCCGTCAACATGTCGATCACCGACAGATCAACGTTCGCGCCCGGCGCAGGCCGCTCACTCGCCGGGCGCGGCGCGGGCGAAGGCCCCGGCGTGCCGGGCGTGCCACCTTGCAGCGGCGCAGGCCGCGTCGCATCCGCGGGCGCATCGGTGTTCACGAGGCTGCTGATGATGCCGGAGTCCGGCTGCGACCGCAGCTCGCTCTCTCGCTGGGCCGACGTCGTCGCCCGCCGCGCGTCTTCGGCCCGCTGCATCACATCGCGATCGTCGCGCTGCGAACTCTGCACCAGGTTCGCGATCAGCGCCTCACCCTTTGCTGCGCCGTCGCCCTCGGCGGCACGCAGGAACCCAGCCGTCGCGCCGCCGTGGCGCGCGCCGCTGTTCTCAACCTTCTCTGCAACCGCGGACTCGACGATCTTGACGAACTTCTCTTCAAGCTTCTGGCGCGCCTTGCTCACGCGGCTGATCGAGTTCCGCCCGCCGCTGCGCTCGCGAATGAGCTTGTCGATCGCCGCGATGGTGTCGTTGTCCAGCGCGTTGGTCTCGATGATCGCGCGATCGTCCGCCGCGAGCACCTGGTCGCACGTGCCCTCTTCGCGGATCTTCCCGCCGTAGAGGATGACCATGCGATCAACAGTGTCCTCGACGTCCGCCAAGATGTGGCTGGAGAGCACGATCGTCTTCTTGCGCCGCCCGAGTTCAATGATTAAGTCCTTGACCTGGCGCGTGCCGATCGGGTCCAGGCCGGTCGTCGGCTCGTCGAGGATCAGCAGATCCGGGTCGTTGATGAGCGCCTGGGCCAGACCGATGCGGCGCTGCATGCCCTTGGAATACTCGCGCACCTGCCGAAACTTCACGGCGCTCAGGCCCACCATATCCAGCAGCTCCGCGATCCGGCGCGTCCGCACGCGATGTTCAAGCTGGAACAGCTTCGCGTAATAATCCAGCGTTTCCTCGGCGTTCAAAAATGGGTACAGATACGACTCTTCCGGCAGATACCCGATCCGCTTCTTGCTCTGCACGTCCGAAGCCGAACGACCAAATACCGCGACGCGACCGCTCGTCTGCCTCAGCAGCCCCAGCATGACCTTGATGATTGTGGACTTGCCCGACCCGTTCGGCCCCAGCAGCCCGAAGATCTCCCCAGGGTTCACGTGAAACGTCACATTGTCCACGGCCTTGGCCCGCGTTCGCAGCCAAAAATCCTTGAACGTCTTGGTCAGCGATTGCACCGCGACAACCGGTTGCACGCTCTGCACGCTGGCATCAATCATCACATCGTCTCCGGCGGAAAGTCGCGAAGTATTGCGCATCAATCATTGAGCCTGATCCCGAGCGCCCGCCCCACCCCCCCCCGTCCTCACTCTTTCAATTCACGCGTCGGAGTCAGGAACTCGTTGTTCCGCGCCTTGCCCATGTCCTTGGCTTCCTGCTCGTTGATCTTGCGCGTCCGCGCCTGCAGCGCCGCCATCTCGCGCTGCTTGGCCAACTCCGGGTCGGTGTTCAGCCACAGGTCCAGCGGCTGGCCCACCGGCGTCCACCAGATCACCGGCTTATGCGAGCTGTTCATCATCGAGGCGAACGCGGATTGCCACTCGCCGCTGACCAGCAGACGCGGGTTGCTCTTGTAGATCGCCAGCTTCGCGCCATACAACTGCGCATCGGTCGCGGCCTTGCTCACGATCGCCGAGCGATACTGCTCCGCGTCTGAAATCGTCGTCGCCGCGAGCCCCTTGATCCGCGGTGCCTTGACCCCGTCAACCGTGACCGGCTGGCCATCGAGCATGTCGTTGATGGTTTGCAGCGTCGCGTCCGCCGCGACGGTATCTTCCTTCGCCAGTTGCGCATCGTACTTGGAGATCAACGCCAGCAGCACCGGCGCCGCGTCACCAGCAGTGGTCGATAGACGCGTGCTCCGCTCCTGCTCGGCGGATTCCGCCTCCCGACGCGCGTCTTGCTTGCTCGCGTCCACCTGCGCAAAGTCCCGTCGCAGCGTCAGCGGCGGCGTGCGCGCTTCCATGTCCAGGTTCGTGATGACAATCCCGGTCTTCATCTCGTCCAGCAGTTGCTGGGCATACTCCTTCGCCGCCAGTTCGACCAGCGGCAGCGGGCCCTTGCGATCCGGGTCTGGCTGCGCTTTGAGAAACTCATCGATCGACACGCGGCTCGACGCAAACACCACCCCGCGCATCACCGCCCGGTTGACCAGCCGCTCCTCGTCCTCGGGGTTCACGTTGCGGATGTAATCCAGCACGCGGGCGCTGGTGCGCTGATACTGCACCCGCCAGCGCGAGTGCGCGATCGACAGGTCGCCGGTGATGTTCTGCCCGTCACTCAGCGGGTCCAGCTTCATCTTGCCGAACGACTCGAGCTCGCTCGGCGGCTTGCGCATGTTCTCTACCGACAGCGACTGAAAGAACGACCGCTCCATGTCCATCGACACGGCGCTGGTATCAATCTTCACCACCTCGCCCATCGGCGTCGGCAGGCTCATCGCAAACCCCGGCGGCAGCGTCTCGCTCTCGGCCCGCCCGAGATTGATCCGCACGCCCGTCTCGGTCAGCTTCACCGACTGGAACCCGCTCGCGCCATACGCCACCACCAGCCCCAGCATCGCCAACTGGATGATCCGGTACGTGATCTTCAGCGCGTCGGCCAGAGACTGGTTCGCCGGGTCCATCATCGACTGAACATCAGGCCCCGTGCCGCCGGCGCGAAGCTGCACCGACGCGGGTCGACGGCGCACCATCGCGGGGTTCGCCGACGAGTTTCCCGGCTGATCGGGTGGGATGGCGGGGAGATTGCTGCCTGGGATCTGACTCATGCTTCATTCCTGCCTGGGCCGGGATTGCCCGACTCGCATGCTGATTCACGCCGCGTACGTCCTCGCTATCACTCTTGCTCGATCGTGCGCCGGCTGGGGCCGCAGGATCACGGCGTCTTCGGCGACGGCGTCGCCCGCGCCGGGTCCTTGCGCGTCACATCAACGTTCGCAGTGCCAGTCTCCGGAGCACTGGAGGGGAAGATCTTGGGCAGCGCATCGGCGCGCGGGTCAAACGACGTCGTCGGGTTCATCACGCCCATCCCCGGCGCGCTGAATGGCCACACGATCGTGGTGTTGCGCCCGATGCCGTCGCGCATCAGTTCGAGGCTCTTGAGAAACACCGCAAGCTCGGGCACTTCGCTCATCTTGGCAAAGTATTGCGCCGCCTCGCGATCGCCCTGCGAGCGGATCGACTCCGCCCGCTGACGCACAAAGTCCATGATCGTCCGCGCGTCCGCGTCCGCCTGCGCTCGGATCGCCTCCGCCTCCGCCTCGCCCTTCTTCACAGCGTCCGCCGCGATCCGCGTCCGCGCCGCCTTCATCGCGTCAAACACGTTCTGCGTGATCGACTCGGGCATCAGGATGTTGAAGATCCCCACGCTCAGTATCTCAATCCCGCCCTCTTGAAGCGCCAGCCCCGCGCCGCCGGCCTGCTCGCGGCTGGCCAGCTTCGCGCGAATTTTGCCCTCAAGTTCCGCCAGCTTGGTCCCCTCGCGCGCGTTCAGCAGTTCGTCAAGGCGGTATTCGCTGATCGAGGCCAGGGCCGCCGCGAGCGATCCCTTGAGCTGGTCATCGGCCTTGCGCAGATGCTCGATGGGGCGCGAGCCGCTGCCATAAAGCTGATAGAACTTCAGCGGGTCGCGCACGCGCCAGGAGATGTACGCCGAGACGATGATCTGTCGCTCGTCCTTGGTCGCCGCGGTCTGGGGCACCGCCTCGACAAACCGGGCCCGCGTGTCGTACTTGACCACGCTCTGGATCGGGTAGGGCCAGCGCAGGCCCATGCCCGGCTCGGTGCGCACGCCGTCGGCCTTGCCGAAGGTGGTGACGACGGCGCTCTCGGTGAACCGGACGGAGTACGTGGTCATGAAGGCCAGGATGGCCAGCACGATCAACCCGGTGACGATGTACTTCAAAGCGTTTTGCATGGCTGCTCCGGCTCAAACAAAGACAGAAAACGAGAGACTCAATAACTTCCGACTTCGATTTCCACACGCGGCTTGAGACTCGCGACGAAGACGACCGCGCGGGCATCGGCACCCAGCATCGGCACCCTCGGCGCCCCTTATCTCGGCCCCTCTGCCGCGCCCGTCGAGAACACGTTGCCACCCGAGCCCTGATCCTCCGCGTTGACGCGCACGCGCACGTTCTTCTCATCAGGAACGAGGTACAGGCGCGCATCGACCAGTTCTTCCTTCAGCATGTTCAGGTACAGCGTTGCCTTGTACAGCGTGGGGTTGGCGCGAAACGCCGCAAGCCGGCCCTCGTAGGCCATGGCTTGGCCGCGCTGGCTCATGTGGCGACTCCAGCGATCGGCGCGGGCCTCCGCAAGAGTCGCACCGGCGCGCCCGCCGGCCCGCAGGATTAGTTCGTCGATCTTCGTGGTCTGCTCAGCGATCGCCTTGGCGTCCGCCCCGGCACCTTGCATCTGCTTGCGGACCGCCAGTTGATCGACGATCTGCTTGGCCAGTGCCAGGTCGCCGACGACCCGCGTCAGCGTGCCGATGGCTTCGGTGCGACCCATGTCGATCACTTCCTCCGCCCGCCGCCCGGCCCCGACGATCTTCTCAAACTCGCGCGCCACCTCGCGCTGCGGATGCACCGTCTCGATTCCCGCGAACAGCACTTCAACCCCTGAGCTTGCGCCGTCCAGCGCCTTCTGCACGCGCCGAAGAATCGCCTCGCTCGCTTCGGCCCGCTTGGGGCCGATCACCTCGTCGTCGGTGTACGCCGCAAGCTCCAGCATCAGCTCGCGCTGCGCGATCGCCCGGATCACGTCCGCCCGGCTCCCCGGCGTGTTGAAGCCCTCAAACTTCTGCACGTCACGCACGCGATACCGCAGCGGCACCCGCACCGCCACCAGCGCGATCTCAAACGAGTTCACGTCCGAAGCTTCGACGCCCACCGGCTTCGCGGGGGCTTTGATCGCACCCGGCGCGCCCGTCTCTACCGGCGCCGCCTCCGTCGGATTCCGCGAGGCCCGGCGTTGCGCACGCACCATCGCGTACGACTCCTGAACCTTGTGATCGTTCGTCCACAGCATCGCGGTGATGTCTTTCCCCGGCGCCGGCGTTGCCAGCTCCATCTGCTGCATCACCGTCGCGTTTGTCCTGTCGATCGACTCGAAGGGCCACGGCAGCTTGAAATGCAGCCCCGGACCGACCTGCTCGATCAGCCGCCCGTTCCGCACACGCACGCCCTGCTCCGTCGGCCCCACCACTGCGACGCTGGTCATCAGCCACAGCACACCCGCCCCCAGCAACAGCAAGGGCAGCACCGCCCGTGCCACCAGCTTGTACGCCCACGACCCCGTGACATCGATACCCACCTGGTAGCTGATCGCCCCGCCAAGCGACTTGGTGATGCGGTCCGGCGAGGCGACGAACCCCAGAATCGGCGAATCGAACGCCGCCCGCGGCATCTCACCCGCCTTGCGCGGACGATACAGGTTCAGCAGCAGGCTGACCAGAATCTCTAGACCCAAAAACCCCGCCATCGACGGCACGATGATCTGCAAGTACCGCAGCGCATCATCCCGGTTGGCCATGTCCCAGAAGTGCGCGATCGCAATCGCAATCCCGATCACCGACGCAAGCACGGCGTACGCCGCGCCACCCCGCAGATTCGCCCACATCTTCTGCTTGGCCATCCCCGACACGAACCGCGCAAAGATGAACCCGATCACCCCGAGCCCAAGCCCGATGGCAATCGCCCACCCGCGATGAGGCGGCTTCAGAAACAGGTCCACGCCCGCCTTGTCGTACCCGATCCGATCCAGCGCGTCTGTCACACGCCACAAGCACAGCCCGATCAGGAGCCCCGACAGCATCAGCGAAGCACCCGGCACCAGAAACTTGTGCATCCACGCCAGCCGGCGCGCGTTAACACGAAGATCCTCTGATGCCCCCTCAAACACCGACCCGCGCTGCTGCGCGTCAAGCTGTTCCTGCTCTAGGGCTTCGATGCGCTCGCGCCGGTGCTGGTCATACACCACCGCCAGCACCAGCCAGACGATCACGCCCAGCAGGATCGCATATGCCCCGCTCTGAGCCGCGTGGTCACGCCCGAGGATGCTGTAGATCAGCAGGCCCACGCCCATCAATAACTGAATGATCAGCCCAAGAACGCTGATGCTTGTCGCCCGTGCGTAGCTGAGATAATCGGCTTTCATGCGCGCTCCGCAAACCTTCAGACTGGACCAGACCTGCCCGCTCTCGGGGACACGAGGGTACACGCCTACGACCAGACGTGTATCTCTCCCGATTCACCGGCATCCACGGCGGCCTTCAGAACGAAGACGCCGCACCACCCTCCCGTCCCCCCATCCGACCCCTGCCGGCGCACACCCCACTTCGGCACCACCGACAATACCCACCCCGGAGCAAATCTCCACCAATGACCTGTTCAGAGTGCTTAGGCCGCTGCCAGCGCGTCCGCCACCTGGCATCAGCCACACCGGCTGGGACCGCTCTGTACGCAACCGGTCGGATCCGGTTCGTCGGCCCCAGAACTTCTCCGGCCCTGCACGCGTACCTCCCGATCAGATCCCCGTTAAGCTCCCCACGCCCCCAATCACCCGGCCCCCGCTCGCGAAGAGACCGCCGCACCGATATGCTCCGCTGCCCACATGCTTAGCCAGATTCTCACCATCAGCCGCGTCACGTTCATCGAGGCCCTCCGCCAGCCCATCTATTTCATCCTCATCATGATCGCTGGCGGCGCGATCTTCCTCACCACTTGGTCCACAGGCTACTCGATGGGCATGACCGAAGTGGGGGAGGTCTCGGGTGATAACAAGCTGCTGCTGGACGTCTCTCTGGCAACCGTCTTCCTCTGCGGCACATTGCTCGGCGCATTCACCGCCACCAGCGCCGTCAGCCGCGAGATCGAAAACAAGACCGTGCTCACCGTCGTGTCCAAGCCGGTGCCCCGTTCCGTGCTGATCCTTGGCAAGTATCTGGGCGTCGCCGGCGCGATCATCGTCGCCGTGCTCCAGATGATCCTCTTCGTCTGGCTCGCGATCCGGCACGGCGTGCTCTCCACGGCGTCGCAAGAGCTCGACATGCCGGTGATCATCTTCGCCTTCGGCGCATTGGCCGTCTCACTGATCGTCTCGATCTGGGGCAACATCTTCTACGGCTGGCACTTCACCCAAACCGCCGCGCTCCTCTTACTCCCGCTGATGATCCTGGCCTTCGGTCTGGTCATGCTCATCGGCCCCAAGTGGGACATCATCCCATGGTTCCGAGATTTCAAGCCCCAGTCGGCCATCGCCTGCGTCTCGGTCCTCGCGGCCTTGCTCGTCATGGCCGCGCTCGCCGTCGCCGCCTCCACGCGCCTTGGCCAGGTCATGACCATCGTCGTCTGCTTCGGCATGATGCTCCTGGGCCTCATGTCCAGCTATCTCGTCGGCCAATACGCCTACGACAACCGCCCCATCGCCCGAATCAAGTCCGCGGCTCCCGAACGCGACCGATTCCAAGCGTTTGACGCCTCCGGCGACGAGTACCTCGTCACCCTTCGCGCCGGTGCCACCCGCAAGATCGAAGTCGGCCAAGCCCTCTACTACGGCCCAATGCCCAACGGCTCGGCCCTTAGCCACCCCAACTTCGCCCTCCGCTCCGGCCCGCTCGACCCTGACAAGATCCTTCGCACCGGCTCACCTCCCGCCATCGTCGTCAGCGCCTGGGCCCCCACCGACCTCAAGCTGACCCTTCAGAACATTGGCGGCCAAGGCGTCCCCGTTTCGCGCCCGCCCCAGCAGGATGACTACATCTTCGACCGCGCCACCCACGTCAACATCGCCGCCGTCGCCGCCTGGGGCATCATCCCAAACCTCCAGTTTTTCTGGCTTCTGGACGCCGTGACTCAGAATCAGCTCGTCCCGCTCAGCCACATGGCCCTTCTGCTGGCATACGCCGTGACGCAGGTGGTCCTGTTCCTGGCATTGGCTATATTATTGTTCCAGAAGCGAGACGTGGGTTAACCGTTCGCGGGGCCTGCCCCGGCTTGCCACCGACGAAATATGCACCACCCCGAGCCCGTATGAAACGTATCGCTCGGACCTGAAAGGAACGCCCATGAGCAGTCTGACTGAAGGCCTCAACTTCGACAAGCCCGCTGGCAAAGGCGGCAAGCCCACCAGATCGAAAGGCGGCGACGGTGCCGTCCCCGGCAGCCGAGGCCTCAAGGTCGGCATCATCGTCGTCTGCATGCTCGTCGCCACCGTGATGCTCCTGAACAACTTCGGCGTCATCAGCATCTTTGGCGACTCGGCCCCGCCCGTGAAGCCGCAGACCGCCCAGGAACAGGCGGAATACCAGAAGCAGGTTGAGCAGTACAACACCCAGCGCGTAAGGGAACAGGCCGAGTGGGAAAAGCTCCCGCCCAGCCAACGCCCCGTCATCGTCGGCGGCAACTAAACTCATACGGCTCGCACGTCGCGCAACCCTGAACCCTTGGGGCACCGGGTTCGTGCTGCCCGCTGCGCAGCCGCCGAGCGCTGGCGCGCCAAGCCAACCGTCCACCCCACCTTCAGACTGCGGCGCAGCCAAACCACTCCGCGCACACCGGCCACCCCGGCTGTCCCCGCCAGCAACCCAAACCCTCAACTCTTGTCTTCCCTCGCAACTCGCGATTCGCGACTCGCGACTCCCCGCTACACCCCCAACAACCGCGACTGCCCGTTCACCGCGGCCTCGTATGTCCGCTCGCAGGCCTTCGCCGCGCCCTCCCACGTCAGCCGCTTGATCTCGATCGTCCCGTGCTCGCGCAGCGTCTGGCTTAAGGGCGGGTGACGCAACACCGCGACGATCTTGTTCGCCATCTCGTCGATATCCCAGAAATCGACCTTCAGCGCGTGCGTCAGCACCTCGCTCACGCCGCTCTGCTTGCTGATGATCACCGGCACATCACTGCGCATGGCCTCCAGCGGCGCGATCCCGAAGGGCTCGCTCACGCTGGGCATCACGTAGCAATCCGCCATCGAGTACACCCGCGCCACATCCGCCCCGCGCAGGAAGCCGGTGAACAGCACCTTGTGCCCGATGCCATACTCAGCCGCCAGCTCGATCATGCGTAGCTCCATGTCCCCCGAGCCGGCCATGATGAACTTCGCCTCCGGCACCTTCTCCAGCACCCGCCGCGCCGCGCCGATAAAATACTCCGGCCCCTTCTGCATCGTGATCCGCCCCAGGAACAGCACGATCTTGTCGCGGCTGAGAATCGTCGAGCCCACCGGCGCCTGATGGTCCGCATCGATCCCGTTGTACACCACGTCCACCTTGCCCGCCGGGATCCCAAACCGCCGCACGCACAAGCTCTTGGTCAGCTCGCTCACTGCGATCACCCGCATCGCCGCCATCATCCCGCGCCGCTCGATGTCATAGATCCGCTGGTTCACATGGTCGCCGCTGCGATCAAACTCCGTGCTGTGAACGTGAACCACCAGCGGCTTGCCCGTCACCCGCGCCAGCGCCTGACCCGCCGGGAATGTCAGCCAGTCGTGCGCGTGTACGACGTCAAACTCCTCGTTGCGGGCCATCGCCACCACCAGACGCGCGTACCGTTCGCTCTCGCCGATCAGGTCGCCCATGTAATGCGGCCCCGCCCCGCCCCCAGCGACGCCAAACGTCGCCCGCGCTTGCCGCAACTCTTCCTCGTGCTCTTCCGACCAGTCAACGACTTCTTCGAGCGTCTCGAGAATCGACCCATCCGGCAGCACCGTCTTCACATACCGCGGCCCCGGGTTCAACCGAGGCCCAAGCCCCGACCCGCCGCCCCCCCCGCCACCAGGCGGATATGGAGTCCGAAACCCCGCGGGCACGCCGACAAACTTCGTCGACTTGAATACGCCTGACCCGGCACCGCCGACAGTCACCTTCTCGCTGATAATCTCCGTCCCGGTCTGCACAACCGTGCCATCGCTCATCCGCATCGGCGCCGACACCACCGCCCCCTCCGGCGAGAGCAGCCGAATGTGGCTCGCCGCCGATCGATCCACCGGCCGCGGCAGCACAAACATCACCTCATGCCCGCGCGAATCCAAGGACTTGGTCAGCCCATAGCACGCCGTGCCCAGCCCGCCAGAGATAAACGGCGGAAACTCCCAGCCCAGCATCACAACGCGCATCAGGAGACTCCAGACCGAGGACCACCGCCAAGACCACACTCAACCGCCACGACGAGATTCCACTGCCAAGCGCAGATTCAAAGGCAACGTCCGCCCGCCGCGACTCGCCGCTTGTCCACGAGGAAGTCAACGGCGACAACAAATCGGCTGGTATCGCGTCAAACCTCGCGAGCACGGCCGCGGATTGCCAGCCCGGAATATAGGCAAGACACCCCAGAGCGTGCGGGGCCGCCAACTGGTTTCAGGGCCGCCCGAACGCGCACACGAACTCCCCGATCGTAAGGATTCAACTCGGCACCGCCGCAACAATCCGCGATCTCTCCCGAACTCCGCCCGGAACTCACCATGCCCTCGCCTCTCGGAGAAGTCTGCTCGGCCTTCCTGAAACTCGGGCTCACTTCGTTCGGTGGCCCCGTCGCCCACCTGGGCTACCTGCGCGAGGAGTTCGTCGGCAAACGCCGCTGGCTCACCGATGACGCATACGCCGACCTCGTCGCCCTCTGCCAGTTTCTCCCAGGGCCAGCCAGCAGCCAACTGGTCTTCGCCCTCGGCATGCTTCGCGCTGGCATCCTCGGCGCCCTCGCCGCGTCCCTCTGCTTCATGCTCCCCTCGGTCCTGTTGATGCTCGCCCTGGCCTACGGCGTGACGCGCGTCGCCAGCTTGCAAGGCGCTGGCTGGCTCCACGGGCTTAAACTCGCCGCCGTCGCCGTCGTCGCGCAAGCGGTTTGGTCGATGGGCCGGAGCATCTGCATAGATCGCGCCCGCCTCACCCTCTGCATCCTCGCCGCGATCATCACGCTCGTAGCCCCCGGCACCCTCACCCAGATCGGCGTCATCGCAGCATGCGCGCTGCTCGGCTGGATCCTCTACCACAGAACGCCGGTCCCGCCGCCAAGTGAACCCCCCGCCAAGGTCCGCGGGCACATCCCAGCCCTCATCGCCTTGGTCGTCTTCTTCGCTCTCCTGGTTCTCCTCCCGCTCGCGGCCGCAACCGGCAACAAGAGCCTCGCCCTCTTCGACAGCTTCTACCGCTCCGGCGCACTCGTCTTCGGCGGCGGACACGTCGTGCTCCCGCTCCTGCGGGCCGAGGTGGTGCCGCCCGGCTGGATCACCGACGACGCCTTCCTCGCCGGATACGCCGGCGCCCAAGCCGTCCCCGGCCCCCTCTTCACCTTCGCGGCCTACCTCGGCACCGTCATTCAAGGCGGCCCCAACGCCTGGGTCGGCGGCCTCTGGTGCCTCCTGGCCATCTTCCTCCCCGCCTGGCTCCTCATCGGCGGCACGCTCCCATTCTGGCACCAGCTCCGCGCAAAGTCATGGGCCCAAGCCGCCCTCAAAGGCGCAAACGCCGCCGTCGTCGGCCTCCTCCTCGCCGCCCTCTACACCCCCGTCATCACCGAAAGCATCACCAGCCCGCTCGACGTCGCCGCGGCCCTCATCGCCTTCGCCGCCCTCCAGTTCTGGAAAGCCCCACCATGGACGGTGGTAGCACTCTTGGCCGCGGCGGGGCAGTGGGCAATCTGACGTCTGGGCAAACATCCGCCCGCCGCGCCCGGCCCGCGGGCGTGCTCGGGGCCGAGGTGTGGGTGAAGCTGGTGGAGCCAAACGGCCAAATGCCAAATGGCCAAATGACCAAATCAGAAGACGAGCCGTGCACGCTGGGCGACATCGCGCGAGCCATCGGCGACCCGAGCACGTTCGGCTTCCTGACCATGACCACCAAGCCAACCTTTCGCGCCGACTTCAAGCCCGGCGAAGGCGGCAAAACCGCTGTCTACATGGCTCGCTGGATCAACAC
>Ga0163144_10007602_pt1 | contig 23715 bp, 5 predicted proteins | sample OliLak19BULKMAT1_FD_123175 | JGI IMG/M metagenome (GOLD analysis project Ga0163144, IMG submission 123175) | Freshwater microbial mat bacterial communities from Lake Vanda, McMurdo Dry Valleys, Antarctica - Oligotrophic Lake LV.19.BULKMAT1 | ecosystem: Environmental > Aquatic > Freshwater > Lake...
CAACAGATTCGGAATCTGTTTGATCGAATCGATCTGATCAAGAATGTTGGTGCGAGTCTGCCGATCCGGGTTCTGTATGATCGCCTTGATCTGGCACTCCAGCCCAATCTGGCTATCGATATCGCAAATCTGCGCATCCAGCAGCGCTCGGCAAGTAGCGATCTGGTGGCTGGCGATCTTGTCCTCAAATTCGCCGATCAGGCGCTCGATCCCGCCTCAAAGCTGCATCTGCGCCGCCCCGTTGTCGCGGATCTCGATTCAAACGATATTGCCATTGATGAGGATTGCCTCACGCTCCAGCTTGCGAACCAGCATATTAATGAATGGCTGCGCCTGTTCTCTGCCGATCTTGCCGATGATGGCGATCCGACCCCAACGAATCTGGCGCTCCGAATCATCTATGCTGGCGATCAGCCAGAGCTGCGTATCGATTGGCAACCGACCACAGCAGCCGGGCGTACATTCCGCCTGCCTGGTGTGCGCATCGATATTCCACCTGGTACACGCTTCTCGCTTGTGCTGGCCAGTAATCACGCGGGCGTGTTCCGCCGTTTGGGGCTGATTGCGACACTTCCAGGCGGCCAGAAGATAACTGCTCGCTCAACATTGGCCTGGGGGCGCAATGGGGATCGTGATCTGCATAATGATGATGATACCAAACGCCAACCGCCGGATAAGCCACTTCTGCAGCTCGAACTGAGCACAACCCAATCAACCAGCCTTGTGCTGATCGATCTGCCAATCGGCGGCGGATCGCCATTACGCTTCCTGCGCCAACTGCCGCTGCTTGAGCCGATCAGCACAACCGGCACTGCACGATGCCGACCAATCGGGCTCGATACGGCGGGTGGGCTGAGTGCCAGCGATTGGAAGAACGGGACGCTGACGGTTAACAGCGATGGCTTCCAGTTCCCATTCCTGCGCCAGGGCGGCGATCAATTCATCCAGGTGAGTGCGCCAGCGAGTGTGACATTCGATGTCAGCGCGCAGGCGATCAGTGTGCCAGTGGCTATTATGGTGAAGGTCAAGGCGCTTGAACTTGCTGGTGAGATCGACTTTGTTCTGGATCTGGCCTCGTTTGGGCTACGTGTGAACCATAACCAGGGCATCCAGCTCAATTCCGCTCAACAAGAGGTTCAGGCTAGCATGCTTGGCCTGGATTGGACATTTACGGGTGCGCCGGTTGCGGGCCGCAGTAACCGATTTCATCATCTGACGCTGGTTACAAAGGATTATAACTACCAGCTTGTGCAGCCACCAGGAGCGGCGCTGACGATCAGCTATGATGGCATTAGCGATGAGCCGCTGATCTTTCGCGTGCGCGATTTCAAGGTGGGTTCAGGCGGAATCAGCCTGACCACGACGGTTGATCAGGCACCAATCACGCTACGGGCGATCAACACTCGCTTCAACTTTCGTGGCAGCGGCTTCACCATGGTCGATAGCCGCCTGCTGAGTTTCACGCTCACCGGCACCGGCAGCCTGCCGCCAGCACTGGTTGGGGATGCCCAGGCAACTATTTTCCTCCAGTTTGCCGATAAGAATGGAACGATGAAGCTGATCGAGGGCAAGGCCAGCCTGAAGGGTGCCAAGCTGCTCGATTGCCATACAACCCGCTTCCGTTTCAGCATCCAGGAGCTGGGTATCGGCTTTGTTGAGGAGAACAACCGTAACCATCTGTACTTCACAATCACTGGCAATGCCCGATTTGTGTTATCGCCTGGTGATGATGCCCAGGGGCCGCTTGCTTGGCTGCCAAACATTGGCATCGATCTGGTTGAGTGCCCACTTACCGGCGATGCCAGCGTGATCAGCCGCCATGTGCGCTTCCTGATTGAACTGCCACGCAAGCTGACCTTCAGTTTCTTTGGTTGTTTCGAGATGGAGGTTCGCTCTGTTGGCTTCTTGCCACAGGCATCAATGTTCGATGGCGATGGTGCCATGATGATTGGCGGCCAGATCAGCTTCGCACAGGGCGAGGGCGATCATAAGAGCGACCGGCCCGATTACCATATGCTCTATATTGGCCTGCCAGCACCAGGCGAGTTTTTCCCGCGCCTGCATCTGACCGACCTGCCAGCACGGCTGAGCATTGGCGATGCCTTCACGATTGATGCGACGATCAGCTTCCATAACGAACCGACCAAGCAGGGCTTCAGCGGTGAGGGTACCGTTATCCTGCAGGGGTTGCCACGGCTTGATGCAGCCTTCGCATTTGTGCGCGTTCGGGAAAACCCTGATACAACCTGGCTGCGGGCCTGGTTTATTGCCCTGAATGTTGGCCGCCTTAGCCTGCTGATCCCGGTTGTGCAGATCTACATCCGCGAGATTGGCTTCGGGTTTGGCTATCGCTATACCCTTAAAGCGCTCAAGGTTGCCGATGAGACCACCGATCTGCGCGAGTTGATCAAGAAGCTCGATGAGCTTTCACGCACCCAGGGTAATATCACCACCCGCGATAGCTGGGCACCTGATTTTGGCGGGCCGGGCGACCCACGCTGGACGATTGTGCTACGCGCCATGATTGCCCAATCATCGGCATCGGTTGGGATCGGTTGGGTAGAAGCAGCCGAGAAGACGCTCAAATGCCTGTATCTGTTCGAGGTGGTGATCGCCTTCCGCAGCGATCTGACCTTCTATATGGCCGGGCGCGGCTGGATCAACACAAACTACTATTCCTATGACAAGAATGATGAGAATATCCGTAATCGGCCATTGGTCAGCGGATATATGCTGTTGCAGCCGCGCAAACCGCGCTTCCTCGCCCGCGTCGTCTCGAACCCGAATGGCAGCTTGGGCACCAATCCAAAAATGCCAGCCTTCATTGAGGCTGCCCTACGCAGTTGTAGCTTCTCGGCCTCGCTGCTGGTCGAGCCTGGGCTGGTTCATTATGAGCTAGGCTGGCCGGATCGCTTGCGCTGGGGCATGAAGTTCGGGCCATTGGCGGCTGAATATCGCGGCGGATTTATCTTCCGTGTGACATTTCGTGGCAATGATAAAGAACTGCTGATTGGCACCAACTACCAGGTTTCGGCCTCACTCGATTTCCGCGCTGAGGTCGATCTTGGCGTCGTTGGTGCGCGCCTACAGGTGTATGCCTATGTCTCCTATGGTGCCCGCCTGATCGGCGCATTGAGCCTTTCCGATCCATTTGGCCATTCGATGCTGTATGGGCGCATCCATCTGGAAATCTATGTCCGGCTGACAATCGAGGTCTGGGTTAGCCTGTTCCTGTTCAGCTTCTCGGGGCGCATCTCGCTTGGGATCGGCATTACCGCCAGCCTGGAACTGGCCCTGAATGGGATCGATCCATCCGGGCTTGGGCTACGTGGGCAGGCATCGCTCAGCTTCCATGCAATGGGCCACGATATTGGTTTTAGTGTCAATCTTGGCTTTGGTACTGACAATGTGATTGCTGCCGAGGCGCGCACGCGTGCCTATATGGATATGGGCCTGGAGGCGGGCGACTCGCCATCGATTGTTACTACTCCCGATCAGGTGAACCTGCTGACTGCCGCCGAAAGCACTAGTGTAGCCGCCGATGCTACAACCACGCGCAGGCGCGCAGTATTATCGATTGCCGCACCAGCGCGGGTCAGAACCTTTGAAACACCAAGCTATATTTTGTTCGTCATCCGCCCTGAGTTTGGCAGCGATGGCTATACGCATTTCGTCCTGATCCCCAAGGGTGATCCGGATGAAACCGCCGCTGGGTTAGAAGCCCAGGTTGGCTTCCTGCCATACCCGCCAGCATCGCCTGGTGAGTATCGCTATGATTATGAACTGAGCATCCCTGATCTGCCGACATCTGGCCTGAGCCTTGAGCATTATGATCGCCAATGGAGAACCTGGGACGACCCACAATCTGATCATGATCCAGATGGCACGCTGCGCTGGCGAGTTCAGTGGGATGCTGTGATCCAGCGCGCAGAAAACCTGAAGGATAAGCAGCGCACTGGAACATTCAGCAATGTGGAGTTGGCCGATTTTATCTCCTATGCCTTCCTGCGCGAAAACGGGATACTTGTTGGCGATCCGCAGCCGCTGGTTGGCGATGAGGAGCGCATTGAGGATTCGCGTGTCTATCATGCCCGTGAGGATGATTATGAAGCGGCGGTGCGTGGAGCATCAGAACAGTTCCGCAGCTCACCATTCTTTAAAGTCGATACAAAAACTGAGTATGATCGGCAGTTGATCGCCGCATTCCAGGACACAACCAGCGCCTATAGCGCCAATGGCGAGAATACCGAACAGGCAAAAAACTTCCAGGCTATCGCGCAGATTCGTGGCATGATCATTCACGAGATCATCGCCGATCTGCGTGATTATGTGAAAAACCCGCAATCCTTCGACACCAGCCGCTCGATTGCCTTCCAGATGGGGCTTGTGTTCCGCCACAGAACGGCACCAGCGAATGAGCCAGCATGGCTGACGAGCCTGAACACGCGGCGCTTCCCAACCATTCGCCAGCGCCTTGGGCCAGATGCGAACGCGCCATCCACCAACGATCCAGCGCGCCCGGTACGGCCATTCAACACCCCACGCACCAGCTTTGCCGAGCATCCACCGATCTTCGGTCGGGTTCAGGGCTATAGCAGTGCAACCACAATCGCGCTGGCCTGGGATCTCACCTGGGATCATCTTGAATCTGGCGAGGTGAGCCGCGCTGCCGCCGATCCCGATCACCATCTGGCCTATTATGAGGTGCGCCGCCGCTCACTCGATAGCGATGAGCGCGATCTCATGTTGACGATCAAGAGTAGCGAGGTACTGCATCGCAGCCAGCAAAAGGGTGTCAGCCTGCTCCAACGATTGCGAACCCGCTTTCAGGTCGTCGATCAGTTTGCAGAAGAAACAGCCGAGGATCGGGCCGCCATCCCGCCCGAAGGGCGGCGCTACCTGTACACAATCACGCCATTTGATTATGCCGGAGCGGCTGGCCGCCCACTTACAATGATCATGACGCGTACATCGGATGAGCCGCCATTGCCACCGATTGAGGCCGATCTGACAATCGAATACCCGCTTGGTGCAGCGCAGGTGATCGAGCAGGCTGGTGCGCTCACACAAGCGCCGGATCTGATCACACCAAGCGCTGTCACCCTGGCGTGGAAGCCAGCGCCCCCCCGAACAACTGGCCCGAATGTTGTTATTCGCACACATCGGGCGATCTTCCGCCGCTCGGCCACGCTGCCAATTGGCAGCTATGGCCTTGATGCAATCACCTCGGGGGATCAGATCCAAACTGCACCGGCCAGCCATGCGCGCCCGCTGCCAACCGATATCATCATCGAGCTGCCATTCCCAACCACAACCAATACATCCGAGGAATATATTGGCCTGCCAATTGCCGTGCTGCGCGAATACGGCATCATCCCGGCTGCAGAACAGGGATGGCGCGGCGATGCATGGCAGGTGTTTATTCAGGCCATCGGCGTCAATGGCGTTTATTCCGGGCTAACCCCAGCCGAGATTGTGCTGAAGTTCACTGGCGATCCAACAGCAGATGGCAGGCTACCACAGGAAGAGCGCCGCCTTGCATCGCTGGAATGGCTGCCCAAACCAGGCCCAATTGCGCTGCTGGCCCCCGAAGATCAGCACGCTATCACTGGCCGCGCTCATGTCCCACGCCCGAAACTCGCACGTTTTGCTGGAAGCCTGGATGCAATTGCATTCCAGCCGCATCCATCTGGCATTCAGGGCATCCACATGCGCTGGAACCGTGCGCCAAGCACACTGCCGGATTTCCCAGCCGAACTGCTTTCCGGCTTCCGCCTGTATGAACTCGATGTTGATGCACACACCACCGAGACATTTGAGTCCGCAGAGCGACTGAGCACAGCGCTACGCCCTATTCAGGAGGTGCAACTGCTTCCAGGCGAGGATCTGCTGCTCGAACCCGCCGATACGCTCACCACCAGCCGTTGGGAGGCATGGTACCCAAGCACCCTGCAGCGTGAGCAACTCCCAACCAGCGCAGCACAGATGGATGAGGTGCCCTGGTATTCCTGGCGCGAATCGCTGCTGCAATGGCCGGAATGGGCTGGACTGACGACAACATCCGTGGTTCAGATTGCTCCACGGCGCGCTACCCGAACTCGTGGCGTGCGCGATGGGGCCGTACATCCGCTATTACGCGCACTAATCACCGCGATGGAACAGCACCAGAATGATGGAATGCATACCTATATTGTTGATTATCGCCTGCCGCCGCCGACATCCGCCGCAACACTCAGCGGGTTTCTTGGCGCAACGCCGCCTGCCGCCGATCCATATGGCTGGCGTGTGCTACAGTATTTTGGCCTGGCCGTCGCGATCTGCCTACGCGACCCACTCACCCGTCGGCCTGTATCGCAGAAGATACTGCTGGAAACCCTGAACCAGGCGCTGAACACACTTGCAACAACCAGCCCCTATAGAGAGATCTATGCAGGATTGAAGCGGCATCTCTCGATTGAGCTGCTGTTCCAACCAGGAAAAGCAATTGCGCTGAGTGCCGATGCCGAAGTCGAGCCGACCCAACTACTGGCGCTCGTGCAGGTGAGCCTGCGGCCAATTGTGCAGCAACTCCTGCACTATAGCGAACTGGTGGTGGCGGGCAAACCCGGTGATCGTGTGGTGCTGAATATTACCTCAGGCCCGATCAGCCTGATCAATAGCGATGACCCAGGTGCCGGCGAGCAATCGATCAACGAAGCGACCAGCACCAGCCAGTTCACGCTGGTTCTTCCACGCGCTGGCAACACAACGCTCACTGGAACGACACGCCTGCTGTTGCGCTATAGCAATCGGCCAACTATTACTGTTGTTATTCCAACTGGGCAGGATAAGCCAAATGCCACGCTCAGTATGGTTGCATATGCAGCCAGCGATCCGCGAGCAATGCAATTCCTGGTCAGCCAGGATCTGGCGCAAGATTTCACTAGCACAGCAGCTTTATACTCATCGCAGTGGGAAAAACTGCGTACCTATATCGGCAGCCTGAGCCCAGCGCTGGCAACGGATGTCGCACGCTATGGCACCAAAGCACAACTGGAGGAAGGGTTGCCCGCCCTGCTGAACTGGAGCATGCGCTTCTTCAACCATGGCGGCGAGATCGATCTATTGCATGTTCCGATTGGTGATGCCATTGATCTGCAGGGCAGAACTGGAATTGGCCCATGGCAGGCAACCGCCTACCCACGTCCATCCACACCAGCCTATGTGGCCCCGGATCGGGCAGGAAGGCTGATGTATACGCATCTGATCAGTGATCGCTGGGCGCATCTCTATCGCTACTACATCCAGCCCTATGGCCGCTATGATCGCTTGCTGGCAACCATTCGCAGCCTGCCTGGCTTTGGCACGAATTCCGCAGAGGCATGGCGCAGCCCGCCGCAACCGGCCCCGAACAGCGGCGGCCTGGATGTGGTGATTGAACGAACTGCGGCAGTGCGCAAGCCACTTATTCTGCGCTCTGGGCGGCTGGATCGCCCGAGCCGAACCGACCAACCAGCGCCACCGGATCGAACCTGGGAGGTGATTGTAGCACGCCATGCCGAGCAGAACCTGAGCGATCATAACCAGACGCTCGCACGCCGATTGAATTTCCGGCAGGTTGCGTTCACGCTCCTGCGGCGCTTCCAGTATGATACCTGGGTCAATTATCTGCATACGCAGCCGGGCGGTACCCTGAATCTGGAAAGCCTCACCATCGCACAACAGATCTATCCGGCCCTGCCTGGCATACCAACCGAACTCGATCATCTGTCGCTCAGTGGGCCAGCCAGCCCCAACGATCCTGTGGCAGTTGAACGCTATCGATCTGATATTCGCAGCATCGATCTGCCCATCCGAGTCGAGGAGCTGCAGCAGGGCGTGTTGGCGCTGCAATGGCATGCGCTGCCATTCTACTATGCCCATCGATTGCTGCTGATTGCTCAGGCTGCTGGCCAGGTTTCAGATCCCAACGAGGTTATTCAATCCGATTTCGAGTATCGCGCTCCCGATCCATCGGCGGCTCAGGCCGGAACCCAGGAACTGATCGTGTTGGCGAGCCTGTTGCCACCCAACAATGAGCAACAGCCCAACCAGCCAGCAGTTGCGCTGCGTGGGCGGCGGGTGCGCCTTCCGCTCAAGCGCCTGTGGGATAGCCTGCCGGATGAGGCACGCCAACACTGGAATTCCGAGAATCCAATAACTGGCCTGCCTGCCAAACGCACGCTCTCGGCGCTGCCCGATCCAGATGTGGTCTATCAACTGATCGAGGTCTTTGGCGGCAATATTGAAGTCCAGGCCGAGCTGTTCTTTGCCTGGCCCCAGGAAGTGCCAGCCGATGCGCCACCAGGAACGCTCCCGCCACCGAGTGGCTACCTGCGACGCCAGCTTGGCCGACGTGACCCCGTGACCGACCCGCGCTTTGTGGCGGCCACCCAACCGGATACAGACTATCATCTGGTTGTGACGGTCTTCCAACCAACTGAGGTCGCGCTGACCAAGGACTATACTGGCAATCTGGCCAATCTCCCGCCAACAGTCGCTGGCCGCATGATTGTCGAACCGAAGCGCGTGCTGATCTATGGCTCATTCGAGCAGGAAGATCTGGGTGCGCTGCATGCGATTGTGGAACCGCTGGATAGGGTTGCACTCGCGCAGGCATATGCAGCCTGGGATAGCAGCGAGGTGATCTCACACGCAGCTGGAAACGCCGATCAGACGCCATCGGTAACATATGCCGATTTCACCGACCGCACGGTGCTGATCTGGACGGGCAGCCAGGATGCACAGCCGATCGGGCGCTTGGCACAGTTACCCGGCGACGATGAGTTCCGGGCTGCGCTTACGCTGTTGGCATCCCGTGCGAGTGAGTCGGTTCTGCGGCCATTATTGATCGAAGCTGCCCCCAGCCTGGATCAACGCCCACGGGATTGGCCGAGCCAGTTGGTGATCGAGGAGACGGCCAGCGCCTATACGAGTGTGGCATGGCGTGGCCTCCTACTCGACGACCCACCAAACGGCCAGTTTGCGGTTGTTTCCGATTTCATGCGTATCCTCGCATGGTCGCGGATTGCCGTTTTGAGCAGCGCGCTGAACCAACTCCTGGATGCAATCGAGCACCGTAGTGTGCCAGTTCCGCTTGGTGCGCCACGGCCAACCCAGGCCGATCTTCCGCCGCTTCTGCAAGGGCACCTGCAGATTGGTGTCGATGAACTGGGCTGGAGTGCCGAACAGGCACCAAACGATGCCGAGCGCATTGCCCTGGCCGCAATTGATGCCGATAACGACTTCAACATCGCCATGGCTGCGTTGCTCGCCCAGTACGATAGTGCCTTTATCGCGTTCTACCCCGAACTTGTACAAGAACCATTGCCCGATGGCACGCTGCCACCTCCGCCACCAGGAATACGCGATCTGGCACCGGAATTACAGGCGCATCTGCGCGAATTGGGCAGTGGTGCCGAGCGGCACCTCCAGTGGAATGGGCCAGCGCCAACCGATAGCGAGCGCTTACTGCTTCAGAATGCCATCGCAGCACTCCCAGCCCAGAGCGCACTTCGTGGGGCACTGCTCGATCTGCTGGTTCAGATCGATAGGCCAAAGCATGTGCCGATGGTTCCGAAGAAGCCGCGCCCACCGCAAACAGCACTCCCAGAAACGATCCGTGGGCAACTGCTGATCGAGCGGCGGCGTGTTACCTGGAATGGCCGGGTGAAGACAATCCTAGCCTGGCGGCATCTGCAAGAACTGGCAGCCCAGGCCACATTCGATGATGAGTTTACCATCGCAGTTCAGGCGATCATCGCGGCACTTGTACAAGGCCCAGAACCGCTGCCAATAATGTTGCCCAAGCGACCGCAACAATCGGAACTCGGAGATACGGCGCTCTGGCTGCTAATTGGACGCAGCATGATCTGCTACCATGGGCTGATGACTGCCGATGAGGCCCACAGCCTTCAGCAACGCTATCCGACCAGCGCCGAGCAACAGGTGATCGAGCGCCTCTACCAGCAGACGCTGCACAAAGGCATGCGTGGCCGCGAACTCCGCATCCGCGCACTACGCCAGAATGCCCCACCAAGCGAGGCGCGCGTGATTGAGATTGCGTCGCTTAGCGATCAGGCCGATCAGGCCAATCATGGAGGACTGTAATTATGAGCAATCCTCAGCCACTTCAGAATCTGATTGTCAGCGGGCCGGGCTGGGAGGCCGATGTCTCTGTGATCGATCTTGGTACGCCAATCGGCCATAGCACACTACGCACTATCTTTGTTGAACGATCCCCACGCATACTTACCGATGATCGCCAATTTCTGGCACCAGGCGTCCAGATTCTGCTTGGTATTGCCCATAATGTGCGGGTCGGGCTAGATGAGATCAATGGCCCAACGCTTGCCTGGGAGCGTACAGGTGCAGCAGGGAATGTAAGCCTAACGAATGCAGCATCGATTCAGACAGCGCTGGATGCCAACCAGATCTGCCTACTGTTGGTGCAGGGCGATCCCGAGCGCTGGCCACACATCCTGGAGGGCGAAACGGCACAGGTCACATGTCTGGCTGGCGAGATTGCGCTCGATTGGGTTGGCATGCAGGGTAATGATGCAGCCGCCGAGAATCTCTACCAGACGCTTGCGCTAACGCGGCCAGCAAGCGCTGATCCAGATCCGCGCACACGCCCTGGAAATGCCCAGCTCGCCAGCAATATCACGGTTCATAGTAGCGGGCTATCGCTGTATGGGCGCATGAGCTTGCCCTGGGCCGCTACCACGATTGCTGGGGTCTTTCAGCTGACCCAGGATCTCAGCGATCCACCGGCAGTGCTGCCCTATCGTCGGATGACGCTTGAACGCGAGCGCCTGACGATTGCAGAGACAGAACTGCTGATCGAGGCATGGCGCACACTCAGCCAGATCATTAACCCGGCCTATCCGCTCAACCGTGAACCCAAGAACATGCCAGCGCCTCCACAGTGGGTCACGCTGGAAATGACCGATCTCGATACGCCGCCATTGTTGACATGGCTGATCGACACATGGCCCCCGTCGCGTAGCGTGCTGCCGGTTGTGCTTCAACCAGGAGCCGCGCATGTGGTACTCAGCGATCAGCCACTCTATGATCAGGAACGCCGCCCAACAGCAGTTGGCAGGATTGTGCCAGAGCAACTTCTGGTGATTCCAACAACACATGGCTTCGATATTCGGCTTGGGCAGCCAGCACCAACCGCCCAGCTATTGCGCTATACCGCCACGCTTCCGGATCAGGCACCGCGCTGGAATGAACAATATGAAGCGCAACAGTTGACGCTCGCCTATAACCCGACCGAGACGGCCAGCCTGTTGCGGCGCAGCCAGAATATTCCCGAACCAATCTATGTCAATCGAGCAATTGATCCAGCCATCCTGTGGGGATGGATACCACTCGCCGATGGTTGGGCGCAACTGCCAGTCTTCAATCTGAGCGAACAGACCTATGTTGATGCCGGAAAAGTGCCCATCCTCCCGGCGGCGACAGAGGCCGCACTACGCGGAGCAACCGTCTATGCTGCCAGCACAGCCCGCGCCAGCGATGGAACACCACCCAATGATGTGCCCTGGTCGCTGACACTCACCGATGTTGGGACACTGCATGGCCGTTGGTTTGCACGCCAAACCACGAGTGGCTATGCACTCAGCGATATTGCACTGGATCTGTTTGATCCAGAGATCACACTGCGCGGTATTCTGTGGCTGAGTACGGCAACAGCAACGCTCGCCGATGCCCTGCCCGATCTGGATAACTGGATCGGCGGGCTGGCCGCCGTGCAGCTGCACAGTATCGATCCAAGCCGGACGCTGTTTGCCGCACCGCTTGTCTTCGATCTCAGCAACCTGCGCTTTACCCCCGGTGATACCGGCGCAAGCCTTGGCCCGTGGTCGCTGATCTACCGCGCCGATCCACTGGCGATCCAGCATCTCAGCGCCCCACCGCGCTCATTGCTGAATCCTGCGGTGCTACAGGCGCAGCAAGCGCTGATCTGGCGGCGACACCCAACGCTGCCAATGATTCAGGCGCTGCCACTTACCCAGAACCAGCAACCACCAAATGCACCATCGGCCAGCCGCCAGTTGATGCCATATGAACTGCCGATCCGCGATGGCCTGCCCGATCACTGGACACTCGGCGTGCAGAGCATCAGCGGCACCAGCACATGGCCAACCATCCTTTCGCCCGTTTCCCCAGCCCACGAATTGGCCAGCCTCCACCATCTACCGCTTGCCGCGCTCTCGCTTCCCGGCCTGTTCCTCGATCCAGCGGGAGCCGCACTCGCTGCTGCGCCGCTATCGGCTGGGTATCGGCTCGATCTGCCCTATACCGACCAGGTGCATGCACTGGCCGATCTCCCGCCACCACGCCCCGAGCGGCTGCTGGCCGAACTGCAAAGTGCCGATCCGCCAGATGCCCAGCCGATGCCATTGGATCGGGAAACCTATGCTGCTCACTGGAGCCATCTGGCCGAGCTTGCGGCCCTCGCGCAGCTCGATAGCGTTGAGGCATTGCAGGCAACCAGCCATGGCCATGTGATCAACGGTCTGGTTGAGCCATTCAGCTGGCCGGTTCAGCCAACTCTGGCAGCCGAGAGCTATCCCGGCACACTCGCCCTACGTGATACCACCACTGGCACTACCATCTCACTGAGTGGTACTGCTGCGCTGGAAGGTCTGAGTGGCAGCTTCACAAACCAGGGTGGCAGCCTTCAGCTTGGCCATGCGGGAACGCCACAGGCGTATCAGGTCACGGCGGGCAGTATGGCAGCGGCGCTCGCCCAGGGTTTGTTGCGCGATCAGCGCGGGCTGTATCGTTCTGCCAGCACACCGGGAACTCGCCTGCTGAAAACTGAGGTTGTGCTTGAGCAACAATCTGGCCAGCACCTCTATTGGCTCACCTCAACCCGCCAACCGCTGCAATTGGCGATCAGCACCAGCCAGAACTGGCAGATCTGGTTTCGCGATCTGCCAGTTGCAGCCTCAGCGAACGGTACCAGCAGCTTTGAGCGTGCGCTGACCCATTCGCCACTAGCCCAGGATGTGAATGATCCCGCGGCGATTGGCGCAGATTATAATGTGCTATCTGGCTATGAATGGCGTCTTTCCACAGTTGGTGCGATCCCTACAACCAACCCCACCGCTCCGGCAACTAATCCTACCGCTGTTGCGCCGCTGCTCATCCATGGGTTATGGGCCTTTCCACTCACGCTGGAGCGTGTTGTCACGCAGGGCGATCAGGTACACGAATTGGCATTGATCGTGCGCCTACAACTGCCGCTGCCTGGGCGCAGCGAACTCGAACAATATAGTAATGCCGTCAGGCTGCTGTTTCGTATTCCGCAAGGCCAGCCGGATGGGCAACTGCGCCTCTCCGAGATCGCGCTTGCCGATCCAACGAGCAAGATCGATTGGTTGTTGGCCGATGAGACGGAACTCATCCCCGAGCCAGCCCGAATCCGTTGGAATGCGATCAGCCTCACAGATGGCATTATTCGTATAAGCGATCCAGTGCTGCGCTTTGGCCTGTTCAATACTCCATGGGAAGTAAAGCTGAACGATCTGGAGTTTGCACAACAGCCAACCACAGCGATTATATTGCACAACCAACCAATGACACCCACTGGCCCGCTTGGGATCGCAAGCGTATTCGGCCTGCTCGATCTGGTACACTATGCCCATCAGGCGCATGTCGATATCGCCATTCGGCTTGAACGAAGAAACACCGGCGGAAGTATGTTTGCCGCTAGTGTGCGGCGCATTCTGCATGGAACAGAACAGCATGATCGAATCATCCAGGCGACTCTGTTTGATGATCTGACGCTCAATATCGCCGAATTGAACGACCAGCGCTTCACTCTTGGCGATCACGCATTCCAGTGTGCCTGGCAGACGGCCAGCCAGACGGAGGTTGTGCCCTCATTGCTGCCTGGCATGCCGCTCCAACTCCCAGATGCCCCTGGCTGCGTCGCACTCACCTATCATGTCAATCCACAAGATGCCACACTGCCAGAGATCGAGCTGGAGAGTGCCTTCACCGAAGCCTTGTTGCAATCGCGCTGGGGCAGCTTTATCCATGATCGACTCAGCCTGGATGCACAACTACCTGCCGCCGATCTCACAGCCTCCTCCGCTGGCGATCTCCTGCTGAACTACACCGCCACATGGCGTGATCATACCTGGAACGAGGCAGTTGTTCTGAATGGAATGCTCGAAATTGGCAATCTTATCTCCTGGCCGCAAGCGCTCCAGTATGATGCCACGCATGGCACGTTGACCACCCCAGCCGCACGGCCAGGCGGCCCGCTGCCGCCGCTCGAACAATCGCGGCATCGCCTGCGCATCCTGTTCAACCAGCATATGCTGGACCAACAACTGCTGGTACCTGGGGCCGATGCGCTGCTGTTTCATCTGAATACGACCCAGCCCTGGCAGTTTCTGGCGGTGGTTGAACACGCACTGATCGATGCTGTGGCCGATGCCCACGCGCTAAACCAGGTTCGGCTGATCAATACCCGCCGCTGGACGGTGATCCAGGAGGTGCGCTGTATGCCACGCGCTGGAATGCAGCGTGCGATTATAGCAGCTGGCGATCCCCAGCATACAACCATCGATCCAATCAATCTTGTGACCACACTTGGTAACGCATTGGATGGGATGGCGCAATCAGAACTCAACACACTGCTGATCAACGCGATCAACCAGCTCCCCGATGATATGCTGTTTGTCGAAGCATCGGCACCGCTGTGGGTCGGCGAACAGCCGATCACCCATGTTCGGCCAACCCGCCTCCAGTATTTGCCGAGTGCCGTCCACATGGCCCACCTGAGCAACCCAAACGATTATGCGCCCTCCGAATGGCAGCGTGCGCGTAGCCTACGGGCAACCGAAAGCCAGTTGGCCCAACGCTGGTTGCTGCTGACAATGCCGTTCCTTGGGCGTCTCCAGCCAGCAGATCGCGACCAGCCGACCGCCAACCCGAATCCGCTGCAGAGCGACCCAATCAGCATCCTGGCCGTACAACGCCAGGCCGCTGCTGCCATTGCACCGCTGACACTCGTGCTGACGGGATGGGCCGATCGGCAGCCGCTGACACTCCACTATTCTGCTACTGATAGTGCAGTTGCACGGCGTTGGGCACGCCTGGATCCACGCACGCTGGAGGAGAACTGGTTTCGCATTCAAACCCCACCAATCGAGGAACTGCCAGCCAATCTGCCTGGAATCAGCAGTGCCTTTCCCGATACCCCAGCACGCCTGAGCCGCTCGGCAGCGCTCAAACGGGCCTTCGATATCTTTCGGCCACTCTACCCGCCAGCTCGCACTCCGCAGTATGCGCTGCCAAGCGAGATCAGCGCTGCCGATCTGATCTGGCGACCGGATGCACGCCTGGTGTTGCAGAGTGTCTCTGATCTGCCCGAAGGAATACAGGCGGATGCCAGCTATGGATGGTTAGCCGTTGGGCTACTCTTGCGAAGCAGTGGCCTTGGCGGCTCAATCACACACACACTCCATCCGGCAGTGACTCTGCTGCCTGCTTGGCTGAATACCCAGGCGCAGCGTATTGATGGGCAGAACAGTGCTGTACAGGCAAACCCGGCCCCATTGAGCTATGCGATCAGCCCATACCTGCAGCTTGAATATGTTCCTGTCGCCCAGGAAAACCTGCAAACACAGATCGCGATACACGAAATTCTGGCCCTCGATCCCGCCGGACGCAGCGTGCGACCAGTTGCGACCCGTATTGTCGAGCGGGCACAACACCCAAACGCTCGAGATCCCGATACAGTACCAACGCCATGGCACACCGATACACTCACGGCATTGGCTCCAGAATCGGCAATTGGGCTGGTTCGCACCCGCACAATTCGTTCATCGAGCCGCGAGCAGGTTGATCTTATCGCGGTTGGCTATCGGTTTAGTATTGCCAAGACGCATCCAATCGTTGTGCGAAGCCGGCCGGCAGCGCCACTGCGGACAATCAAGGAGTGGCTGCGCAGCCGTGAGGGCCAGTATGGCGGTGCCATCCTTCCACGCACAACCCATGATCTAGAATTAGCCCCACCACAGGTCATTGGCGTTCAGCCGCTGTACCTTACCCGCCGCCCACCAACCGAGGATGCCGAAGCTCCGCATTGGCCATGGGGCCTGAGCGCCATTCGTGTGAGCCTGCGCAGTACCGCCAATGGCGAGGGCATCGTTGGTGGCCCCCTGCCAGCAACTTCTGAGCATCCGCAGCCGATCTGGTGGCAAACCATCCAGCAGCGTATTCAGTATCGTAGTGGCCAGCATGGCAGACCAAGCGCCGGGCTGCCTGCATGGTTCCGCGCAGCAGCAGCCAGCACCCTCCTACCAGCAGCACCAAATCCGATCCTGCCAGCGCTACCAGAGGATCTTTTCGCCCAACCATTGGGAACCTCCCCCTTCTATGTCAGCCGCTGGCAGCCAGTATTACCTGGTGAAGTCCGCTACCTCGCAACTGGCCTGCGCGCCGGGGCAGCATATGCCATGCGGCACCAGATCATCGGCCAGGATCTCAACCAAACCCTAGTGCGAACACCGACACCAGCCTCATTCGTCTCGGGCAGCATCCCAATTCAACACCGCGCCCCGCGCCCGGTGCCGCTGCCACCAATTGCACAACAATCGCGCACATCAGCAACCTATGATCGAACGCGGGCCATGCGCTCATGGGCCAGCTTCTTCCGGCCAGCCCAATTGCTTCAGCTAGAACCACACCCAACCGATGAGGCATTCTTTGGCGCATCGCCAACTGCCGCAAATCGAAGAATCCGGCTGACGATGATCAGCCCGGCCTATGGACTCCTGCCAGTGGAATGGGTCAGAGGTTCTAGCGATCAGGCAGCCCAGCGCGCCGCTGCCCGCCCGCAGATCGATGGCATCCCGCGCCAGGTGCGCTTTCGCGTGGAAACCGATAGCGAAGGAAGTGTACCAACCAATTGGGAGATCGCGCTTGCATTGGTCAGCGGCACACAACGGGTTGCTGCAGATCTCCCTGTGACCATTGATGCCCAGGGCAATCGCATATTCAGCTTTTCTCCGAATAATGCCGATCGTCTGGCGCAGTTGGTTCAAAATCTTATACCAGGATCGCTGCTGGCGTTCGAGGCACGCGTGACAGACCGCGATCACGGCGAGAATCTCTTCCAGATACTACGATTCGAGGTACGGGTGCTTGGCGCAGAGCGAACACCGCTGCCACTCGCACCACGCTATATCACCTTTGAGGATCCAGAATATAACCGGCGTCTCAGCTCGCAAGCGGCGCAGGCGGCACGGCAGATACTGCTCACACGACCGCAAAAAATGGTTGGTGAGGCATTCAACATAACCATGGCCGTTGATCGCCGTGAGTACAACCCCGATAGCAAGCTGCTGTTCATCTATGATTGGGTGCCTGCACCAAACACGCCTGAGGGTATAGCGAACAGCGCGAAACAGGCGCAGGCCAGAAATGTGCAAATCGATAGCGCCAAGCTCAGGCTCTATCAGATCGCAGATGGAGGGATTGCCCAACTCCTTACTAGTACGAGTATCACGGTTGAACTCGGCAAGATTACACCAATCGATCTCGGCGATATCCAATCCGCAGCAAAGATTGCGCTGACACCAAGTGATACATTGCTCATTGAATTGGATCTGAATAAAACCACGCCACTAGATGATCGACTGAAGGTGTTTCTCTCGGTGAACATAACCGACCAACCGATTATTCCTGCGCCAGAAGCGGGCTATGCCTTGCTTCGGCGGTGGCGTAGTATTGGGCGTGATGAAACTGAGTGCGTGCGTTTTGCCTGGGCACCTACTGCAAGCCGGATCGAACTGATCGCTGCGAGCGATCTGTTGCAGGGCATGGTGCGTCGGCGGGCCGTGTTTCAGTGGCGCGATACGGTACGGCTTGGAATTGCACGCTATACCATCCAGAAGATCGCCGCCAATGGTTCAACATTTGTGCCAGAAGGTGACGACTGGCGTTTGATCAGTTGAACCCAGGCCGGGATAAAAAACACCCGAACCAGTACCGCAACGCGGAAAAGGCTCGGGTGTTTGTGTTGTGGTGGAGATGAGGGGAGTCGAACCCCTGTCCAAAAAGGTTAGCCGTGGGCGTCTACAGGCATATCCGATTGATTATTGTCGCTCTGAGTTGCACAACCGGCAAAGCAACTTTTGAGCCATCCCGCTTATCTTAGCTCGGCCAAGCGGGCGTCCGCCGAGAGCACCCCGACTTGTTGTCATCTGTACCCGCCCCATCGGGGTGAGGACGGACAGATGCGCTACCTAATTAGGCGGCGAGCGCCATCCCCCGGTTAAAGGCGACGACGTTGTTGTTTTTGTTGGCAGTTAAGCCGTTTGCCCCTTTAACGAGACTGGGCGGCTCGGTCTGCAGCCTCCGACATCGCTCCCTGTCGATACCAAGCATCCCCATAACTGTGTTATTCTACCTCTTTGATAGCCCAATGTCAAGGATTCTTAGCGAGCCTTAACCAATTGTGGCAGGTTCTTCCGTTGACGCTAATGTGAGGGCCAACCTATAATAGGATAGAATAGTGTTCAATTCTATGAATTTGCGCCGCCGCAGTTGATTAGGCGGCGGATGAACATGAGGCATGAGTATGAGTATGAGTAGTCAGCCACAACGTGGCCGGAGCGCGCCATCAGCAAAGAAACCATCACCACTGCGAATCTTCTACATACTCGTGGCGGTGATTGCTGTCGTTGGGATTGCTTTGGCGGGAATATTTTTTGTGCAACAACAATCTGCTGCGCCAGCTGGTGCAACCGGTGCGACTCCGGTTGCGCCATTAGGGCCATCGGGCCGTACCGCCGATGGCTTCTATTATAAGGGGAGCGCCGCTGCCAAAGTTGTCGTAACAGAATATGCCGATTTTCAGTGACCAGGCTGTGCTTTCTTCGCCCGTGTGGCGTCATCAGCATTTGAGCAGAAGTATGTGGCAACCGGCAAGGTTCAGCTTGTGTATCACGAATTTCCGCTCAATATTCATCCAAATGCCATCCCAGCTTCCGAAGCTGCCCGTTGTGCCGGTGATCAGGGAGCATTCTGGCAGATGCACGATTTTCTGTTCTATAATCAGAGCCAATGGGCTGCGTTGACGGATCCAACCTCCCAGTTTGCCGTCTATGCTGGGCAGATTGGCATCGACAAAACCGCGTTCTCGGCCTGCTTGGCAAATAAAACAAATCACGATGCTATCATCAGTGCCCGCGATGCGAGTGAACAGCTCCAGTTAACGGGTACGCCATCATTTGCGGTGAATGGCAAGATTGTGGATACCACAGGCGCGCAGACGATTGAGGATATTGTTACCCGCGTTGAGGCTCAGGTCGATTCTGCATTGGCAGGCAAATAGGGATGCGATGGGGTGTAACGGAATGTTCTGCATTGCGGCAGCGTTGGCATGGCGATGGGGTCGGGGCGGTTCGCGAACCGCCCACCATGGGCGCCATTGCCGGTCATGGAGGCGGTTCACGAACCGCCCCTCCGGCCATGATTGGTCGTTGCACCAGCGCATGCAGAAGAATCCGTCACACCCGATGCGCTGTGTGTGGTTGACAGTTCATATACCATCACACTATAATGCGCCGGTTGATCGATATGATTGATCCTATTGATCCGATTGATACCAGGGCTACGGAAGGCAGAATGCGCTGTGCGTAACCGAGAAATTCTTTCGTTGGTTTTGATCCTGATTGTGGCGGCAGTGTCGCTGTTCATTGATTTTGCGCCAGGCAATTCATTTCTTGGGCGTGATGTCGCCATTCGGCTTGGCCTCGATCTCCAGGGTGGCACCCAGGTGCTGCTAAAATCTGAGATAAGTGCTGATCGGGAGACCATGCAGACTGCCAAGGGCGTTATTGAACGGCGTGTGAATGGCCTTGGCGTGAGTGAAGCGGTTGTCCAGCTCTCAGGCGCAGATCGCATTATCGTCGAGTTGCCTGGTGTGAAGGATCCAGCCCAGGCAGTTGAGACCCTGCGAGGCACTGGTCGGCTCGAATTTATTGACACCCAGGGCCAGTTCCTTCAGGCTGGTACAGTTGTTCGCACCACCGGAAATCCAAATCCATTGGCGCTGACGACGCAACCAACCCCACAAGCGACAGCAGTGCTTGATCCAAATACGGCTCCAGTTCCGACTGCGGTTCCGCAGCCAGTACCAACGATTGACCCGAATATGCCGATCTATGCCAATATCACCGATGGCAAAGATCTCGATACACGTTCGGTTCAGCCGCGTTTTGGCAGTAGCCAAACCCTTAGTAATCAGTTTGCGGTTGCCTTTGCCTTTACTGGGCAATCGGCGAGCCGCCTAGAGACATTTACCAGCCAGAATATTCAGAAGCCAATGTGTATTGTGCTGGATAATGTTGTGTTTAGTTGCCCAGTGGTTCAGGCGGCGCTTGTGGGTGGCAGCGGCGAAATCACAACAAGTACCCGTGCCGATGCTGAGCGTATCTATAATCAGCTCAAGTATGGTGCATTACCGCTTTCCTTCCAGGTCGAGTCGAGCCGAACAGTTTCGGCAACCCTTGGCCAGAATTCGGTTGATGCGAGTGTGCGGGCTGGTATCATTGGGATTACAATTGTTGCATTGTTTATGTTGCTGTACTATCGAATGCCTGGCTTACTAGCAACACTGGCACTCTTGTTATATACCGCGATTTCTTTCGCAATCTATAAACTGATCCCCGTAACCCTGACGTTGCCTGGTATTGCTGGTTTTATTCTCTCGATTGGTATTGCTGTCGATGCGAATGTGCTCATTTTCGCACGCCTGCGTGATGAACTGCGCCATGGGAAATCGCTACGATTGGCGGTTGAGCAGGGTTTTGATGAAGCATGGCCAGCAATTCGGGATTCGAGCGCTTCGACGCTGATCACCTCAACAATCCTGTTTCTGTTTGGCAATAGCTTCGGCGTCAGCCTGATTATTGGTTTCGCCCTGACGCTTGGGCTTGGGGTTTTGTTGAGCCTGTTTACCGCCGTGGTTGTCACGCGGACGCTATTGCGGCTCACTATTCCACTCTCAATCGCCCAGAACCCATGGATGTACGATATGAAAGAGGCCCCCGGCCTGCAGCGGTAGGATAGCATGAAGAATATTGTCAAGTTACGCTATTGGTGGTTTGCCCTATCGCTGCTGGTGATCGTGCCTGGCGCGATTTCGTTGGGGCTGTATGGTTTACGCCTTGGGATCGATTTTAGTGGTGGTGCGCTGTGGGATGTGCAGTTCGTTGAGCGCCAGCAAAGCGAATTGAACACCGATGCGATCAGCCGCATTTTTAATGACACCGGGTTTCCCGATGCTCGCGTGCAGATCAGCCAATCCGGGACGGGTGCAACTGCCCTTCCAGGCGCGCTGGTTCGTACCAAGCGCCTGAGTGGTTCTGAACCAGAAGCACAGCAACGCGCCGTTCTGGATGCGCTTCAGAAGCAATATGGCCAGGTTCGGCTCGCATCACTGCAAAGTGTTGGCGAAACGGTCAGTGCTGAATCGAACCGCAGTGCCATTATTGCCGTGATCGGAGCCTGTGTCGCGATCTTGATCTATTTAACGATTGCGTTCCGGCGGGCACCGCACCCGCTGCGCTATGGTGTTTGTGCCATTATCGCGATGCTGCATGATGTTGCGTTAGTGATTGGTGGCGCATCGATCCTTGGTGTTGTCACAGGACTCGAGATTGATGCCCTGTTCCTCACGGCTCTGCTCACAATCATTAGTTTCTCGGTACACGATACAATTGTCGTCTTCGACCGTATCCGCGAGAATATGATTGGCCGGCGCTCCGGCGAGTCCTTCGATGATATCGTGAATCATAGTATCGTCCAGACGCTGCCACGCTCGATCAATACCCAATTGACGACCCTGTTTACGCTGGTGGCATTGCTGCTGTTTGGCGGTTCGTCTGTGTTTCATTTTGTGACGATCCTGCTGATTGGGTTGCTCTCCGGCACCTACTCATCGATCTTCAATGCAGCGCAACTGCTGGTTGTGTGGGAGCATCGCGAGTGGGAGCGCTGGTTTGGGCGTAAGGGTGGCGAGGGCGAACCGGCGACGGCATAAGGATTGGGGCGTATGCGCTACGCTCATACAGGATAGGGCATTGGGCGTATGCACTACGCCCAGAAGCGTTGAAGTGGCTGCATTGGTCAGCGCTTCAGCGCTTTCTTGTTTGTGGGCGCTAGCGCGTTTCGCGGAGGTCGTGTAGAATGGGCGACCTTGGAGGGATCAATCGGAATGCGACGCGCACTACTACTGGTAATACTCGTCGGCGGGGTGAGCCTGGCCGGTGCTGCTGCATTCTTGCTCCAATCACGGATCGCGGGATGTGCTCCTGTTCCACTATTGGCCGAAAATATACTACCGAACTCCAATATGCTGCGAACGACGGCCAGTACACCGATGCCAGATGGGTGGCTTGCCGATGCGCCAGGGGCACAATTACGTGGCCCATCTGTCGATGGACAGGGCTTTGATTATGATGGTAATGGGCGGGCGATCCAACTGATTGGGATTGCTAATGCCATCCAGGCTCCGCTAACCACTGTTCAGCCAGGGCGTACCTACTGCCTTGCCGCTCGGGCACTGACCGATTCTGATAAGCGATCTGCTACTCGCCTGCAAGTGACCTTCCGCTGGCTTGATTCCGCTGGCCAACTTATATCCCAGGATGTTTCGGCATGGCAGCCGATTGTGCTCTGGCAACCAGATGCACCCCCTGCCGATTGGGCAACCGTGGTGGCGGCATTTCGTGCCCCAGAACGGGCTAGCCAATTGCTTGCCCGGATCGCGCCAGCATCCGATGATCGGGTGTACCTTGATGCGCTACGCATCCAGATTGGCGGCCAGCCATTGGCCCATACACCACCTGCACCAACATTGCCAATCGAACTTGCCCCCTGGCCGAATGGCTATCGCGGCGCGCTCTCTTTCTCGTTCGATTGGGAAACGGCCATGGGCGGGCTGATCCATTCACGCTCGGTAGACGACCCATATGGCGATCAGGATCCGATTGCGCGGGCGCTGCGGATGCGCGAGGGTGTCACTACAACGCTGCAATTGTTTCGCCCACATGCGATTCGTGCGACATATTTTGCGAATGGGTATAATTTCTTGCTTGGCAATACCCAACGGCGCACATTTATGGGAAACCCAACATTTGCCTGGGCGCGGATCGAATCCCCGTATGCCTGGCGCACTGATGTGTGGACGCAGCGGCCATGGTTTGCGCCAGATCCCTATGGAACAGTGGCGAGTGATCCGGCCTGGTATTTTGGTGATCTGGTGCCGTTGCTGCAAGCTGAGCATCAGGCAATTGAGACACATACATTCAGTCATATGTATGCAGGTTTTGCGCTGCCCACTGAACTGCAAACAGATCTGGCAGCCTGGAATGCGATTGCTGCGGAACGACAGGTTGGGCCAGCCCGTGCGCTGGCCTTCCCGTGGAGCGGTAGTGCGGGAATGTCGGATGCTGGTTGGTCGGCGTTGGAAACAGTCGGCATCTCGGTGGTGACGCGAACGAATCGTAGCCAACGCCAATATCAGATCGCTAACGCCGATGATGTTCGCTGCCGTGTCGTCCCTGGCCATGAGCGAATCCTGGCCTGCCCGGATTTTTATCTGACGCCGCGTAGCGCGCCACAGGCGCTTGGCCTGATTGATCGGGCGATTGCCAA
>Ga0163144_10007603_pt1 | contig 23714 bp, 25 predicted proteins | sample OliLak19BULKMAT1_FD_123175 | JGI IMG/M metagenome (GOLD analysis project Ga0163144, IMG submission 123175) | Freshwater microbial mat bacterial communities from Lake Vanda, McMurdo Dry Valleys, Antarctica - Oligotrophic Lake LV.19.BULKMAT1 | ecosystem: Environmental > Aquatic > Freshwater >...
ATGACAATACCTGAAATTTTCAGAAAATTTTTCATAGAGGAGGATTAATTTGGACTTTTTAGTGCTTTGAAATGTCGGCAAATAGTTGTGTGACTTTACATTCCCGTGGCGAATATGGAAATATTTTGTAAGAACAGTGAAATAATTCACAAATTCATCTTACCTATAATGGTAAACGATCCATTAAATCTGTGCCAAGGCGAACAGATTTGATTCAAAACAAGAAAAGCCTCGCTAAAGGCTATCTTTTAGTTGAAGGGCAAATCTAGTGATGGTGGCTAGTGGTTGGCAACTTACGGCACTAGTTTCGTCTGTTAAGTTCATCTCTAATGACGGCAGCCTTTTCATAATCTTCCTTTTTCAGCGTGTCATCAAGTAATTTTTTGAGTTCATCTGCTGTCATGTCTTTCAAGCTATCGCTTCCTGCGGATTTTGCTGCGGCAAGTTTTTCTGATTTAGATGCTTTTTTGGGCTTTTTTTCTTGCTCTTCCTCATAATCGCCAAGCACTATACCTGCTTCAGACATGATTGCCTCCGTTGTGAAAATGGGTACACCAAATCGCAGGCCTATGGCAATGGCATCGGATGGACGGGCATCAATTTCATGGTGCGATATGCCATCGGAGCAAATGATTTTGGCGTAAAAAACGCCTTCCTTCAAATCTGAAATAAGGATAGAATCGATTGCAAACGTAAAAGCTTCGGCAAATGACCTGAACAAATCATGGGTCATGGGGCGGTTGGGCACTATTTTTTCGATTTCTATTGCTATAGCCTGGGCTTCAAACATTCCGATAATAATCGGTAGCCTTCTGCTTCCTGCCTCTTCCCCTAGTATTAATGCAAATGAACCTGTTTGTGATTGGCTTGAAGAAAGCCCTAAAATTTCCAGTCTAATCCTATCCACGCTGATTTTTCTACAAGTAATTTGCTTATGTATGTGTTTTAAAGCACCAAATACAAAATTAAGCGATTATTATCAAAAATTTTTAATTGGAGATAAAAAGTTAATGTTAAGTGAGCAAAATCAAGCGGGGTCTGCCCAATAATATTACTAAGCAAACTCCATTCTATTTATTTAAAAAGCTAGTTCACATACTTCCCAGCTGCAGCTATCAATTTGGGCAAAACTTCAAAGGCATCGCCCACAATGCCGTAATCGGCTGCCTTGAAAAAGGGTGCCTCAGGGTCTTTATTGATAACTACAATTACTTTCGATGAGTTGACGCCAGCCAAATGTTGTATGGCGCCTGATATACCCACTGCAATGTATATATTAGGACTCACTTTTACGCCTGTTTGCCCTACGTGCTCGTGGTGCGGCCTCCAATCCATATCGGAAACCGGTTTTGAGCATCCCGTTGCCGCATGTAGCTGCTTGGCCAAGTCTTCTATTAAATGCCAATTTTCAGACCCTTTCATTCCTCTGCCGCCAGAAACCACTATTTCGGCCTCTGTCAATAAAATATCTCCAGTTGCTCTTATTGTCTCTTTTACAATCACGCTGTTATCTTTGGCCGCTAAAGTTGGGGTGAAAGATTCTATGGTAGCCGTGTTATTAGTGAGTGCTGGGGTGAAAGCATTTTTTCGAACCACCAAAACCTTATTTGCCGTTTTAATTTCCACCAATGCAAAAGCTTTGCCAGTGTAAATACTCCTTTTAACTTTGAATCCGGAGGCCAGATCGGGTATTTCAGTTACGTTGGAGACTAAGTTTGCTTTCAACTTTACCGAAAGTCTTGAAGCAAATCCATCTACAGAGGCCGATTTGGGCAAAACAACTATGTTGGCTTTTGTATTTTCTGCTGCCTGATATACAATAGCGGAATATGCCTGCGCTGTTTCTACTTCCGTAAAGGCGTTCAAAACTTTATTTAGACCATAGTTTCCTACCAAATATAGGTCATCGGCTTTGCCTATGGCTATTCCCACAGCATCTGTGTTCATTTTCTTTGCCAACTCCGCCCCAAAGGCCGCCACTTCGAGCGAAGATTTCTTTACTTTTCCTTCTGCTATTTCTAAATACACTAAGACTGACATATTTTTATTGATTAAAGAGCTTGTAAGAAGTTTAACTATGTAATTGTTTGTCAAATACGCTTAGACAGGTATTTCTATCCATTCAAAATTGGATGCTTTGGGCAAGGCTTCGATCATTTCTTTGCCAATATTTGCCGGGATAGTGAGTTTTCGCAATTGGGTATCTATCCAAGCACCATCCACTGTAATTACAGCGCAAAGTGTGCCGTCTGCTTTTAGTATCTCATGTACCATGCTGAAACGTGCGAAATCTTTTCTTATTTTAAACGCTTTGTAATTGATGGTAAGATCATCGCCAAACTTTATTTCTCTCTTAAATACGCATTCTTCGCGAAACAAAACGGGGCCGAAATGCTCCTTTTGCATTATTTCCAATGTCAACCCTTGGGCATTCATGAAATCTGTTCTGATGGTTGCACCCCAATCGTAATACACAGAATGCCTTACATGGTAATTGGGATCTAAATCGGCCCAACGGAGGGTAATTTTTTGTGTGTATTCGTTCATGCGTTTGGTGGTTTTTCAACACTGATGTCAGTAAATTTCAGTGTTTGACTTTAAATATTATTGTAGAAACAGCAAAATAGTTACTTGAATTTTAAACCTACAACACCTTGGCCTCATTTTTCAATAGTTCAAACAGCAACTCCGGAGTAGCAGCATCTATTAGCTTCACACCCGATTTGGCGGGGGGCAATTCATATTTATAGGTGGTGGCCAAATCGGCTACTTCTATCGGCTCTACCACTTGCAATGGCTTGCCTTTTGCACCCATTATGCCACGCATATTCGGTATTTTCCATTCTGCAATGGGTTCTTGGCAGCCTGCTACGAAAGGCGTATTTACCTCTACTATTTCTTTACCACCTTCAATTTCTTTCCACATGGTGGCCGTATTACCATTAAAATCCAACTTCATTACTGGGGAAACTGAAGGTATATCCAACAGCTCTGCAACAATGCCATGCACTTGATTGCCATTAAAATCGATCGATTCTCTGCCCATCAATATCAAGTCATAGCTGTTTTTCTTGGCAATAGATGCAATCTGAACCGACACGAAATAGGAATCGATAGGCATTGCATTGACCCTAATGGCTTCGTCAGCTCCTATGGCCAAGGCTTTTCTGATCGTGGTTTCGGTTTCAACCTCTCCAATATTTAACACGGTGAGTTTGCTGTCGGGTATGGCATCTCTCAATTCTACTGCTCGGGCTAAAGCGTATTCATCATAAGGCCCAATGATGTATTGCACATTTGCCTGATTGAATATAGTATTGTTGTCTGTAAATGAAATTTTTGAGGTGGTATCCGGAACGTGCGTAATGCAAACTAAGATGTTCATTTGATATAAAGGTTTGAAAATGTAGCCAATAAATGTGTGCTGTTGGTAATTAGCAGCCGTGGGTGCGGGCTATATACCCCAAAGAAAAATGAATTGTTGCACAAAATCAATATTTATTTGACAAAATACCTGGTTACCTAACCCGATACTCAGGTCTTTGCCTATGTTATGCAAATTTACAGCAGCCAACATTATTTCAAATTGGTCTGCTGCCTTGTTGCAGTGCAACTATGGCAAAGTCGAACCTGTGGGTTTCACAGCATTTTGTAAATAGGGGCACTTGATCCACTTTGGACTTAGGAAAGCGGACGCCTGATCCGCTTAGGGTATGAGCGGACGCCCAGACAAGTAATAGCTTTACCTACTTTAGCTATTAGCAGACGCAAAGACCAGTAACAGGACACTAGGAGAAATACCTTTTTTAATTATTTGATCAAAACGAGCAGTTGTGGCTCGGTAATGGTATAGATGTACTAGTCTGGCTAGGCGTATCCAATAAGTGTAATTTAAAAGTATATTAATAAAAAAGTAAGTAAAACCGTATTTTTATACTTCTGTTTCATTTTTTATTTTACTTTGTATTTCAAAAATTACTGTAACATTATTATCTGAATCTGAAGAATATCTTGCCAAAAAAATTAAAACATTCAAACAATAAACAAACTATGAAAAAATTATTCCGAATTGTACAATTAATGTTAATTGGCATTGTTTCTGTTTCTGCCAACACATTCTATATCAGCCCATTAGGCAACGATACAAACAATGGTACCACCACAGGTACGGCTTGGAAATCGCTCAAGAGAGTAGACCTATACACTTTTGAAATAGGCCTTTTGCCGGGCGATGTTCTGCTTTTTGAGGGTAATAATACTTTTACGGGCAAGCTTTTTTTTGAAAAGAACAAACCATCGATGGGCCGAAATAGCGGCTCTCCCACCAATTTGATTAGTTTGGGAAGCTATGGTGGCGGAATAGCTACCATTTCTTCAGGTACAACAACTGGTTTTTATGCCTATAATTCAGCGGGATTTAGTATTGACGGGCTAAACTTCGTTGGATCTGGGGCAGGCGATAACAGCTTTTCTGGTATTATTTTTTACGCGGATATTTCAGTGGCGCTAAGTACAATTATTGTAAAAAACGTAGATGTGAGTGGCTACAAACACGGGTTTAATATTGGCGAATACTGCCAAGCAATGCCATATCTTGGTTTCACAAATATCAGCATTTTAGGCTCTCAATTTCATCACAACCTAAGCAATGGTATTTTCTCATACGGGCAAGCCAGAAATAGCCATAGCAATCTTTACATTGGTCACACCTCGGCCTATTCAAACTATGGCGACCCGTTGGTAGTTTCCAATTCGGGAAGCGGTATAATAATTTCGGCATTTGATGGGGCAATAATAGAATATTGCACTGCTTACGACAATGGGAAAGACAACCAAGCCATTACTGGTGGGCCAGTAGGAATGTGGGCTTCTGAGGCATTAAACGTTACGTTTCAACATTGTGAATCGTATCAAAATAAATCGAAAGGCTACAATGGCGGTGGTTACGCCCTAGACTATGGCACCGAAAATTGTATAGTCCAATACTGCTATTCTCATGACAATTATGGCTCAGGCTACTTATTTTCACAAAGGCCTGGAGCTTCCGCCACCCAAAACAATGTGATGAGGTACAACCTAAGTGTAAATGATGGTAGGCAGGACTCAAAAGGTGCGGTGTTTTTTTGGGGGGATAATGTGTTTTCAAATTCTCATTTTTACAACAATACATTGTACGCAGATAACACCACGGGTATAATCAGCGGGTCGGGGGGGGTGGTGGTTTTAAATGGCTCAAGATACAGTGGCATTAAAGTTCGAAACAATATATTTTATGCAACCGAAGGGGCATTTTTAATTGATGATGGAGGCAGCACTGCTAGTGCGGGTAAAATTCATTTTCAAAATAACTTGTACTTTGCAGCCGACAACAATTACAAATACAAATGGGGGGCTGATACTTACAGTAGCTTGACATCTTGGAAGGCGGCAGCAGCAGGGCAAGAGAAAGACAATGCCAGACAGCTGGGCTACCAGACCAACCCTTTACTCATTTCTCCGGGGCAGTCGCCTACCCTGAACAACGCTTTGCTTCTTACAAGCTCGCTCTCTGGCTATAAACTCGACCCAAATTCTGATGCAATTGACGCAGGAATCACCCTTTCTCTTCCTATTTACGGCTCCTTATGGGCAGGAAATAGAGATTTCTATAATAATGCGCTTCCCAAAGGCGACAATTTCGACATTGGAGCTTTTGAGTCTGACAAACCTAAGTTGAATTACTTTATTGAGATTGATCCGGATACAATTTTCGCCCCCTTCGGCCAAAGTACCATTCCAATCACTATTTCCAGCAATGTAGGTTGGTCGGTAAATAATACAGCCGATTGGATAACCACACGCATTGACTACGATTTTTACCAAAATAACATTGATATTCAAGCTAATAGCACAGAGTTGCCGAGAACAGCCATAATTACTGTATCGGGGGGAAGCGTAAAGAAAACAATTTATATAATGCAGGATAAATTTTTGAAAACTGGCAGTTTAATTTCTTCCCCTACTAACGAACTTCAAATATATCCCAATCCCTTGGGGCCTGATGGGATTTTAAAATTTAGCAAACCTATTGATTACAAAATTTATGACTTGATGGGGTATGTGGTAATAGCGGGCAAAAATGAAAGTGAAACAAACTTAATAGCCATTCCATGCGGGCTATACGTATTGAAATCTAGCAGCAATGAAATTCGAAAAATATTTGTGTATTAGGATTCGATATCTTTCGCACTGGTGGTGGCGCTAGCGCTGCGACCACAAAATGGGAGAAGGCGTGTTTAAAAATTAACGCTTTAAATTAATAACGCACCTCTGATTGGCCAGAATCGTCTGCGCATTAGTCACTTCGATCTTAGAATTTTCATCGTCCATTTTATCATTTATTGTTCGTTTTATCGTTTTCATGTGCATGGCTTCAATAAAGCGTTTTACTTCTTCTTCATTTTCCAAAATGAGTTTTGGAACAGTAGTCGGCCTGTCGTCATCGTCTTTCGCTACCATGGTGAAATAAGATGAGTTGGTGTGTTTGACTACGCCTGTTTTCACGTTTTCCGATTCAACTCTTATTCCTACCACTAAGGAAGTATTTCCAACATAATTTACTGAAGCGTGCATAGATATCAATTCGCCAACCTCTACAGGCTGTAAAAAATCTACTTTATCCACCGTTACCGTTACGCAATACGTTTCAGCGTGCTTACTTGCCGCAGCATAGGCCACCTTATCCATCAACGACAATAATATCCCGCCATGAATTTTCCCTCCAAAATTGGCATAGGCAGGTACCATCAATTCGGTAATGGTTGCTTGTGAAGCTTTAACTGTTTTTGACTCCTGACGCATATTATAATTGTTTATTAATGGTTTTGTGGACAAAATATCTACAAATAAATTCCCCAAATAGATCACTTGCTAATTGCTAAATAATGGGATCAGTACCGCTGATGCAAAAGAGCGCATGTTTGCAAATGATGGAAAAAAGATGACCCCTTCCAAAATCTGCCAAGCCAAGTACTGCTACAGACTGCTATTAAATCTCTTTCTTGCTATGGATGCTTTATAAACCAAATATGCAAAAAAGCCGAAAAAGCACAGCAACAATAGCCTACTAGCATCGATATAGAAAATATCGTTGACGAAATTGCCGTGCACAAGCCTGGTACCAACTTGAACATTATCATTTTCGGCTACTTTTAGCTTCACCTTGTAGTGGTAAGTGTAGCGTTTCACAGGCTTCATTTCGCCTGTATCGTAGTTTATTTTCGACACTTGTACATAATAATAGTCTTCGCCCACAGGCCCAATTTTTGATACAATACCGACCACATCAGCCTCCTGATATTCTGAAAACCAAGCTCTGTTTACTTCAAAGCCTTTGTTTTGCAGCTTGCCTATAATGCTGTTTTTGTCAAATTCCCAAGTGCCTTTAATAGCTTTTACCCAATCATTGTCTTTGGGGTTGAAAACGGAACCAATAAATATCGCCAGTAGCATTGCGGGTGTCACATACTTGATAATGGGCTTGAAAAACTTTGAAAGCTTGATGTCTGCCCCTTGGTTGATTTCGTCCCAGCCTCTGTCAATGCCAAAAACCCATCCAAATAGAATACATTCAAGCAAAGCAAACGTGAAAAGCGAGATAGTGCCAGTCCAGTAATCGTATTCATCAAACACACCTTGCGTAAAAAAGAATACACAAGGCAATCCTACCAGAAATACCAAAGCCCCCGCGGAGACTGAGGCTTTGTTTCTCGACCATTTGAATTCATCCATGGTGAATGAAATATAGGGCGTACACATGGCAAGCGAAGAGGTAATGCCTGCAAAGAACAACAAACCAAACCAAAATACGCCCCCGAAAGTACCCATTATTAAGCCCCATTTGTCGAACAAAAACGGCATGGTTTGGAAGGCCATAGCAAATCCTGCATTCTTCAGAACCCAGTCTAAACCCAAATAGCCGCATGCAAGGGGAATAACTATAAGTGAGCCAATGACCACTTCTACAAACTCGTTCATCCACCCTGCCGACATAGAATTGAGGGCAATATCTTCATTAGATTTCACAAACGATGCATAAGATTGAATAGAGCCCATGCCTACTGAGAGCGTAAAAAATATCTGGCCCGCAGCCGCAAGCCATACTTTAGGATCGTAGAGGCTAGTGAACTGAGGCCGGAATAAGAAATCCAATCCCGCAAAAGCATCGCAATCGATGCAGCCTGCTGGAGCAGCCGAGCTACCCAATGTCAGGCCTCTTATGGCTAAAAATATACCAAAGCCAATCAGCAATGGCATACCTATTTTGGCTACTTTTTCTATGCCACCGCTCAGCCCACGCGACAATATGAAGGTATTGAGCAACACACAAACGGTGTAAAAAAACAAAGCTTCACAGGGAATACCTAAAAAACTTGTTTCCATACCAATATACTTTCCAAAATAACCCGCGACTTCCGCTTGGCTCATTCCCGTGAATAAATGAATGGCCGATTTGAAGGTGTAAGAGATAGTCCACGACTCGATGTAGCAATAATAGGTGGCCACACCCATAGTGCTGAACAGCCCCAGCACACCTACATATTTCCAAGCTTTAGAGCCTCCACTCATTTTCTCAAAGATAAACGGAGTAGCATGATAGCCGTGTCTGCCCCCAAACCTGCCCGAAGCCCATTCGACCCAAAGCAGAGGAATGCCAATGAGGAGAAAACAAATAAGGTAAGGTATGAGAAACCCACCACCACCGTTTTGAATGGCTTGCACCGGAAACCTTAGAAAATTGCCCAATCCCACTGAGTTGCCCGCCATGGCCAATACCAAACCTACTCTACTGCCCCATTCCTGCTTCTTTGCTGTCATTGTGTACTATAATAGTGGCTTGGTTGGTGGAAATGCTAAATACTAAAATGAGTGTAAAAATGAATCGGCTTTAAAATTGGAATATTAGGAAAGGGATGCCAAAACAAAAGAGGTGATCGTCCAAAATTGCACATGGTATTTTACATGCAACGTGCAATATGTTGCTTTTAAATCTATTATATCATCGTCTGTATATCGTTAATACACTATGGAAAGTACGGCTACTTGGGCTGGGTTTAAAGAGTGAAAGCCTTTCATTGCTACGTTACATAATATTCTCAAATGTGCGCTTTTATAATCGGAAGATATGTATCTTATCTGAAGAGATGTTCCACTTATTTAAAAAGTAGAACATCTGAATTATTACATTTAAGAACAAAAAAAAGCTTCTTGCTTAATTTTAACAGCATTTACTTTACTGGTTTGCAATCTGCCATTAGCTTCTCGTTGGCTTTTACTGATTCATCGTTTTTTGCAATTTTGGCAAGCTCAATCGATTTTTTAGCGGCCTCAACCGCAGCTTTGCAATCGCCCGCCTTTGCATGAATTCTTGCTTTCAAGTTGTACGTCCAAAATTGAGGATTTTTTTCAACCACTTTAGTAGCCCATTCTGCGGCCTTTTTCAAATCTTTTCCGTTGTCGAAATAATAATTAGCTGCCGCCCAATAGGTGTCTATGTTTTCAGTTTTGTCTTTTATTTCAGCCATTATTTTAGTATCTGCATCGTTTTCGATAGTAAATATCACGGATGTATTTTCCCAGTTCAACACCACATTGGCAGTTGATTTTACCACATTTTCAAAACTAATTGAAAAAGATTCTACCAAGGAAGAAAGTGCTAGTACAGGAACTTTAAAACGAACGGCATCGTCTTCTTCTTTGTGATCCCAAGCATATGCATTTGATTTTTTACCAAGAATGATGGTCCAATCTTTACTGCTTGGAATAGTGTAAAGGCCGTAAGTACCACCTGCAATTTTTTTGCCTCCAATCATAATAGAGTCGCTAAAAGTGATTTTGGTAGGGGCGTTGGCTCCAGTTCTCCAAGCTTGGTCAAAGGGTATGAGGCCTCCAAATATTTTACGACCCTTCACCGCTGGTCGATTATATTCTACTTTCACATCAACAATACCTACTTTTTGGGTAATAGTAGCTGGTGGGCTAGTGATCGGTGTGGTGATTTGAGCGTTGGACTGCAACAGCAAAATGGCAGCAGCAAACAATAGTACGTATTTCATAAACGAAAATTTAGAGGGTTTGAACTGAAAATATTTTTATACCAAAGTGCGAAACTAAGGATATATAATGTAGATGTAAAGGTAAATTTTGACGAGCAAATTGCCAGCATAGATCCCTAAGGGCTTTAACTTCGCACGTTCTCTACCCAAAATTATGCGTGTGTTTACTTCTATCCATTTTGTGGGCCGACAAACCACAATAGTTGGGCCTATCGGAGGGATATGCCTAGGAGAAGAAATAGAGCTACAATAAACTATTTTGTTTTTATCAAAATAACGCCATTGCCACCCCTTGCTCCATATATGGCACATGAGGCCGCATCTTTCAGTATGTCTATTCTCTCAATATCGTTAGAATTCATCATGGTCAAGTAGTCGAATGTGGTAGGATAACCATCCACCACAATCAGAGGTTGATTGTTGCCATATATGCTAGCCAAGCCCCTAACATAAATTGCCGAGTACTTTCCACCAGGTTCGCCTGAATTTACAACCTGCACACCTGCTACTCGACCTTGTATGGCTTGTTGAATATTGGCATTTACTGTCATTTTAATTTCTTTTTCGGTAATGGTAGCAATAGATTGTGTAGATCTGCTTCTCAACATTGTACCATAGCCCACTTGTATTTCATCGTCAAATATAGTGTCATTCTGCACTTCTATTAATTTAGTGGTATCTGTTTTGGTTTTCATCTTCATATTTTTCTTCGATTGCCCGAGTACTAGGGTTAGGGAAAAAAATAGGAACAACGAAAAAATGATTTTTAGCTTGTGCATTATTAAATTTAAGCCTTTTTCAAATCTAAAGCAACTTATGCTGGGGTTATCTTTCGGTTTTCCCCAACGATGTTCTTCACGATTATATAATACACTTTGTCGCATGATGCTAGATCAAGCACTAGAAAAACTGTAGTGCCTTTTTAAATGTCTGCAATCGCCCAAATGGTACAATCCTAAGCTTGTAAATATGCATCATCAATTAAAATCTGGTTACAATAATTTCTTATTCAACATAGGTAGCTTTAATTACATTCGCATAGATAGCTCGGCATGAAACTTATATACTGACTCCCTACAATTTTTTTCCTTTTGTACTTTTCACACTGGCAATGTTTCTACCGGATGGTTTATCGATTGTCCCCTTTTTTACATTGTTTCGGGCAGTGCCATTACCCAAAAAATTTTTTTTGGCCCTGGAGGTTTGCGAAAAGACGGCTCATCATGGATGCTAAGAAAGACCTGCATCAAAAGTACCTTTTCAAAAGAGGCATAAAACTCTCCAACTTAAGCGTTGCTTCTAAACACTCCTATTTTGTTTTTTATTTTCGCACTTTAGTAACCTTATCTGCAGAAGTTTATGATTGCATTGCACACCCTCAAGATTCTTCAAATATCAGCACCGATTACGAAAAGATCAACCTGAGCATCTATGGCGTCAAAGTTGACGATAGCCTTGTTTATATGCACAATGAATATGCAGAAGGCATAACATACTCGCAAGGAAAACTGAAAAAGCATTTAAAAAACAAGGTTGTGACAGATAACTATTACGCACTCAAGAAATTAGAAAACAAAAAAGTGTCGTACAAAGCCTTGCTAAAAGTGACCAGAGACGATAACAACCTGGCCTATTTCGGCTTTGAATTTGGCGACACGTGCACTTTCAACGTATACAGTAGCGCAATCGGAGAGACGAAAACAAGGAAATGCCCGGTTGTGGGCCTACGTCCTAGTCTCGTTTACATTAGCTACATCAAAGATAATGGCGACTTAAAAAAATTGCCGTGGACCAAACCAAACTAGTGATATAATGGGCTTGGGTTAATAAATGCAGTTACAATCCTAAGCTACTACGGTGCTAACCTTTCAATTTTCCAAGAACCTCCGTCAATATAAGTGTACAAAACCCTGTCGTGCAACCTGCTTGGGCGGCCTTGCCAAAACTCGACTAGTGTAGGTACGAACAAATACCCTCCCCAATGGTCGGGCAGAGAAATTGGCTGCCCTTTAAATGTATCGGTCAGTTTTTTTTCGATGTCTTCTAAAAAAGCCCTATCCGGTATTACTGTACTTTGGGGCGACACATGAGCTCCTATTTGGCTTGATCGAGGGCGAGAATGAAAATATTGTTCCGAAGCTTCCCTGCTCAGTTTTTCAACTGTACCTTCCAGCCTTACCTGCCTTTCTAGTTCGGGCCAGAAGAAAAGCAACGATGCAAATTGGTTATCGGCTAGCTGTTTTCCCTTGTTGCTCAAATAGTTAGTGAAGAAACTCAATCCTTCGGTATTTATATCTTTTACTAATACTATTCTAGAATGGGGTTTCATATCGGGCGAAACAGTGGAGAGCACCATTGCATTGGCTTCCAGTATTTCAGAATTCAGTGCCTCGTCAAACCATTTTCTAAATTGGCTGATGGGGGCCGCCAACACATCTTCTACGTCTAAACTACCAATTTTATAGTCTTTTCTCAAGGCATGTATATCCATTGTACTTTGTATTTTCGTTAGGCTTCATTCAAAACTAATGGATAATCAAATGAGTTTTGTTTGAAAAAATATATATTTGAAAAACACACAAGTTGCTATATGTTTCAGAAGGGAGATTTACTGATTTCAGAACCATTTTTACATGACCCAAACTTTAGCAGGTCTGTAATTTTACTTTGCGAACACAATTCTGAAGGCTCTTTGGGTTTTGTGTTGAATCAAAGCTCACAAATGTTGCTTGAAGACTTGGGCGAGGAGTTTGAAAATATCGATCTTCCAGTTTTCATCGGTGGCCCAGTCGATCATAACACGCTGCATTTCATCCATACTTTGGGTGATAAAATTGAGAATTCTGTAAAAGTGAACGACAACTACTTTTGGAGTGGCAATTTCCAGCAGGTGATAAAGCTACTGCGGCTCAATATCATCAAAGAAAACCAAATCAGATTCTTCCTAGGCTACTCAGGCTGGAGCTCAGGGCAGCTGCAAAAAGAATACAAGGCCGAAACATGGATGCAAATTCAAGATTACAACGATGACCTGTTTGAGCTCGATGCCAATTCGCTTTGGCGACAAGTGTTAAGGAGAAGAGGTGGCAAGTATCTTGAAATATCAAATTACCCCACCGACCCTAGGCTAAATTGACGACTTGCCAACTAAAACTGAACATTAAGATATAAAATATTCTGACTACTTCGGCCACGAATAATATTTTGTAAAAGAGGTATAAATATTGATTTTACGGAACAAAAAGTTTTTTTTATTAGTTTTACAGAAGATAGTATTATTATTTCAGTAAATAAACTTTTTAACAAACACGTAAAAAATTTAATATCATGACACTAAGACTAGGAGACATAGCACCGGATTTCACAGCAGAGACTACAGAAGGAACGATCAATTTTCACGAATGGCTGGGTACCAGCTGGGGCGTTTTGTTTTCGCATCCAGCCGACTACACACCCGTATGTACCACAGAATTGGGTGCTGTAGCAAAATTGAGAGATGAATTTGCTAAACGCAATGTAAAAGTGATAGCACTTTCGGTAGATGTGGTAGAATCGCACCAAGGATGGATAGGCGACATCAATGAAACACAAGGTACAGAAGTAAACTTTCCGATTATTGCCGATCCAATATTTACAGTAGCCAATCTGTACGACATGGTTCATCCCAACAGTTCCGACAAATTCACAGTACGTTCGGTATTTGTGATCGGTGCAGATAAAAAAATCAAATTGACCATTGCGTATCCGGCAACCACGGGTAGAAATTTTGATGAATTGCTGCGGGTAATAGATTCATTGCAGTTAACAGCCATTTATAGCGTAGCCACACCTGCCAACTGGAAAGATGGCGAAGACGTGGTAATTTCTGCCGCTGTAAAAACCGAAGATGCTGTTGCCAAATTCCCTAAGGGCTTCAAAATTGTGAAGCCCTATTTGAGGCTTACTCCACAACCCAATAAATAACTGGTGATACCAATTAGTACATAAAAGGCAAGCAGAATGCAGCCCTGAACATATTAGGGCTGCATTTATTTTGTGTAGTTTTGCAATTTAGCTTGCAATAAGGTGTGCAGCAGATGCCAAAAAGAGCATGCCTCAGATTATTCACAAAAATAACTTTTGAACTTATACTATTTAGTTTTAGTTTTAACTGTTGGTTCTAAACATAGTCAAAAAATGAAAAAAATAATCCTTTTAATAGTGTCTCTAATTTTTGCTGGCATGGCTTCGCATGCGCAGACAGCTACAGAACCTCAAGCAGATATCACTTTTGAGAAATCTACATTTGATTTTGGAGAAATAAAGCAAGGTCAAGTGGTGACGGCCACTTTCAAGTACAAAAATACAGGCAAAGGGCCATTGATTTTATCTAACGTGGCCACTACTTGTGGTTGCACCGTGCCCGCTTGGCCTAAAGAACCACTTGGTCCTGGCAAATCGGCTGAAATTACGGCCACATTTAATAGCACTGGGAAAATGGGACAGCAAAACAAGGTGATTACGGTTTTTTCTAATGGTAAAAATGCGCAGTCACAAGTTTCTATAGTCTGTAACGTAACGCCTGCAGATGCTCCATCAACTACACCGAATAGTACTACCAGCCCAAAGAATTGATAGGTATTTGTTGCTAAAAAAAAAATCCTGCACTTGCGTGCAGGATTTTTTTTTGTCTTATTTGCCACAAACAGATTTGCTTGCGAAGTGCTGAACCACTAAAACCTTTGCTACTAAAGCACTATAAAGTATGCTTCACGATAGTATCGAAATTAATGGACATGTGCGATGCTTTGTGTACAACCCTTCCGCCTTTGATCAATAGCACCTGTGGCGACTCGTGCAATACTGCAAACCGTACCGATATGGCGTTTGAAATATTCCTGTGGGCTATCAAATCCAAATAAAATGGCATAATGGTATTTTCTTTGTCAGTTTTCCAATTTCGTTCTAGCCTGTCTTTGGCAGTGCTGCTTATGCTACATCTTGTGCTGTGTTTGAATATCAGCACTGGTTGCATTTCAGATATTTGTACGATTTCGGCCAATTGAGATTCATCTGTCAACTTATTCCATTCCATTCTTATCTGCGTTTATTTTTATAGTTTAACAAAAAAAAGTATCAAACCATTCGAATTGCGTGCACATACTAGAGAAGAGATTCAATTTTCTTCAACGCATCGCTAGTGAGCGGCTTTACACAGTAATTTATAACATACTGATTGTCAACTATTCTGTCAATGTCTCTTTTGTTGTCTGAACTAGAAAGTATTACGATTTTGGACTTTGAGCGCACCAGCTCTGAGAAACTTTCGAACTCAAACAAGAACACAAAACCATCAACAAATGGCATATTGATATCCAAAAATATAACATCGGGAATCGCTTCTTCATTTTCGCTATTGGTTCTCAAGTATTCCAATGCACTTGAGCCGCTGTCCATTGCTATTACACGCTCGGCAAATCCGGTCATTTCAATTATTTTTTCGCTGATGAAATTATCAGTCTCGTTATCATCTACGAGCATTACAAGACCTACTCTGGTGTCGACCATATTGTGGATAAGAAATTTTTAACTAAATAAAGTATTATATCCCACAAACTCAAATTAAAATCATCGAAAGTGCATTTTTTAAAAAATTCGTCAACATTTTAACGAGAATTATTTTTCGTTTTCATACATTAGACACATGAATTGGAAAAAGAATTGGAATTTATTTCTGCATGGATTGCGAAGTGTTACCGAAATGCAGTTGCTTACAACTACCATTGTGTTGGTTTTAGTGTCAGTAATTGTATTTTCTTTGAGCCTGCCGCATTATAATGGGCACGTAAATTATTTTTACGAAAACCTGCTTGTGGAAGCCCACGGCATGATTTTCGATTTACTAGTGATTGGTATTTTGCTTGTTTGGCTTAATAAGGTAGGAGAAAAGCGACTTAGGGTGAGGCGTCACCAAGAAGAAATAGATGATTTTCGGCATTGGATAAATGACGAAGCAAGTTTCAGGATAGCAGGCGATATAAAGAGATTAAATAAAGACGGCATTTTCACGATGGATTTGTACAACTGCCATCTAAGGAATGTAAACTTGAATTATGTGGTACTTACTAGTTCTAACATGAATTACATCAATCTTGAAGATTCGTCTCTACAAAATGCTAGCATGGCAAATGTGCGTCTAAATCAAGCCAACCTTCAAAATGTAAAATTGCAAGGAGCCAAGATGAAAAACGCTCAATTAAGTGGCGCTAATTTGCAGTTTTCAACCCCGATCAAGGCCGATCTGACAGGTGCTAACCTGATCAAAGCCAAGCTGAATGGGGCAGTAATGATAGATTGTATATTGATCGATTCGATGCTAGCCGGTGCAGATTTTACAGATGCCAACCTATTCAAAACCGATTTCACAGGGGCAAAAGGCCTTACAGCCGAGCAATTGAGTAAAGCAAGAAGTATTCATATGGCTATTATAGATCCTGAAATAGAGGCAAAACTAAAGTTGCTTGCTCCGCATTTATTTACGCAGGTTGTGAAAAAAGCTTAATGAAAGACTAATTGCATTTATGAAACAACATGGTTGCCCACTTCTGTAACTGATGAAAATTCGCATACAATTGACACTGTTATTTGGGCTCGTAGTCGCTGCCATTTTGCTGCTGTTCTCGCTTTCAATTTTCTATTTTTATTCGCTGTTTCGGGAAATAGAGTTTTACGAACGCCTTCGCGACAAAGCAGAGGAAACAGTGGAGCTACTCACCAAAATAAAAACAATAGATGAAGACATACTAAAAATAATTGATAAGCATGACCTCACCACACTTTATGGCGAGGAAGTGATGATGTATGACTTCGACCTAAAATTGCTGTATAAAAGTGGTGTAGAAAATGTGCGATTCCCTGTCTCGTTTTTGGCAAACATAAAGTTGAAAAATGAATTGCGGCTACTTGCCAAAAACAGGGAAACTATCGGCATTAAAATAAATGATGTGGGCAAGGCCTATATTGTGGTCGTATCGGCCATCGATATATTTGGTTATCAGAAGATAAACAATTTGCTGCTCATTTTGTCGATTGGCTGGCTTTCTGGCGTGATTTTAGCCTTTATTATTGGGTATTATTATTCTGAAAGTGCCTTGAAACCCATTGCTGATGTGGTAAAACAGGTTGATAAAATCACTGTCTCTAGGTTAAATCTACGCGTACATGAAGGCAATGGCAAAGACGAGATAGCACAGCTCGCCAAAACTTTCAACAGTATGTTGGTGCGGCTTGAGGAGGCATTTTTGATGCAAAAAACATTTGTATCTAACGCATCGCACGAGCTTCGTACACCTATGACCACCATTGTGGGCGAAATTGAAGTCACATTAATGCAAAAACGCCCCGTCCAAGAGTACGAGAAAGTTTTATCTTCAATACTTGACGAAACCCGCAACCTCACCAAAATGACTAACGGGTTGCTTGAATTGGCTCGGGTGAGCTCTACGGAAAACAGTTTCAACCAGTCGCCCGTCAGAATAGATGAATTGATATGGGCAAGTCGGTCTGACTTGGCCAAGAAAAGCCCAGAATATTATGTGAAGGTGGCTTTTCAAAACTTTCCCGATGAGGAGCAGCCGTTGTACATTCGGGGCAATACCAATCTTTTGCAAACGGCATTTTCGAATCTAATGGAAAATGCATGCAAATTTTCGAAGAGCCAAACCGCAGAAGTGCTTGTGATTTTGTTTTTCAATAAGGTGCAAATATTGGTGATGGACAATGGTGCAGGAGTGCCTAAGGAGGATATTCCGTTTATTTTTCAGCCCTTTTACCGATCTATGAAAACACGCGCGGTTGCGGGCTATGGTATTGGCTTGTCGCTGGTTGAAAAAATAATTACCCTACACAAGGGGTCAATAGAAGTAAGTTCGGTAGAAAATGTGGGCACAATATTTTCAGTAATTCTTTTTAAAGAGGACAATTTCAACAGCGACTACAATCCGATCCATCAGCCCGCGCTTGGTTTTATTTGATTGGTGAATAGTAACACAACAGCGAGGTCGCAACCCCTCGTTTTTCGATTTTTCGTGCGTCTGTCCCTACATTATTTTACTTCCTTCCAGTTTTTTTCCATGTTTTCAGCCAAGTAAAATCGCGATTGCAAACTGCACAAGGTTTTGCAGGAAGCTGCCATTTCTTAACTACAAACAATAGACTGGAAATTTATCTTCGACCGTTGATTTGAGCGTTGATCAGCCAATTATTTATACAAGGAAATGTGTAACACCAAGCTTATATTGTTGTGAAAGCGGTAATTGTGGGACTTTGTATAAGTGTATTGCATAAATAGCTGCGTAACATCAATCCATTTTACGAACCAAATAAAATAATGTAACTAATGGGGTAAAAAGATAGACATAATTGCGCAGCGTGCCTTAAGCTATTTGCAGTTCATTTGCCTACCATCTGAAGTAGATAATGCACCTGAAATTTAATTTTTAGACTTAGCTTAGCAAGCACAGGAAATAAAAAAAAATTAAACATGAAAAAAATTAAAGAAATTTCTATTGCAACAATGCTATTGTCCTGCTGCCTAACTTCTTACGCTCAAGTTGCAAAATATGACATTCGCCTAGATGGTAGCTTTGATATTGCAGGGACTACCATAAAAATAGCTAATTGCTATCCGGCTCTAAACAATAGTTCTATAAAACCTATAAAGGTAAATATCACAGCTACCAAAAGTTCAAAAACTATTCAATATGTGCTTCTTAATGGTGTGGTGGAACTCACTTTTAGTTATCAAGATAAGGCCTTGATCATTACTCCCACCCTTAAAGGCAAGTCACTCAATCCAAATATGATTTCTATCTTAAGAGATGCAGAAGTATTTGGAGCCGAAAAAGTTTATCGTACCTCAACACAAATATTAGGCAATGGTGGAGTTAAAGTTTGGCCTGCCGATAATTGGGACTATAGCAGTTGCGGAGGATTGACTGGTTTAGTGCCAGATTCTGGTTTTACTGTGGTAATTTCGACACGCAATTTTAAGAAATTTATGTCTTATACGAATGCCTATCCTACTGGAAAAAATGGTGGACGAAAATTAATAGATGTTTGTGTAGCTACGGAAGGTTTGCCACCGACTGATTTGCCTTCATTTTATTTTACAGAAAATGCTGTCGCCTATGAAGCCATGCAATCAGAGGCCAAGGCAATTGCCACTTTTATGGAAGCAAAAAATGATAAAAAACAATCATATCACTGGTGTTCGTGGTATTACGCCTACTATCACTTGACAGAAAATATGCTTTCGGAATACCTAAAAGGATTTGAAACGCTTAGTCCCCGTGTTCTGATCATTTTGGAAGTCAATTTCACAAATGGTAATTTGTTTTCTTTCGGAGCACAACCTAGCAAGCTTTGCCATATACCGCAGATGTTGTTCGACATTATTATAAGTGTTCCACAGGCTAACATAATGCGCTTTTGTACGATACATTATTCCGTTCGGTATATTTCATGTATGCGCATCCGGCTTCATTTTGGTGTAGCATCATACATTCCTAAAAACCTCACTTGCACTCCCCTGAGCAGATGCCAAAATGGTGAGGTCGGCAATTTGCACATGGGATGGGCGACTGACGGAATAAAGTATAGCATCGGCTATATCTTGGGCTGTCAGTGGCGTCACTCCTTCATATACTTTGGCAGCACTTTTTTCATCTCCCTTAAATCTCACCATTGAAAACTCGGTTTCCACCATCCCCGGATTAATGGATGTAACCTTTATGCCGTGTTTATAAAGGTCGATACGCATGCCTTTGGTAATGGCATCTACAGCATGTTTAGAAGCACAATATACATTGCCATTGGCATACACTTCCTTGCCAGCGATGGAGGAAATATTTACAATATGCCCAGTTTTTCGCTCTACCATGCCCGCAATCACAGCTTTTGACACATAGAGCAAGCCTTTTACATTTGTATCTATCATATAATCCCAGTCTGCAATTTCGCCCTCCTGAATAGGAGATAGCCCTATTGCATTCCCCGCATTATTAACCAGAATAGCAATATTTTGAAATGTTGCAGGCAACGAACCTATGGCATTTGCTACTTCGCAGGTGTTGCGGACATCAAACTGTAGGGCATGAATATTCACTTTGTCGGCAAGTTCATTTTTTAAGGCTTCCAACCTTTCTACCCTGCGGCCACAAATTATCAAATCGATTCCATTGGCTGCAAATACTTGGGCTGTTGCCTTGCCGATGCCGGAGGTAGCCCCAGTAATGAGTGCAAGTTTGGCCATCATTCGAAGAAGAAATAAAGTGAAATAGTATGTGTAAAAATGGATTCGAGCGGGCGATTGTAAAGGCCACCAGAATCGTTGAGATTGATTAAACCATGTGAAAACCGCAGTTCGGGCGACCATTTAAAATAGGGGAAATAAATTTCAATCCCCGCACCGTATTCTATGCAAAAGTCGAACCTCGAAACACTCAATCTTTGTTCGCTACTGTCGCTTTTCTTGCCTCCTGCTCTTATGGCTGGTTTTACTCCTGCTACCACATACATCCGCGTATTTTTTCTTCGCAAGGAGCGGTATTTCATTAAAAATTGGAGTTCTATAAATGAAGTTTCGACCGATTGGGTAGATTCTGTCGGATTGTTGATGAGGGTATCTCTTCTTGAAAATTGGTAGTTGATCGATCGGGTATAAAACCCAACAGAGGGCACAATTTTAAAAGCCAATTGATCGTGCAACCTAAGATTCATAAGGAAGCCCAACGCAAAGCCGCCCTCACCCACTGGGGTGATGCTTTTGTATAACGAATCTTGAAAGTACGTTTCCGCAAATCTCACTATGGTGCGGTCGTAATTTAAGCCAAGAAAAAACCCATAATGGAGCAGTTTTTCATCATAATTAGGTAGATGAATATCTTTTTTTTGCTGATTAACATCATATTGTTCTTGCAGATTTACTCGGTTTTTTTTGCTTTGGCCTACGGCCAACGTGGCTACAAAAAAAAGGAAAAGGAATGCTATTTTTCCCCTAGGTAAATAGAACTGATGCCAAAAGTTAAAGGAATATGTCTGCACTTGGTATACCCTGCTTTTTCTAAAATGGAAATGAAATTCTTACCCTCTGGAAATGCCGAAACAGATTCGGGCAAATATGTGTAGGCTGATTGATCTCTGGAGATCAATTTGCCTATCAAAGGTAACGCAAATTTTGAATAAAAATTGTAGAGCTGTTTTACTGGAAATGCCTTAGGCTTTGAAAATTCCAATATTACAAGCGGACATCCAGGCTTCAAGACAGCTAAGATGTTGGCCAATCCTGCAGCAAGGTTTTCGAAATTTCTAACGCCAAAAGCTACAATTACCGCATCAAACGTGTTGGAATCGAAAGGCAATTTCTCTGAATCGTTCAATTGCAACGAGATTGTTTTTTCTAATCTCCTTTTGATCAATTTCTGATTACCAAAGTGTAGCATCCCCTCTGAAATGTCAATCCCTACAATCTTTTCAGGCTTCAGTGCCATTGCCTCTATAGCGAAATCGGCAGTGCCTGTAGCCACATCGAGTATCATTTTGGGATGATAGGGTCGGAGCAAACGAATGGCTTTTTTACGCCACAGAACATCGATTCCCGCACTTAGGAAGTGATTTAAGAAATCGTATTTAGGTGAGATGCTATTGAACATCTCGGCCACTTGCTCCTTTTTTGAAGCATCTTTATCTTTATAAGGTAGCACCACATTATCCATGATGCAAATAAAGCCAATTTGGGGGGAATTGTTTTCGAATTTTAGCTATGTTTGAAAACGCTAACCCAAAGTTTAACCTAGTATTATAACAATAGAAATTAGCTGTACTTCTTCGTATAAATGTATATAAAACTCATAGTTATCATTTTGCTTCACAGCTGCTTTTGTGTAATTTCTTCTGCCCAGACTTCGCCAATCGCTTTGGTAAACGAGACGATAAGGCAAATCGACTTAGCTGACGAATCAATAGATAGGGCTTGGCAATTGGCAAAAAAAGCTTTGACTGCTAGAGATAGAAAGGATTCAAAGCAGTATTGTGAAGATGTGGTAAAGCTGACCGAAGCTGCCGAAAAAAACGCCATAAATGCCGAAAAAAAAGCAGATGAAGCCGAAAAGGCCTTCCAACAACAGGGCTGCGATGAGGCCGCTTCCGAAGCGGACGATGCTGAAGACTATTGCAGACATTTGGGCTACTACACCCACGAGATGCTGATATACAGCTTGAAGGCTTTGAATGAAAAAGATGAAAGCTATGCTAAAATTTATCTAAATAAAGCATTGGGCTATGCCGAAGACGCCTACGAATCGGTAAAAAATGCTAAAATTGAGCTTGAACAATCGTTGAATGACAACGAAGGCTGCAAGAAATAATAGGTACCTTAAAATCAACCCAAAAACACCTACCTGAGCGATATAGCATTTATACTATTAATGAATGAAAAAAATACTGTTCGTCTGTTTGGGCAATATCTGCCGTTCGCCCATGGCCGAGGCGATACTAAATCACAAGATTAACCTAGCGGACATTGGACAACAGATCTCCTGCGATTCGTGCGGCACTGCCAACTATCATGTGGGCGACAGACCAGATTACCGAACGTTGCAAACATTGCATGCTCATGGCATAGCATCGAGCCACTTGGGCAGGCAGTTCAAAACATCCGATTTCGATGCTTTCGACCTTATCTTACCCATGGATAAGCAAAATATGAAGGATATTATTAAGCTTGCTAGGTCGGCTAAGGACGTAAATAAGGTAAAACTGATGCGAAATATTGAAACCGAAGAAGGCCACTTGGAGGTTCCAGACCCTTATTATGGTAATATTCACGATTTTGAGATCGTGTTTGACCTATTGGAGAGTTGTTGCGACAGTTTATTGGAAATAGATTGACAGCAATCCAAAAATTATCAAATTTATGGCTATCGTGGCCTAACATATTTGCGCACCTATAGTCTTCTTTTTTTGCTGTATCCTGATTCCAAATCAAGAATTTATGAGCTGTCACTTTACTAAAGCAGCAATCAGTTTGGCAAGAATTTGCAGATTTTGGTACAGTAACTAATTGAATATATTTTTGGTGATTTTGGCTCGGTATTTCGCCAAACAAAGTTCTACAAAATAGAGTTGCCGCACAGGGTTGGAAATCACGATTTAAACCTACTAATTTATTTCGCACAACACTTTTAAACAAGAGTTCCTAAAATGGGACATATATGACATAAAAAATAAAAACTACCTTACTTCATTTTGTAATATGGTAGAGCTTACGTTTTTTTGTACTAAAAAAAAACCCCCCAAATAACTTTCGAGTAGTATAAAAAATGTATTTTTGAAGTACATTTTAAAATCAAACAAGGAAGGTTTTGCATTTGATTAGACTATTAGCCTTAAAATTATCCTTTTTATTCTTTGGAATACTTCTTTTAAGTAACGAATCAAATGCTGTTGCTGGTAGTAATGTCACCGTGTGCGGCACTTCAGCCCAGCTTTCGGCCGACCCATTAAATGCAGACGAGATTGGAATTTGGACAACGATTACAGGGTCAGGAACTTTTTCAAATAGCTCCAGTCCAATGTCCAGTG
>Ga0163144_10007605_pt1 | contig 23712 bp, 10 predicted proteins | sample OliLak19BULKMAT1_FD_123175 | JGI IMG/M metagenome (GOLD analysis project Ga0163144, IMG submission 123175) | Freshwater microbial mat bacterial communities from Lake Vanda, McMurdo Dry Valleys, Antarctica - Oligotrophic Lake LV.19.BULKMAT1 | ecosystem: Environmental > Aquatic > Freshwater >...
AGAATGTTCGGGTGCTCAAGGGCCGCGACCGCCTTCGCTTCGATGCGGAACCGGTCGGCCAATTCCGGCGACGACGCGATATGGGTGAGCACCATCTTCAACGCGACCTCGCGGTCCGGCGCCTTCTGGCGGGCCCGATACACGATGCCCATGCCTCCACGCCCGAGCTCCGCGATCATCGTGAAGCCGGGAACCCGGAAACCACCCAACGCCAACGAGGTCGGCGACGTCATGCCGCTTTTGGCGCCATCCGGTGAGGCCCCACCCTCTCCCGCAATTTCCGCGTCGGTGTCTGAAAAAGCCTTCCACAGACAACGCGGACACAGCCCCCGGATCAGGACGCTCTCGCGCGCCGTGCCGCAGCTGGGACAACGATTGGCGTTCTCGGTCATCGGAGGAACACGATCATCGGGGTCACCCGGCAGGCCGCTTCCGGAGATGTTCTTCGGAAAGGGTCACGCCGGGTTGCTGTTACTAGCGAAGTCGTGCCCGGGATCGAGGAGGACTTCCTGCAGGTAGGCCAGCTCGGCGTCGATCTCGTGGGGCGCATCCACCGTGCGCGCGACTTCGGCACGCAGGCAAAGGCGAAACCGTCGGCGGAGCCGCAGGACCTCGGTCTTCAGCGCGGACAGGGTCAGTCCCGCCGCTGCCGCCGCCGTTTCATAGGCGGGCTGCTCAAGGCCGACGGGAAGAAAAGGAAGCAAGGCGGCGAACCGGGCTTCGGCTCCGGCCTCCCCGAACTCGGCTTCGAGGTTCCGCATGGCCCCATCCATAAGGGCCACGGCCCATGCCCGGTCGAACTCCCGCACGCGCGCAGGATCAGTCTCCGTGCTGGATGGAACGAGGTTGGTCGGGAGTTCATCCAGGCTCAGGGGCTGTTCGCCGCCGCCGCGTTTGGCCGCGTTCCGGCGCTCCTTTTCATCCATCAGGAAGTGGACGACGGCCCCGAGCAGAAACGTCCGGAATCGTCCTCTCGTCGGGCACGCCCTTTTCCAACTGGCGCTTTCGAGTATGCGGACGAAGAAACCCTGCGTGAGATCCTCCGCTTCGGCCTCGCTGTAGCGGCGCGCCCTGACAAAGCCGTAGACCGGCGTCCAGTAGCGCTGGCACAGGCCTTCCAACGCGGACCGAGCAACGGTGTCTCCGTTGAGCGACGCGTGCGCGAGGTCTGTCCAGCATGTGGTCGGGAACAACATTGACCGGGCGGACTCTAGTGAATCGACCGCGACGGGAACAGGCCGGAGTTCCGCCACGCCGGCGCCGATGATCTGGAATAACGAGTCGAACGAGGACATGGACAATGCCGTTGCCTTCATGTTTTGGATTCACCGCTTGCTTCCTCCGGTGACGTGCGGCCAATTGCTGGCATTACATGAAAGTCACCCTCCTCGGCGCCGCCGGAGACGTCACCGGCTCGGCCTACTACATCGAAAACGGGTCGTCCCGAGTGCTGCTGGACTTCGGGATGTTCCAGGGAATGAAGCGGGCGGATGAGCTGAACATCCTTCCTCCGCAAATCGACATCCCCCGGCTCGATGCGGTCGTCTTGACCCACGCGCACCTGGACCACACCGGCCGTCTCCCGCTGCTGACGAAGGCCGGCTACAAGGGACCGATCTACGCCACGCCGGCCAGCATCGATCTCACCGGGCTGATCCTGAAGGACTCCGCCAAGATCCAGACCCACGACATCGAACGCACCAACCGCAAACGCGCCCTGCATGGTGAACCGCCTCTCGCCCCGATCTACGGCACTGCCGATGTCGAAGCCGTCCTGAAACTCCTCCGGCCTTTGCCGTATGACGGCGAATTCAAGGTCGCTCCGGACATCTCGGTGCTGATGGTCGAAGCCGGCCACATCCTTGGCTCCGCCAGTATCGGCGTGATGCTCGACCACCCGACCGGCCGCCGGACCGTCGTCTTCTCGGGCGACATCGGGCCGAAGGGCGCGCCCGTCCTCCGCGACGCGCAGTGTTTCGTTAAGGCCGACGTCGTCTTCCTCGAATCCACCTACGGCGACCGCGACCACCGGCCGTTGAATGAAACGGTCGAAGAATTCCGCTCCATCGTGAAGACCGCCGTGGAGCGCAGGGGAAAGATCCTGATCCCGGCTTTCGCCGTCGGCCGAACGCAGCAGTTGGTCTATTTCCTCTCGGAGTTCTTCCGCAGCGGAGCCGTGCCGCCGTTTCCAATCTACATCGACAGCCCGATGGCGGTCGAAGCCTCCAAGATCTACAACGCCCATCCCGAGCTCTACGATGTCGAGGCCGACGCGCTTCGACGCTCCGGCGAAATGCTGGCCGGGCTCAGGATGGTCAACTACTCCGTCTCGGCTCAGGAATCGATGGCGCTGAACGACCTTCCCGGGCCTTGCATGATCATCGCCGGTTCCGGCATGTGCAACGCGGGGCGGATCCTTCATCACCTCCGCCACAATCTCGGCAACCCGGAGACGTCGATCATCATGGTCGGCTTCCAGGCCGAGGGCACGATCGGCCGCCAGATCGTCGACCGCCGTCCCGAGGTTTCAATCTTCGGGGAGAAACATCCCGTCCGCGCCGCCGTCCACACCCTCGGCGGTTTCAGCGCGCACGCGGGCCAGACGGAACTCCTCGACTGGCTCGGTTGCGCCGCTCACGCGAAGCCGCGCGTCTACCTGACACACGGCGAGGCCAAGGGCCGGGTTCCATTGGCGGCCAAGATCATCGAACGCTTCGGCCTGAAAGCAGAGCTTCCCCTGCTCAACGACGTCGTCACGATCGTCTGATGGTTCATCCCCGCCGAGTTTCCCATTGCACCTCGCCGGAGGCGCGACTCCACTGAAAGCAGGCTATGCAGACATTCGACCTCACCTCGCAGGGCATCACGGTCAAAAACGTCTACCGTAATCTCCATCCCGCCCTGCTCTACGAGGAAGCCATCCGCTACGAACCCGGCGCGTCCATCGCGTCCACCGGCGCCCTCGTCGCCTACTCGGGCAAGAAGACCGGCCGTTCGCCCAAAGACAAACGCATCGTCCGCCACCCCGACTCCGAGAAGGACATCTGGTGGGGCACCGTCAACGTCCCGCTCGAACCCCACTCCTTCCACATCAACCACGAACGCGCCAAGGACTACCTCAACACCCAGCCGCGCCTCTACATCGTCGATGGCTTCGCCGGATGGGACCCACGCCACCGCTTGAAGATCCGCGTCGTCTGCTCCCGCCCGTATCACGCCCTCTTCATGCGCGTCATGCTCATCAGGCCCACCGCCGACGAGCTCGCCGCCTTCGGTGAACCCGACTACACGATCTACAACGCCGGCCAGTTCCCCGCCAATCGCCTCACCGCCGGCATGACCTCGCCCACCTCCATCGACCTGTCCTTCGAGGAACGCGAGATGGTCATCCTCGGCACCGAATACGCCGGCGAAATGAAGAAAGGGGTGTTCACCATCATGAACTACCTCATGCCCAAACGCGGCCTGCTCTCCATGCACTGCTCCGTCACGGCCGACCCCACCACGGACCGTTCCTCCATCCTCTTCGGCCTTTCCGGCACGGGTAAGACCACCCTCTCCGCCGATCCCAAACGCCGCCTCGTCGGCGACGACGAACACGTCTGGAGCGACACCGGCGTCTTCAACATCGAAGGCGGCTGCTATGCGAAGGCCGTCAACCTCACCGAAGACAACGAGCCAGACATCTTCCGCGCCCTCCGCTTCGGCTCCGTCTTGGAGAACGTCGTCCTCGATCCCCAAAGGCACGAAGTCGACTTCAAGGACATCTCCCTCACCGAGAACACCCGCGGCGCCTACCCCATCGAATACATCGCCAACGCCAAGCTCCCCTGCCTCGCCGGCCACCCCACCGACATCATCTTCCTCACCTGCGACGCCTTCGGGGTCCTCCCGCCCGTCTCCAGGCTCACCCCCGAGCAGGCCATGTATCACTTCATCTCCGGCTACACCGCCAAAGTCGCCGGCACCGAAGAAGGCATCACGGAACCCCAGACCACCTTCTCCGCCTGCTTCGGCGCGCCCTTCATGGTCTGGCATCCCGCCAAGTATGCCGAACTCCTCGCCGCCAAACTCAAGCAGCACAACGCCCACGTCTGGCTTGTGAACACCGGCTGGACCGGCGGCGGCGTGGGCGTCGGTTCACGCATGAAGCTCAAGTTCACCCGCGCCATGCTCGACGCCATCCACTCCGGCGACCTCGCCAAGGCCCCCACCCAGGCCGACCCCATCTTCGGCGTCCACACCGTCAACCGCTGCCCCAACGTCCCCGACGACGTCCTCGTTCCCGAGAACGCGTGGAAAGACAAAGCCGCCTACAAGGCCACCGCGCTCAAACTCGCCGGCCTCTTTGTGAAGAACTTCGAGAAGTTTGCCGAAGGCGCCGACCCCGCCGTCCAAGCCGCCGGGCCGAAGGTCTAAGAGCCTGTCTGAAAAACCTCCGCAAGGCAGGTCCAGCGCCGGAGGCGCGGCAGAAAGTAGCCCACAGCGCGAGCTGTGGGTTGCCGTGGAGTGCACCCATGAGCCCCGGAGGGGCGAAAGAAACCGCCGTCGGCCAACGGTTCTTTCGCCCCTCCGGGGCTGCCCGACGCAAGCCGCCGTCCCCCGGGCTCACGCCCGGGGCTACTGTCTGTTGCCGCTCCGCGGCTGGAATACGTTGGCGCGGGCTTTTTCCGACAGGCTCCAAGCCGACAAGAGGGTGGGGCTGACCCGTGCGGCAAAACATGCCCCGCAGCCCTGATCATTGCGGAGCGGAGCGACGCGTTCCGGCCATCCGTCGCGGAATGGGATGGCGGACGACTCGTTGAACAAGCGCGGCGACAACCGGTCGGAGAGTCCTCTTGGAAACGGGAATCAGGAAGCACCGGACGACCCTGCCGCGCGCGCAACCAAACCGCTGCCGCGCGCGACTCCGCTCCGTTCCACTGTGCTCGCGCGACGATCACCTCAACCAAAGAAAACCTGTCGGAAAACCCATCACCCTCTTGACTACCCTCATAGGCGCTGGAGCGCATGGTGAGGCGGTGTCATTTTGTGCGAAAATCCACCATCTCAATCTTCGTGTCGTTGAAGGTAGAAAAGTGGTGTGTGTAGCCAAGTTTCTCTGCGCCTCGAAACATGCCGCTGAACCACCTTAGTAATGCAGCGCGGTCGTCGAAATCGAGGCGCACAAACGGGCCGGTGCCACCGGCCTTTTCGACGTAGGTGAAGCCATGCTCACGCGGAATCAACAGCCCCGCATGAGAGGTAACGAACCAACGCTGCGGAAGACTGACCTCATGACACAAAACGACCTCGAACCGCCGAGGGAAACTCATGCCCTGACGCGTCCAACTCATCTTCAACGCCTCCATGACTCCACGAGCCAACCCTTCTTCGGTCGTGGACTGTGGCAATACGTGGCAGCGAAACAGCGCGGCTGTCAGAGCGATGCGTGCATCTCGCATCGGCTTGGGCAGCGACTCCTCTGTCGCGTCACGATACCACTCTGGATAGGCGAGGCTGAACGCATCTCGCGCGGTGGCCCTCGGCAGTATCGTGAACGAACCGTTGGTCGGTGTGTGTGGAACCAGATACGGACCTGAAACCTCGTCAGGGCGAATGCCGGTGCGCAACGAATCACCCGCTAAGACAACAACCGTGTCGAAGCAATTGAACTCGTAGGCGTGCTGCGTGTCGGCGAGCTGATGCGGCAACGCCGCGACAAGGGCTGGCGCCGAGGCAAAGGTGTAGAACCCATCGCGCGCCTTCGGGAACTTGGCGAAGTCGAAATCGAATTTGGAGGAACCGTAACGCTCGACTGCGCGCTGAAAGGCGACGATCGCTTCCTGGCTGCAACCGCCACTGCGCAAAACTGCAAACGTGTCTCGCATCGCCACCCGCTCCGTCAGAAATGACGCGCGAAGCGTCGCCGCTGCCAAGGATGGGCGCGGCAGAAGCATAAAAGCCACTGCGACGGAAATGGTAATGAGTGTCGATGGCATAGTGGGCTGACGCCGCCTAACGACCCAAGCTCAACGACGGCGGCCACGAGGCGCGCCGATTGCAACCGCGATGCGATGCCGCCGTTAGATGCCATGAAGGGTTGAGGAACCCGGCCAAAGAAGGCCGGGTGGTGTCGATGAAAATAGACTTCCTCGAACTCCGCATCATGTCTTTGACTTCAACCCCGAACGCCGCTCCCGGCAAGCCCGCAGAACCGCGCGCGGCGGGGCCGTGTGCCAACACCTGCGTTCCACTGCGCTCCGCGCGAAGATCACTTCACCGATAAACACCTGTCGGAAATCCCATCACCCTCTTGACTACCCTCATAGGCGCTGCAGCGCATGGTTAGCAGCAGAAGAGGCTAGGGAACCTTTGCCGGCGCGGGATTAACAGGAGGATTCGTGACGTTGATCTCCAATGGTTTAGGGTCCCTGTTACTCAGGAGGCCGCAACTCTCTGAATCCAATCCCAGCCCGCAAATAAGCTGATGACGACATAAACAAGTAATAGCGTGAACGCAATACCGGCGACTCCGCACACAACATCCCAAACTAGGCGAAGCCAACTCTCATGCTCCCATCGTGCTCGCGTCGTGCGACGATAGGAAGCGGAGAAGAGGAACCGCCAACCGCCGAATACAGCGCGAAGCCAGTCGATATACGCAAGGGCCTCAATAAGCGCCTCAAAGATGGGTGCTGGCATACGCGTGGGTGCGGCCTAACGCAAAGGTCAGCGACGGGAGCCAGCCGCCGATGACGTTCGATTTGTCTCTGAGCGAATCGGCTGGCTCCCGTTCGCTGCACCGTCTGGTTCGGTCTTCCCTGCCGTCACACCGGCCTCGCTGATTTGGTCAACCAACTCCCGAATCTTCGCCTCGTCCCCGCTGGCAAACACGTCATAGAACCGACGCTTCTCAGTCTCGGATGCCGCCCGGCAATAGTCATCTATCGCTTCTGGCCTGAGCAAAACAATCCGCCCCGGTCGGCCGTGTCCGTGCAGTGTCGCTCCGCCGAAGATATTCCGTCCAGTGCCCGCATAACTAACCCAGTCCTGCCGGAACTCGGTAGGATGATTCGAGCGCATGAACATCTCGATCGCGGATTCTTGATACCACGAACCGGTGCGCCATCCAAGTGACCAATCGCGATACCCCTTCCGCGACCCAGTGTTCTGATCAATGAACGCCCAATCACGGCACACCTGAACCGCAGGAAGCACGAGTGCCAACACAACCACAACGATCAACCCGACAACAACGGATATGCGACGCGCTTTCACACTTTGACCGAACTCGTTCTTGGAACACACCCTCCGTGCAGCCTATCACGCAGGGCGTTGGTCGATTGGTCTTCCTTCTGTTCCGAGATAGAGGGGTTTGCCCGTTTTGGCCAGCGCTTTCAGGCAGCCTAGCACGCGTCCGCACCTGTCTTGAACGTCCCGGCCCCGGCAGGGAGCGCCCGGTCAGGGGACCGGGCCTACAGGCCCCGGGTGTTCCCTCCCAGCTTTCTTGTAGGCCGCGGGCCCTCACGCGGCGGGGTGGCGGCTACCGGGGGCCGGTTGAGGGATTCGGAATGACGGTTGAGGCTTTGATCGGGGACTTCCGGGCTTTGGATTGAGGGTCGGAGGCTTTGATTTGGATGATCAAGGCTTTGATCGTCGCGGTTAAGGCTTTGATGGGCCTGATCAACGCTTTGATAGGTCGGATCAAGGCTTCGATTGGCCTGATCAACGCTTTGATTGCTCTGATGGAGCCTTTGATTGGAGCAATCAAAGCCTTGATCGCTCTGGTTTAAGGCTGGGTTGGGCCGATTCGAGTGGCAATTCCTGCCGGGTGGGCGGTGGTTTCAGCGGTAAAGCCTGCCACTCTTCGGCCCGTGACGCACGCGGGGTTGATTTCAGAATCGGCGGGGCTCATCGGCTCCGCCGTTTTTTCGTTTAGGCAGGGGAGTTGATCCGCGAAGGACGCGAAGGGACGCGAAGAAGGAGAACATCCGGCATCCGGAATCTGGAATCCCGAGCCGGGCAATCCGGGAACCCTTGTCAGCACGGGGCAGGCTGGAAGCCCGCCCTACCTTCAACTGCATCGTTCCGCCTAGGACATCGGACGCGCCTTGCCGGCCATTCTGGTTTTCTTCAGCAATGCTTTCTTCGGCTTCTTCGCCGCGATGGCTTCGACAATGGACTTGTCCATCCAGACACGAAGCGTCCGGATGTCTTCCAACACACCGACGGGCAGCTCGTGGTAGGACATCGGCTTGGTGTCCGGACCCATCGGCTGAAACGGCGCACAAGCCTGCACCTCGTAGTCGGCAATGTTGCCGGGACCAGTTCGCAGAAATACCTGGTTGTTGTCGATCACCCCGAAGAACAGGCCGTCCGCGTAGAGGCCCACGCCGCCGAACATCCGGCGCGACGTCACCGAAGTGACGCGCCCAAGCTGTCCGAGCACGAAGGCCAGATAGTCGTCGGTCACCATAGTCCCTAATCAAAGCCGGGCTGCTCCTCCACCCCGTTTTTATTCCGGTAGATTGTCGATCGACGCTTGGATCTGCTTCTCCTTCGCCTGCCAGTCGAGGAGGCGCTGCCTGTGTTCGTCGAGCACCTTGGCCGGCACTTTCTCGCTGAAGGCCGGGTTGGCCAGCTTGGCTTCGACCTTCGCGATCTCCGACCGGATCTTCTCCAGTTCCTTCGTGAGACGCTCGCGTTCGGCGGCGTAGTCCACCAACCCGGCGAGCGGGAGAAAGAGATCGCCGAGGGAATTGCCGGCACTGGGCGTGCCCTTGTCCGGAGCCCAGGCCGCGCCGACGAGTTCCATCGTCTCGGCATTGAGCAGGAGCTTGAGCACCTCGACTTCGTTGGCCGGAAGTTCGCCGGCGGGACGCAGGATGAACTTCACCTTCTTCGCGGGGTCGATCTTGCAGTCGCGGCGCAGGCCGCGGCCGAGCGACACGAGATCGTATTTCGCCTGCGCGACCTTGTCGGCCGTGTCGTCGAGCTGGAAGTAGGTCTTCTCCTCGGTGGTGAAAGCCTTGGGCCAGGCGGCGAACATGATCGTCTTGCCGCCCTTGTTCTCGGGCATGTCTTTGGAGAATCCCATGCCGTGCCACAGCTCCTCGGTGATGAAGGGCAGGAACGGATGAAACAGCCGCAGCAAGTGGCCGAGGGCGAAGTCGATCACGGCGAGCTTGTTGACCTTGAGCTTCTCGTCGGTGCCGTAGAAGGCGGCCTTCGATGCCTCGACATACCAGTCGCAATACTCGCTCCAGAAGAAGCGGTAGAGCGCGGCCGTGGCGTCGCTGAACTTGTAGTCGGCCATGGCCTGCGTGACTTCGCGGATGGCCTGGTCGAGGCGGAGCAATATCCACTTGTCGTCCGAGGTCAGGAGCAACGGATCGATCTCGCCTTCGGGTGCGCTGTCGGGGGTGGCGACCATCTGGCGGAAGCGGCAGGCGTTCCACAGCTTGTTGCAGAAGTTGCGGCCGAGTTCGACGGTCTGTTCGTCAAAGAGCACGTCTTGGCCGAGCGGCGCGGCGCGCATCACGCCGAAGCGCAACGCGTCGGCACCATACTTGGCGATGAGGTCGAGCGGGTCGGGCGAATTGCCGAGCGACTTCGACATCTTGCGACCCTGTTTGTCGCGGATGATGCCGGTGAAATAGACGTTCCGGAACGGCAGATCGCCCATCCACTCGTAGCCGGCCATGATCATGCGGGCGACCCAGAAGAAGATGATGTCCGGCCCGGTGACGAGGTCGGTCGTGGGGTAGAACGCCTTCAGCGTCGGGTTCTGCGCGTCGGTGGCCTTGTCCCCGGTCCAGCCCATCGTGGCGAACGGCCAGAGCCAGGAGCTGAACCAGGTGTCGAGGACGTCGGGGTCTTGGGAGATTCCTTCCTCCTCGAGATGCTCGAAAGCAACTTCATCCTGCACTGCAATCAGTCGGACTTCGTATTGTTCGTCTTCTCGGAAAACATTCGCGAAGAAGTCTTCTTTAAACTGGAACCCAGCGAAGATCTCCGTCTTCGAGTGCCGCACTCCGTCTGCAATTCGGATTAGTTCGATGGAATTTTCAGAATGCCCTGAATCTCCATCCATCATCGCTAGAACGGACTGAATAACCTTTTTCCCGGAACCTTTGTAGGTCCACACCGGAATCCGGTGCCCCCACCAGAGCTGGCGGCTGATGCACCAGTCCTGGATGCCGCCCATCCAGTGGTCATAGACCTTGGCCCAACGGTCCGGGTAGAAACGCATCTCGCCGGAATCTGCACGCGGGGCGCGTGCGGTCCCCTCGCCCGGCTGCGCCACGCACGCCTTCGAGCCCTCCACGCTGGGATACTTGAGGAACCATTGTTCGCTCAGGCGCGGCTCGATCGGCACGTCGGCGCGTTCGCTGAAACCCACGTTGTTCGTGTAGGGCTCGGCCTTGTCCAACGCCCCGGCGGCTTCCAACAGTTCCGCCGATTTCTTCCGCGCCAAGAAACGGTCCAGTCCGGCCAGATCGGTGCCGGCTTCGGCCGTCATCTTGCCGTCGGGCGTGAGCACATCGATGACCGGCAGCTTGTGCCGCAGGCCGATCTCGTAGTCCGCCTTGTCGTGCGCCGGCGTCACCTTCAGCACGCCGGTGCCGAACTCGAAGTCCACATGCTCGTCAGCGATGATCGGGATGACACGCTGTTCCTTCGGCACGTCGAGCGGCAGCGCCTTGATGACGTGTTTGCCGATGAGGTGCTGGTAGCGCGGATCCTTGGGATTCACCGCCACGGCGGTGTCGGCCGGGATGGTTTCCGGACGCGTGGTGGCGATGATGAGGAACGTGCCGGGATGCTCCACCACCTCCACACGGAAGTGATACATGAAGCCCTTCTGCTCCTTCATCTCCACTTCTTCGTCGGACAGCGCAGTGAGCGACGCCGGGCACCAGTTGACCATGCGTTTGCCGCGATAGATCAGGCCCTTCTTGTAGAGATCGACGAAGACCTTCTGGACGCAGCGGGAATACTCCGGGTCCATGGTGAAGCGGGTGCGGGTCCAGTCGCAGGACGCGCCGAGCGCGCGGAGCTGCTTCAGGATGATGCCGCCGTATTTCTCCTTCCACTCCCAGATCCGGGCCACGAGCGCCTCGCGGCCGAGGTCGTCGCGGTGCTTGATCTCGCCGGCCTTCTTCAGCGTCTTCTCGACGACGTTCTGCGTGGCGATGCCGGCGTGGTCGGTGCCGGGCAGCCAGAGGACTTCCTTGCCGTCCATGCGCGCCTTGCGGGCGAGGATGTCCTGGATGGTGTTGTTCAGGACGTGGCCGAGGGTGAGGACGCCGGTGACGTTGGGCGGCGGGATGACGATGGAGTAGGCCGGGCGCGTGGCGGAAACGCGGGCGGGATCGGCGGTGAAGCAGCCGTTCTGGTCCCAGAACTCATACCACTTCGCTTCGACGGACTGCGGCTCGTAGGCCTTGGGGATCTCGGTCATGTTCGTAATAAAGTCCGGCAAGCCTACCGGACCAGCGCCAAGCGAGGCAACAAGGGGAAAGGTTCGGCGATGTCCTAATCTTCATCCTAATCAGATTAAGAGAATGATGAAGAGCAGGATTAGGAAGGAGCCAGGGGTTCCCTGAAGAAAGCAACGATATGCCCGGACGGCAGTCCTACCGAAATGGCTTCAAGGCCCGCGTGGCGAGGAAGCCGGGGAAATGGCGGGACATCGCCTTGTCCGGCAAGGCGTCTTCGTAGAATCCCGTCAGGACGAATCCAGCCTCGGTTTGCCCACCGAGGATTTCCTCCCACGAATGGCTGAAGACCATCGGTTCGCCGTCCTTCTCCAAGGCAGCGCGTTCGTCGTCCGTCAGGCACTGGAGATCGGAGTAAGGCAGCCGATGGCGCACGACCAGTTCACCCTTGTTGGCCAATGTTTCGTCGAAGATGAAGCAGGCCGGATCAGTGAACCCGGCCAGAAGCGAACCGCCGGGCCGGAGGACGCGGAACACTTCCCTCCAGATCGGTTGAAGCGCCGGAACGAAGCCCGTGGAGCACGGGTTGACGACAAGATCGAAGCTGGCAGCGGCGAAGGCCCCGAGATCGCGCATATCTCCAAGAACGGTCTTCAAGGCCAATCCGTCGCGTTCCGCCACGGACCGGTCCTGCTCCAATTGCTTCGGCGAATTGTCGAACACGGTGACATCGGCCCCGGCTGCGGCTAGGATCGGCCCCTGTTGGCCCCCGGCTCCGGCGAGGCAGAGCACGCGGCAACCGGCCAGAAACGGAAACCACGTCTTCGGCACAGGCCGCGTGGGCGTAAGGACGATTTCCCACTCGCCGGCTCGCGCCCGCGCGATGGTTCCGGCACAGACCGGCTTGGTCCAACGGTTGCCGCGCTCGACCTGCGAGTCCCAAGCCCGGCGGTTGTAGTCGGCGATGTCCATAGGGCGCTCTGGTTGCCGGATCATCCAGCCAGACCGCGCCACGACAAGCCATGCGTCACACGCCAAAGGAAAACGCCGATCCGGAGGTCGGCGTTTCCGTGGATTCGAGGGGGGATGCTGGGCCGATTTAAGGGATCGTCAGCCGGAGCTGGAGAAACTGGTTCGGCTGGGTGGTGGTGCTGACATTCGAACGGACGACGACCAGTTCGGTGCCGTTGCCCAGATCGGTCACGCTGTGCTCGGTGCTTCCGAGGGAGTCGCTGAAGGTCGCGCTGATGGACACACGGACCACCGGCGTCACGCCGGTGGCGGACTTGCTTCGGATGAAGCTGATCGCCGGATAGCTCTGGGCCGAGACGGTGACGCTCGTGCCGAAGGGCTCGATCCCGGACACCGCGCTCAACGGCAGCGATCCGAAGTAGTATTCGAACACGTTCGAGATGCCGTCGAAGTCGGCGTCGTCGCCGGGTTGGTTGTTGCCTCCGGTCAAGCCGGCGGAAGTGGCCCACGAGTCAAACGGCGAGCCGCCCGCAGCAGGCTGGATCGAGACGGCGACGACGGAGCTGGTGATGGAGCCGTAGGTGTTCGTGACGACGACGGAGTAGTTTCCGGAGCCGTTTGTGAGGGCCGGGCTGAAGGCCAGCGCGGAGTTGGTCTGGCCGACGAGGTTTGTTCCTTCACGACGCCATTGGAAGCGCAACGGCCCCACGCCGCCCGCGCCGATGCCGAGGTTGAAGACGTCGCCCTGGTTTGCCGAAACGGGCGCCGGCTGGGCCGCAATGACCGGCGGGAGCTGGCCGTCGCCGAACATCCGGACGAGGTAATACCTCGTCAGTCCACCGAAACCCGTGAACGCGCCGGACGCGAGGATCGTCCCGTCCGGCTGGACCATGATCTTGTTCACGTCACCCCCGGCTCCGCCATTGGACGCGAACGACGTATCCGTCGTGCCGTTCGGATTGAGCCGGACAATCCTGCTGACCGACTGACCGTTCACGAAGGTAAAGCTGCCGCCGGCCAGGATCTTGCCGTCCGGCTGAACGGCGATCGTGTTGACGAGGCTGTTGAAGGTGGGAGCGAAGGCCGCGTCGAGCGAACCGTCGGCATTGAGGCGAGCGATCCACGAACGCGCAACACCGCTGACGCCGGTGAAGTTGCCGCCGATGAGGATCTTTCCATCCAGCTGGATGGCGATGGTGTAAACGGCGGCCCCGGCGGAAGTCACCGCGAGCTCATTGGTGAACGAGCCGTCGAGCGAACCGTTGTCGAGGAGTCGTGCCACCCGCTGGCGCATTGCGCCGAGGACGTTGGTGAAGCTGCCGCCGATCACGATCCGTCCGTCCGTCTGGATGGCTACGGCCTGGACCAGGGTGTTGGCGATGTTCGGCGCGCCGAAGGCCGGATCGACGAAGCCGCCCGGCGTGAGTTTGGCGAAGTTGGAACGAACGGTCGCGCCCACGGTGGTGAAGCCGCCGGCAACGAAGGCGCTGCCGTCGGGCCGGGTCAGGATGTTGTAAACGGAATTTCCGCTGCCGAGCAGGTTGGTGAACGCCGTATCGACAAAGCCGTTGGCCAGAAGCCGACCCAGTCCGAACCGGCTGTTGAAGCCGATGGTGTCCGACAATCCGCCGAAGAAACCGCCGATGAGGATCTTTCCATCCGGAAGAACACCGAGCGCCCTGACTGAACTGTTGACGCTCGGCATGGCGTTGGAGAGGAGCGTGCCGCTGGTGGAACCGAGCATCGCAAACCGCGTGCGGGCGATGTTGCTCCAAGTCGTGAAGTCACCGCCGACGACGACGCGCCCGTTGGCCGCATCCACGTCGAAGGCGTTGACGTTTCCGCCCACCACATTGGTGTGGAAGGCCGGGTCGAGGCTTCCGGCCGGAAGGATGTTCACGGTCAGGAAGGCCGGATCGCCGGTGGTGACGCCGATGGAGTTCGAGGCCACGAGCGTATACGATCCGGCGTCGGCCAAAGTCAGCCCGGAAAGTGTGAGCAGGCCGTTGGTCGCGCCGGCCAGCGGCGTGCCGTTGCGGAGCCACTGGTAGCCGATGGGCAGAAGCCCCCGCACCTGCGTCCGAAAGGTCATCGTTCCCGCCTGTGTGGCCACCTGGCTGGTCGCCTCGACCAGGAAGACCGGCTCGGCCAGCACGGTGAGCGTGGCCGGTGCGCCGGTGACCGAGCTGGTGCCGTCGCCCACGACCACCGAGTAGGCGGCGGAGTCGGATCGTTGCAGCGGATTGAGAGTCAGCGTCGAGCTGGTCGAGCCGGGAATGTTCACGCCGTTTTTGCGCCACTGGTAGTTGAGCGCGGCGCCGGTCGCGGACCATCCGCCCGCCGTAAGCGTGATGTTGCCGCCGAGGTTGGCGGACTGCGCCAGCGGGGGGTTCGTGATGGCGAGCGACGTCGGCGTGCCATAGGCCCCGGCCACGCGCGTGCGGGCCGCGGCATCGAAGGTGGTGAAGGTGCCGGCGAGGATCAGGCGGCCGGTGTATTGGCGGGCCAGGCCGGTGTAACCCGACGGGCTGGCACCGCTGTTAAAGAAGTTCGTGTCCACCACACCGTCCGCTGAAAGGCGAACGAGTCCGGGCGCGGGCACGCCGTTCCAGGTGTTGAACGAGCCGGCCACGACGATCTTCCCGCCTGGCTCGACCACGAACTCGGAGACGATCCCGGTGTCGAGAACCGGGATGACGAAGGACGGGTCCAGAACCCCGCTCGGGAGGAAGCGGAGGAGTTTTCCAGGATAAGCGCCGCCCACGAGAATGCGGCCATCGGACAGCTCGAAGAGCCGCGTCATGTCGGCGCTGTTGGCATTGAAGACGAGATTGGTGAAACTGGGATGGGTCGCGCCGTCCGGCAGGAAGCGTTTGAGCCGGATGCTGGGATTAAAGCCCGTGCCCGCGAGGATCGAGCCGTCGGACAGGACTAGAACCGAAGAAACACGGTCACCGATCACGGGCTTGAAGGTCGGATCAACGGCCCCATCCGCTTCCAGCCTCAGCAGGCCGCCGGAAGGAACGGTGAACGAGCCGCCGACCAGAATTTTGCCGTCGCCCTGGATGGCCACGGCATTGATGCCGAAGTTGAAGCCGAGGTTTGTTCCAGCCCACGATGTATCGATCAGGCCATTCGACAGCAGCCGGTAGATCTGCGTGCCGACGGCGCACACCAGCCGGCCTTGCGGATCGATCTGGATGATTGAAGGCGCAGAGAGCGACGCACTGGCCTGCACGAAGGACGTGTCCAGGCTTCCGTCCGGCAGCAGACGCGTCACCGCCCGCGAATAGTTCACTGCATTGGAAACCCAGTTTCCCGCGACATACAACCGGCCATCCGGCAAGGCGACGACCGTGCTCGCGCCGTTGAGATAGTTCGACGCGTTGAAGGCGAGATCGACCGAGCCGGGCAGGATCGTCACGGGCAGATTAACCGGCGCACTGGTGATGGAGCCGAGCGAATTGCTCACGACTAGCGAGTAGAGTCCGGCGGCGCTGAACTGGAGATTGGACAGGGTCAGCGTCGCGTTGGTGGCGTTGGGCACCAGCGTTCCGTCCTTGAACCAAGAGTAGCCGAGCGGGGCGAGACCCTCGGCGCGGCCGATGAAGGTGACGAACTTGTTGAGGTAGCCGTTGGTCGCCACCGGCTGGGCGAGGAACTCGGGCGCGGCGAGGATCTTCACCTTGGCGACGGCGCTGGTGCGGATGCCCGAGATGTTGGAGGCCACGACGAAATACTGGCCGCGGTTGTTGGTCGTGGTGGAGCCGATCGAGTAGCCGGAGGAGGTCGCGCCGTTGATCGCGGCGTTGTTGAAGAACCACTGGTAGCCGACGGGCGTGGTGGCCGTGGTGGAACTCGAGAAGCTCAGCGGCTGACCGACGTTGATCGTCTGGCTGGAGGGCTCGGTGAGGAAGCCGAGGTTGACCACGTCGCCGTTGAGCAAGGCGATGCCGCTGCGCGGAACGCCGTTGAAGGTGCTGAAGATGCCGCCGACGAGAACTCGTCCGTCGGGAAGGACCAACGCGGTCTGAACCTTGATGTTCGAGATACCCGCGCCGGTGCCGATGTCGAAGGTGGCGTCGTGCGTGCCCTCGGCTTCGAGCCGGGCCACGCCCACACGCCCCGCGCCGCTGACGGTGCCGAAGCCGCCCACGACGATGATGCGGCCGTTCTCCTGCAAGGCCACGTCCTGCACACCGAAGAGCACGCTGCTGAACACGGGACCGGTATAGGTGCCGTCGAGCGATCCGTTGGCATTGAGGCGCGCGAGATACTGGCGGGTGCCGCCGGTGAGACCGGTGAACGTGCCACCGACAAGGATCTTCCCGCCGGGCAGCGGCAGGACCGACAGCACGTCGTTGTAGAAGGTGGAGGCGTTGTCGAACGCCGCGTCGAGCGAACCGTCGGAGTTCAGCTTGCGGACTGACCCGCTGTTGAAACCGTTGCCGGTCGCAACAAGGAACTTCCCGTCAGGCAGGAGAACGACCGAGCGGACCTGAGTAACGTTGTTGATGAACGCGAAATCCTGCGTGCCGTCCGCGAAATAGCGCCTCATCCCGGCCGCGCTGTAGCCCAAAACGATCCGGCCATCGGGCTGCACCAAAATCGCGGTGATGGCGCTCGCGTTGTTGACGAGGGCGAAGTTCGTGTCGCGTGTGCCGTCGTTGGCGTAGCGGTGGAGAACGGCGTTGGCCGAATGGTAGATGCTCCCGTCATCCGCGAAAGCGACAGCCTGGCCGCCTACGAGCGCGGTGATCTTGGAATTGAAGGCCGTGTCGGCCGAGCCATCGAGGTTCAGTCGGGCCGGGCCGGTGGAACGACCAACGAGCACCTTGCCGTCACGCTGACGGACGAAATGGAACGTCTGGCCGACGTTGTTGCTGTAGTCCAGCACGAGCTGGCCTGGCTGGGTGATGACGGTGACGACGGCCACGGAGGACGTGGCGGAACCGAACGAGTTGCCGATGACCACGTCGTAATTGCCCGAATCGCCGAGCGCGGCGGCGGCGTTGGTGAAGGTGCGGAAGGTCGCTCCGCCGATGGCCGCCCCGCCCTTGCGCCACTGGAAGGTGAACGGCGGCGCGCCGGTGACGACGACGCTGATCGTGAAGGGATTCGGCACGACGGCGGGCGGGGGCACGGGCTGGATGGTGATGACGGGCGGGCCAAGCACGGTGACGGAGGTCGTGGTCGAATTCGTGCCGAGCGCGCTGCTGGCAACGAGGGTGTAGTTGCCGGCGCCGTTCGTGCCGAGCGCGGCGAGGTTGAGCGTCGCCGCAGTCTGGCCGACGAGATCAAACCCATCCTTCTGCCACTGGTAGGTGGCGGCCCCGATCCGGCTGATGGGCGAGGGGCTCAACGCAAGGTTGTTCCCCTGCGTGAGGACGAGCGACATCGTCTGGTTGAAGAAGGCGGGTTCGATGAGGTCGCCCTGGAGAAGCTGGAGCTTCTCGCTGGGCAGGCCGTTCCAGGAGTTGAAGTAACCCGCAACGAAGACGCGGCCATCGGGCAGCAGGAGCGCGCGCTCCGTCTGCGAGCCACCGCCGAACACGTCGAAGGTGCCGTCGAGCTCCCCATCCACCGTAACGCGGACGATGGAGCGATTGAGGTTGAACGATGCCGGATTGGTCGAGGTGAGCAGCCCGCCTGGGAACGAGCCGAAGAACAGGATCTCGCCGTCGGGCTGCACGAGCATCTGCTGGCCGAAGCTGACGTTGCCGCCGGGGCTGTAGTGAAACTTCCAGCTCGGGTCATAAGTGCCGTCCGCCAGGTAGCGGGCCGGGTTGGGCAGACCAAAAGGGCCACCGTCTTTCACGAGGAATTTCCCGCTGGGCAGGAGCAGCACCTGGCCGCCACCGGCGGAGCCGAAGGTGATGGCGCCGCCGGTGGCCAGCGGGCCGAGGGCTATGGCGTTGGTGCCTTCGCGGTCGAGGACCAGCGTGTAGTCGAAGCCGAACAGCCGGTAGGCGACGACCGCGCGACCGTCGGGCAGGGCCTGGGCGTAGCCGGAGGGGACCGCGGGAAAGTAGTTGGTGTCGAGCGTGCCGTCGGCATGGAAGCGGGCGATGTTCGTGCGGCCCACACCGGCGGCGCTGTTGAAGGCGCCGGAGACGAGCACCTTGCCGTCCGCCAAGGCCACGATGTGGGCCACGCGACCGTTCATGCTGAGAAGCGGATTGGCGAAGGAAGGGTCCACCTTGCCGTCGGGCAGCAGACGATAGATCTGGGCCACGGTGGCGTTGCGGGCGAAACCGAGGAGGATTTTACCGTCGGACTGCATCGCCACGGCGGTGGATTCCATCGTGTTCGTCGGCGCGAAGGCCGTGTCGTAGGAACCGTCGGGATTGATGCGGAAGACACCGCGCACGCCGGTGCGGCCGTTGAAGCTGGTGCGTCCGCTGGCGACGACGATCTTTCCGTCCGACTGAAAGACCGCGTCACTCACCACGTCGCCGGCCGTCGCGCCGCTGGAGGTGTAGAAGGGCACGAAGCTCCGGTCCACCGCGCCCGGCAGGTAGCCGGTCGTGAGCACGGCGGCGGCGGGCACGGTGACGCCGAGGGCGGTCACTTCGACGGTGTAGCTTCCGGCGTCGGCCAGCGTCATTGCGGTGATGCTGAAGGTGGCGTTGGTCGCGCCGGAAATGGCCGACGGACCTTTCTTCCACTGGTAGGTGACGGCTCCAGCGCCGAGCGCGCGGACGCCGAGCGTCACGGGCCGGGTCAAGGCGGCGAACTGCGAACGGGGCGGATCGAGGATGACCGGAGTGCCGAGAAGGGTCAGACCGGCCGAGGCGCTCGTCATCACGCCGCCTGGGCCGGTGACTTCGACGGTGTAGTTGGCCACGTGTCCGGCATTGGCCGACGGAATGGAATAGGTCGAAGCCGTCTGGCCACCGAGGATCACGCCGTCTTTCTTCCACTGGTAGGTGAACGGTCCCGCACCACGCACGCCGACCGTGAATGCCACAGCCGCGCCGTTGGTCGTCTGCACGGAGCGCGGGTGGGCGATGATGGCCTGGGCTACCGAACTTCCGTAGAACTTGGCGATGCCGCCGCCGCCCGAGCTGGCGTAGTCGCCGAGGAAGAAACGGCCGTCGGGCAGGGTGGCCACGGCCCAGGAGGCGGGATTCAACCCAATGGGACGCGCGGCGAGGTTCGTGATCACCGTGCCGGTCGGGCCGTAGAGGATCTGGCGTTTGTCGCCCGCCGCGATGATCTCGCCGCCGGGCAAGAGACCGAGGGAGAAGATGTCGCCGCCGGGATTCGCGGTGAAGGTGTTGTCCACCGCGCCCGAAGCGGCGGCATAGACGCGCAGGTAGGGGCTGTTCAAACCACCGGCGAGGATCCGGCCATCCGCCAAGAGCTGCACCGCCATGACGGTGCCGACGCCGCTGGTCGGCCGGAACATGGTGTCCAGCATGCCGTCGGTGTCCAGGCGGACGAGGTTCCCGTAATTCTGGTTGTTGAACGAGATTTGGGTGAAGGCTCCGCCGGCCATGATCTTGCCGTCGGGCTGGAGCGCTAGGCTGGTCACCTCGCCGTTGAAGACGAAGTTGGGCTGGAAACTTTCGTCCAACGAACCGTCGGCGTTCAAGCGCACGAGGTGGCTGAGGCCGCGTTGGTCCCAGGCGCTGAAGAAGCCGGAGACGAGAATCTTGCCGTCCGGCTGCACCACGATGGAGCGGATGTAGCCGCCCGCGCCTTCGCCGGTCTGGAAGGACGGATCGACGGAACCGTCGGCGTTGAGCCGGACGATGCGGCCGACGGAGAGGCCGTCGTATGAGGTGAATTCACCGCCGGCGAGGATGCGGCCATCGGACTGGCGGGCGAGGGCGCGGATTTTGCCGTTCGGCCCGGTGCCCTTGTTGAAGGCCGTGTCCAATGTGCCGTCGGCGTTCAGGCGGATGAAATTGACCGCCGGCGTGACGATGTCCGGCGTGATGTCGGACACCGGAATGCCGAACGCAATGGAAGGATTGCCGATGCCGTTGAACCCGCCGCCAACGAGGATTTTTCCATCGGGCAAAGGCAGGATCGCATCGGTGCCGCCGCCGGAGACGGAGAGGACCACGCCCGCCGAATAGCCGTAGCCGAAGGTTCCCAGCGTGCCCGCGCCGGGCCGGAAGGCGAAGTCGCGCGATCCGGCCTGCGTGCCCGCGACGGTGACAACGACCGAGTTCGTCACGGAGCCGGACGCGTTGGATACGACGAGCTGGAAGGTTCCGCCGTCGTTCAGGGAGCCGGCGGTGAAGGTGTATTCAGGGCCGGTCGCGCTGCCGATCAGGGCACCGTCCTTATACCATTGGTAGGTCAAAGGCAGCGTTCCATTGACGAGAGACCCGAGCGTGCGGGTGTCGCCGATGTTGAGGCCGCCGCCGCCACGCACCGTGAGGTTGGCCGGACCGATGGGCGTCAACGGCGCGGTGGCGAGGTCGAGGCGGAAAAGATTGGTGCCGTTCGAGTGGAAGAGCTGGCCGCCATTGACCACCGTCTGGGCTTCGCCGCCCGAGGCATCGGGCACGAATCCGGCCGTCGGCAGCGCATACCAGCCGTTGGCCGGACGGTAGAGCCAGGTGCGGACATCGGCCGTGGAAACGATGTAGGTGGAGGCGACAATGATGTCCTCGCCGTTGTTCACCATGCGCCAAAGGGAATTGCCACCCGTCGCAGGCAACAGTCCGGGATAGCTGACCTTGCTCCACGACACGCCGTTGTCCGTGCTGCGATAGACGCTGTAAGTTTCGGCGTTGGATTCGCCGTTCATCAGGGCGTAGAGGATGCCCGAGGGCGTCACCACAATGTCCAGCGGCACGACGCTGGTGCGGTAGATGAGCTGGGGGACGAGGTTGATGCCGCTGTCCGAAAAGGTCCAGTTGGCCCCGCCATCGGTGGAGGCCATGATGCCGAGCAGCGCGGAGCCGGCGAACACCTTCCCGTTGTTGTAGGCGATCGCCCGAGCCACGGGCCACAGGCTGAAGGGAAGCTCCATGCCCGTGCTCCAGCGCGTCCAGGAGATGCCGCCGTCGGCTGAGTAGTGCGCGCCGCTCAGCGCGCTCGCGGCATAGAGGCGTCCACCGCCGGAGGCGAACTTCACGAACTGCGCCGTCTCGGGCACCGATTGCTCGGTCCAGGTCACGCCGCTGTCCGTGCTGCGGAAAACGGCGCTGCCCGCGTGGTTGTTGAAGCTGGACGATTCGCCGCCGCGCAGGACAGTGGAACCGTCGGCATGGAACGAGCGGGCCGAGATCGCCGCACCGGAGAAAGTGTCGAGCAGCCCGCTGTTGGCCGCCGTCCAGCTTGCGCCCTGGTTGTCGGAGTAATACACGCCGCCCGGTCCGACACCGGCGAACATGCGGCCCGATCCGGAGACGGGGCCGATTCCGGTCACGTAGAAATAGTTGCTGCTCGTCCCACCGGTGCCCGTCGTGGTCTGGCTTCCCAAGGGAAGACCCCCCGTCACATTGACCCAGCTCTGCGACCAGCTTGAAAAAGCGGCCAAAGCGAACACGACTCCGGCCACAGCACGAATCAGTTTAGTCATCGGTATTTCTTGGTTCCAAGGGGCACCGCACGGTGCAGTGCCCCTTTAATTGTCAGCCTGTCCCACACAGCCCACGGGATTTCCCATGGAAAAAGACATGCCTCCCGACCAGCGGCGGAGGCAGGGCCGCCACGATCAAGATGCAGCTTTTTAGCACATGGAAACCATCCAAGCCAAGTCCCTAGAACGATGGCCACATGAATGTCCCACAGCCTTGACACGTCGGTCCACTACCGCGATTCATTCGCCCCAAACCCCCGCCATGAAAACCAGCGTCCAATCCCTTCTCGTCGCCGCCGGACTTCTCGCCACGTCGAACAGCCCGCTCCTTTCGCAGGACTGGTCCCATTGGCGCGGGCCGGACTTCAACGGCTCCTCCACCGCCAAGGGCTTGCCGGTCACGTTCTCCAAGACGGAGAACATCAAGTGGACCGCGCCGATGCCCGGGCCTTCCGCCGCCACCCCCATCGTTCTCGGCGACCGCGTTTTCGTCAGCTCGACGGACAAGGCGACCAAGACCGTCGTCGCACTCTGCCTCGACCGGAAGACGGGCAAAGAACTTTGGAAACAGGAAGTCGGCGTGGGCTTCAACCGGGACAACAACAGCAACTACGCCTCGCCTTCGCCCACCACCGACGGCGAACGCGTCTACTTCTTCTACGGCAACGGCGACCTCGCCGTCTTCACCCTCGACGGACAAAAGGTCTGGCAACGCAATCTGGAGAAGGATTACGGCCAGTTCGCCATGCAGTGGACTTTCTCCAGCAGCCCGACGGTCCACAAAGGAATCCTCTACCAGCAGATCCTCCAACGGAATGTGCCGGTGAACGGCCGGGGCAAGACCGACGGGCCGATCGAAAGTTTTCTCCTCGGGCTCGATCCGAAAACGGGCAAGGAGATCTTCAAGGTTGTCCGCCCGTCGGAAGCTAAACAGGAATCGCTCGAGGCATTCTCCACGCCGATCCCCTACACCCATGCTGGACGCGAGGAGATCCTCATCTCCGGCGGCGACATGCTCAGCGGACACGATCCCAAGTCCGGCAAGGAACTCTGGCGTTGGGGCACGTGGAATCCCACCCGCATCGGCCACTGGCGGCTCGTCCCATCACCCGTCGCCGCAGAAGGCGTCGTGCTCGGCTGCGGACCGAAAGGCGCGCCCGTCTTCGCCATCAAGCTCGGCGGCAACGGCGATCTCGGGGAGGAGGGCATCCAGTGGAACAGCGAATCACACCGAGAAATCACGACCGACGTGCCCACACCGCTCTACTACGTCGGCCTCTTCTACGTGCTGAACGGCGGCAAGAAATCCATCAGCGCCGTCGATCCGAAAACGGGAACCCCCGTCTGGACAGGACAATTCGACAGCACCCAGGTGTTCGAGAGCACGCCGACCGGCGCCGACGGCAAGATCTACTGCATGAACCATCGCGGCGACGTCTACGTGATCGCGGCCGGCAAGGAAGGCTTCAAGATCCTGCACAAGGCCGAGATGGGCGACGAAGAAGACCGGCGCCTCCGCCCCTCGATCGTTCCCTCCGGCGGCAATCTCTTCATCCGAACAGGTGGAACGCTGTATTGCGTGGGGAAGTGAACTGCCCGAGACCGTTGGCGACCCCATAGCTCGGGGAGCTATTCTGTCTGAACGGTTCCTTGATTGGATGTTGGCTGTTCTCAATCCCGTGTTCAGCGTTTCTGCGCCATGCCGTCTCCCCTGCCCTACAAGATCGCCACGCTGATCTACGCCTTCAACGAAGCCGACGACATCCTGCTGCT
>Ga0163144_10007607_pt1 | contig 23710 bp, 21 predicted proteins | sample OliLak19BULKMAT1_FD_123175 | JGI IMG/M metagenome (GOLD analysis project Ga0163144, IMG submission 123175) | Freshwater microbial mat bacterial communities from Lake Vanda, McMurdo Dry Valleys, Antarctica - Oligotrophic Lake LV.19.BULKMAT1 | ecosystem: Environmental > Aquatic > Freshwater >...
AACTGAACCAGGATAACGTGGTTCAACTGAACCAGGATAACGTGGTTCAACTGAACCAGGATAACGTGGTTCAACTGAACCAGGATAACGTGGTTCAACTGAACCAGGATAACGTGGTTCAACCGAACCAGGATGACGTGGTTCAACTGAACCAGGATAATGTGGTTCAGTTTGAGGCCCACTTGGGGGAGCAAGATTATGACTCGCTAGGTCGTTACGTTAGCGGCGTGTTGAAAGAAATTTGAGAGGGAAGGGGGCGAGGAGAAAATAACGCGCCGGAGATCATCATCTGAGGAGGTTATACGCGGTTTTCGAAGCTGGTTATTAAAAGGATACCCAGGATTGCGCTAATCGCCTCCAGCTATTGAATTCGTAAAGATTGCATCGCAGGAATGGCTTCGTTTGGTTCCATCCAGTCCATAACCACGACTTGTGCCTGGTGCTCGTCGTCAATCCTAAGCAGGTCGCCATCATATTTATTGTAGGCAGGTCCGAGCAAGAGCATGAAAATGCAGCCTCGGTTACCATTCGCAATCAAGTGCAAGAACTCGCTGGTGGCCGCCCTGTAAAGCTGTTCGATGGTCTTCATATAGTATTTCTAGTCCGTTCAGGTTCAGTTACGTCCATCCTGCTTAAGCAACCTAACCTTTGGCTCTTCTTAACTTCTCAAGCCTTAGTTTCTACGATCTGACAGGACAAGGGCTCCGCTACCAAGCAGTATTTCGTTTACCGTATTTTCTTTTTTTTGGTGAAGGCGGATCTTCAAACCCTATGGTTCCCAACGCTTCTATTTTAGGGAGCCTTAAGCACGGCTCCAATCTTACTAACCAACTTTTTTTTGCTTCTTCCCATCACCATGCTGTTGTGCGTCCTTCCGTAGTGGTGTTGCTAGCTTCTTCTTCAACCAACTCCACAGCACAAATGGGGCGGCGGCCGCAGCAAGTGATATGAGGGTGAAAATCGTCCTTAACCTATCCGTAGTGTCGGAGTCCGACGAGTTCCATCCTGGACGGGTGTTTAGCCACACAGAAACGAACATGAATACCGCAACTCCAAGCAAATCTCGAATATAGCGCTTGAGCGCGTCAAACAGCGTTGCGTTCGGATTGGCTTGTAGTGCTTTTTGTTTCTCATATTTAAAGAGCTCCCAGAGCCCGAATGTGATTAAGAGTGCAGCAATCAGAGTAAATGCGCCGACGAAGATTCCCATCAGCATTTTTTCTGCCCCCGCTGGGAGGCGATTCCAAAATAGTCCTAAACCGATGATCGGAATCCAACTAAGCGCCGGCAGTATCAAGTCGCTTTTGAAATTGAAAGGTTTCATTCATGCCTCGTGGTCGCTGTGTAGCCTTCAGCCACCCGCAACCTCAGAACCCGGTCCGTTTTCATCCAACGTCGGCTTCCTGCCTCACTTAAGTTCTTGGGTCTGATAAGGGTGATGGTCGCGTGGGAATGTTGAGACTCGGCCCTGGTACCAAACGACTCCTCCGCCCACCTGCCAAATGTCTCCGGTTCGAGTATCAAGCACTTTTCCGTCTGAGATCGAATATCGCCCATCAGAACAGCTGCAGGACGAGAGGGTTAGGCAAACGGCCAGCCAAAACAAAGTCTTCATAGGGGCATTATCGGAAAGCTCGAGACTGATCTAAATTGTTCTTCTCAGTGGGCGACGGTTTTTGCGGAATTTGGGGCTCGAATTTTTCGCAGGTCACCAAACATTGGAAACTATCAAGAATTCTTAAACATGCGGCCCTAAAGGTGTGGGGGGAAGAGGTCCGATAAAGGAAGTGAGGGGTTGGCCGACAACCACGCCTAGTTTGGTTCCATTTGAAAACTGCTCATGTCAGTCCCCGTCCTTGCTATGGTTCTTAGATTTGCGTGATTTGTACTGAGTTTTACGGCCTCTGTTCAACACCGCGCAATGTTAAGAAACGCTTGGGCAAATTCTGCTTTCTTTTTGGTTTGTTTCTTGGCGCATCAAAAATACTAGGTCACGTAACATGCACGCTCAGCTATCGAGACTGTTTCTGATTTCGGTGCTTTTCGCATCTAACGCAAGGTCCGAGGTGACTGATGCGGATGGTTCGCAAGGTTTATCGCCGGAAAGTCGATTGGAAAGTTTGCGGAAATACGATTTAGATTTCAAAAAAAACTTTCACGAGATGGAATTAAAAGCTGCCAAAGAAAAGCGGGTAAGAATTGCTATGTCAGAGGATGGGCGTGTGCAGGGCACAATAATTGAGGGTGAAATCCGAGAGGGCGATTACAACGTTTTTGTCGAGACGGTTAAGTCATTAGGGGCGAACTACCGCACGGTCTTTTTGCGTTCTCCCGGGGGTTCCGCTGTGGAGGCAATGAAGATTGGTAGGTTAATTAGAAAACTGAAAATGGAAACTAATGTGCCTTGGCGCGGAAGACTGGGGTGCATTTGGCAGAAGCCAGCGATCCCTTCAAATTGCACTTGCGCCAGCGCTTGCTTTCTAATTCACATAGCCGGGATCGAGAGGACCGGAGACACGGTAGGAGTGCATAGAATATATGTAGACCACCAAGTTCTTAAGCGAGCTTCGGCAGCGGAGGCCGCGAAGGCGACCTCCGACATTCGAGCTATGCTTTCGACGTATTTCGGAGAAATGGGCCTGCCGGCCGTATACACAGACAGAGTGCTCGCAATACCCTCGAACAAAATGGAATTTCTGGAGGAACGGGAAATTAAGCAACACTTCTCCGGATTTATTCCCGAGTACCAAGAGTGGATAACGGCTAAATGCGGAGATCCTGTTCAGCTGCATGAACAGGAAAGTCTAATAATCGGTAAGTCTAAATTTGGAAAAAAAGCGAAGACTCTGAATGACCTGATAAGGATGGACAAGGATTATGAAGCAATCGCGCTGAAGATAGACAAGGCAGCCAATTGTACCAATACAATTCGCAGGACGCTTACGTCGGAAGCCTTTAGAAACACATTTAACTGATTTAGGACCGAGGAGGGTCGCGTGTGGATAAGCACCCACCGGCAACAAGGCTCTCAGCCCAGCAGTTTAGTAGATGCTGCCTAGTTAAGAATATCTACCCAACTTTGCTGATCCGGAGCGGCGGCCTGTTTAGATCCGGAAAGATCCATTAGGGGAGTAGAGCACGGCGATGGTGGTGGAGTCGGAGGAGTTAATATTTCCGCTGGGTTTTGGCGTAGGGGAACTTTCACGAGCCCCCACTGAGATCCGATGGTGCGGTTGATTACCAAAACTTCGCCTTGCTGTAGCGACTTCACTCGATTGGGGTGGAGAATATATTCTTCGGCGTCGCGAGTGGAGCGCTGACCGGTGTCGTGTTTCCAAAAAAAGAACCGATCCTTCCGAATGGTTTCTTTTTCCACCGTTCTGGTGCCGATGATGCCCGCGTAGTGATCGGCGTCTTCGCTGGATTTCACACCGGAGACGATTGTGGTGTTGGCATTCGCTTCGATTCGTTCTTGGAATTCAGGGCTTACTGCTCTTAAGTCGGCGCGAGACTGGTGAGAGAGAACTATCCCAATTCCGGCCCCGCGCGCTCGATCCATCAATTCGATAAATTCTGGCATCGCGAAGCTCGCAAACTCATCGATGATAACGGTGGTAGGGGTGCGGGGTTCGGATGTGGCATAGGTTTCTCCTACAAACTTCATTAAGTCTTGCAGCAAGAGTTTCGCAAAGACTGCAGCGGACTCGCGCAGCTTTAAACTGTTAATGGAAAAGTAACTGATGCGGGCATTATTGATCGCATCCTTAAGCTCATAGGAATTTTCGTTGTTCCCGTCGGTCAGGAGGGAGCCAGCGGAGCAATGGACAATTGCGCTCAGGCCCGCAATTAGGCCCACGAGTTTGTCTCGCTCTCCGGATTTTTTTGAGAGCTGGGCCAAGCGTTCTAAGCGAGAGGCAGCGTCGGTCAGTTTCAAATCAGTGAGGCGAGAGAGAAGAACCTCCATGGCGGTGCGATCTTCTAAAAGTTGCAGGACATGCCCTACGTGAAATCGCTGTTGAGTGGCATCACGATAAGTACACAAAGCGTAGACGATCGTTTGCAGAGCAAGACTCGCTATTTTTCGATAAAAATCCTCGCTCCAAGTGAGTGAATTCATAAGTTGGCTGTGGATTTCTTGTGCGGTGCCCGACTGAATCGGGTTGTAGGGCACGGACAGATGAGGGTCAGCAAGACTTACCAACCGGAAGCTGTCTTTCCGATTGGCGGCGCATGTCATGGAGTAAACCCAGGAGACAAGCGAAAGCTCCGCTTTTAGATCGATAAAGATCAGGCCATGGCCGCTCTGGATTCGCTGCTGGATAATGTTTTGCAGCAGGTTTGTTTTACCGCTGCCACTCGGAGCGACAATTTCAACATGATAGGAGAGGTTTTGTTCAGAGAGATGAAATGGCTTACCCTGAGTTGTTTTTCCTAAATAGACCCCCGTAGCATTGGAACTTACCTTCTCGTGGCGCCAAACCGCGAGGCCGATCAAAGAGAAGCCCCACACCAGCCACAGGCTTTGACTTACCTGCAGGAGAGTAATGCGCTCGGCGGAAAGATAGGGGAGGGCGGAGCCAGCGGTTTTGTTCCAAAGTGCGCCTGCCATTTGGATGAAAATATATGTCCCGTCCCATTCGGACAGTATGCCTTGATAGAGATAGGTCGAATCCCAAGGGCCCCCAAAAAGCAGAAAGAGACAAAAAGCGGGAAGGGCTATGCTTGCGATCTGTTTCACGGCTTTGCTTCCAATTCGGACTGAAAGTCCGAGTAGGAGCGCACGGTGTGTTTTGGGCGGTCATTGACCGCTTTGCGGACGGCGCGGATGGAAGAGGGTTCGCAGATCCAAAGAATATGATCTGCGAATCGATCGGAGCGCACCATCTCCCGCGTATAGGCATCTACTTTTTGTTGGATCCTGGTTTGGCTTTTCTGGGTTCGTTCGTACTCCACGAAAATGCGAGCGCCCTTGTGATTAATCCATAGGGCATCGGGGAGAAAGTCCCGAAAACGGTCGCGAGGAAAACTCTCATTTAAAACGAGCACGCGGTCGCTTTGCCAATCCTCAATGCGGCCGTGCCGGCCCAGTAGTAATCGTATGTCCGTCAGGCGCTCGGCGTGCAGCAATTCCTGTGTTCTAGGACAGTGGTCTGGAACGGGTTTAAGAGTGACAGCGGCAAGGGTGTGTCGGCCCTTGGCCGTGGACATTAAAAACCGGTAGCGAGCAAGCGGGGCATAGATAGTTCTTAGCAGACCGTGGTCGATGAGTTTTTGAGTGCGCGCATAGGCGTACTTTTTCGAGGGAGAGTTTTCGAGCTTCCACACAAACAACCAGAGCTGATCTAAAGTCACCGCTCCCTGGTCTGATACTAGCTGCAGCGCTTTGATGTCTTTGGCGGTAGCAAATACTTTGGTTTTCATAACCTAGTCTCCCGCCACTGCGGCAGTAGATTTTTCCCTCTGTTCGTGTCCGGGTTGGGTTTTAAATACTTATCCATCCCAATCCTGGGGGGCCAGATACTGTCACTTGTTTGGAGTAAATTTTGCTGCTGACCCCAACCGATACACTCGACGTAGGAGATAATCGTGGAGCGGGTGGGGTCAGCAGCAAAATTTACTCCCCCCTTCACGCTATAAGATGTTTCTGGCCCCCCAGGATTGGGCTTTCGTTTCGATGATTTACAAACCCAACCATTCCAAACGAGATCGGGAACTATGTAGAGAATCAGATAGAGACACTCGCAGAGCGAGTTCTCTAGCTGATTCTTCATTTCATTCTGCGCGAATCGATTCATAGAGTTGCTTCTGTGGGCACTTCTTCGATGATGATTTTTATTTCTTGGTTTGCCTGAGTCAGTGTCCACTCAGGGGCACTAGCAGCGGTTTCACTCAGACGCTTGGTGGTGTTTGAGAGAGCGGAAACGGCTCCCTGCTTAAGGTGGTTTCCCATTGACGGTTCTTGAGTCCAGTTTCCCAGCGCGTTCTGTTGGCGGTTGACCGAGGCGTCAGCGATTCCGGTTGCAGTTGCGGCCGCGAATTCGGCGACCAAAAACAGACCTGTTTCGGAGTGGTAGTCACCTTCCATGCCTATCTGTCCGTTTGCGGAAAGCCCGGTTGCGATTAGCGAGTAGACCTGACCTGAGCGGAGTCGCAATTTTGTGAACTTAAGCAGCACTCGCTTAAGCTCTCGGTCCAGGGTGGCAGTGCCGATGACGTAAGCGCCGCTGGCTTTTGCTGACGTGATCAGAGCTCGTATGGGTGTTGGCGTGCTGGGGGATGCCTTTATCGACTGCTCAAGGTGCGCTTCGAGGATGTCGCCAATCTCAATGCTTTGAAGTTTTGGAGGCGCAGAGGGTGGCACAAACACACTGGCCTGAGAGGCCAGGAATTGCCTTCTATTTACCCCGGCGTAGTAGGGAGGAAGGTTAGAAGGCTGTTTGGGAGCTGCCTTTACTTTGGCGGCGTTATTTTTGGGGCCTTTCTGCAAGCTGCTGTTTTCATCTTCAAGAGGCTTTAGTGCGGGTTCGGTGCCGAGTGGCAAATCTTGAAATTCGCATGACCCACCGATGCAGAGCGGGGTGCCGCGGCCCAGAGGTAGAGCGAGACAGTTTGAAGCGATGAGAAATCCGAATGCGAGCAGTTTCATATCTTGTCTCCCTTCGTGCTTGATTCGATTAGGGTCGCATCATCGAACACCGGGCCACCAAAGCTTCCTGTAATTTCTAATGCGTCTTGATGGACGGTCTTCGAAGGCACGATGTCGAACACAAACTTTCTTTTCCCCGAGAGCAGTATGAGGTTTGTGGGCTGGGCCTTTGCGTTTTTCAAAAGAAGAGTGACTTCGTTCTCTGGCTTTTCGGGGCGGAAGTATTGGAGGTCGTCTGGGTTTCCGGTGCGAATGCCTGTTACGGGGCCAGGTAGTTCGATGAGTGTTGCCATACCGGCGACCATGTAAATCGGATACACCTTTCCCAGGTCGACAGCCTTAGATGAAATGCGCTTTGGCGGGAGAAGGGGACTCGCGGCAAGCAGCAGGCTGGGTAGCGTCATACTAAGGAAGCAAATGTTCTTCATGTTCGATTACCTCGTAGGGGTAGGGTTGGTTCTTAGTTCGCGCAGACGGGCGAAGTTTGATTGTGGATCTAAGTTTTGTCGTCTTTCGTTCGAGCTTCGTTTGGACCGAAATTAGAAGGTCAGCTTCGTAGACATGATCGGGAAGCGCTCGAAGTTCGGAAACGGTGGAAGTCTGGGTTAGCTCCGTATTTTTTAGTTGTCCGGAAATGCGTTGCAGTTCGCTCTTTTTACTATCCCAGAGAGCTTCAGCCATCATGTCGCCGGCGGCACTTGTGCGAGCGTCGTAGTTAGTAGAGTTGTAGTTGAATAGGTAGTGCAGATACTTTTTGAGGAAGTTTTGTTTTTCAATAAGCACAAGTCTGTCTGTTTCGCTGGTGATAAGGCGTGTGCCGTATTGGTCGATTCCCACTAGAACGAGGCTGGGTTTGGATGTGAGTGCAACCAATGAGGCCACGATGGCCCAAGTCGTTAGAGCAGTGAAGAGCAGCGCTCTCCAGATTTGAATTTTTGATCGAAAGATTGGATTTGTAATCATGGTTTAACTCCGGTGGTTAGGATTTCTTAGGCCGGCTAGGCCGATAAAAGTTTTTGGGACGATATGATTTTGGATTTTTAAATCCTCGTACGAACCGAACAGGGAGAGCCGCGGTATTTCCATGTTCAGAAGGAGCGGTTCGTTCATTGAGTAAGAAGCCAGAAACCGAAGCAGCTACGCGCGCGGAGCCTTCGGGTTGAGCGTTGTATCTTGAGTAACCTGCAGTGACCCTGCCCGCGGCTTGTCGGCTGGCCCATCTGCCAGTTGCCCCAATCATTCTGCCGCCAGCAGAACCACCTGACTTCTGCCTGGCTGCTTGGAACGCGCCCTTCACGAAGTTGGTCACGGGCGCAGTGGAACTTATGTAAGACGTCACTGCAGCGGGGAGGGATTGACCCTTGAGCAGGTAGAGCGAAACAAAAGGGGAAATTAGCTGGAGAATGCTAAAGAGGACGCTCTTTATCATGTCGCTAGCGCTCTCTGTGTCCATGACCCAGAGTTCTGCGGCGAGCGCTCCGGTTGCGTTCCAAAACACTGGCCACAAGGTGAGTAAAAGGAAGCTTGATAGAAAGACTGGCCAGGCGATCGGAAAGTTCAGCATTTGACTAACGAAGATGACCAGCGGGAATAGGAAAACTACGAAGGCTAATCCAAAGTTAAAAACGAAGTCCGCAATGATGAATAGTAAATAGCGAGTCCATGTTCCTATCCACTCAAGCGTAAGCGCGGTGCTTGTGGCAATGGACGTGAGATGAAAAGCAGGCTGTTTAGCCGGTTGCTGAAGCGAGGTTGCTTTTCCGAAGGCAATCTTGTCACTCAATGAATCGGAAATGCCCAGGGCGGCTTCGACGATCTGCCCGAACGTAGCTAGTAGGAACATGCAAACTAAAGCGTCGCGAATGAGGTCTCCATAGCGGTGAGCCCCAGAGAATCCAAATTGGTAAAACAGTAGTCTTAAAAGGAAGGCCAGAAGGATGAGTCCTGCGAAGAGCGGGGCTGTTCGCTTGGCAAATTCAATGGATTTTTGGAGAACCTTGTCCTTTTTCGGGAAGCAGAAGATTCCAGTCTTTCCAAACACCAATGCTCCGCGATCGCGGAGTTCCTTTTGTAAGGCTTTGAGGGATGCTTGGTGTTCTTTAATGGATCTGAGCTTTTCTAGTCGCCGATCAAGGCGGTTTTCGATTTGCTCGTTTAAGAGCCGATGCTGGAGCTTGAGTTGTTCTCGGGCAACCGAAAGCTGTTCTACTTCCGCAGCCTGTGCCTTCTTCTCAAGCTTGTGAAAGAGTGCGGATAACTTTTTTCCAGTTCTTATAGCTTGAGTGAGTTTTTTTACGAGCTTTTCAAGATCTTGTGCAGACTCTTTGTCGGACTTGAGCAGATGGCTGATCTCATCTTCTGTGTATCCGATTTCTGCAGCGGTGTTTTCAATCTCTTTCACTTTCTCGATGAGTCGCTTTGATTCTGGGTTTACTTGCGCATCCGAATCGATTTCAGAGTACAGGTCTCCAAAGGCGTCGACCGTCGAAGCAACGTCGCCGATAGCTCCGGTAACGGCAGATATTCCAGACGCTACAGCGCTTGCCGCTGCGATAATGGAGAATGGGTCAAACGCAAAACTCTGTCGTGAGAAGGCCACAAGCAAAAGTAAGATTATTGGATAGCGAGACACTCGATCGCCTCCTCTAGACTTAGGCCTGGTACGTTTCTTTGCAGCTGAATAAGCTTGTCGTTGTCTTCTCTGGTCGAAGTGACTCGCCAGTATTCCCTTGGGGTCAAATACAAGCGTACTAGCCGGGTACCGGTATCATCTTGAAGGACAAATTCGCGGTAGTCTTTTCCCCGGTACGGTTGGTCAACGATAGCGCGCAGGTGCTGGTCGTGGAGCCCGAACGTGTCGCGTAAATAATCTCGCTCGACGTCTTGCTCCAGAAGAAACCGGATTGGAGAATTCAGGATTATTCCAGAGTCCACTCTGCCGCTGCCGCTGTCCAAATCGAAATTGTTAGTCTTTTGGGTAATGAGAATGACACCGTGCCCGAACTTTCTAAAGTTGGCAGTTGTTAGAAGAAAGAATTGGGCATTCTTTTCGATAAAGAACTTTGTTTCGTCGCAGAACAACACAAGGCGCTTATCGCTGTTTGCGGCACTACCCAGCCGAAACATTTCTAAATTGATTTCGGCGATGACAGCAGCCATCACACCTTCTGCATAGTCGCTATTGGCGGCACTTTGGATGGATTCAAAATTGTAGTACCGATACCTGCTTGTGTGTCGTTCGGTGTCTTGTGCGGATGCGAGGAAGGCATTCTCATAAACACCCCCTGAAATCCAGCGAGTCAGTAGTTCCTTTCTTGGGAACGATGGGGTGCGGTGAAAGAAGTCGTCAAGTGACGAAGCTTTTGAGTCACTTTGAATATAGGACTTAATGACCTGGCTTAGGGTGACGGTCAGAGACTTAGGAACGGCCTTTTCTGATTCTTCGCGCACCAAAGTGGAGAGCCACTTAACTAGAGTATCGGTAGCGTCATTTACGTTGGACAGGTTGGCTGCAAATTTAAAGGGGTTGATGCCTGATGGTCTGTCTAGGGAAAAACCGATTTCCATACCACCGAAGAGTTGGCACTCCTTCTTGTACGAACCACCAACATCGATCTTCACCATGTGGACCTTGGGATCGTGTAGGAGTGCCTCGGTCAGCGCATTTGCGAGAACACTTTTTCCACTGCCTGATTTTCCAGAAATTATTGCGTTGTACGCCAGAAATGCTTCGCTGAACTGGTCAAATAAATGTAGCGACCCATTCTGTCTGTGAAGCACCAGCGTCCGAGGACTAGATTGCTGCTTGTGGGACGCGCCAAAGCAAAACACTGGAAGGTAAGCGATCACGGTAGTTTCGTATTCGATGAAGGTAAAGTGTTGTTTTGAAGTAGGAAGCGATGCAACGAAGCTGGGCGCGCAGCCTACTGTTTCCACCATTGCGTCCCCCAAAGGAGCTAGAGCGGAGAGAGCATCCTGGAGATCTCTTCTTAGGTCTGCTTCGGATGTCCTTCGGAGGACCAGAAGCCATTCCATTGCTACTTGTGCATTGCCCTCCAGAGCCGTTTTTTCTAGTGCGTGGGCCGCGTTGGCTTGTTGGATTTGGCTTAGCGGGTCAGTGGAGGTGGAGTGCTGCGCAAATTGAGATCGCAGCCGATATTCAGAGGCGGTGGTAGAAATCTTGGTCATTGTCGCAACGAGAGTGAAGGGTAGGGCCACCTTCTCTAGAGCTTCTGCGAGGGTGTGTTCAGAAACGTCGCAAACCCCCTGTTTCCGTAAACGGATGACTCCCAAGGTATGCGTCGAAAAGTCGATCGAGCGTGGCTTAATGACAGAAGCCGAAGTCTTTAAGAACAGCAGTTCTTGGATCTCTTCGCGTGTTAGGGGGTTAGCTCCTAGGAGTCTTAGCTCCGACCAAGGAAGGGCAGATACGAAAGATTCGAATGAATTCGCTTTTCCAGTCAGACGTGACAGCAGCGACGGGAGAGCTGACTCAAAGCAGAGGATTACGTTCTGCTCTAGGTGGCCAGTTGTCTTAACGCTTTCTTCCCTAGGATTTTCGAAATCTAAGTCATTCGACGCAGTGTTGGAATTGATTACGCGCAATTTGATCGAGGCAGGAAGTGCCTGGACGATTCTCTGGAGCGCGCTAAGCTTGAATTCTTTATCGAAGCTCTCTAGGTCCACTGCTGGCATTGCGTAGGCAGTGCCATAGCGTCCTTCGACAGATCCAAAAAGGAGAACGCCGTTTACCGACTCAATATTATCAAGTTCTGGGATGTACACGCTTGGTCCTCCCGGTCAGTACTTTTGACCGGCTGTAGTATCGAAAGCTGTCGCGAAGAATTTTTCTTCGGGTGGTTAGGCGGATGGGTACTAGCAAAATCAAAGAGAGAATTCCCACGGGGAGGGCAAGAAGGCCGTAAGGCGAATCTTCTAGAGCCACACTGCACACGAGAAATATGCCAACGCAGCCCATAAGGTCTCCGAGTGTCAGTCCAAACAGACCGTACTTGTCGTTTAACGTTCTTGCAGGTGTGAAGCGAAGGCGCATCAGAGTCCTCCAAATACGCTTTCGAAGAATTTGATCATCGTGGGACCGCCAAATGCGCATAGGCATCCAACTAAGCCAGCGCCCATGGTTCTTCTGCCAAAGTCAGCTAACCCAGGAAGTTGCATTAGTCCGCCCCCGACCAAGACCCCGAAGATACTCAAGGCTCTTGTTACGGTTTTTGCAGTTGAGACGGCATTATTTGCGGCGGCGCCCAGGTCGCGAGCAAGAGCTGGTTCAGCAGCGATTACGAGCGAGATGGCAACGACGGCGAGTAGTGTTTCTTTCTTATTCATTTTTATCTCCATTGGTTTCGGAAGTTTCTGGTTTTAGATTTGGGTTTAAGCCCGGTGGTTGCAGTTTGATCATCTTGTCTTGATGAATCAGAGTGTTTTCCCCTTGAACACTCCACTGATCGAGTTTGTAGATGCTCCATTGGCCAGGCTGAATCAGGGATTTATATTCTTGGGGAAGATCTTTGGAGAAGCTTTGGTTGTTTTGGAAAATCAGTTCGCTGGAATTTCCGTTTAGAGAACTCAGGGCCTTTTGCAGTGAGCTGTTTTGCTTTTCAAAGCTCTCTGACCGAGCTTGTTCGTCGAATATGAATAGCGAGGCGATGGCCGCTGCACCTGCTGAAACTCCAGCCCACAGCGAGGCATGCCCGGACGGATTTTCCCCCGGTGGAGCAGTGGAGGCCCCGACAACAGCTCCGGCAGCACCGGCTGTGAGCATTGTGAAAATTGTTTTGGATCGATTGCTAGCGCACGAAGTTGTGAGCACTAGCAGAAGGAGCCATAGGACGTAAGAAAGCCTTTTCATGGTTTCACCTGCGTGAAGATGCTCTCCAGAGATTTTCCAAGAACAGAGACGCGACCGGAAAACCGCACGGGGGGGAATTCAGTGAACCACAGATCATTTCCGATGCGGACAGGGTTTGCAGCGGAGCAGCTTCCCTCTATGGGACCTATTTTTACTTCTGTTTTGAATTCAAAATTTCCCGGGAGCAGCACTTCGGATTCGCTCTTAGGAAGTTCCTTTGTGAGGAACGAGTACTCTGTTTTTCCGCATGCCCGTTTCTCGGGGTAGAGAATGTTGTTCTTAATAAAGACTTTTGGAAGCGATAGGGGCTGTACGTTTGATTGATTCCAGATGGGTACATCGCAGGGGGTAAATTCATTAGCTTCCGTAGGGACTTTGATAAAAAGAGTGCCACCTCGTAATTCTCTTTGAAAATCGCTCAGGCGGCAGTTGGTCGCTACATGTCCAGCGGGAGATACAAACTTCAGGTAGATGTCTTCTTCAAAGCGTGGTGGAAACTCTCCATTTTCGATGGCAAAGGGTCTCCACTTTGTTGTTGGTTCCTGGTGAATGACTTGAATGGCTTCGTTTACTGCGTATCTAGTGCAGGCTTCGTTCCAGCGCGCGCACTTGTATTGCGGCCGGAGACATCGTTTCATCCTGTGCGCGGTGGCCTTCTTCTCAGGGAGATTAGTGACGCCCTGTTCTTTTAATTGCTCAATTCTTTCTTGTTCATCTTCTTTGCAGTTGAGGACTTGGCGTAATGCGGTGAGGGGTTTGCGAGAAGACTCTTTGCAGATTAGCTGTTTCTTTTCCTCCGAGCCCCCGATGTTGAGGAAGTGGTGCATGGATTCGGTGACCACTTCTTGGCAGTGATACTGCACATCATAGTCTACGACTGTTTCTTCCACGCGATGAAAGGGGCAATAGGTCACTTCGTCATCCGGTTTACATGAGTGATCTAGTACCTCTTGGAAGATGTATTTTCCGGGTCGATAGCAGTTTTCTTTGTCATCCTGTTTCTCGCAAACGCAGCCGTCCTTACCTTCTTCTTCTTTTGGGCACCTAACTCGCTCGGTGGATGGCGAGCCATCTTGGTTTAGCACTGGGATGGTTGTCGTCTTGTACTCAAGACAAGCCGTTGTGGACCCTTCGGTGCAGGAAGTTCTTTTTGAGCCGGGCTGGGTAGCGAGGAGGTCGATAACTTCAGACTGCACGGAGTGCGTGCCGTCCTTGTTCGAGCGCGTCTTTGCCGATGTAAGCTCTGCGACTTCATCGATATCGATTTTCATCCACGCGCCTGGAAACACGACTGTGTTGTTCCCTAGCGGCGCGTACTCACTTTTTTGATGCAGCAGGTGAAAGCAGTAATGACTAACGTCGTTTAATTCAGTTGGTGTGGCCTTTTCGAGGAGTGGGTGTCGCTGTTTAGATTCAATATGCGCTTCGCAGATTTGATGAATTGTTTGGGTATCAAAGTTTCTAAACAGCTTAGGGATCTGGGTACTAAGTCCATCTGTTCGAACAGGGTTAGAAGCAAATTTACTTGTATTGGCTACTGCGCCCAGAGGGGTCGTAGAAAGCGTTCTAAGAGGGTTTCCCAAGCTTTCCATTTCCAGCCACGAGATTTGAAAAGTTTGACTAGTCGGTCTGTCGAGCAGCGTTCGACAAACGCCTCCATATGGACACTCAGCGGGTGGGGAGAAAAGATCGCGCACGATGTCGTATATGGATTGCAATGCATCCGAATCAAGGTGCTCTAGCGCGGTTGCGGTGCTCACTAGTTTCTTCATGGTTTCAATTACGGCGTAGTCAATGTCGGCAATGGGGTAGGTGGAGGCCCGCGCTTCTTGGTAAGTGGACAGGATCTTTTTTAGTTCAGACAAAAAGTCGGAGGCGGAAACGCGAATGTCCACTTTTTTAACAGGGAATTGGAAGTTCATTTCCAGATCTGCTTGCAAAGAGACGGCGCCCTCTTGGAGTGCAGCTAGGTCTAGTATGTGGCGCATCGACTTGGTGGAGGCCTTGAAAGTGACTCGGAAAATCTGATTGGTCGGGCAGGTGGATTTTTCGCTAAAAGGGCTTGGTGCATGGAGAGAGCGCCCTTCGTACACGAGTCGAAATTCTCTGGGGCATACGGGCAAATTTTGAATCGGTTTGCCCAATCGCTCTTCAAGATCCTTTTTATTAGCGATTAGGTAAGAATCGGGGAGCGAAACAGCGTTGGAGGTGGAACTTTTCGGAGCGCCAGGAATTGGCAGAGCGGGTGCCAGCCCATCTACTAGAGCCACTGGGATCGATATTTCGACTGTATCGGATGTCGAATCGACCCGGTATCCCAAGATGGAGCCTTGGCTAATCGCTGACTGCACAAATAGTTTCGGATGGATGTAAGCTGCGGATTGGAGCTCCGGATAGCCCGTGATTTCATATATCTCAAAGCCTGGATGTGGAAAAAGAGAAACGGGCCTAAGGGCCGGCATTCGAAAGTTTTTTCGAAGTTTCTGCTTTTTTTGGTCTAGCAAGGTCTGAGTGACCAGTGTCAGTTTCTCAATTCGTTGCTCGTCGACTGCCCAGTCTTCGGGTGAGATGCGCAGCTGATCTGTAGCTAGGAGATTGGGTTCGCCTGTCGAAGATGCTTGGTTTTTCGGAGCGAATGAGCACGCCGTTATGACTACTGCCAGGGATAGGATCTTAAATAAGTTCATTTGATTACTGCTTTCTTAAATTTCTTTCGGGATGCGATTGAAGGTGCCGAACACTTTGAATCGCGAGAAATAGTCGGCCCATATTCCCTTTGGCTCTTGGTTTTGGTCTTCTTTGATAGTTGTTTGCTGGGTGAGCGCCTTGCCATCCGGCAAGTTACAGACGTAAGTGCGTTTGCCGTTCCAGCTGTCGACGCGGTGGCCACAGGCGAATGATTGTTTTTGCGAGAGTCTGTTGATGAGTGCGATTTTTAGGGGGCGGCGCTCGTTTTGTTCCTCGTTGCTGAAAAGACGGCAACTAGGAGTATTCCGAAGTTCTATTTTGAGTAGGTCTGGGGCTGTGGAAAAGACAAGCAAGTCCCGTAGCGCGCAGACGGTGGGGGTATAGCTATCAGTGACCTTTACTGCGAGAGAGTCTCTAACAAACTCTAATAAGGCGTGCGTCAGAGGGAGGGGAGTGTAATTCGGTCTCAATAACGGTTGGGAGAAAGTGGTTACTTCCGTCCATTGATCCTGCCACTTGTCGGCATCACAGGTTGTCTCAGATTGCTGAGTACAGACCCACTCGAATTGAGGCTTATAAATCTCCACGCGGATTCGACGCTTTGTATTGTTGCCGGCTCGCAGAGTGGATGATTGATGTAGTGGACGTTCGTCTAAGTCTACCCACTCAAATTCGCCCGTCGGGCAGGTGATGGATTGAGGTTTATCACTTCGTGTAGGAAGTTTTGGGAGAGCAGGATATGGCAGCGTGTCACAGATCGGGATTTCGTCTTCGACCGTAGTGCTTCTAGCAAAAATGCATTCGTATCCGTCTTTGGTCTGCGCCTGTTTCAAGGACTTAAACGCATCAGGATTGTCACACATGATCGGAGCGATGGTGGCTGGCCCCCCGACCTGTTTAGAGGCGGGTGGATTTGAGAGGTAACACATTGCTTTTGTCTGGAGATTTCTCAACCGCTCGCACCCGTGATGAATCTCTCTGCTCTTCCTGACGGTTCCTTCCGCCACACACTTCCACTTTCCAACCAGGCAGTTTTTATACGGGTCTAAGCAAACGAGATTGGGTATTCGCTCAGGCGCGCGAGCCTCAGTCGCGAGATGGGACTGATGGACACTGGTAATTTCAAATTCAATCAAGTCCCCGGCTCTTACTACTGCGCGCAAAGATGCTTCCCGGTCTTTAGGGGCGCTGAGTGAGTCGCTGTCATCTGCGAGAAGCTGAAAGTTCATTGGCCCGCGGCTCAGAAGGTCACGTTGGTTTGACTGAACCTGCTTCAAAAGACGGCCCGGCGTTTCATGGTAACTCTTAAGGAGCAAGCTGGTTGCGCTTGCGTCGCGGGGTGGAGTCAAATAAGCGCACCAGTTGGCTTCGTGTTCGTCACAAGGAAAGGGAACGAAGAAAGCTCGCAGGATCGTGTTTTCCATTTCGTGCCGCAGCCGGGTCGTGATGGGTAAATTCATTTCTTGCGAAATACGCTGAGCAACTTTTCCAATGGCGCGGTTAGTGACTTCAAAAGTAAGAGGCCTACCGAGATTGGACCGAAGCTCCTTTATCAGCAAATCAAGAACTTGATTTGGTCGCAGTTCGAGTAAGACGGATTGAGAAACTACTGGAGGTGCCAGTGGAATGTGAACCGTTGCCGTAATCTCACCCTGGTTGATAAATTCATTCGTAACGTCAGCTAAATCAAACGGCCAAAGCGGAATCGATGCAGGCAGTACCTCATTGAAGATGCAAATTTCTCCAAGATCGAAAAGCGGAAACGTGATCGAGCGTTTGTTCACTCGAAAAATTATCTTGTCTGGGCAACTGAAGGTATTTGGAAAATCAGCTCTTGGCAGCTCCTTTTGCAATTGCGCAAAAAAGCGCAGCGGGTCAGAAATTCGAGATGCGCTCTGCTTACGCTTAATTCCTCCGAGCCCGTTTCGTATCGAAATCTCGATGGGACGGTTTAGAGCGCTGCTGGTCTGATGCCCAGGAGCAAGACGCACCGATAGATTGAGCGGCGGAAAAATATCGAGTCGGTTTGTTTGGGTTTCTACTGAGGCGACTTGTGGGTCTACGGTTTTGCTCGAAACGGGAGCGAGGTTGCTCTGCCGCTGTACTTCTTTACGGGATTCGGGTGAGTTTTGAAGACATACCTGCGCCTTTGCGTAAGAAGTTTCAACCGTGTGGCAGCTATCAATAGATTCGTTGGGGCTTTCTGGCCTTGTTTGCTCTGGGCTAGTCTGCGAGCAGGCTAGGACAAAAAACGTAGGTAAAACAGAAAGACGCAGGAGGAGTCGGTTCATTTTTATTTTCCAATTCGGAGATTCATTTGCATGCCGGTTGAGCAAGTTCGGTGCCACGACATGCCTGTAGAGCGTTCACTGGCAAGTACTTGGAAGAGAACGCAATTTACTGCGCTGGTGTTTCTCGCTGGAATTCACAATTTGGAATTGTGAATTTTTCGCTCCACAAGTCGCGAATTTTGATGGCGAATTCATCAGTTTGAATTTTCTAACTAACAGGCACTTTTTGAATACAGTTACAGATAGAGGATGGGTATCCGCAGCGAAAAATTTGAGAAGGTTCCGTTTCGAGTGACCGGTAATTCAGGCGTGGTGTTAGTGGTCGACGATGACGTCGGAACCAGACTTCAGATTGGTAGAGCGCTAGAGCGAATGGGAGCTGAGGAGTCGATAGAAGCAATTCTGGTGGATTCCGTGGAGGCCGCGATCACGGCGCTACTTAATAAGGAAGTCGATGTAATTTTACTCGATAACAAACTCATTCGAGCGGATGGCCTGCATGAAAGTGGAATTGAAGCTATCCCTTCGCTCCTCCAAATTCGGCCGCTTAGCCAGATTATTATCTACACAGCGAGCAACAATTCCCAAGACATTGTTAAGGCGATGAATTTGGGAGCGTCTGGATACATCGGCAAATCGGATCCGGAAGAACTGCTCTTTGCTCAAATCAAAAGAGCCTTAGCTATTTCTGCAGTATCTCGAAGAAACTCCACACTGGAACGCAAGGCCGCAGCGAGTCCCGTTTCTGATCTCGTCTTTGTTTCTCGCTCCATGAAATTAATCGAAGCTCGAATGGGCGCCTTGGCAGAGAGTGATCGGCCCGTACTTTTGCTGGGCGAGACTGGCACGGGAAAAACAGCGATCGGAAAGCAGATCCATCAAATGCGCAGCCATCTATTGGGACTCGATTCAGAAATTTTCCAGTACTTTAACATTCGCCAATTCCAGCAGAACGTTGTGGAGTCAGAGCTATTCGGTCATGAGCCGGGAGCGTTCACTGGAGCGATCTCTCGCAAGCTAGGCTTCTGTGAGCTTGCCAACAAAGGAACGCTTTTCATTGATGAAATAGGTGAGGCGAGCCTCGATGTGCAGGCCAAGTTGCTTACAGTCCTATCGGAGGGGATTTTTCACAGGGTGGGCGGTTCCAAAGCAATCCATACTAACTTTAAGTTGATCTGCGCGACGAATAGGGACCTTCGACAGTTGGTAGAGGAAGGGCTCTTCAGGGAGGACTTGTATTATCGGATCTGTGCGTTGGAATTGCGGGTACCGTCTTTGGTGGAGCGCAAAGAGGACATTGTTCCTTTAGTTCAGCACTTACTGCCGATAATGAGCGATAAAAACCGAGTAGCGGTAACCTTTGACGAACTACCAAAGGATTACATTAAGCATCTTTGTGAGTTTCCACCCAAAGGGAACATCCGAGGCTTGGAAAACTCACTCACCCGTCTTTTGGTGAATTCGCCACGAGACAAAAAGGGAAGGTGCGTTTTTAGCGGTTGGGAGACCAGTCACAATCCATCCGATATTGATCAGCGGGCTATGGGCAGACGCCGAGTGGTCTGCGCTGCAGACATATTGGAACTTCCTTTTGAACTCTCCGATGAAGAGTTTCCGGGCTTAGACGAGCTCGTGAAAGCTCTCGAACACAAAGTAGTCCACGCTGCCTGGCAGAAGTTTGGAAGTGGGAAAGAAGTAGCAAAATTTCTGAAGCGTTCCGCTTCGAGCGTCAGCACCAAATATCGATCCGTCCTTGGTCGCAAGGCAAAAAAGCAGCGGGGGGCCGAAGATGGAAAAAAAACCGATTAACTTAGAGGAATTGCGCCACCGTCTGGGACATGTGCTTGGCTACGTCCGCGCTGCCGAGAAAGAAACGCAAGAGAACCAAGGACCCGCTAGAGCATTGTTAGGCCACGCCATCGTGAAGCTAGAAGAATCTCTCTCGCAGCTCGATCTGGCTAACGAGCAAAAAAAGTCGGATGAATCGTGAACGTTTTCGCTTTCTTTAGAGCGCGAGGGGGGCGCCCGTTTGAGCGGCGAATGTTTTTTGCTATATCCTGCGTCACTTTTATTGTGGGATCCGCTTTGCTCGGTGTGCTTGTATTTAGATACAACCGCATGGCCCAAAGTGAATTAACTGATCGGTACCTTCAGCTTGTTCGCACCACTGGAAAAGCCATTAGGGATTACGAGCGCGAATCCACTAGGCTGATGCTCAATTCGCTCTACCTTGTTCGAGAGTTGGATAAGAAACAGGGAACCCTTTCAAATGAAAATTTAAGAGCGCTAGCCCGGGAGACCGGCGTCACCGCTCTTTCGGTGATTGATACGAAGGGTGACTTTGTTAGGTACTCTAAGGACTCCCCCGAAAAGATCCCGAACTTTTTCTCCTTTTGTCCATTGCATGAACAGCTTTTTACGGGGGAGGCTACGGACTTCGCAACTCCACTCATTCCAAGCTCTGAAGGCATTCCTTATAAGTTTGTCAGTATTCCCAACACCAGTGGCAACCGGGTTCTCCATGCTGCGCAGCAGGCAAGTTTCCTCTTGCCGCTTTTGGAACAAACATTTTTCCAGGAGAAAGATGTATTGGACATTGCAATGTTCTCCCCGAATGGAACCGTCTTAACGCGGTATGATCGTCAGGGCGGTGGCTCTATGCAAAACATCGATGCGTCGCCGTATCTGGAACTGGATTCGACCGTCGAGGATTTGGGCCAGGAGCTGTTGATTTCTCATTGGGTCCGGTCTCTGCACTACGTGTGTTGCCAGTGTCTGTTCTCAAACAACACCAGAGGAAAGCTTTACGACTACTTGCTCCAGGCGCGCGTTTCCAAAACAGCTCTGAAACAGGCCACGGCGGATTTGCTACACGTGTTCGTTCTTGCTGAAATCATCTTGTCACTTATAAGTCTTTTTGCAGCGAAGTTGATAGCAAGGCACCTGTCTTTGCGGCTCAATAGCATCCGGTCGCAAGTAATGAACAGAGAGCCAAACGGACCGCCGATTAAAATAGAAGGGGCAGATGAAATATCGGAGCTCGCCGATAGCTTTAATACGTTGACCGAGAAGCTGCAAAAAGCGCAGCAAGAGTTAGCAGAGACCGAAAAGGAACGAGCGATTGCGGAGCTAGCAAGCCAGGTTGCGCATGATATTCGTTCCCCACTCGCAGCACTGAATATGGCTGCGCGAGATGTCGAGGCGTTGCCGGAACAGGACAGAGCACTGATCAGGGGCGCTGTCGCTGGAATCGCCGATATTTTGAATGTTTTGGACGCTAGAGGGGAGAGAACTTTTGGAGCTCTGGACAGTAGCCCGCTTCTTGCTCCCCAACTGTGCACTGCGCTTTTGGGCCCAGTAGTTTCAGAAAAAAGAGCTCAGTTTAAAGATCTCACGGACGTCCAAATCTCAGTGACCGAAAACGGCGACTGCTATGGGTTGTTTCTGAAAGTAGATCCGCCGGGATTTAAGCGCGTAGTTTCAAACCTATTGAACAATGCGGTCGAATCTATTGAAAACGCGGGTGAAGTAAGCGTGGCGCTGCGCGAGGTTGGGGTCTCCTTAGAAATTGCAATTAAAGACAATGGTAAGGGGATTCCTGGGGGCATTTTGCCCAAGATTGGAGAGAGGAATTTCTCCTTTGGAAAACCAGCGGGCACTGGCCTTTGTGTGTACGGTGCAAAGAAGATTATCGAGAGTTGGGGCGGTTCCCTCGAATTTGAGTCTGTCGTCGGAGAGGGGACAACAGTCAGCATCCGTTTGCCGGTAGCTGCTCCCCCCAACTGGTTTTCTTTTGCGTTATCGATAGAAAAAAATCAGACAATACTCGTTTTAGACGACGATACGTCCGTACATGAAGTCTGGAAACGCCGGTTTGCCGAGGTAGATGGCTGCGTCGATGTCGTGGCTGTTCATTCCTCCAAACAACTTGGCCAATACCTAAAGAATAACGGAGAAAAAGATATTCTGTTCTTGGTCGACCAAGATCTAACTAAGACCGGCAAAACCGGTACGCAAATTATCGAAGCCTTCGGTATTGCATCCAAATCTATTTTGGTTACAAGTCGATTCGCTGAGTCTCAGGTCCAGAAAGATTGCGAGCGGTTAAACTTGAAAATGATACCCAAGGCACTAGCTGCTCTTGTTTCCATCCGCATCGAACCACCGTCGCAGTCAAATGAACCGACCATCGTTCTTATAGACGACAGCGCTTCGTGGCGAGATATCTGGCAAGCTGCGTCTAGCAAGCAGGATACTAAGTTCCATTGCTTTGCTTCGGCGGGGGAGTTCTTTGAAAGAGCTGGGGAGTTTCGGTTGGACAAGACTGTGATCTATATTGACTCGGACCTAGGAGACGATAGTCCCACAGGAGAAAGTGCAGCGCTAAAGATTTATAGATTAGGCTTCCGCGAGATCCACATAACCACGGGGCACTCGGCTGGTCGGTTCAGCGCATGCTGGTGGATCCGAAGCGTTATTGGCAAGGTTCCGCCCTTTTAGGAATGAGAGCAAAGGCTACCCGCCCCCAGGACCAAGATTTTTCAATTGCTCCGACCGCGGTTACGAAAAGAGACTCAAAAATCATTTTAAGGCAACTCATGCTCCCGTTCGGATGTTTCTCATGATGTCCAAGACGAACCGCACTCCTTCGAGGTTGCGTCGAGTGTAGGGGAGGTGGCCTGGAAGGTTCTGTTGGAACGCTATCATATCGGACAATTTGAAAAATTCTGCCGATAAATACTCACGTAACTCTAAAGGTGCGGCCGCCAGTTCCGATCGGATGTTCTTCCTTCCGTCCAGTAGGGTAACAATGTCTTCTAGGTCTCTACTGGCAAGGAAATCTCCTTTTCCTCGACTTAAAAACGCCTCGGTCTTAGCTCCTAGCACAAATGCCATTGGGAAAGTCCGAATCTTCGTTCCCGAGGGGAGGGTGACTTGTTCGCTGTTCTTAAGCCCACCCTCATACCAAGAGTTAGAGAACCCCAGAATCGTCTTGCTCGTTGGCATGACGTCGACGGTTACGCCCGAGTAGCTCCACCGACATATCGGATCATTTGCTCCTGTTGAGTGTTTAAATCCTTTTTTCCTAAGCTCTTTCTCCAATTTAGAAAACTCCGTTCGCGTCGCTATTTCGATAACGCAATCGACATCGTTAGTTGGGCGAACCCCCTGAGAGTCGTCATTGCTATCGCGGTCAAGATAGAGAGCAATCGTGGCCCCGCCTACAAATGCAACCGATGTAACTAGCTCACCCAAGCCCTGGGCCACTATCTCAAGCATCCTAATGTTCTCAATTCGAGCGTTCACGCGGCATCAATCCTTTTGGTCAATTCTTTGACCGCTAGTTCCCGTTCTCTGGCTTTTCCAACACGAATTGCATCTACTAAAGCGAGTAACTCATGCAGGTCCTTCGAGCGTTTCGCAGCTTTAGGTGCTGCTGCATAAAGGGGGGTAATTTGAATTCCTTCGAGTGTAGCGCCTCTCACTGGCCACACGTAATTGTCACCCTTCTCAATGATCAATTGGTTTTTCAATGCATCAACAAAGTGAGCAGTCGGCATACCTTTGCCTCTACCTAAAATTTCAGCGGGAAAAACATATCGCAAACCGTGTACCAGAAACTCGAGGAGAGAATCACGCTTCGGCCGTCTAGTTAGTGGATCAATTAGGTCGACGCGTTCGGCCCGCTTGATAGACGAATGGACTTCTGAAGCGCCCATACCGAGCTCTTTGGCCAATTTTGCATAGCTCCAGGCCTTATTATTCTCCCAAATGAGTAAGCGCAGGAGGACTAGGATGTCCTGTGCCTTTAATGGACCGTTTAGCTTCGACATATGTATATAATACACGTGCATTCTCGAATTGAGAATAATATTCTCGGATTCAGAATGGCCTAGCGGATGCAACTACAATACGCGCGACTCTGTTGTACTTAGCTAAACATAACGTTTCTTATACGACGTAGGATCTGGATCACCCCTTTTGGAGTTGTCCATAATCCCAAGCTACAAAACGTTAGCTTTGATGCCGGCGCCCTTCCCCTTCGTTGATGTTAGAAAAAGGACCCGCAGTCTGAGAGAACCATTCTGGACGCGTTATCATCACCGGAGCGGGTTAGTTTGCTCTGCGTTATGAACAGGGAGTTTGTGCGATAAAGAGTTTTTGCAGTCGGACCGATCTACTACTGAGGACCGACATGGCAAAACTCAAAACTCA
>Ga0163144_10007608_pt1 | contig 23708 bp, 22 predicted proteins | sample OliLak19BULKMAT1_FD_123175 | JGI IMG/M metagenome (GOLD analysis project Ga0163144, IMG submission 123175) | Freshwater microbial mat bacterial communities from Lake Vanda, McMurdo Dry Valleys, Antarctica - Oligotrophic Lake LV.19.BULKMAT1 | ecosystem: Environmental > Aquatic > Freshwater >...
AATCAGATAAGAAACATATCATGGAGGCACAATACCCTATGTCTACTACAATTGTAGAGATTATCGCTCGCGAAATGCTCGACTCACGCGGCAACCCGACGGTGGAAGTCGATGTTCGGCTTGAGAATGGCGATGTCGGGCGGGCACTCGTTCCATCGGGAGCTTCGACTGGCGCGCACGAAGCGCTTGAATTACGCGATGGCGATAAACAGCGCTATGGCGGCAAGGGTGTGCTAAAAGCAGTCGAGAATGTCAATAATGCGATTGCAGAGGCATTGGTTGGCCTCGATGCTGCCGATCAGATTGGCATTGATGAGGCGCTCCTGCAACTTGATGGCACCGAGCACAAGAGTAGCCTTGGCGCAAATGCCATTCTGGGCGTCTCGCTGGCCTGTGCTAAAGCCTCAGCATCTGCCTTTGGCCTGCCACTCTATCGCTATATCGGTGGTGCATTCGCGCATGTGTTGCCCGTGCCGATGATGAACATCCTCAATGGCGGCAAGCACGCCCAGAATAGCACCGACTTCCAGGAATTCATGGTGATGCCAGTTGGTGCAACCAGCTTCCGAGAAGGGCTACGCTGGGGCAGCGAGATCTACCAGAGCCTCAAAAAAGTACTGCATGATCGCGGTGAAGGCACTAATGTTGGCGATGAGGGTGGCTTTGCACCCAGCCTCGAAACCAACGAAGCCGCACTTGAGGTCATTATGGAAGCAATTGCGAAGGCCGGTTACTCTGCTGGCGAACAGATCATGCTGGCAATGGATCCAGCCTGCACCGAGTTGTATCAGGATGGCAAGTACCACCTCGCAAAGGAGCATCGCTCACTCACAAGTGCCGAGATGGTCGATTACTGGGCCGATATCGCAGCACGCTACCCACTCATATCTCTTGAGGATGGCCTCTCCGAGGATGATTGGGAAGGCTGGAAACTCCTCCAAGCGCGAATCGGCGATAGAGTTCAGCTCGTTGGCGATGATCTGCTGGTAACAAATGTCAAGCGGCTTGAGCGGGCCATTGCGGAACGAGCCGCAAACTCAATTCTGGTCAAGCTCAATCAGATCGGCTCACTGACCGAGACTCTTAGTGCCATTCAAATGGCACAGCGAGCTGGCTTCACAGCAATTATCTCACATCGTTCTGGTGAGACAGAGGACGTGACGATTGCCGATTTGGCTGTGGCAACCAATGCTGGCCAGATCAAGACAGGCGCACCAGCCCGCACCGATAGAGTTGCCAAGTATAATCAGTTGCTGCGGATCGAACAAGAACTTGGCGATACCGCTAAATATGCAGGTCGTTCGGCCTTCAATGTAAAGCGCTAGAACATATCGATGGGCTGTGGCACAAATGCCACAGCCCATCGATATAACATCATTCGATCACGATATATCGCTTCTACATCATCTGGCGCTGCTGAACAAGCGTTGGAACATTCCAGCGATCCAGGGCAGCCCACACAATCGCCACCAACAACAACCAGATCAACTGATCGCGAACACGTGTGAACAGATCAATCGCATAGCGCGATTCTGGCAGAGCTTGCGTGATCTGTTGCAGCGCACGGCCAGGCAATGCCAAAACCTGGGTCATTGTGTCAACCACCCCAAGCTGCATGATGATCGCACCCAGCAATTGCCACGCTACCGCAAGTGACACCGCCACCACGGCAACAGTCAGCGCATAGATCAGGTTCACATACCAGCGGCTCGGACGCGATGACATTGGTAGTGCTGGAGCTGCCGCAGCCAACGCCAACAACTGAGTCGTCAGGCTGCTTGGTGCCTCCCAACGAAGTTCGGTACGCAACAAGACATCAAGCGTCTGGCTGCGACGACCATAGGCTGCACACGTTGGGCAGTCGACTAGGTGATTAAGCAGTTCTGAATTAGTGTTTGTTGGTTCGAGTGCCAACATATCACGAGCAGCATCACATGTGAACATTATCCTACCTCCCACCAATCGGCAGTAGTCGTATAAACGGGCTACTCACCGGCTGGGGTCGTGTTCGCTCCTGTTTGGGCTGGGGAATTGGCAGCGCCGCAGGAGGTTGCTCCTGAGCCTCCAGAATTGCCGCTAGCCGTTCTTTACCACGCCGAATATGGCTCTTGACTGTGTTGAGCGGCATATCGAGCGCTTCAGAAATATCGGTATACTTCATATCATCAAAGTAGTAGAGCGTCAGCACCATGCGATAGTGTTCCTCAAGTTGAGCTAACGCACGCCGCACATCACCGCGCAACTCACGCGAGTCAAGGGCAAGATCCGGGTCAACCCAGCGATCATCATCGGCAACGCTTGCAAGCTGATCATGCTCGCCATCGTCGGCAGATGCTGTCGCGATTGGAACCTGGCGTCCACGTCGGCGCAACTCATCGCGGCCAAGGTTGACGACCAATCGATACAACCAGGTTGTAAAACGGCTTTCCCCGTTGTACTGCGGCAGCGCACGAAAGAGACGAATAAACGCATCCTGCGTTAGATCAGCCGCATCGTCAGGGTCTTTCAACACGCTCATAGCAATGCTGTAGACATAGTGCTGCTGGCTCAACACCAACTGCGAAAGTGCCTCAGGATCGCCCATCTGACCGCGTTGGATGATATCCGCAGATGGCTCCGCCACCGTTGCAACTCCTCAGCGCGGCATATCGCGCTCTATATGGGTCTCTGCCCAACTATCACTGTGACGTTGAACCTCACCAAACTGTTGCAAGAATAGCGTAGCATAATCGCATGGCAGAGTCCATCCGCCATGCGGACGGTTCTTTGTTTGACCCACACGACACATGCCGATATAATTATAAAGAACTATCCAAGGGAATTTCCACTATGCACATTCTCGTCGTCGACGATAATCGCGATATCCTGGATCTTATCTATCGGCTCTTAGTCGCCGACGGCTATGAGGTCACGACTGCAAGCAATGGGCGCGATGCACTTCAGCAAGAGGCCGCAACCCATCCGGATTTGATCATCCTTGATGTCAATCTGCCATTTGTTAATGGCTGGGATATCTGTCGGCGGATCAAGGCCAAGCGGGCTGTGCCAATTTTATTACTGACGGTACGGGCTGAACAGATCGATATCGAGCGCAGCCGTGATGCCGGTGCCGATGGCCATATCGCCAAACCCTTCGATATCGCTGATTTTCTGGCACAGATCGAGCGCGTGTCCATCGATTATTATGGGCATACCCGCCGACTTGGGCGCATCGCAACCAACCACCGCTAACATCCCAATAAAAAGCTCACCCCTCGTTCGGAGTGAGCCAATCGCAGACCTATTGCGGAGTTCGCGTATCAGGGTTTCCATTTGCGGCAGGTTATAGTCGTACCAACTCCTTCGTGGGATTTGATATCAAACTCATCCATCAGGCGCTTGGCACCTGGCAGGCCCATACCCATGCCACGAGAGGTGCTATAGCCATCCTGCATCACCAGGCTGATATCCGATATACCAGGACCTTGATCCTCGCAAACGATCTCAATCCCTTTGCGACCAGGCCGCTCAATATCGCGTACCGTGACAGTGCCAGTGCCTGCGTACAGGAAGATATTGCGAGCCAGTTCACTGACTGCCGTCGCAATACGGGCTTGGTCGATCGCACCAAAACCAAGTTGCTTGGCAGTGTCGCGAGCGAGCGTGCGTGCGATCACAATGTCGAGGTCGCTGCGAATGACTGCAACCTTAGGCTGAGCCATCGTCACTCTCCCCGACCTGCCGACGCAGCATCGCCAGACCCTTTTCCAGGTTCAGGGCTGTGAGCACCTGGGGAAGTTCCAACCCCAATTCAACCAGCGTAATAGCAACGGCTGGCTGGAGGCCAGTAATGACAACCCGAGTACCCATCAGGCCGGCCATCGAGGCGATATCGCTAATTAAGCGACCAATAAAACTATCGACAACCTCAACTGCCGTTAGATCAACAATCAGACCACGCGCTTTTGTTTCATAGATCTTATTGAGCAGATCTTCTTTGAATTGAACAGCCGAACTATCGTGCAACGCCACCTGAATCGAGGCGATTAGGACATCGCCGATCTTGAGAATAGGAATACGGAGGCTTTCCAACGAGCCCTCCCTTACACCTCAGGACGATTGATGCCAAGCGAGCAACTTGCCTGGGTGAGGTGCTTCTAATGCTACAGTACCTATCAAAGCCATATCATCAACTGAACGTCAGTATACCATGCCTCTGCTAATTGAATAGATCGACACAGTTGCATTCCCGTACGAAAGCGTATACAAACGATGACATATCATATAACCCGCGACTTCACGGCGACAACGTTTGTTGTTGATCAGGGGCGCACATTGCTCCTGCTCCATCGTAAACTGGGCAAGTGGTTCCCACCTGGTGGCCATATTGAGCCACACGAGCTACCAGATAGAGCTGCCATACGGGAAGTCCGCGAGGAAACTGGTTTGGAGGTGGAACTGCTTCAGGTGCCTAGCCAGCTTGGCAGCGTGTTGGTGCTGCCTCAGCCACACTGCATCCTTTTAGAAGATATCGCGCCAGGCCATCAGCATATCGATCTAATCTATTTTGCACGGGTGTGTGGTGGTACGCTCATTCCATCCGAACGTGAAGCCAATGCGGTTCGCTGGCTGAACTGGCAAGAACTGGCTGCACCCGAGATCCCAGAGGATATTCGCCTGCTTGGGCGGCTGGCGATTGAGGCATATCGGGCATAAAAAGACCCGACGAATAGCCGGGGCGCTGAACATCAGGCAAGAGAAGCGCCCAGAGGAACCCACTTACCGTTGCTGCCTTTCGGCCCTGGCGGGGTTTTGCAGGTATCTGCCGCTTCTCAATGCCAAGTAGCATTATAGGCTGCTGGCCCGTAGCTGTCAAACAAGCATTGACATGCACATCATACGGCCCGTATAATCGCAACACATGCACATTCCTATACCTGAAAGGAGACGTTCAATGCTGAACCTCGCAACGCTGCTGGAGATGAGTGCGCGCCGCAATCCTGGCAAGATCGCCGTCATTCTGGATGATATGAAGCTGCGCTATGCAGAAGTGAATGGTGCGGCAAACAAGATCGCAAATGGCCTGGCGCAACTGGGCGTCAAACAGGGCGATAAAGTCGCCATCATGCTGCCGAATACACCTCACTTCGTTCTCTGCTACTATGCGATCCTCAAGCTTGGTGCAACCGTTGTTCCACTGAATGTCCTCTTCAAACGCCACGAAGTTGAATATCATCTTGAAGATAGCGATTCTGTTGCGCTGATCGTCTGGGAGGGCTTTCTGAGCGAAGCTGTGGAAGGTTTCCGTGCCGCTGAGACATGCCACAACCTGATTGTTGCCCAGGCTCCCAATAGCCAGAATGTACTCCCCGATGATGCTAGGCCACTGACTGCGCTCATGGCCGATACAGCACCAGTATTTGATTGCGTCCAGACAATGGCAGATGATACTGCCGTTATTCTGTACACAAGTGGCACAACCGGCCGCCCCAAAGGGGCCGAACTCAGCCATGCCAATATGTTCTTCAATGCCATGATTGGTGCCGAAAAGATCCTCAAGACGGAGGAGAGCGAGGTTGGGCTGGCAGCATTGCCACTGTTCCATTCATTCGGCCAGACATGCGTGATGAATGCGATGATCTATTCTGGTGCGACGATAACCCTGTTGCCGCGGTTCGATCCCCAGAAGGCGCTGGAGGTTATGGTTCGTGATAAAGTAACCTATTTTGCTGGCGTCCCAACCATGTATTTCTATCTGCTGAACTTGCCAAATGCGGAACAGTATGATCTGACAGCACTACGGCGCTGTTGCTCGGGTGGCTCGGCCATGCCCGTTGAAGTGATGCACGCCTTCAATAAGAAATATAATGTCAAGATCCTGGAAGGCTATGGGCTATCGGAAACATCGCCGGTGGCTTCTTTTAACCATCTGGATCACGAAGCAGTGCCTGGTTCAATTGGCACACCGATCTGGGGTGTCGAGATGCGCTGCCTTGATGCGAATGGCAAAGAGGTTCCGAATGGCGAATTGGGCGAGATTGTCATCCGTGGCCATAATGTGATGAAGGGCTACTACCGGCGCACAGAAGCCACTGCCGATTCGATCCGCAACGGCTGGTTCCACACCGGCGATATCGCCTATCGCGATGAGCATGGCTTCTATTTTATCAAGGATCGCGTCAAGGATATGATTATCCGCGGTGGCTTCAATGTCTACCCACGCGAGATAGAGGAAGTGTTGTATGGGCACCCAGCTATCGCGGAGGTGGCGATCATTGGCATACCAGATGTGGCGTTGGGCGAAGAAATCAAAGCGGTTGTCGCGCTCAAATCCGGCCAGCAAGCCAACGAAACGGAGCTGATCGACTACTGTAAGGAGCGCCTGGCGGCCTATAAATATCCGCGCTCAATCGAGTTCCGCGATACACTGCCGAAAACAGCAACCGGCAAGATCCTGAAGCGCGAACTGAAATAGTGTTGGCCATGTAGGGGCGGTTTGCGAACCGCCCCTACATGGCCAATTATCATTATTTAATCCTTGCAATATCATCGGCGCGTCCATCCGGCCGCATCAGGTATACTCGGTCAGGAGCGGCTCGGTAGAGCATCCAGGCACCGCCACGGAAATACTGTTGATGCCCAATATCTGCGAATTCATTCGTCACTGCCCACCCAAGCGTGCTACGGATCTTCGGGTCGCTCCGCCAGAGTTTGCCAAAGCCCCGTTGCGGTTCGATCAACCCTGCTGGCGGTGTTTCGCCACCACTGGCTGGCTCACCCTCGTGCCATTGATCCTGATACAGCTCCCAGACGAGTGAACCACGCGCATTATCGTAGTAGAACACCCAGATCCAGTTGTTGCTGACCCCTTTGATCCAGACCATCTGGCCGCGCTCATATGATTGTGTGACGAGTGCTGCCGAAACCTGTGGGAATGGGGCCGGGCACCCAAACAGATCCGGGTATGCTGCGGCTGTCTTCTGCAAGTTACTCACAACCGGCTTGCAGCCATATGGATCATGCAGATCGCGCCCGAGTAAGCCGAGTAACACTTCGTATTGTGTTCCGGCCAATTCGGGATGCAGTTCCATGCGGCGGCGTTCGAAATACTGTGTCGTTCCAGAAAATTCGGCTAAGTTCTCCTGTAGTGGCTCGGTAATTGGGTAGCCAAAGCGCTCCAACCCGCCGTTCCGCTCCCAATATGTGAGAAACGCGCCACACAAACTGTGGCCAGTGATTGGGAAATAACGACAGAAATTCGGGTTTGGTGCCTTACTCACTCGTTCGTATGCATCCCAACTACGCCCCTGCAGCTCAAGGTAGCGAGCGCCAAGCCGCCCTGCGAGGACACCAATCCCCTGTGCGGCATGATCTTCTAGTCGATCACGCTGGAACCATTGGGTCGGCCCGTTCCAGTTATCGTTATTTGTCTCCGTTCGCAGTGGGCTGATTGGATAACCAAAGACCTGCAAGCCGCCATTGCGCTCCCAATAGGTGCGAATGCCGCCCGCAATACAGAAGCCTGTTTCCGAAAAGCAGCGATCCCCTGCTGCTGCGCTGGCTGGCGTAGGGCCAAGCAGCATTCCGCCACTGAGCAGTGTCATCAGCAAAAAAAAGATCATTCGTCTCATGACATATTCCTTTCACACAACCGAACGATAGGCGATCCATGAAATCATCCTTGTGGAGGGGCGAACCTCGTGTTCGCCCACCAAGGTTGCACGATGACGACCAACATAGGCGAACACAAGGTTCGCCCACTGCGCGAAAATGGTGCCATCGTACGACACAGACACAAAAACACCGGGGTACCAACACTTAATTCGTGGCATCCTGGTGCTTTCGATGGCCGGCGATGACGAGAAACGCTACGATGAACTGTCGGCAACAATTGGCGCATCATTGACATGTGTGCCAATCGCGCCATCGCCAGGTGGTTGTTCTGCGCCTGGTTGTTCATTATATTCAAACCCGGCGCGTTCAGCGACCATATTTAAGGTCTTCTGTGTCGAACGGTGTGGTGTATGCAGGCCAGTTTCCCATTCACTAATCGTCTGCTGGCGAACTTCGAGCTGATCAGCCAACTCGCGCTGGGTGAGGCTCATGTGTTCGCGCAGCGCACGAATCATATCGGGATTCCAGGAATATTTCACCTGATTCCGACGCTTGGCCTTCGGTTGTAGATCGCTCATGCGGATAACTCTCCTTGGGTATGTCTCCGCGATGTATTCGTTTTATTGTAACACGGCAGCGGATAAATGCAAAGGGCTTACGCTATATCTGCTCGGGCAGCTTCTGCATCCAGGAAACGTGCAACCAGCAATGGCCGTTCGCGCTGCGGTAAATGGCCACAGCGCTGGATCAGCAGCATCGGTTGGTCAATAAGGTTTGCCCGAAAAAACTCAAGTGAGCCTGCTGGAAGGAAGTGGTCACCAAGGCCCCACACAAGTGCTGTACGTACCGAAATGTGCTGCAACTCCTCGGGTGCCAGGAAATCTCGCTCATCCGCATGTTCGACAAATGATCGAACCACCTGATGTTGGAAGCGCGCCTGAATGCTGCGTAAACCAATATAAACGAATATTGCTGGAATAAATCCAAGCACCTGCTGGATGACCTGCCGTGTCGTTTTGAGATCCGGCACCGCGACCGTTGCAAGGAATGATTCCCAGGAAGCACGGCCATCCAGCATGGCCCCACCAGGGTTGATCAACACGATTTCGCGAACGAATTGCGGGACAGAATGGGCCATTCGCACAGCCAACCAGCCGCCCATGGAATTGCCAACCACGATGGTGGGCCGCTTAATAACCTCCTGAAGGAATGATTCGAGCACGCTGCGCATCTGATCCATACTAGCAAATAATTGGCCATTGGGAAGGCCAGAAAAACCATAACCAGGCAGATCTATCGCGTAGATATCACGATCAGGAGCTAACAATTCTAGTACGAATGTCCAGGTAAGCGCATTATCACCCAACCCATGAATAAGGAGGATCGGCGTTGGACGCAGCGTATGGCGTTGGCCCAGCATGGCTCGCCCAACAACTGATAGCATCCGCCTTCGCCGGCTCACCCGCTGCCGGAGTGCAGGCCGATAGTAATAATGCACCAGAATGCCATTGAGGCGCAACTGGCATTCTGCAACACCAAGGCGCAGCATTGCCCTCCGCAGGAAGCCATCGGCCAATGGCGCAAGCGCACGCGAGAGTGGATCATAGAATATTTGACTCATCCAGGTGATCAGTGCCATAGGTCTTATCCATTAAACTTATACATCGAATGTCATCTGTCCTGGAGTATCAGGCAATTGTATTTCTCGACTAGATAGATCACCTATCGCTGATGGCGCTCCGATCAATGCCAGCAATCCCGCTTCATCCAGCACGGGAACACCCAATTCAACCGCCTTTGTATACTTTGTTCCGCCTGGATCACTGCCTGCCAGAAGGTAACTCGTTTTCTTGGTGACGCTGCCGGTTACTTTACCACCATAGGCGCTGATCAATTCTGCTGCCTGCTCGCGTGACATCCCTGGCAGTGTTCCAGTGATCACAAATGTTTTATTGGTCAATTGTTCGCCACGTGGCGGCGCTGCTGCTGCGGCCTCGCTGCGCACCCCGACAGCGGCAAGTTTTGCGACCAATGCACGGTTGACTGGATCGCGGAAATATGCTGCTACACTGGAGGCAATCTCTGGCCCGATCCCATCAATATCATCGATCTGTTCTTCCGTTGCAGCCATAAGTGCCTCGAATGATCCGAACCGCTGTGCGAGCAATTGTGCGACAACCTCGCCAACGAAGCGAATCCCAAGTGCAATGATCACGCGCATCAATGGGCGCTGTTTCGATTGCTCAATTGCTGCCAACAGATTGGTGATCTTTTTGGCACCATAGCCATCCAAATCGCGCAAATGCTCGGCAGTCAACACATACAGATCGGCGACATCACTGATCAGCCCATGTTCAACAAAGAACTCGGCCTGTTTCTCGCCAATGCCAGCAATATCCATGGCCCCACGTGAGACAAAATACTCAACCCGGCGGATCAACTGAGCGGGGCATCCCGACACATTGATACAGCGATAGGCCGATTCACCCGCGGCTCGTTCGAGTGCTGCACCGCAGGCAGGGCAGGTTGCTGGCATGTGCCAGATCTGTTCGCTGCCATCGCGCCGATCCACAATTGGCCCAATAATATAGGGAATCACATCACCTGCGCGCTTGACAGTGACATAATCGCCGACCCGAATATCGCGCTCGTGAATATAATCGGCATTGTGTAAACTGGCATTGCGAACCGTCACACCGCCAAGATTGACTGGTTCAATCACGGCATTGGGCGTGATCACACCGGTGCGGCCAACATTCACAACAATTTCTAGCAAGCGGCTGGTGGTTTCACGAGCAGGGAATTTCCAGGCAATGGCCCAACGTGGATCGCGGCCAACCACTCCCAATTCGCGCTGGTGGGCGAAACTATCGATTTTCAGCACTACACCATCGACCTCATATTCAAGCACATTGCGCCGCTGCATCCATTCGCGGCAGTATACAATTGCCTGCTCGAAATCCTCAAAGCGCCTGGCATCGCGATTGATTGGGAAGCCAAACTGGCGCAACATCTGTAGCGTTTCCCATTGCGAGCGCAGTTCAATGCCATTGAATGGGCCAACCGCATAGGCAAAGAAACGCAGCGGGCGCGCTGCGGTAATGCCAGGATCCTTCTGGCGTAACGATCCAGCGGCAGCATTGCGGGGGTTGGCAGCAACCCGCTCGCCAGTAGCGGCCAGGCGTTTGTTTAATTGCTCGAAGGCATCCAGCCGCATATAGACTTCGCCACGCACCTCGATTGATGCTGGAATCTGAGCAAGCGGGGAGGCAGAATCGCCGCTGGTTGGCGCATGTAATGCCAGCGGAATACTCGCGATTGTTCGCAGATTGGCCGTCACATCCTCGCCGATTTCACCATCGCCACGGGTTGCGCCGCGCACCAAACGGCCCTGCTCATATGTCAGCGCGATTGCCAGGCCATCAATCTTTGGCTCAACCGTAAACGAAAGCGCTGTTGCTTCGCCCAACAATCGGAATACCCGCTCGCGCCAGGTACGCACATCTGTTTCGTCGAAACCATTGCCGAGTGAGAGCATCGCCACAGGATGGCGCACTTTGGCAAACTTATCCGATGCGGCCCCGCCAACACGGCGCGTTGGCGAATCGGGCACAATCAGTTCTGGATGTGACTCCTCAATTGCGCGGAGTTCACGCATCAGCGCATCGTATTCAGCATCACTGATGATTGGGTCATCCATTACATGGTAGCGATAGTTATGCGTCCAAAGCTGCTCGCGCAGTTGCACAGCTCGCTCGGACGGATTCTCATTCGACATCGCTCGCTCCGATTATTACAGTAACTCCCCAAAGCCACTTCAGAGACGCTCTATTGTAGCACGTCTGAGCGCTAGCAAGGAGCGCTTGCAATTCTTGTGAATTTTGGTACAATCTGAACTACGCGTTTATTGATAAGGAAGGTTTGCGATGAGTCCGAGCAGGATTTCTCGATTGGCAGCGTCGCTATTGCTGACCCTTGCTCTGCTTGCGGCATGTGGCGGTTCCGCACCAACCACGGCCCCAGCGGCTGTACCAACCACGGCTGCGGCTCAACCAGCTGGTGAAACGACCATTCGGCTTGGATATGTTCCGGTGATGATCTATGCGCCGCTGTATGTTGGCATTGAGCGTGGCTATTTCGCAGCCGAGGGCATCAAAATCGAGTCGACGGCAATCCAGGGCGGTAGTGAAGCAGTCGTTCAACTAGCAGCAGGCAACTTCGATGCATCGCTTGGTGGTGCAGGTGCAGGGCTGTTCAATGCTGCATCTCGCGGGGTCAAATTTACGATTGTGGCTCCGATGCACAGTGAGAAGGCACCACTCACTAGCCCATTGGTAATTAGTGCAAAACGCACCGGCGAGTTCAAGAGTATTGCCGATCTGAAGGGCAAGAAGGTTGCGATCAATGCAACTGGCGCTGCCACAGAATACTGGCTGGCTCAGGCACTGGCCAAGGGTGGGCTGACAATCAATGATGTGCAGGTGACGACAGTTTCCTTCGCGCAGGTTCCGGCTGCGCTTGAGAGTGGTTCGCTTGATGCGGCCATCCTTGGTGAGCCATTGGCGACGATCAACATGGATAAGGGCATCGTTGCGATCCTCTCGAATGATTTTATTGATGGCTTCTATGCAACATACCTGTACATGGGCGATAAACTGCTGACGGAGAAACCAGAAGTCGCCAAGGGTTTTTTGCGGGCCTATCTGCGAGCCTGCCGCGATCTGCAAGGCAAGTATATGTCGCCCGAAATCGCTGCGATTATCGAGAAATATACCAAAGTCCCTGCTGCAGTTGTGCTACGCGCCTCACCTGCCCAGTATGATCCAAATGGCGTTGTGCCTATCGCCAATCTGAACACGCTGCAGGATTATTTTATGTCGCGTGGGTTGCTCGAATTCAAGCAACCACTCGATGTAACCAAGTTCGTCAATACAACCCTCGCGGCAGAAGCGGCCAAGGAGCTGGACGCAACAAAATGACGCTGCCGGTAGCGCAACCGAAGATCGATATTCAGAATCTGCGGGTGAGCTTTGCGGCCCGTTCCGGTTCGGTGGAGGCCCTGAGCGATCTATCGCTCAGGGTCGCTGATCGTGAACTGGCCGTGATCGTCGGGCCAAGTGGTTGTGGGAAGACAACCCTGCTGCGTGTGCTGGCTGGCTTGGAACAGGCACACAGTGGCGCCTATACCATTCACGCGGATGACCCGGATCGCCCACAGTTTGGGATGGTCTTTCAGGGTGCCGGATTATTCCCCTGGATGACGGTGACACAGAATATTGCCTATGGCCTACAAATGCGTGGAATCGCAATGGCTGAGCGAACTGCGACGGCCCAGCATTGGATTAGTGCAATTGGCTTGGAACGCTTTGCGGATGCCTATCCTGCCCAACTCTCGGGCGGCATGCAGCAGCGCGTCGGGTTGGCACGCGCATTCGCCTATAATCCAGAAGTGCTGCTGATGGATGAGCCATTCGGAGCGCTTGATGCGCAAACACGCCTTATTCTTCAACAAACCCTGCTTGAACAATGGGAACAGAACGCAAAAACGGTGCTGTTCGTCACCCATAGCATCGATGAAGCACTGACACTTGGGGATCGGGTATATGTGATGTCGGCGCGGCCTGGGCAGATCATTCACACGGTTGATATACCATTCGAGCGGCCACGCGATGCGGCTACCTTGCGTAGTGAGCCACGCTTTGGCGCGCTCTATGGCCAGGTTTGGGAGGCACTCCGCGATCAGGTTCAGCGGGCACGTACCGAGGAAGTAGCCGTGTAATATGCTGAACCGAACACGCTGGCTCTCCATCCTATCGCCACTCCTACTGTTGGGCTTGTGGGAACTAGCCGTTGCCCTCGGCTGGTTGAACCGAGTTTTCTACCCGGCACCCTCAGAAATATTCGTCACTCTTGCAACGCTGACCGCAAGCGGGCAACTTGGCGCGGATGTGGCTATTAGCCTGACGCGGGTTGGCTTAGGATTTTTACTTGGCGGCCTGCCAGCGATTGTTGTTGGGTTGTTGATGGGCATTAGCCCGCCAATCCGAGCTTTTGTACGGCCGCTGGCAGCAGCGATCTACCCGATCCCGAAAATTGCACTACTACCCCTGATCATTGTGGCATTGGGGATTGGTGAAGCCAGCAAGATCGTCACAATTGCGGTCAGCGTCTTCTTTCTGGTGGTTCTGAATGTTGCCGCGAGTGTTTCACAAGTCGATCCCAAATATTTTGAGGTGGCCCGCAGCTTTGGCGCGCAGAGGCGCGAACTATTCTGGACAGTCGCGCTGCCTGGCAGTTTACCTGGCATTATGGAGAGCCTCAAGCTTGGCATGGGTTTCGCACTGACCCTGATCGTTGGTGTTGAATTCGTTGGCGCGAATGAGGGTATTGGCCATCTGATCTGGCAATCATATGAAATCTACGCTATTGATCGCATGCTGGCAGGGCTGATAGCAATTGCGTTGGTTGGCTGGTTGGTCACGCTCGTTCTGGATGAAGTAGAATTGCTGCTTGTGCCATGGCGCAGGCCAGCTGGACGTGTCAGAGAGGTTCGTATGCGACAGCAATTCCATATCTGGTGGCCAACCTTTCGGCCCTGGAGCTATACCGCAGCCGTTATTCCGGTTGCCTTGGGTGCAGCGATTGCCGCGAATGAAGGCAAACTCGATTGGTGGTTATTATTCCTCACGCTGATCGGCTCTATTCTGATTCAGGCAGGTACCAACCTGGCCAATGAATATTATGACGACCGCAAGGGCCTTGATAAAATCCAGCACTATGGGATTAGTGGCGCACTCAAGCGTGGCGATCTGCGCCCCAATCAGGTTCTGATTGCAGCGCTGATCTGCTTTGCAATCGGTTCTGCTATTGGCCTCTATCTTGTGAGTGTCGCTGGCCAATTCATTCTGTGGCTTGGGCTGTTGAGTGTAGCGACGGGATGGTTCTATACTGCTGGACCGTTCGCGCTGGCGTATGTCGGCCTTGGTGAAATAGCAGTGTTCATCTTTATGGGCCCGGTGATGGTTGTCGGCTCATACTATGTTCAGGCGCGTGCCGTCACACTCCCGGTTGTGCTAGCATCGTTACCAGTTGGATTCCTGGTCGCTGCAATTCTGCATGCCAACAATCTGCGCGATATGGATATTGATCGGCAGGCTGGCAAACGAACTCTGGCGACGATGTTTGGCCGTTCTGGGGCGCGGATCGAATACTATGTGCTGGTCGGCGGAACCTACCTTTCGCTTGTGCTTGTCGTCCTACTTGGCTATACACCCTGGTGGACGCTGATCAGCCTGATCACCCTGCCATTAGCATTCAAGCTGATGCGCATCGCGGCAACCGAAACCGAACCACGCGAGCTTCAACCCGTACTGCGCCAGACAGCCCGATTACACCTGCAATTTGGGGTACTGCTAGTTGCTGGCTGGATTGCGGCAATTGCCATGATGTAATCTACGACAATACTACGTAAATACCATGATGTGTTCCAGACTTCCAACAAGTCGCTTCTGAAATGCTACCGATTCTGGTACGGGTCACACTGTACAATGCAATTAGTAAGGATTTGGTGAACGGTTGTTGCAATGCGTATATGTCTTGATCTTCGATCCAGTACCGGCTGCCATGCCGATAATCCCAACGAGGCAGTACGCTGCCGCCGTTGTGGAAAAGCGCTGCGCTATGCGCTTGAGCTTCATGATCCTGGCCAGCGGGTTGGCGACTATGACATTCTGGGCATTATTGGCTATGGTGCCTTTGGTGCCGTCTATAAGGCTCAAGTCGTGCGGATGCCATCAGTCAAAGTTGCGCTGAAGGAATCGTTCGATCCCCAGAGCATTCGTTCATTCGCCGAAGAGTTTGATCTGCTGGCAAAGTTGCAGCATCCCAATCTCCCGCGCTACTTCGATACCTTCGAGGCCGACGAAAATGGCTATCTGGTGATGGAATTTGTTCCCGGCCAGAGCCTCGAACAGGTGCTACAACGCCAGCGCAGCCCATTGGCCGAGCCGCAGGTGCTTGGCTATGCTGTTCAGCTCTGTGATGTGCTTGGGTATTTACATCAACAGACACCAACGATTATTCATCGCGATGTCAAACCCGCCAATATCCGCGTTACTCCCGCCGGATTGATCAAGTTGGTCGATTTCGGGCTGCTGAAACAGGGTGAGGAAGCGACCCGCCATTCGCGCCGTGGGTTGACACCGGCCTATGCCCCGCCAGAACAATGGGGTGATGGCACGGGTACAGGACCACGCACCGATCTATACAGCCTTGGGGCAACGCTCTATCATCTGTTGACAGCAGAGAAAGCACCGACGGCCACCGAGCGTATCTCTGCTGAAGTCGATCCCCTGAAACACCCACAAACACTTAATAAACATATTTCGGATCATGTCTCGACGGCAATTCAGACTGCGATGGCACTACGGCCCGATAATCGGTTTGCGAATGCTGCTGTAATGCGTGCGAACCTGCTTGGCGCATCCGTTCCAATAACAGCGCCACTCAATCCTATTGTGCTAGCAACACCGCAAATATTCCCACCAGCCCGTTTGCGCCAAACACTTGAGGGGCACACCAGTTTCGTGTGGAGTGTCGCCTGGAGCCCTGACGGGAAGTTGATTGCCAGCGGTGGTTCAGATCAGACGGTACGGCTCTGGGATGCCGCCGATGGCCGGCTTGTACGAATGCTCGAACTACGCGGCTTCATGAATAGCGCCAATGCCGTTGCATTCAGCCCAGATGGTGAACTGATTGCGGTTGGCGGAAACGACAGCCAGATTTGGGTCTGGCGTGTTGCTGATGCAAGCAGCATGACTGTGCTGCGCGGGCATTCTGATGCGATCACCAGTGTTGCATTCAGCCCAGATGGCAAGACAATTGCCAGCGCTGCGAATGATACGACTGTACGACTATGGCGCACATCGGATGGCCGACAACTGCGCACATTCTATGGCCATACCCAGGTTGTTCATGCGATTGCCTGGAGCCCAGATGGCAAACTGATTGCCAGTGGCGGTGGTAGTGGCACAATCCCACTCGACCGTTCTGTGCGAATCTGGCGGCCAGAAGATGGCCGATTGGTGCGGACGCTCGATGGCCATACGGGCAATATCAATAGTGTGACATGGAGCCCGAATGGGCAAATGCTAGCCAGCGCCAGTGGCGACAAAACGGTACGGGTCTGGCGGGTACAGGATGGCAGCACATGTCTGACACTAACATCCGCAGATCTGTGTGGTGCTGGCGGAACAGTTGCATTTAGCCCAGATTCGCAGACGATTGCGAGCGGCCATTGGGATAATACCATCCGATTGTGGCGCACCAGCGATGGCGAGCTCATGAATACGCTCAAAGAACATACCGATTTCGTCAAGAGCGTGGCGTTTAGCCCAGATGGCCGCACCCTTGCCAGCGCTGGCGATGATCGAACGGTGCGGTTGTGGCAAGTGTGAGATCAGGAGTCAGGAGTCAGAATTTGAGCCATCGACCTAACTCAAGCACATTCTGACTTCTGACTCCTGAATTCTGAATACTACGGATTACGGCCCTAACCGATTAATATCACGCGGGAACAGGGCTGTTTCACGCACATTGGGTACCTCGACAAGCCGGGCAACCCAGCGCTCCAGGCCAATGGCAAACCCGCCGTGTGGTGGCATCCCATACTTAAAGGCCTGCAAATAGCCAGCAAATGGTTCTGCCGAAAGCCCTCGCGCCGCCAAGGCCGCCAAATAATCTTCATAGCGATGCAGGCGTTGCCCACCCGTCACCAATTCCAGACCGCGAAAGAGCAGATCGAAGCTATTTGAATACGCTGGCCGCTCAGGATCTGGATGTGTGTAGAATGGCCGCTTGACCATTGGGTAGCCCCACACGAACAGAAACGCCGAGCCGTGTTCGCGGCGCGCCCACTCACCAAGCGCACGCTCGTGGGCGGGAGCCAGATCCGGCTCACCCCGTGCGTCTTCGCCTGTTTCGCGTAACACAATCTCGAGTGCCTCGGTGAAATGAACCACTGGAATCTGTGCTGGGATCTCGGGCAGTTGCAGTGGTGTGCCTTTGCCACCAAGCAGGGCTAATGCTTCAGGTGCTTCCGATTGAATCGCGGCCAGCATTCCACGCAGCGCATTGGCAAGGACCGCCATCACTGTCGTATGGTTCTCGATGAAACCCAACTCGACATCAAGCGAGACATATTCGTTCAGATGGCGCGGGGTATCGTGTGGTTCTGCCCGAAACACTGGCCCAACCTCAAATACCCGTTCAAATACACCGACCATGATCTGCTTATAGAACTGTGGGCTCTGCGCGAGATAGGCGGGCCGCCCAAAATAATCGAGCTTGAAGACATTCGCGCCGCCTTCTGTCGCCGACTCAACGATCTTCGGGGTCTGGATCTCGGTGAAACCCTGGCCGCGCAGTGTGCTACGAAACCCAGACATCGACGCATCGGCAAGACGCCAGAGCGCCCGTTGACGTGGATGGCGTAGGCTTAATGGCGCATAATCCAGGATAGTCGGCAGTTGGGCCTTGAGCATAGGCCGAAACATGTCGAATGGTGGCGGCTCAGCAGACTCCGACACAACCTCGATCTGTGGCGCACGTAGTTCATAGCCGCCAGGGGCCTGCGGTTCGGCCACAACCAGCGCCTCGATCTGAAGAACCGTCTCGGGGGTGAGGGCGGCAATTCGGGCAGCCAGTTCTGGCTCTTCAACCACAATCTGGGCTGTACCATAGCCATCCCGAAGAATGAGGAAACTAACATTGCTGAGGGTACGGACGCGATGAAGCCAGCCAGCCAACCGAACCCGTGTACCGGCGTGGATGCCGATCTGGGTTGTACGAACTCGTTCCATTTCCATGGGCACACCTCTTCTGCGCACAAACATGCCCTCGCTCATCGCGCGGACGAGGAGGGCCTCTCGTGGTGCCACCGCAGCTTCGCAGAAGCGCCCACCGAAGAGGGGGCGGCGCATCTACCTCAGGTGCCCGATAACGGGGGCGAGGCGGCGGGATCTACTGGCGCAGAGCGCGTTCTTCCCACACTCTGGAGGGTCTTCGCAGGGATCGGATACCACCATCACAGCAGCGGTGGCTCTCTGAAATCCGGTTCTTCCTGGTACTCTACTCCGTCAACGATATAGGGGCAGAATACCAGGGCTACGCCAATTCGTCAATCGGCCCTACGCCGTAGGGTGTGATGGATTCTTCTGCAATCGACGGTCATTGGCATCACGATGCGTTCCATGTGGGCAGACACATTGGTCTGCCCCTACCCAATGACCGGCATGCACAGACCGCCTTGGGCATCACGATGCGTTCCATGTGGGCAGACACATTGGTCTGCCTCTACCCAATGACCGGCATGGACAGCGATGCATCGCGTCTCTGCTAAATAACCACATTGACCAACTTGCCGGGAACGACCACCACGCGCCGGATGACCTTGCCCTCGATCTCGCGCTGCACCCGTTCGTTGGTCAGGGCCCATTCGCGCAATTGCGCCTCATCGGCGGCAGCCGGGACGTTGATCTTGCCGCGCACACGGCTGTTGACCTGCAACACAACTTCGATCTCATCCTCAACTAGCGCGGCCTCATCCCAACCCGGCCAGCCAGCATCATAGATACTGCCCTGCCCGCCAAACCACTCGTGCAGTTCTTCGGCCAGATGTGGCGTAAATGGCGATAGCAGGCGCGCATAGCAGTGGGCTGCCGTGATAAACACAGGCGTTGTGTCACCTACCTCTGCTCGGTAGCGTATCAGATCGTTCAGGAACTCCATCATACCAGCGATTGCAGTATTGAAATGGAACGCCTCGGTATCCTGTGTAATCTTCTTGATCGTCAGATGTAAGCGCCGATACAACCCGCGATCCGCCGAATTCAATCCAGCCAGATCCAGGCCAGCGCCGGTATAGGGAACAGACGCAATTGCTTCCATATCTGGCCGGAACAGCGCCACAATCCGGTTTAGGAAGCGTTGTGCCCCCGCAACACTCTCATCCGTCCATTCCATACTATTCTCGGGCGGTGCCGCAAACAGCACCACAGTGCGGGCCACATCCGAGCCATATTGGCGCACGAATGGGCCAACCGGAATGCCATTACCGGCACTTTTGCTCATGGTGATTGGGCCACTGACAGCTTCCCAGATTGCGCCATCCTGCTCCAGTGTATAGCCATGCACTTTCAGGGCAGCCCGTGCTGCATCAATCGCCAATGGCTCCTTGGGCAGTTCGATCTTGCGGCGCAATTCCTCGGGGAACTCGATCTGGCCTTCAGTTGTTACGACCACTTCGGTACGAACCCGGCGCTGAACCATACCCTGGGTAAACAACGCCTTGAATGGTTCGTCTTCTGGAACCAAACCCTGATCGTACAGCACTTTCGTGATGAAGCGTGAATACAACAGGTGCAGAATAGCGTGTTCGATCCCGCCAATGTATTGATCAACTGGCATCCATTTTGCAGCCGCCGCAGGATCGAAGATCGCCTTATCATTCTGGGCATCACTAAAGCGCAAGAAATACCAGGACGAATCGACAAAACAGTCCATCGTATCGGTGTCACGCCGGGCTGGCCTACCCGTCTCCGGGTCAGTCACATTCACCCACGAATCGGCAGAGGCCAATGGGCTGCGGCCCTTCGGCATATAATCGTCGATCTCTGGCAGCACAACCGGCAACTGGTCTTCTGGCACAGGAACAATCGAGCCATCCTCACGATGGATCATGGGGATGGGCGTACCCCAGTAGCGCTGGCGGCTAATCAGCCAATCGCGCAGGCGGTAGTTGATTGTACCCTTGCCACGCCCACGCTCTTCCAACCAATCAATTGCTGCTGCGACAGCCGGGTTCTTGCGGCCCTTCTCGCCATTATTGATAATCCCGGTCAGCGGGCCAGAATTAACCATGATACCGGGACCATCATACGCTTCGGACATAGTGGCTGGATCGAATGGTTCACCATCGGTTGGCTGGACGACTGCCACAATCGGCAATTTGAACTGGCGTGCAAACGCGAAATCGCGCTCATCGCCATATGGAACCGCCATTATTGCACCGGTGCCATAGCCCATCAGCACATAATCGGCAATCCAGATTGGGATACGTTCATCGTTGACTGGATTGATCGCATATGCGCCAATGAACACGCCCGTCTTCTCTTTGCCAGCACTGGTGCTGGTGCGGTCGATCTCACTCATCAGGCGCGACTGCGCGACATAGGCATCAACCGCCGCTGTATGCTCGGGTGTTGTCAGTTTTGCGACCAATGGATGTTCGGGTGCCATGACCATAAACGTTGCACCCCACAGCGTATCGGGGCGGGTTGTGAAAACCGGCAGCGCATCGCCCTGCTCTGTCATGAATGTGACTTCGGCACCCTCACTTTTGCCGATCCAGTTGCGCTGCATCACCTTGACCCGTTCGGGCCAATCGGTCAGCTTATCCAGATCATTCAACAAGCGTTCGGCATAATCCGTTATTTTGAAGTACCACTGCTCCAGTTCGCGCTTCTCGACCTTCGCGCCCGAACGCCAGGAGCGGCCCTCACTATCGACCTGCTCATTGGCCAGAACGGTTTGATCGATTGGATCCCAATTGACCAACGATTTGGAGCGGTAGGCCAGGCCCTGCTTATACAACAACTGGAACAACCACTGGTTCCAGCGATAGTAATCGGGGCTACAGGTTATCACCTCACGCGACCAATCGTACATAATTCCGGCAATCTCCAGCGAGCGCTTCGACTCAGCGATATTGTTGTAGGTCCACTCGCGCGGGTGGCGTTTGAATTTGATCGCCGCATTCTCTGCTGGTAACCCGAAGGCATCCCATCCAAACGGATGCAGGACATCATAGCCACGAATGACATAGTAACGGGTCAACGCATCGCCAATCACATAGTTCTTCAAGTGGCCGACATGCAGATCGCCGCTTGGGTAGGGGAACATTTCCAGAATATAGCGGCTCTGGGTATCGGGCCGACGGCCAGCGATAAAGGTACCTTCACGTGCCCAGAAATCGCGCCAGCGTGGCTCAATCGCCGGATCAAACCGATCCAGTCGTCGCTTTGTTGTATCACTCATGATCTATCTCCAAAAAAACTATGCACAGCAATATCAATCGTTCAAAAACCATTGTTTCTCCGCTCCCAGGGCCAACTGTGGCCAAGGGAGCTAGATAAGTTGCCCTTTGCTGGTGATAAACCAATCGATCATTTGCATTGTTTCCATTATTCACCTGTGTGCCAGATAGATCACCCGGCGCTGATCGGATTCTGCTGGCATCCCATCCATTGCTAGCGTTTCAGTTATGTTCAAACCAGCCTCGGCCAGTGCTAGACGGATCTCATCATCAAACCAGCAACGTAGTGTATGGGTTTCTTCGGCCCGCCACCAACGAGATTCAATTCGTGAAAACCAGGCGATGCGGTAGGTTGCCAGTTGGGTGCGTAGGTTATACGCCTGTTGTCCATATACAACTAGCCCACCATCATCGAACAACACCGTGTCCCGTGCATCCCATGTTGCATATTCCGCCACGGTTCGGCAATCGAAGGCCAGCACCCCACCTGCCGATAGTACCCCAGCGACACTATCGCAGAATCGACGTAGATCCGCATAGTTGGTAAGTTCGCTCAGGGTATCGCCAAGGCATACCACCAGATCAAACGAGCCAGGGCTGATTGGGCGATCACGAAGATCGCCCTCAAGGAACTGAACAGCGGTATGTGCATCGCGGGCGCGGCCCTCTGCGATGTGCAGCATCTCTGGCGAGCGATCAATGGCAGCAACCTGCCATCCATGGGATGCCAGCCAGATAGCTGATAGACCAGTTCCACAACCCAGATCGAGAGCTCGCCCAACGCGAACCGGAGCAATCGTGAGTGCTACTTGAAGCGCCTGCAACCCTGCATCCGCCTGACCAATCGCATCATAGACCGACGCATATTCAGCATAGATGCGCGTACGTGGCGCGTTCATAATATAAAAAACCCCCATCCCGCTGCCGGGACGAGGGAATATCCTCTCGTGGTACCACCCTGCTTTGGCGACACGCAGCCGCCCTCATGCAGCGCGATAACGGGCGCACCCGGAACCAGTTACTGTATCGTTCACTGATCCAGCACTTCGCGGGCGAGTTCGGCGCATCATCAGCCTCGCACCAACCGGCTGATCTCTGAGGGAGCGCCTACTACTCCCGGTCTTGGCTTTGATATGCCATTAAGTATACCACAATCGAATGGTTGCCTCAAATCGGGCTACAGATGGAGAATTGGTAGTGCTACTCTTTTATGGAACCGTTCCGTCAACGCCCAGAGGGCACCCGCCACGCCCTCCAAGCGACCAGGCGCTACGGCACCCAGAGGGTACCCGACCCGTAATAGGGCATTGTGCACTCCCAATCAAGACGGGCGTATCTGCCGCGAAGCTACAGGGCATTGGCCGCAGCCAAGACCTCATCACCATATTTGGTGATCAGTTTGGCGGCGGTCACTTCGGTTCCGGCACCGGGGATCATGGCCGCAATCGAGAGACCCGCACTGAGATAATCACCGCGTACAGCAGAGATACCTGCATTGGCTGCATCGAAGGGTTCGCCAATCACCGGAATCATGCCCGCAACGTCGAGGGCCGTCTGCACATCATCCGTCGCGCCACTCCAATTGAGCTGCTCCGCCGATGCGACACGCTGGCAATCGGCTGCGCCCCAAACCCAGCCGATACAATGCCCACTCGGGTCAATGTGCCGAACCGGGTTATTCCGGACATAACTGTACCGGTTGAGGTCTTGTGGGTTCGTGCGATCAGGAACAATACTATCGGCTGAAATGAACCGCCCGAGGGTTGGGTCATAATAACGGGCAGTATCGTACGCCCATGGGCCAAGTGGCGCATCAGGATGCGCTCAACAGGTGTTCGGCTGATCCATGAGCTGGAAAGGTGCAAAAACAGCAGCGGACAGCATCGTACGGTCACATCTGCTTTGGGCGGTTGTTATGCGCGGATGACCGTCACGATCCGTCCACTTGGTGTCTGGGCTTCGGTGGTGCTCGTGCGCTCAGCAATCGGAGGTTGATTCCGGCGCTGGTCAAAGATGATCAGCC
>Ga0163144_10007610_pt1 | contig 23706 bp, 21 predicted proteins | sample OliLak19BULKMAT1_FD_123175 | JGI IMG/M metagenome (GOLD analysis project Ga0163144, IMG submission 123175) | Freshwater microbial mat bacterial communities from Lake Vanda, McMurdo Dry Valleys, Antarctica - Oligotrophic Lake LV.19.BULKMAT1 | ecosystem: Environmental > Aquatic > Freshwater >...
GGAAAGACTTTGTAGTCGATGTACCTAAAGATCAACATGTATATTTACAAATTTAAAAGAAGTCGGAAGCAACGCCAATTTCTAAAATTATAGGCGTGTAAAGGCCATCAAGGATGTCTAAATGTAAATGTGCAAATGAATTGGATTGCTTATATTTTAAAAATGTCATTTAAGAATGAGTGTACAATTGCCAAGCTGTCTCAATATATTTTATTTCAGTTGTTGTCGTGTTAGTGTTTACCAATACGGCAAAATCAAGGTCGCTTTGCGCAACTGCTTAGCCCCATGCACAGAAGTTTACCACCAAAAAGGTGTCCACATCCAGAATTTGTATAAAGCAATCCTTAACCAATTCGGCTGAATCTTGATGAAATAAGCTTAAAAAAATAGGTTTGTGTGTCATTAAAATTTTCGTTCAGATATACCAAGTCTAACTCGTTTTAAAGATGTTGTGCAGCAATAAAAAGCAAAAAAGTGTAGAAAAACTATTTTTCTACACTTTTTTTGGTGAACTCGGAGGGACTCGAACCCCCAACCTTCTCATCCGTAGTGAGATGCTATATCCATTAAGCCACGAGTCCAATACCCATTTTAATGGAAGTGCAAAAGTAACATTTAATCTATTTTTTTCAAAGATTGTTTTGGTATTTTTTGGTTAGAAATTCTTTGAGTAAAATTCCAGTGGCAATTAAACGGTCTCTTCACCCCATAAAATGGCCTCCCCTTAGCTCTAAATCAACCCCAGACTTTTAATTTCCAAATATTTATTGACGGTATTGATAGTCAAATCCTCTGGTCTGGTAAGTATAGTTTTGATTCCATAATTTTTAAGTTCACGGGCAATCAAAGACTTCTGATAAATAAATTTTTCTGCTATCACACCATTATAAATACCTTCTAAGGTTTCAGGACTATTTTTGCTCAATTCAATAATTTCAGAATTCTGAAACATCACAATCACTAATACATGGCGTTTATTCAGTCTTTGAAGAATGGGCAAAATCGGTATTAAACTATGCGTTGTTTCAAAGTTTGTATAAAGAAACAACAGACTCCGTTGCTTTATACTTGCATTGATATATTGATAAAGCAATTCGTAGTTGGCCTCAAATTGCCCTTGATTTTCGCGGTACAAGGCATGTAATATTTTACTGAGATGACCGGGTTGATTTTCAGCTTTTATTCCCGTTTCAATGCGTTCAGAAAAGGTAATTAGTCCGGCCTTATCGCTTTTTAAAAGCGCAGTGTTTGAAATAACCAATGAACTGTTAATGGCATAATCTAAGAGGGTTAAACCATTAAAAGGCATTTTCATATTGCGGCTTTTATCAATTAAGCTATACACTGGCTGCGACTTCTCATCTTCAAATTGGTTCATTTTAAGTCCACCGGCCCCTCTGCTTGTAGCTTTCCAATTGATATGCCGGAAATCATCGCCTTCTACATAATTTCTAATCTGCTCAAATTCATAGCTTTGTCCGAGGCGTCTTAGTTTTTTAGCGCCTTCCAATCTGCTGATGCGTGTTAAAACCTTGAGTTGAAACAGCTTCATCTGAATGAGAGAAGGATACACCTTTACAAGATGGGCACAATCTATCTGGAATCGGCGCATTGCAAACGAAAATCTGAACGAAACGAATACATTCATTTTTCCGAAGGCATATTCCCCTCGGCTATTGGGCTTTAGATTATAGGTTAGTACTTTTGTTTCACCAGGAGACAAATTGGCTTTAATCACAAAGTTTCGTTCCTGAAACTGAAAGGGTATCTCGTCCAAAATCTCAATATTCAGAAAAAAAGGATAGAGATTTTTGAGCTCAATTTTAATATGATTTTCATCTCCAAGGCTCAACAATTCAGACATGCCCCTTTTAACAATAAGCAATTTATTTTGATAAAAAAGTAAAACTGTGCTGCTTAAAAACCACAAGAGTGTAAGCATAATCAATACTTGCCCAATTGGAAATAGAATTTGAAATTTATAGGAAAAAATAAATACAGCAATGCTTACAGCGAAGCAATACCAAAGGTAAGCGGATGGAAAAATATGTTTGATGATGCGAATCATCTAGCGCGGCACTTCAAGGTGCGACAACATTTCTTTAATCACATCTTCGGGTTGCAGGCCCTCCATTTCGCGTTCAGGCGTAAGAATGATGCGGTGGTTAAGCACAGGGTAACAGGCTTGTTGGATATCTTCAGGAATAACAAAATTTCTCCCTCGCATAGCAGCAAGGGTTTTGGCTGTTTTAAGAATACCGAGAGAAGCGCGGGTAGAAGCACCCAAATAAAGATCGCGGTTGTGACGGGTTTCGTTCACAATTTTTGCAACATAAGCCAATAACTCATCTTTGATCACCACGTCTTCAATCACTTTGCGATAAGCCACAAGCTTTTTTCCATCCATTACAGGTTTTATCTCGGTGATAATATTCTGATCAAAATCATTCTTGAAGCGTTGAAGAATAAGGATTTCATCTTCAAGAGACGGATAGGTCATTTTAATGCGAAATAAAAAACGGTCGAGTTGCGCTTCGGGCAATTTGTAGGTTCCTTCCTGCTCAATAGGGTTTTGAGTTCCCAAAACCATGAAGGGTTGTTCCATTTTAAAAGTTTGTCCATCCACTGTTATTTGATTTTCCTGCATCACCTCAAACAGAGCCGCTTGGGTTTTGGCCGGTGCCCTGTTTATTTCGTCAATTAAAACGATATTAGAAAACACAGGCCCCTTTTTAAAAGAAAACTCAGACGATTTCATGTCAAAAATATTGGTACCAATAATATCACTCGGCATCAAATCAGGCGTAAACTGTATGCGTGAAAATCCTGAATCTATGATTTGGGCAAAAATCTTTGCCAGATAGGTTTTGGCAATACCGGGAACCCCTTCTAGCAAAATATGACCTTTCACCAAGAGGGCGGCTATTAAATACTCTATCTGATCATTCTGCCCAATAATAAATTTACCGATTTGCTCCTTAATCTGAAGAACAATAGCCTCAATTTCATTTATTTCTTTGGATATTTCGAGAATGTTTAATTCCTCTGGGTTAGGTTGAATTTGTTCTTGCTCAATCATTGGTTCAAACAAACGTAATTTTAAGGTTTAAAGCAAGTAGGGATTCCAAAACGTCCAAGGTTTCAAAAACCTCAAAAAGTTATTCAATCAAATTCAAAATCTATTTTAGGGTCAATTGGTTGATTATGATAAGCTAAAAAATCATCTTTTCCATTAAACCATTCAAATACTTCATCCCTTTTTAGCAACGAATCTTTTTTAGAAATAAAAGAATGATAAGAACTATAAGGCCAATCTGCTATGTTTTTCACAAAACCATGATGAACGGGATTAGAGTGAATGTAATGAACGAGCGTGATTAAATAAGTATCATTCTCAACTGGTTTCCTCTTAAATTTATGATTAAACAAACTGCCCCGCCGTTCAAATTTTTTATTATACGATTTTGTATAACTATTAAATAAATCGGCCAATGCTTTTGAATAGGGATTAAGTTTTAGAACGTTTGAGGTTTCCAAATCGTTCGAGGTTTCCAAAACGTCCGAGGTTTTTGAAACCTCGGACGTTTTAAAAACCAACTCCTTCGTCCGTATCAAAAAATGAAAATGGTTCGGCATCAAACAATAGGCATACGTATCGGCCACTGGCTCAAGAAAAAAAGCATACCGTTTTAAAAAGTAAAAATAATTATCCTCCGTTCTAAACAGGTTTTCATTGCCATTGGCATGATTATAAATATGGTAAAAAGTTTCTGCTTGCATAAGTTTTATGTAGTATTTCCTCAGACCTCCGATGTTTTTGAAACCTCCAAGGTCTTAACTATCTCAATCCTTGGCTCAAACAAACGTAATTTTAAGGTTTAAAGCAAGTAAGGATTCAAAAACGTTCGAGGTTTTTAAAACGTTCGAGGTTTTTAAAACGTTCGAGGTTTTAAAACGTCCGAGGTTTTTGAAACGTCCGAGGTTTTAAAACGTCCGAGGTTTTTGAAACCTCGGACGTTTGACCTACCGACCTCCAAGGTCTTAACTATCTCAATCCTTGGCTTAAACAAACGGAATTTTAAGGTTTAAAGCATGTAGGGATTAGAAAACGTTCGAGGTTTTTAAAACGTTCGAGGTTTTTAAAACGTCCGAGGTTTTTGAAACCTCGGACGTTTGAGCTACCAACCTCCAAGGTCTTAACTATCTCAATCCTTGGCTCAAACAAACGGAATTTTAAGGTTTAAAGCAAGTAGGGATTAGAAAACGTCCGAGGTTTTTAAAACGTCCGAGGTTTTTGAAACCTCGGACGTTTGAGCTACCAACCTCCAAGGTCTTAACTATCTCAATCCTTGGCTCAAACAAACGTAATTTTAAGGTTTAAAGCATGTAGGGATTAGAAAACGTTCGAGGTTTTTAAAACGTCCGAGGTTTTTGAAACGTCCGAGGTTTTTGAAACCTCGGACGTTTGAGCTACCGACCTCCAAGGTCTTAACTATCTCAATCCTTGGCTTAAACAAACGGAATTTTAAGGTTTAAAGCATGTAGGGATTAGAATTTAGAGGATTAAAAGATTTGGGAGATTTGAGGAAAGGGTGTGGATTTGAGGTGGTATAATGTTAGTGAAATCTACTTCTTAGAAACCCCTTTTCCTCCCCGAAGATATGTTTCCAATAATATGCTGCTGCCCGTCCTTCATAATTATCAGGGTCACCACTTCTGATTTGTTTTACAAAATTCATTAATACCAAATAATCACCTTTACCTTGCTGCCTTAGTACCATAGCTTGATTTGTTATTTTTTGCTCTACAGTTTGCGCCCAGAGTTGCTTTTTTGTTGGAATCTTAATATTAATCTGGGTAGTAAACCTCTCGGATTGGATAGTATTACCGTCCAAATTAAGCATCATTCCCGTTGGGTGATGGCTATTATCACAGGTGATGAGTGCGACATTGTTCGACAGTAATTTTGCAATCAAAGCCTGTGTAATGGTTATCTGTTGGTGATCAAGAATCATAATTCCAATATCTTCAATCGGAATAGTAGCACTGCGCATAGCTTCTGTAAGTCCGCTTTTTTGTTCGGGTAGTACCACAAGCAATTGTTCGTTTTGGGTTTTCAAATAGGCAGGATTGCCGAAATAGAGTGTTCGTTTTATCATGGTTACAAAGTTTTTAGTTACTAAAAAGCGAAATCTTTAGGTTCAATAAATCATATTTGGCAGTCGATATAATTCATTTTACGAAGGTTTAACTATTTCAAATATAAATAATTTCTGAGTAATTGTGATTATTTCGACTTATGAAATCTGCAAAACAATCCTTGAAATTAAATATCTCAGAACATTTTTAGTTTTATTTCAAATAGATTGACCTTTGTGTTCATCATTTAAAAATGAATAACAAGGAAACCTCATCAGATACACCTAAAAGTGATTTTCTTAGAATTATTAGAATAGATGATGTAGGTTCTGTAAAATGCGCAGCTTCTGCGATCACTTTTGTGAATCCCGATACAAGTCATTTCGTTGTTTATGTGTCTTCACTCGAACTTTTCGGTTATGGTACAAATATGAATGAAGCAAAGGAGATGTTGCCTTTTACAATCAAAGAGTTCTTTAATTATTTAATTCTGCTGTCTACTAAAAAGCTACAAAACGAACTGATTTGTCTGGGATGGACGAAAAATAAATATAAACATAAAGACTTTTCAAATTCAATTGTTGATAATAGAGGTAGTCTTAAGAATTTTAATCTTGATGATAAGAATGTAATTAAGTTTTAACAAGAAATTTTTGCTTAAATCGGTAACTATCGTGCTATTTTAACCAAATGTTAGGAAAAATATGTGCGGTTTAAAGGTTATCATTTTGATAGCACCATTGGTAGTCATGATAAATGGACGATGGAACTGATAGTGGTGCAGGGTAAGGAGAATAACATCCCACCTCTTCACATCCAAACAAGTTGCAGAACAATGGGAATCACTATAAAGGAAGTCTATGGTTGGGTTGCACATTTTTGTTGAATTTTGAAAACTTTTTATTTGGCGATATATTGATTGAACAAAATTCATCGAATTTTTACTATTCTTGAAAGTTTGAATATCAACATGAACGAATTACCGGTTTATAAAAAACGATTGGGGCTTTTTCGCAATCCTAAGGTTTTAAAAGAAATTAGGGAATTAAATCCTGCAACGCATCATCAACGGATTGTTCAACTTATCGTTGGCTATGAATTCCCATTTGATGTAACTCGGGCCTTAGAACTTGCCTTATTTCATACCTTTTCGAGTCCGAGTATTTCCTCTCTTTTGGCTCGCACTGGGCAATTTGAACGCTATGGACAAAAGCGATATGATGACACTTCCTTGCTTATTTCGCGGTTTATGCAGGATGGCATTGAAAGCCCAACAGGAAATAGGGCTGTTGAACATATTAATCATATTCACAGCCATTATAACATTGCCAATGAAGACTTTCTTTTTGTTCTTTCAACGTTTATCACCTACCCCATCAATTGGATTAATAAATTTGGTTGGCGTAAACTTTCATTGCATGAAGAATTGGCGTTTTTCAATTTTTTTATAGCCGTTGGAGGTAAAATGGAAATCAAAAATTTACCTGTAACCATGGATCAATTACTGAAATTTGTTGAAGAATATGAAGCTAAACATCTTGAATTTAAGGAAAGTAACAAAAAAATAGCAGATTCTACCGTTCAGGTGGTGGCCCATTGGTTTCCAAAAATATTGACACCGCTTATTAAACCAGCCTTTTCTACCTTAATACCAGACAAATTAAGAAAAGCATTTGGTTATAAACTACCCGGATTTTTGTTTTCCTCTACCTTAAAAGGTCTGTTGCTGCTGCGCAAAATACCTCTGCGTTGGATAACTTTCAAACCCTATCCGACTTTAATTGAGAATACGATGTACCGCAATTATCCCAACGGGATACCAGAGATTGAGGAGACAGGGCCGAAGGGGGTGATTGGAGGGGATAAGTGAAAAGGTAAAAACTAAAGACTTCCTAATACTTCATATTCATGACATACTCTAACTCCTTATTCTTTGCTTCATCTAAATGGTATCCTTTAACACGATAAAAGGCTTTGGATCATACTGAGTCCAATCAATTTTACCCATAAATTTTTTCTCTAAAGAAGTCCATTTCGAAGGATCTTTCCAGTGCCCTCTGGCATAAGCGTATCTTGATTTTTCCCAGCTTCCGAATGTTTTATAAAGAGATTTAATGTAATAGATACCAACAATAAGGTAATTTTCGCGGGTTCGCCCACCCTTTAGCCCAAGTTTTTTGTACCAATGGTTAAAAGTGTTATCTACTATTTGAAGATCACCATGGGCTGATCCGCCATTAAAATCTTTGATAAAACGCCAGGCGGTTTCATTGTTCCCAATATCGCGAATAAGTCCTGGAGGCACGCCAGCAACCCTGCAAACACTGTCACTGAATGCGAGAATCTGTGACTTGGTTTTAGGTTTTGGTTGCCCAAAGGTGGCCTGTGAAAAGGCAAGCAGTATTAGAATTAATTGAAAAAAGGAAGCTGATTTTAGCAAGATATTTTCATTAACTTATTTCAAATGTAAGGGTTGTTGTTTTAAATTTAACACACAAGTTTTTAACAATTTGAAATTCAGGCTCCTAAATTTAGTCAAAATTTTGGATTAGAGTCATTCTGAGTTCAATCCCACTAAGGCCTTAATATTTAAAATTTACAACTTGGTTTGATTAGCCAAGTGCCTTAAGATGGCTTAGAAATCTTTCTGCATCTAAAGCTGCAATACATCCTGTTCCAGCGGCAGTTATGGCTTGGCGGTAAACTTTATCCTGAGCATCACCGCAGGCAAAAACCCCTTTTACATTGGTTCTTGAGCTATCAGGCTCCGTTATGATATAACCTTGCTCATCCATTGTTATAAAATCCTTAAATATATGTGTATTCGGGTTATGGCCAATGGCGACAAAAAAACCTGAAATTGGTATTTCATGGGTAGCTCCGGTTTTATTATTCTTAACTCTTACCCCATCTACACCTTGGTCTCCAAGAATTTCATCAGTTTCAGTGTTATACAAAATTTCAATATTTTTAGTATTCTCAACCCTATGTTGCATGGCCTTTGAAGCGCGCATCTCATCGCGTCGAACAATCATGGTAACTTTACTACAAATTTTTGCGAGATAACTAGCTTCCTCCGCAGCCGTATCACCGGCACCAACGATAGCAACATCCTTTCCTTTGTAAAAAAAGCCATCACACACTGCACAAGCTGATACGCCTGACCCATTTAATCTTTCTTCGGAAGGAATACCAAGCCATTTTGCCGAAGCCCCTGTAGCTATGATAACAGATTCCGCTTCAATTTCATGCTTCTCATCAATCGTTACTTTAAGTGGGTAGCCTGAAAAATCAACAGAAGTCGCCAGTCCAAAACGTATATCAGTACCCAATCTTTCTGCCTGTTTTTTGAAAAGGTTCATCATCTCTGGCCCTTGAATTCCATTAGGATATCCAGGGTAATTTTCTACTTCAGTGGTAATCGTTAATTGTCCTCCAGGTTGAAGACCTTCATACATCACAGGATTCATATCTGCTCTCGAAGCATAAATAGCTGCAGAGTATCCAGCAGGCCCTGAACCAATAATTAAACATTCTACTTTTTCCATAATAAGGTCACAAATTTACGCCTAATGATTAAACGTTTTAGCTATTCTTTGGTTTTTAATAAAGGGCAGTTTCACTAGCATCATCGAAATTGTTTAAAATCAAGCTTCAGCAAAAATTTTTAAGTATTTAGCTCCTAATATTATTTTACATCGCAAGCATATTGTAAATTTTTCAGCTTTAAAAATAATTTTCTTGCCACTATTTAGAATTATTCTAAATTTGCACCGGATTTAATCAAAATCATCATGTTACCCTTAAAAGAAGCAATAAGTATAAAACACAAACAGGCAGAAACAATGCCATTTAATGCAAGAATGTTTAAAGGTTTATTGAATAAAAACGAGTATCAGTTATATCTCAATCAACAACTACACATTTTTAAATCTATTGAAAATATAGGACTTCCGAACGAAAACCTAACAAGAGTTGAAAGCGTTCAAGCGGATCTTGATGAATTAAGTGCTCAAGGATTTAATTCTGATTTGGTATTAAAGAGTACCCGAGCCTATTCAGATTATTTAAGTTCTTTATCTTATGAGCAAGTGTTACCCCATGTTTATCTTAACTACTTGGCAATTGTGTTTGGTGGACAAATGATAAAGAAAGTAGTCCCTTCCTCAGGAAAGATGTATGATTTTAATAATATGCCAGAAGCAGTGCAATCCATTAGAGCAGTCCAAATAGATGAATGGGCTGATGAGGTGAATAAAGGTTTTGATTTCAATATATCCATATTTGATGAAATAGAAACTGAATGCATCAACAAATATAGCTTTGCTTAAGATTGAATGGAGCTTTTAAAAGACCTTGGAATTGCTGGCTTTCTATTCTTTTTGATAAAAGGAATATTATGGATTGTATTATTCATCTTAGTTTATTTTGGAATTATAGATAAAGAAAAAATCCGACAACTGAAATCAAAAATAAGCCTAAGAAAACGAAAATAAAAACCTAGAACAGGCTCTGCTATTTGCAAAATGATGTTGCTTATTTATACTCAGCAAATTTTACCAAGCTTTTGATAAAAAAAATTGTCATCGACCAAAAGTTCGAACAGAGTTAGAGCGAAAAAAGAAAAACAATTTCATAATTTTAATTGTTTAAATAAGTAACTTTGCAATCCTAAAAAAAACAAGTTAAAGCCACGTAAATAGGGACTTATCTCAAAAATTTTAAATGACAATTATCATATACACCTCAACAAAAAAATCAACTCGAAAATAAATCTAAAAAACACCTATCAAATAAAAAATGAAAAAAATCCTATCAACCCTTCTTCTCTGCACGCTTTACATTGTTTCTCATTCCCAAACAAAAGATTCAGTGAGCACAGGCTCGCAAAATGCAAACGATGTTTATTATAGTTTCACAACTGGTATCGTAAAATCCGAACCAAACAACAATTGGGATTTGGCATTCGAAACCGCCGGAATTACTGGCAGTATCATGGCCAACCATGTAAAAGGAGTCTTGGTTTGGCAATCCTCTTTCTCAGCAGCACAATGGTCGAGTTTCGACAGTACCAATTACAATTCTTGGAAACCATTATACAACAATACCAAAGGCTGGAGTTATGGCGCTTTCAATCGACATGCTAACTTAAGCAATCCATTCGATCTTGGTTGGGGAATCTATGATCCAGGCAACAACCACACCATAACAGGAGACAGTGTTTTTCTTGTTCAATTAGCGAATGGAAGGTTTAAAAAAATTCTCATTCTAACCGGAAGTACCACTGAATATAATATTAAATATGCCAATCTTGATGGTTCAAATGAAACAACAAAAACCATAGATATTTCTGCCTTTAAATCTAAAAATTTCAACTATTTCACATTCAATACAGAAACTACCCTTGACCGTGAACCAGCAACTAATTCTTGGGATATTGTGTTTACAAAATATGTTGATTTTATTCCAACTCCCTATCCTGTAGGTGGTATTTGGTCCAACAAAAAAGTAAAATGTGCAGAAGCGAGAGATGTGCCAACCACGACTACTGATTATACAAGCTATACTTTTTCAGATAACAGTTCTATCATCGGTTATGATTGGAAAACATATAATCAACCTCTTAATAAATTTGAGATGACAGATAATCTTGTATTTTTTGTAAATACCGTGGCAGCAGGTGTTCATAAAATTGTTTTCACAGGGTATAAAGGTGCTAACTTAGGAAGGTATTATTTTAATAAACAAGCGCTTACTGCAAATATATCAAACACAATTAACTTAGGAATTAGTCTTTACCCAAACCCATCTCAAGACAAAATTTTCTTATCAGTACCATCGGATTCAAGATTAAAAAACTATAAAATATCTAATATTTCAGGAAATTTAGTATCGGAAGGTACTGAAAATGAAATCAATACTAGTTCTTTGTCGGCGGGTATCTATTATCTTCAAGTAATAACTGAACAAGGCACGCAGCACCTTAAATTTATTAAGTCTGCTAACTAAAGTATTGTTTAAAAAAAGCTTAAATAGGCTTCAATTGCTTCAATTAATTTTGAGATAAAAGATAACGTTTAAAATTAGAATTGGAGCTAAAAAAAGTATCTATAAAATGTATATTCCTGAAAGCATTGCTGCTATCAGTTCTCTTTATTCCTGCGCTTTGTTTCGCTCAAGTTAACATTACCATATTAAGTGAGGTTGACAAATCTCCTATACCCTATACGCCATTAAGATGGAAGTTACTTGCTACGCAGCAAATTCTTCAATCTCAAAGCAATGAAAAAGGAGAGATTTCTATTTATAGTCAGGGAAGTCCTTTAGAATTAACCATCTCATATTTAGGCTATGAAATAAAAAAAGACACCTTTTTTAAGGATGGCAATTATTCAATTTATCTTAATCAAGATCTAAAGTACCTCCCTGAAGCCGTTATAACAGACCAATACACTGCAACGAATCCTGAGAAATCAATTCTCAAGGTGATTGTAATTGATGAAAAGAAGATTAAGGCGATGGCTGCTGTCAATCTCAATGATGTTTTAAGCAATCAACTCAATATAAAACTTGGACAGGATAATTTATTGGGAAGTACCATGTCATTGATGGGTATCTCAGGGCAAAATGTTAAAATTCTTATTGATGGTGTACCCGTCATTGGTAGGCAAAACGGCAACATTGATTTGAGCCAAATTAACATGAATGATGTGGAACACATTGAAATAATTGAAGGGCCGGTAGCAGTTGCTTATGGAACCAATGCCCTAGCCGGTGCCATCAATATTATTACAAAGAAGAAACAACTGCATAGGATAGAAACCAATGTGTCACTTTATTACGAAACATCCGGAAAATATAACGCGGCTATTAATTTAGGTTTAAGAAAAACCAATGGCGTTTATCATTTTTCTTTGGGACGAAATTATTTTAATGGTTGGACAGATACAGCTCAGGTAAGATATCAAGATTGGAAACCTAAAGAACAATATTTTGGAAGATTTCAATATCTGAGAAAAATAGGCTTGTTTGATTTAAATCTTAAATCAGAACTTTTAACTGAAAAAATAACCAATAAGGGTGTCCCGAGAATGCCCTATAAAGAAACTGCATTTGATGAGTATTATACAACCATGCGATTTGACAATGCAATAACTGCAACCTCTAAACTTCCTAAGAACAGATACCTCAATCTTATTGCAGCATACAACATCTATACACGTACCAAAAACCGGTATCTATTTAACAGGGTAACCCTTGACAAAACACTTGTACCAGAAACAAATGAACAAGACACCAATGTATTTAATAACTTTGTTTTTAGAGGAACTTATACCAAATCATTGCTTAATGCCAAACTCAATTACCAAGTAGGTTATGATATAAACAGAGAAACCGGCACAGGTAAAAAAATCAAAGACGGAACGAGTACCATTGGGGACTATGCTGGTTTTTTAAGTATGGAAATTAGTCCAAACAATAATTTCACACTAAAGCCAGGCATTCGTTATGCTTATAACACGGCTTTCAAAACTATACCTTTACCAAGCTTGAATATCAAATATTCCGGGAAAAAGCACTATACTTTTAGAACATCGTATGCCCGAGGATTCAGAGCGCCTGACCTTAAAGAATTGTACTTGTATTTTGTAGATGTAAATCATAATGTTATTGGAAACCCAAATCTCAAGCCTGAGAAATCCAATAACTTTCAACTGTCACTTTCAAAAAAATATATTATTAAGAAAAATATGCTAACCCCAGAAATTGGCATGTTCTATAATTCTATAGACCAACGAATTATTCTTACGAATGTCCAAAATCTGACTTATACCTACCAAAATCTCGACTTTTTTCGGTCCTTTACTTCTAATTTTGCCCTTGCCTTAAAAACGGATAAAATAACTGCCAATATTGGCTACGCCATGAATACCATTTCCACAGATAAAAATAGTTTTAGTAATGCTTTTACAAATTATGAAGTGACAGGAAATCTCAGTTATCTCTGGAAAAAAATCAATCTCACCTCTTCACTATTCTCCAAAACAACATCCACAACCACAACCTTTATTATAGATGATATAGGAAAGACTAAACAAAGCAAAATTGATGGATACAGTATGCTTGATATCACTTTTAGTAAGCCCTTTTATGCTGGAAAATTTATTGTTGCAGCCGGTATAAAAAACCTTACAGGGATAACCAATATCCAAACTACCGGCATTGCCAATACTCATGGTGGTGGATCAACTGCCATGCTATTTGCCACCGGAAGAACCTTTTTCTTTAAATTAGATTATTACTTCACTAAAAAATAATGAGTAAACTTTTTATCCTTTTGTTTTTTGCAATAGTTTTGGTTTCCTGCGAAAAAAAGGAGAAACCCATTGCCCCTTATGACAGGGGAAATGTGGCAAGTACCGAGGTGTCCCTCGGTTCTAATTATCAGTACCAGATTTATTATAGTTTAAATAAGCAACAGACAGTTAAATCCGTTGACCGTTTGGATTGGGATTTAGCATTTGATTGCAGTAATAATCATATCATTTTAACAAATAATGGTAGAGGAATTTATATAGCCAAAACCGACAAAACGAATCTGAGTGAAATTATGGATACCGTTGGCTATAAATTTTATTGGGGACAACCTTCTCTTAATTCGGATAGTTTGGCATTTGGACAATGGTGGAAATCTTTGCCAAAGGTATTTATCATCAACATGGGATATAACCAATTTGGGAAAGCCATTGGCTTTATAAAATGTATTCCTGAGTTATTAGCAGATAACAGTTTAAAGCTAACCTATTGCAGTATTGAATCAAACGCACCTCAAACCATTAATATTAAAAAGGATAGCAAATTTAATTTTAACTTTGTTTCTCTTCTTAACAATAAAATTGTAGAAATAGAACCCCCTAAGGAAACTTGGGATTTGCTTTTTACACAGTATGTAAAATTGCTTTTTTCCCCCCCGTACCCAGCTACCCGCAATTATGAAGTAGTGGGTGTAATTGTGAATAATTCAAGAATTGAGACTGGCTTCAATTTCAAGCAATCATTTAAGGATATTAATTCCTCCCAGATACCTGATTCATTTTATACCACGAGAGATGCGATTGGTTTTTCATGGAAATGGTTTGATATTGGGGCTAATTCTTACACCGTATATCCAGCTATGAATTTTATTCTAAAAGCTTCAGATGGTTTTTATTATAAATTACATTTTCTTGATTTTTATGATGATAAGGGGGTGAAAGGAAACCCTAAGTTCGAGTTTCAAAAGTTGTAGGCATAATCATTACGATAAAAAATGCAAATTTGTGGCAATGTTAATCCTATACGAAAATTTAAAAATCAGAAATGCCCGAAGGGAAGATATGTTTCAGGTAATGGCACTGATAAAAGAGCTTGCCGAATTTGAGAAAGCACCCTTAGAAGTAATAAATACGGAAGAACAATTAATGAAGGATGGCTTTGGAAAAAACCCACTCTTCCATTGTATCGTTTCTGAATTTGAAACGAAGATACTGGGTTTCGCCCTTTACTACTATCGATATTCTACTTGGAAGGGAAAATGTTTATATCTCGAAGATTTCTATGTAACTGAGGTACATCGTAATTTTGGAATTGGCAAAAAATTGTTTGAAGAAATCATAAAAATAGCGAAACATGATAAGTGCAAACGGATAAATTGGCAGGTTTTGGATTGGAACGAACGCGCCATAAAATTCTATGAAAAATACGATGCGAGATTCGATAAGGAGTGGTGGAATGGTTATATTTCAATGTAGGTAAAAATGTTGCATCTTTGTTTTTTATAATATTATAAACATGGCAGGTGTATATTTAGTTGGTATTCTATTTTTTATCTTGAGTTTGATGGTAAGCTCAAGGTTAAAAAGTAAGTTTAGAAAATATTCTCAAACCCCACTATACTCCAATTATACAGGTGAAGAAATAGCAAAAAAAATGCTGAATGATTTTGGGATCTACGATGTTAAAGTTGTTTCAGTTGAAGGTCAACTGACAGACCATTATGACCCAATCACCAAAACCGTCAATCTAAGCCGTGCGGTCTTTTATGAAAGAAATGCAGCCGCAGCAGCTATTGCATCCCATGAATGTGGTCATGCTGTTCAACATTCTGTTTCCTATATTTGGTTAAATATGAGGAGCAGATTAGTTCCTGCTGTTAATATCGCCTCTAATTTTATGCAATGGATCATTATGATTGGTTTTGTTATACTCATTACAACCAATCACTCAAGTGTTCTTCTCGCAGGTGTTGTTCTTTTTGGAGTCACAACCTTATTCAGTTTTATAACCTTACCTGTTGAATTTGACGCAAGTCGCCGTGCTTTGTTATGGATGAAAGAAAAAAACATTGTGACCTCTAATGAATATGAGATGAGTCAAGATGCCTTAAAATGGGCGGCTCTAACCTATGTGGTTGCGGCATTAGGTTCTTTAGCTACCCTATTAACCTACATTGCCATGCTTAATGGTTCTAGAAATGATAGGTAACGAAAAAATAAACAATGGTTTCTAATAATTAATAATTCTTTGAGATACAATTCAGTCATATTCGGTTTAATTCTTTCAGGAACCACCTTTGCACAAAATCCTATTAGAATCAATTTAAATCCCAAAGTTGAGGATGATAAACTAAAGAAAACGCAGGCCATAATTCCGGTGTATAAGTTTAAGGGACTCGACATTGAACCCTACAATAATTTTGGTATTGTAGAATCAAAAAAAACAAAATCAATTCCCATCAAACAAATGCCTGCTATGGCTGATTGTAATGACACAGCTTATTCATTCATCTATTTCTCAGGGGCTGATAACGATAAAAATTCGGGGTATTTACTCACATTAATTGGCAATTATTCAAGAAAAAGAACGTCAACGTATTTTTACATTGACAAAAATAACAACCTTGACTTTACGGATGATGGGCCACGTCTTGAGATGCCCTATATGCAAGATACCCTGATGGTGACATTAAAAAACTTAATGTATCCTGACTCTGATTATGAACTTAAATTAAGTAGAATTGGGTATGGAAAAAATTATGGTTATAAAAATTTAGTCAATGACCATTATCAAAAACGAAGTGGGACAAAAATATTTACTAAGATAAACTATTGCTATAGAGAGCAGCGTTACAACATGTGTTCAGCCGATTTTAAATCCTTAACAGATTCATTTACTATTGGTATTAAAGATATGAATGTTAATGCTTTGTACAATGATGGCGAAATGGATAATATCTATATTGGCCCTTACAATCAAGAAATCCTTTCTGAAGATTTGATTGAATTAAAATCGAATAAAAAGAAAACTACCTTTGAATGGAACGAGAAACGATTCATGGTAAATGGAATAGACCCTCTAGGAAAATGGATAGAAATATCGGAGGTTAAAGATGCGAAAATTACAAAGAAAATTAAGACCGGTAGGAAAGTTCCAAAATTTAGTTTTACCACAGAAATGAATATTAGATACTCATTGAAAGATTTCAAGAAAAAACATATTTACCTTTATTTTTGGAATGATGATTTGGCTTGCTTGGCTGAGGATACTATTTATTTGCGAAAAATACAGAATGAATTTGGCAATAGAATTCAAGTAATAGGAATGAATTATGGTGATGAACCACGTTCAATGCGATTTTTTCAACAGTATTATAATATCCCCTGGATTATTGGAATGTCGAATAATGAAATCAACAAAAAATATTATGTCGGGAATTTACCAAAGGGGTATTGGATTGGAAAATGCAGAAGACTTAAAGGCAGAAACTATACACCTAAGATGATGTATGATAAATCTGTTGTGAAATTTGGGAATAAATAGTCATTAATAACTTCGCAAAATAGAATTTACACTGCTTCTTTCAAAATGAACAATGTTTCCTTTAGAAGGGAATGACTGGGTTAAACCCCAACCAATCAAACTCAAACATGAACATATAGTTTCTCAAATTCTCACTTTTAAATTTATTTGTTTTTGTAATTCTGTTATATGTTCTTTGGGGCCTATTATTTCAAGTTATAAAAACAACGAAAATCAATCATTATGAAGAATTTAAAATCAATTATTTTAGCATTGAGTCTGTTCATGCTATCATCAAGCCAGTGTCTTATCGCTCAAAACAGAGAAGATAAAGTGACAGACGATACCACAAAAATGTATGTTATCGTGAGGAATAATGGAGAAGAAATTTATGGAAAAATTATCTCGCAAAGCGACAGAGAGATTCTTTTACTTACAGAAAAGATGGGGAAAGTTTATATTCCTAAGTATGAGATTAAAGAGATTAGAGAAATTAAGCCAGAGGATATGGATTCTAAGGGTAACATAAAACAAAAGGAGATTTTTGCAACAAGATACTTTGTTACTACAAATGCTCTTCCAATTGACAAAGGAGATAATTATGTTCAACTCAATTTATATGGGGCAGATATTGAATTTGGCGTTGCCAAAAATTTAAGTGTTGGGGGAATGACAACTTGGATAGGCATCCCAATTTTAGGCACCATTAAATATAGCATTCCAATTGATAAAAAGGTCGGGTTAGCTTTTGGAGCAATTGTTGGAACGGCTTCATGGGCCTTAGTAAATCAAGATTATGTCGGTCCCAAATCTATTGCACTTCCATTTGCAGCATTTACAGTTGGTGACAAATCAGCAAATTTTAATATATCAGTTGGTTACGGCGCTGTAAGATCAAAAGTAGAAAATTTCAACGGCTCGGTATCTATTATTAGCAATGAAACAAATGGCCGTTTTCTTATGTCCTTTGGAGGAATGAAGAAATTTGGGAAAAAAGTTAGTTTTGTTTTTGATTCATTTTTAATACCTGCATCGGGTTCAAAGGAAGGTGGTGGAATATTAATTCCAGGCCTTCGGTTTCAAACACAACCGAATAAAGCGTTTCAATTCGGTTTTGCTGGCGTTTTTTCACAGGGAGTACTTGTACCATTTCCTATCCCCTTTGTGCAATGGTATAGAAAAATTTAAGGTTATAATTGCATAGATATATTCGTTATCACATTAAAAAAAAGGCAGCTAACGGAAAGTTAGCTGCCTTTTTTTATTTACCGATTTTTCCTTACTTCAAAAACAAATTCTTCAACTCAAGCGCTTCATCAGGCTTTATCTTTCCACACATGACAAGTCTTAGCTGTCTTCGGCGCAAGGCACCGTCAAATTTTTCACGTTCCTCTGCTGATTCTGGCTCTATTTGGGGTACCATTACTGGTTTATGGCGAGAGTCTAAGGCAACGAAGGTATAATAGGCGTCATTGCATTTTATTTTTTCACCCCGAGGTATATTCTCTGCCCAAACTTCAATATATACCTCCATGGATGAATTGAAAGCTCTCGTAACCCAAGCATTAATATTTACAACGTCTCCTAATTTAATTGGTTCCCTGAATGAAACCGTATCAACGGCTGCGGTAACTACTATTGAATTAGAATGCTTTTGTGCTGCAATGGCAGATGCAATGTCCATCCAATGTAAAAGCCTTCCTCCCATGAGGTTATGTAATGTATTTGTATCATTTGGAAGCACGATCTCATTCATTATTGTAAGGGAATCAGATGGATGCTTTGGGTGTAATATATTTGTATTTGCCATATATTCTTTTGTGTTTAAATAATTAATTCAAAATTTTTTCAGATGAATCTTAGCTAATGTTTTAAATCAACTTAATCTCACTCTTACAAATAAAACAGAATTCAGGCACTGAATGTTCAATTTATCTTTGGGGAATTAAATAATCCAATATTTCAAGAACAGCATAAGCCATCTCATTTTTGGTATCTAAAAGTGGGTTTACTTCTGTAATTTCAAGGGCAACAAGTTTTTCAGACTTAAATAAATGACTCAACAATTCCTTTGCTTTTTTCAATGTCAAGCCATTTGGTGTACTGGTTCCAGTTCCTTCAGAAACACTGGGGTCCATGCTATCCACATCAAAAGAAATATAAATTAAATCACAATGATTTAAATACGACAGAGTCTCCTCTGCTATTTTTTTAATTAATTTCTTTTGAACATCAGCCGGTGCGTAGTACTTCATTTTATTATCTTGAATATCGCGCCATTCCGGACTTTCTAAATCACGAATATCTATTAGTACCACATCCTCTGGAAATATTTTTGGATGAATATGTCTATCCCCAGCATGGATTAATTTTTCCCAAAAGTGCTTTGTAGCATCATCAATTTTATTGGGTTTTTCAGAGCAATATACATCACCCAAACTTGCTGCTAAAGGCATTCCATGAACATTACCACTTGGTGTTGTATAAGGCGAATGTAAATCACCATGGGCATCTATCCAAATAACGCCTAAGCGTTTGTCGTGATAATAGTTTCTGATGCCTGCTATACTCCCAATGGCATTGCTGTGGTCTCCTGAAAATATAAGTGGAAACTGATCATAATCAAAACAATCCTCAACCTCGTCAATGATTCGGTCAATCACTTTTGAAATATGATCTATGTATCTCGCATGCTTGAAAGGTGTAGGATGAATTAACTCATAATTATGATCTTCAATGCGGGTAAAATGAAATCGGTTAAAGAAATCACCCTTGCGTGCAATATCAGCATACATGATGGCTTCTGGTCCATGGCTTGCGCCACGCTTTCCACATCCTAACTCAGAAGGTACCAAGATGATATGATAATTTCGTTTAGGATTCATCGGGCAAAGATAATTGAATTTTAGTTTTTTGGGGAGGGCTTTTTTAAATTGATAACGAAACAGCTAGGCGCTATTAACAAAGTTGCGTTGAAGCTTTAGCGATGTCATGCGAATTTAAAAAAGGAATTACCATAAATTCAAATCTACGTTTCAAAAATTGTATTGACGCTGTTTTTGTTTTGGACGCTGGTAGAGGTTATTTGCTCTGATAAAATATTTTTTCAGTCTGATTATGAAGATGTTAATTAATTTATAAAAATTTGAAAAAAAGATTACAAACAACTACACCTATAATGTGTTTAATCTTTTGTAAAAAAAGATAAACAAAATAAAAATTTCACTTAAACACTTTATTAAAAAAAACATGAAAAAATCAAATCACAAGTCCATTCTATTGTCGGCAGCATTCATGCTTTTTGCCGCTCAAACATTTGGCCAAACAGCCGAACTTCAAGTAATACACAATTCAGCCGACCCTAATGCAGCTAAAGTTGATGTTTATGTTAACGGATCTTTAACTCTTAACGATTTTGCTTTCCGAAAAGCAACACCTTTTTTACCATTGCCATCAGGAGTGCAACTAAATATTGGAGTTGCACCAGGTAACAGTTCCTCTGTAATGGATACATTGAAAAATTTCTCAGTTACCCTTGCAAGCGGCAACCGCTATATAGCAGTTGCTAATGGCGTTCTAAATCCTTCTAACTTTGCTTCAAATCCTGACGGAAAATCTACTGGATTTACGTTGTTTTTGCAAAATAATATTCGTAATAAATCAAATGGAAGTGATGTTGATTTTATTGCGGTGCATGGCTCATCTGATGCTCCAAAGGTGGATGTGATTGCTAGAACTGTTGCTACCTTAGTTAATGATGCATCTTATGGTAATATTACAGGCTATGTCTCTGTTCCTCCCTCAAAATATGTTTTAGATGTTACACCGGCTGCAGGCTCACCAATTGTTGCCTCGTTTGAAGCCGATTTATCATCCTTAGGTGGCGGAAGCGCTGTAGTGTTTGCTTCAGGATTTTTAAATCCTTCAGCCAATCAAAACGGACTAGCATTTGGTTTATATGCCGCTTTGGCAAATGGAACAGTCGTAGCATTCCCTTCAACAAGTCAGGCGCGTCTGCAAGTTATTCATAATGCTGCCGATCCTGCCGCAGCAAGTGTTGATGTTTATGTAAACGGTTCAAAATTATTAGATAATTTTGCTTTCCGAAAGGCGACTCCTTATATTTTTGTTCCTGCTGGTGTTGTTTTAAATATTGGTGTTGCTCCAGGCTCAAGCGGATCTGTGACTGATACGCTGAAAAATTTTGCAGTAACTTTGCAAAACGGTAATTCATACGTTGCCGTTGCCAATGGAGTTCTAAATCCAGCAAATTTTGCTATAAATCCTGACGGAAAATCAACTGCTTTCACATTGTTTTTACAAAATCAAATGCGTGAAGCTGCTAATAAACCAGGTGAAGTAGATTTTCGTGTAGTGCATGGAGCAACTGATGCACCAACGGTTGATGTTTTAGCCGGCACCGCTTCTTTGGTAAATGATGCCCAATACAGCAACATCACACCTTATTTAAGTGTTCCTCCTGCTTCTTATGTTCTAAATATTACACCTGGAAATAATAACACTACAATTGTTGCAAGTTTCGTTGCCAATCTTTCAACATTAGGCGGTGGATCTGCTGTTGTTCTAGCCTCTGGTTTTTTAAATCCTGCAACCAACAAAAATGGCGCTGCCTTTGGATTGATAGGTGTTTTAGCCGATGGAACAGTCATTCTCTTTAATAATTCAACAGCAAGTATTAAAGAAAAAAATGTGTCTAATTTTAGTATTTATCCAAATCCTGCAAATGATAATGTACAAATTAATTTTGCGAGCAATACTATAAAATCTTCAATGCTTTCAATAACTAACACCATAGGCCAAGAAGTGAAAAACGAAATTATTCCCGCTGGAACTTCAAATCATAGTATAAAAGTTTCAGATTTACCGAAAGGAATTTATTTCATAAATTCAACTTTTGGAAAAAGTGTGTCAAAACAAAAGTTGATAATACAGTAAGTATTCTGTTAACAAATTATTTTTAGGGGACTGCGAAAGTGGTTCCCTTTTTTATTTTTTCATTCTCCCCATGCTCAAATACTCAACAATACCAATATGACTATCAGGGGTAGAAATGCCAATCTTAACCAAAGAAGTAAATCCATCTATCCCCTTTAAAATATGATCGATTTATCTAGCATGTTTAATTGGAGTAGGATATAATAACTCATAATTATGATCCAATGTCGTTAAGTTAAGTTGAAAAGAGTTGATTTTGATAATATTACTACAAAATAATTGAGTCGACCAACCTAAGGGAATTTCACCCAAAGTTCGCCGTCGCTTTGCCTTTGTCGAGTGACACATAGCTCTACATCAGGTATATAAATTTGTTTTGGAACGATATTAAAATAGAATGGTTTCCAACCCAAGAGCTATCAATAGACTTTCAGCATAAGCATTGTTAGAAAATTAGTATTGTGATAGCTGTAATATTTTTGGCTGGAATCCTTTCTTTTGGCCAGAGGCCGGGGAAATGTCACTCGCGAGACGCGCAGCAACGGCGTCGCGAGTTAGGAGTCTCGCGAAAAGCAAGACTTCCGAATGAATATTCTCTTAACTTAACGACATTGAATTATGATACTCAATGCAGGTAAAATGAAAACTGATTTAGAAATTACCCTTACGAGCTATATGAGCATGGACGATGACTAGCATTAAGAAATTACCTGCTTACATATTAGAAAGCTACCTGCTTTTAGACCCAAGCTGGCTAACCTATATAAGGTTAATTTCTATCAAAAAAAATATTGATGACAAGACCATACCTAAAATAAAAATAAATGAACTTAATTTTAAAAAAGGATATTTACGCTTGGCAAGAACTTGACCCAATTGGTAAATGTCACGGACCATCGCTTCATGAATGTGTTCTGGCTCCGAAAGAATTTCATCCATCAACAATTGATAATTTTTATAAGAAATGGTCGTAAAATGGTAGAAAAATAGGGGATTAAATTGAGGGTTATCCGAAGCTGGAACTTTATGTTTGAGATTAATAGGCGCAACCACTATGAAAGAAGTTAATAAAGATATGACGCATGTGAGCAGCAATGACCAAACTTCCCAATACGTATGGCCAGCATCCAATCTTGTAATGGTTATTGAGAGGATTATGCAGCTACTTGCAATTATAATATTCGCCTTTTGATCAGCCATTAAACTCAGTTGGACATGGTGCTGCTAGGTAGTGCGCAACATATAAACCGAAGAAGAACTTTCTTTTTTTGTCTTCAGCTCAATATCATTCAAGGTATAATAAATTAAAAGTCGCAATTAGCATGGCTAATGTTGATTTATTATATTTTAAAGTTAATTAAATTTTAAGTTAGATTCAAGAATAACCTTCATTTTACTTCCTTGTTGACTGAAATTATATTTTTATGTGTCTGCGGTTTGTGTTTGCGAATATTAATATCATTCTAAGTTGGTTTCTAAATGAGCGAATTCTGATTAATAGCTTCATAGCAGTCAAAACCTTCAATGCTTATTTGGGCTGGATTCCTGCAAATGCAGCATTTACAAATACTAACTTCTTTTTGCTTGTAAAGGTTCTCTAATAGTTTGTGTTTTTTTCAGAATGACTCCAATAAAATTTATCCGTTTAAATAGCAAATTGAAATATTGAGAATAGTTGCAAAAGTTACCCAAAGCAAATAAGGAATTTGAAGATAAGCGGCAACTGGTTTAATCTTTTTAAAAAGTGTAATCATATAGAAGATTAATCACCAC
>Ga0163144_10007612_pt1 | contig 23706 bp, 23 predicted proteins | sample OliLak19BULKMAT1_FD_123175 | JGI IMG/M metagenome (GOLD analysis project Ga0163144, IMG submission 123175) | Freshwater microbial mat bacterial communities from Lake Vanda, McMurdo Dry Valleys, Antarctica - Oligotrophic Lake LV.19.BULKMAT1 | ecosystem: Environmental > Aquatic > Freshwater >...
GAAGGTTCTAAACAACGAACTGGATAATGTGTTTCGGCGCTGGTACCCGGGGTTCCGCCCGGTTGCTCAACCATCAGGGCCAGAGCGGAAGGTGGCTTGACCCCCGACTTGCTGCTGCACTCCGTATTGCAAGTTCAGTACGGCCGGCCGCTGCGCACGCGAGCGCTCTTCGCCTATTTTCGGGTTCGGACCAGCGGGAGTCATCCGCTGGTCCGGGCCTACGATTCATCTCGGTGCCTGCGCATCCGGAAGAATGGCGAATGGATTCTCGCGCTGCTGATCCCTCGCCAAGTTGGTCTCTAAGGCGCGCGTTCTCTCACTTTCAAGGAGACGTAACCCCAGCACTCTCGCCCGTTCCTCAACTGCACGGACCTCATCTTGTGATGGCCGGGACGCCATCCGGCTGCTCCCATTAACCGTCTTCCAGTCGGGACAATACTGTCCTCGAATCGAGACGGTCACATGATCCGCGTGTTCGCGTGCCAGCCATTCGAGAACAGGCAAATGGCAGCATTCGATGTGACCAGGCAGCACCAACACGCGGACAATGATCGGGCTGGATTCCATTGCCAGACGGTCGATCGTCTGACGGGCAACATCGAAATAGCCCTGGACTCCCGACCACCGATAGCCACAGTCGTTGTTTCCATACTTGAAGTCGGGTACGTAGATGTCCACAACACCGTGGAGAAGGGCGAGGGCTTCCGGCGTGCAGTAGGAGTGATTGTTCCACACAACAGGAAGGCTCCAATCTTCCGGCGCTCCCGACAGGAAGCGCAGGATGCCGTAGAGGGATTCGTCCGGGTTACCACCCGCGAACGAAATTGTTCGAGCACCGCTCGGATCCAGAGCATTCCACAATCCGTCACTCAGTGGATCCTCGACTTGTTCCACATCCAAGAGAGCCCATTGTTGGCAGTAACGGCACCGAAGGGCGCAACCGCCCAAGTTAAGAACAAGTGACGGATTGATCGGGGATTCTTCAGCAATGTGTACGAAGTGCTCCGCGATCAGAGCGGCGACTCCCAAGCCACAAATTCCGCCGGAGCCCAGCGTCCTGTCGATTCCGCACCGATGAGCGCACAAGTTGCAGTGCTTCAGGTACCGAAAAGCGATCTCTGCCTTGAGATCGAGTATGCTCGCTCCCGATTCAGATGTCGGCGGATCCTGAAAGGCCTGCTGGTGCAGAAGCAGTAGGGTCTCGGTCGAGTACGCAGCAAGCTCCTCCCGGGTAATCCCAAGACGACGGCTTCTCAGAGCCAGAAATGACGGCGGGGCGATTACCGGAAGTTCGCTTTGGGCAATCCCAAAGGCTGGGTTTACCGCCTGCAGGATATCGACGCAGTCGAAGCCCGGATCAACGACCTCGAGCTTCCCCCAATCGTCGACCCGGAAGCGAAGCTGCCTTCTCTTCACTTTCCCACCTTCGCAACCAGAGGCGCGCGCGTAGCTTCCCCGGGCGATTCGAAGGACTCCCGCTTGCGGTTCATTGTGGTTGTCTCACCGCCAACCGATTCCGCCAGAGCGCCGAGAATCATTTCGCAGCGGTTTCCCGTTACTCCGGAGATATCGACTTCCACGGTACCGTCCCGTCGGACGTCGGCGCGAACGACGGCCCGCCCGTCCCCCTGGCGTTCTGCCTTTTCGACGCCAGTGATCTGCACCTCGTCCTTTCCGGCACGTCCAACGCGTACCTCCATGTGCCGGCGTGCGAATTCGCGTTGAACCTGGTCCACCGTGTGCCGGTACAGCAGCGCCTGCGTAGCGCGTGCAGTTCCAGAATGAACAATCAGCCTGCCAGTCGCCACCCTCTCGATAGCCAGCCGATTCCCGCCGGCGTCCTGGAGAAGAGTTACGCCTTCGGTTGCCAGCCCGGCGGGTTGGTAGCCGAGAGACCTCGCCGTGGAGAGCAGAGTGCTAGCCTCCCTCAAGTGCAGTCCAATGGAGGTCAGCCGCAATGCCGCGTCGACCCGGCGCGCCTTGTCCCGCTCGCTCGCGGCCGCAATCGCAGCTTCCTGGTCCGGAGTTCTTTCCACGAGCCAGCGAGCCACGGCAACGGCGCCCTCCAAACACGCGGAGGTAGCAGAAGCCGCTCCTGAAATGAGCGAGGAATTCGTCGATTCGGAATCGTAAGGCGTTACGGATGCTGTATTGCTCATGGTTTCTCCTTGCTGCTATTAGGCCCTAGATCTTCCTCACCGGGGCCTTTCCTGGTTTTTCGCATGTGGACTATATAGGCTAACGAACCGATTCTCCGGCTGGCTCGCAATACATGCGGCCCCACCGGCGCAACCCATCGAACTCGTCGTAGAGGGCGTAGGCGCGCATCTTCTTGCGATCCACCTCGTCCCTTAGCAGATCTGCGGTCAGAGGTGCCCGGTCAAAATCCGCACGAGAGACGGCCTGCTTAACCACCGACCTCATATCGGCTCCGGAGAACTTCTCTGTGCGGTCGGCGATCTCCATGGCGACCTGCTCGACATTCTCAACTTTGCCGGTCAGCCACCGTTCGAGCATCTTAAGTCGAGACTCCGCCGATGGCACGTCGATGAAGAAGCTCGCATCGAAGCGCTCGGACCGCGTCATCGTCAGACCGATTTCCCCCATTCTGGTCAGGCTATTGCACGTACCGACCACGAAGTTTGGCTGCGGGTTGTCGCTCAACCAACTGAGGAGGGCTCCTGTACACCGCATCATCGTGCCACCGTCCCTCTCCGTGGAGTCGCCAAATGCCTTTTCAATCTCGTCGATAAAGACTACGTTCGGACTCATGGCTTCGAGCGTTGCGAAGGCCTGTGCAAAACGGCGTTCGGTTTCTCCCAACAGAGAATTCATCAGCGAGGAAATCCGAAACTCGACCACAGGCAGGTTGGCGACATGCCCGATAGCCCGCGCGAGCATTGTCTTCCCTGTTCCGGGAGGTCCTATCAGCAGGACGCCTCGGGCACGGCCTGAGCCGTACTGGCGCATCTTCGGCTTGTGAATCTGAAGAAACTGCACTAGGTTGTCGAGACCAATTGGCATCTCGGCTTCCGCCGTGTCCAATACATTCATGGACAAATCGCGACGAAGCTGTTCTGCCTTCCTGGCCTGAAGCGTGTCCATCGCTCCAGCGAAGTCACGCGGATCAGAGGCGAGGGCGTCGCGGAGGGCATCGCGGGCTGCGCTGCGCGTTAACCCAACCAAACCGGGCGCCAGCTTCTTGGCTTCGCCTCGTGTGGTCTCGATGTCCAACGGGTTGCCAGTCTGTCTGGCAACCAGGTCGACTTCTTCTCTGGATATTGCGTCGAGCTCTTCAACCCTGGGGTAGGGCACGTCCAGCCGAACGAATTGATCGGCAAGAATTGAAGGCAGGTGACGCTCGCTTTCGGGCGGTTCCAGAAATACCAGGACCAACCCATCGCTAGCAACCTCCGTTGACAACATCCGCGCCAGCGCCATGCGTACGCGCCGGTCCCCGCCTTCATCCCGCAAGAATGCCGAACAGTCCTCAAGAACAACGATGCCCCCACCGCGCAGCTCTGCTGCATGACGCAGCAGGACCGCCGGATCGGGTGTGTCAGCGCCGATGTTTTCCCAACGGAGTTGGTCCCGCTGAAATCTCCTGCGTTCGGCAACTGTAAAGAGATGCAGCGGCGTGGATAGCGCGCAAGCCGTCTCCTTCACCATGTTGAGTGCGTGCTCACGATCGCGAGTCGACAACAGACACGCGCGGATTGAGCGGCTGAGTTGGCTGGATCCAACGACACGTTTCAAACTGTCGATAAAGCTGCGAACACGAGTTTCATTGTTTGACATGAGTAGTTTCTCTCTAAGAACGCGAGCGCCTCGTGGGTTGGCTGGGCCCCCGGCGACGGCGTAGCGCTTGGTGGCCGAGTGCCGCGATTACTACAAGCCCGACTGCGAGTAAAACGCATCCGATAGCCTTCGCCACCCACCAGACCAATCCAGACAACTCCAGGCGCGCCTTAGTCCGGTCACGTTCCGTCACAACCCGTTGGGCGGGAGGCGGAGTTTGAATCTCAACTTCCGCTGACTCTGACTCCGTGTAGAGATTGAAGGTCGGACTCAAGTCATGCTTGTCGATTTCGCGCTGCCAAACCAGCTTCTGCGTCTTCGGAACCCCGAGGACGGAGACGGAGACATCTTCGAGTTGATCCCACGGGAACTCAGCGCCGGGTCCCTTGCGGGCTGCCTCACACCGGGTCATGTCGTCCGTAGCCGATGGCTCGTGCTGCAGGTCGGAAAAGGCAAAAATGTACTTGTGTATCTGAAGAGACGAATCGCCTAGCTCCCGAAGGGCGAGGTGCACGGCGCCATCGATGTCCGTGCAGGACGCATAGTCGGAGCGTGCGTCGAACCGAGAGATCCATTTGGCGTGATCGATCTCGCGGAGGGCGTCGAGCGAGCCGCGCCACAATACGGCGGGTATTGCGTCAACGGCAATAATAGCGACCGTATCCTGAGTACCCTGGGAGCGCCGCCGGTGAGCGCTGGCAATGCCCTCGACAAGCTCTCGAGCACGTTCAATGGCGTCAGCGCGCCGGCGCTTAAAGGTTCCAGAGCCATCGATAAGGACGGCCACATGATTCGCTGGAACCATCCGTTTTCCATCCGAGCAACCTGTGGAGGCGATGATGGTCAGCAGCAGCGACGTGCAGACGGACGCGCTCATCTTTCGTGTGTAGTGCATGTGTTCTCCTCGCTTCAAGAAATCGACCGTCCCCTATCGGACTGCCCCTTCGTATTCCGCTTCCTGGGGAGCATGAAGCTGCTGCCAGTACCGGCGGCTCCACACTCTTCCGGTGCTGATTTCAACGTGGTACTTGTCCGAATCCCGCAAGGCATCCTCCACGGACACTCGTTCGTCTGGCGCTCCGCCGAGCACGTCTTTCAGGTCGCTTTCACGAACACCAGGAGTAGGCTGTGCATTGGAAGGCGCGTCTCCGTGAATCCCCTCGACAGGCGGCTCCTCGTGAGTCGCGCTGCCTTCGGACCCGGCAAACGAAGGCGCTTCACCGATATCGGCGACCGATTCTTCTCCGGCGGCGGCCGAACCAGCCTCAGTGACTAAGGAAGCCGTGTCGTTACCGTCGTCGAACAGGCGTGCGAGTTCCGACCACATAGCGACGAACTGTTCACGTACCCTGTCAATCATCCATTCGAGTACGACGGCGGCCATGACGTTGACGGAGATGTAGCCCCACATGCCGATCCTGGCCAGCGTTATCGCGTAGAAGTTGACACCATCCTTCTGCACCGACGCCCAGGTCGGGAGTGCAAGCACGTCGTTTGGTTTCACAGCCTGCGTTGCGCCCATTACTGCGCGAAAGCGGAATAGTTCGAGGTCCCATGTTGAGAACACGAATACGAGCGGCAGGAACACAACGAGGTACAGCAGGTTCTTTCCTATGAGCCACAGAAATGCCTCCGCTTGCGTTTCGTTCCCAGCGCGACGATGAAGACGATAGTTCTTGAAGTAGTCGAACAATTGAATGAAGAGGTGTGTGCAGATAAAGTACCCAAGGCAGACTACGCCGGCGAGACCGAACGCATATAGACTGGTGAGCGTCGCCCCGGGAACCAAGCTCGTGAAGAACACTCCCAGCAGTTTGTTATCCGCGAGCGCCGTACTGTCTAGCCCGAGCGCCTCGAAACTTAATTCAAGAGAGAGATAGTTGGCGAGCAGCATCACAAGGTTGAGAAGGAGGGCGGCCCCGAGGCCGAATATGATCGTGATGACGAGCCTGCAGGTAGTCCGAAAGAATTCTCCGATGGTCGTCACTCGTTTTTCTCCTTTGCGCTGACGTTCAGTCTGTGGCACTCTGGCACAACCAAGTGTGTCTAGTAGTTGCGAGTTTCACGCCATTCGCCGGTTTTCGTGCAAAACCGCATGCGGGATATGAAACTCGCTTGACGAGTAATTCGTGAAACGAGCGTAGATGGTTGAATGTACACAACCCACACAAATACTCAGTGTTTGGCTGGCTGAGTCCGGCTTGACCGGTACCGCACAATGGAGCCGCGGAGCCGGACCGGCGGCCGCATGAGCTCAGAATCGATTTGACGTCTCACGCACGCCGAAGATGATGCTGCTCAGTCGTGAGTCATGCAGCTTTCTCTCAGATGTATTTTGTCAGCGATTAAGGTCTTCAAGCCTTTTTTCGCGGATTCTCGCGAGTACCTCGCGCTGGCGTTACATTTCATGACTCGTTCTTGCGGACGAAGGAAACTGGTGATCATGGCCGCCCATGTATATAGGAGACTCGTGCTCGACGGGGTCCGGACCTCTGCCCGGGGGCAGCACCTTGACTACCGCAAACGTCAGCCTTCCTTGGTGGCATCCTTGTTTGCCGCTTCAACAGCGTCCCTCAGGCTGGAGAAGGATCCGCGGTGATACTTGCCATCTTTGTAGATGTAGAATTTCGGGCCGCTGAACACGCCGCCTGGTTCCTTCACTACATCGTACTTGCTGTACTTTCCGTAAACGGTTTCAATAACCTCACCCTTTGCCATTGCAGTGTCCTCTCGTGGATGTATCCCTTGTGCCAGGCGCGCAGATCTGCCATTGCGGCCCGTCGAGACGGATGCTCGCTTCACCGGTGACCTGGATTCGATGGCAAATTCAGTATGGCGGTTATCGACGAGAGATGCCGTTTTCGCTTGTTTTCGCCGCGCCAGAGAACGATGATGCTGGAGCATGGGAGGAACACTAGTTAGAATGAGGTCATGTCGTTAACCCTTCTCCCGGTCTCACAGAGCGAGTATCGCTTCGACGCGCCGTGCCTGGTGCGCAACGGTGCGCTCCATGCATTTGGGGACAAGACGCTGTGGAAGTCCGCGTCTGCCTGGCTGACCTCGCTCGACCAGATCGAAGACGTTCCCGACGCTTTCGTCCTCCCCCTGGAGTTGGCATCCGACGAGTCCAATCGCCAGGATCTCCTCGGGTATGAACTCTTGTCTGCCCTTCGGTGGTCGAGCGGTGAGGCGTTCCGGGGCAGGCCGGTCCTCGTGGCAGCATGGCAGCCTTTGGAGGAGATTCTCAAGAAGAAGGCTGACCTCCTTCTGGTCCGGCCAGGAATAGAATTCTGCCGTCTTCCCGAGGCGTTGAACCGGCTGGAAAGATTCATGGAAGGTGTTACGGCTGGACGAATCCAACCGGTTTCGGTACCGGAGATTATCGAGGTAGCGGGCGGAACGGATCAGCAGGCCAGCCGAGTCTCGTACCACGACTTGGCGAACGACTTCTATGCGGCATACCGCATCAAGCGGGGATATGAGAGCCTGCTCCGAAGCGCCGCCGCTCATAAGATTCCCGGGGCGTCCAACGAATTGGATGCCACAGAAAGAACGCACTATCCATGGGAGTCCTCTGTGGAGGCAAAGCTTCGGTCTCCACTCGTTCGTCGCTTTCAGGCAAGCCGTCAAGGACTCCATGCGCCTCGGTACCCAGTCGTTGCGGACGCTCTCGAAGTTCTCGCACATCACTTGCGGGATGGTCTTCCAGAAGGCACTCGGGTATTGATGGTGGATGACGAATTCGACAAAGGATCCGCCGAGGTACTACTTCGTGTCCTTTTCAGACAGCGGTCCTTTACGAAGCAGATGAAGGACGAATGGGTCTTTTCCGAGTTGACGGATAAGGGCCCGCAAGAGCGATGGGCGCGATTTGTCTGCGTCCGAAACACTGCACTGGCAAAGAACTGGCTTGCCTACTGGGAGGGCATACCCGTTGGTAAGTCCGCGCCACCCGATTCCAGGAGGGAATGGCTGCTGCACTGGGACCAGGAACTCAATCCCGGCGCGCAGGGAGATGATACCCGCGAACCTGGGGACATCTTCGACCAATGCCGAGAGTTCGTGCTAGACCGCCATTCAGCGGGACCTCGAATCAAGTCAACGGTTGTTCTCCTCGACCTGCGCCTAGAGCCGGTTCGGGAGCAGCTTTACTCGATTCGCGACTTCTCCTCGTACGCATTCCGGCGGCATGTGAAAGAAGAACGACCGGACCTGCCCATCATCATGTTCACCGCAAGCCGGCAGATCTTGAACCTTGCCGAATTGCTCGATTCCTCAGGTGAGATTGATGGATGGTTTGTTAAAGAGGGACCCGACATCCCGGTTGACAAGGACGACGCCAACAGCGCCAACTCGGTCGCATACCTGCTCGAACGTGTACACCTCTATTCCACGTTGCGAGGTTGGTATCGTGCTTCGTTCGACTGGCCTGTTGACCGCAAGCTTGCATACGCTCGGCTCTTTCATTCCAATCAAGCATCGGACATCTTTGCGGAAATTGGCCGCACATCCGACAAGTTGTTTCGCGAGATTCTCGAGCGGCAACAACAGCGAGCATCGAGGGAAATGGACACGTACTTGTCCTACATTCAGGAGCGAGTGTCCGATGCGCCATTTCCAGTCTGCCAAACCTTGGTCGCGCGACGCGTTGCGCTCGCAGCATTGCTTTGGACATCCGACCTAACACCAGGAGTCCCCGAGTGGAATGCGGATGCGTTCGTGAGCATCCTGCCTGGCCGTCCGATTAAGAAGGTCGTCAAATATGTATATGACAAGCTGAACTTCAATCAAGTCTTGTGGATGAGAAGCGCGGGAGTGCTTTCTCAGTTGCTGGTCGAAGAGATCGATTGGCTGGAGAAACTCTCTTGGCCTGAGACGAAGAGTGCCGCCATCCTAGATGCCCTCAGCACCCAGCGCCGACTTATTGATATTTTCTGAATCCAGTAGAGTTGAGTGCACCGCCAGCACGGCCAGACTAGACCTTAACCTTCATACCATGATCTTTAGGCTCTCAGCCGTGAGCGCTTCAAACTCAGGCCGCATGGTGAGTTGTTCGCGAAAACGGTCGTCTTGAGCATGGGATTGACGTGGCCCTTCGCAGGATATCAAAACGGGAGGTATATTCGGGCCACGCCAAACGGTCACTTGGTCGAGAGGCTCGGTTTCCCTCAGGCACATCAGTGGATAGTACGATCGGTGCCCGAAACGGCCTCCCTTGGACATCTTTTTGGCAATCCTCATTCGAGTCTCCGGAGCGAAAGACTGGATCTCCGGCGGTGCCACTGTTAGCCACGCGATCAGGTCACTTACGGCGCGCTTGACTTGCTGAAGTGTCGCGACTGATCCCGGATGAGAGAACGTGTTGCGCCAAGCCATTAGGTAAAATCCCCACCAGTCACATCTGCGATATACATAGGGTTTCTGGTAAGGCTTGTAGCCCCCGATTCGAGCATTAGTGCCTATTTCGTCGCTAGTTCGTACTGCTGAGATGGCGTGGACGAGTTCCACCACTTGACCGATTTGATTGAATAGGGCGGCGCAGAGCCGCCCGGGTAGCGATTCCGGAATGATCGGAACGGATGACTCTAGGCTGTCGGTCGTTTGCAGTCGCGTCGCGGGCGATTCCTGCATTCTCAGAATCATGCGCACGGTGTACATAATGGAATCGAGGTAGTCCAGCACTGCCCCATGGCGCTCGGGACTGGGTTGTTGGACATCGGACTGACCGGAGTTGTCTACAGGTCCGGGCCAAGTCCGAGCTTGCTGCCACCAGTGAGATCCTGTCGATGTCCTAATGCGCTCAACGGCATCGGATACGCGCCGGAGCCAGGTGTAATCGTCACCAAGTAGAACAGTCAACTTCTCAAGGAGATCCACCAAGTCCTCTTCGCGTGAGCGCCAGCCCCCATGCTCTCCAAGGCCTGGCTTCATCCAGTAGCTGTCGATATCGAGCGATCCGCTGACCACGAGCGTTTCAGCCTTGTTTGAGGCGGTAAACAAGAGGATGGGCAGATATCTGCTGCTGGTGCGCACGGCACGAGCCAAATCCATGCCCGAGGCATGGTTGGGAGGTTGATTCGCTTCACTATTGCCGCAAAGCCGCAAATCGAGAATCAACAACTGCGGCCGCAGCTCATTGATGGTGGCTGCGATCTCGTTGATTCGCGCCTCATAAGCGGCACGATCGCCTTCGTCGTTCGGCGTCCGCAAGTCAAGCGAGGACTTGTCGACAATATGCAGCGTACAGGCAGTAGCAACCTTACTGTTTAGATACTTGCGAAGGACTACTGACCACCCGTTCGACGCCTCGTCGTCTACATATACGATCGACTTCCTCGCCGAGGCTTTGGTCAATGCCAAGCGTGCCGTGCCCAGGGACTCCTGCAGTCGACCCCGTTCGTCCTCGGAAGGAGACGATCTTTGGGAATCCTCCAGGAACTCTGCCTTCTTCGTTTCGAGTCTCAGCACGAAATCGCGAATGCCCTCCGGGAGTGGAGAGGAATCGGCATATTCGGGAAAGGCCGCCTTGCTGTCGGCAAGAAACATTTCATAAATTCCCCACCAGTTGGAAATCGAGTGCGCGGAGTCAGGTGGGGTGTAGTCACAGGCAATGTACCGCCGGAACCCACGGTCTTGTGGCGATGCCTTTGGCAGGCGCGCGAGAATCTCCTGTAGGCTCAGAGACGCCCATGCCTCTTTGGGATAGCCTCTCACCAGCGCGTCTCGCAGCAAGAGTGCCTCGGGCAGGCGGAGGAAAGTGACCCCCGGCGACATCAGAATCAAGTCGCCCGGCTTACGGCTAAGTATGCTGGTCAGCGGCTCGAACGAGTACACGATCGCGTGCCACGCCCGCGCCGGACCCAACCATGGTGTCAGCCGGATGTGTTTAAGAAGTTCTATTCCCTGCAGGTCCTGTTGATGAGCACGTCGAGTGAAACATCCGTTGGCGTGAATCAGAAATAGACCCTCCTTCTGGAACGTCCCTCTACCCTCCCGATCGCGAGCCCATTCCCAGAACCACCGATCGAGGTCGTCGGCTTGGATCGTACTCGCCGGCGGAAACTCCCCGACGGGTGGGAATTCCGGGCCGCTCCAGACACATTTGCTGGTGTCGAAGAGTTCGATGTGCATCACCGCTCTCCATCGTTGTCGGCATTGTCTTTGTTCTTCACCTCCAACTGGCGGACTTCCTCATGAAAGAAGATTTGACGCAAGTGAGCGACTGACTCGCCGAGATGGTCACGATCAAGTAAAAGAGTTCCGCTCTCGTCAAATGCAGTCCGATAAGGACTGCGGCTGAACGCAGTCGGGTAAAGATCTCGTAGCGGTCCAAGACGTACGGATGACACCCTTCCTTCCGTCAGAGCCACACTCAGCACATCAAGTTTGGCTTCCAGTACCGGGTCGAAACCTGTAACTGTCTCGTAAAACCACTTTGCTGGTAAGGTTTCTCGCTCCGGCCATTTTATTAGCACCTGTTCGACCGTGCGCAAAAATTCAACTCCTGGCTCGAGTCCATCGACCTCAGCAGGAAACACGGCCACATTGGGTGAAGCACACTCAAAGGCTATCCGATCCTTCCCTCCGCGGTAACACAGTACCCATGCACGCTCTTGATATCTGCGCAATATCTCTGTCACCTCTCCTGGTTTTTGTGCCTCTTGTTCAGGTCCGATGTGCAAGAGAATTACATCTGGGGCGGCGTCTGCAGCTTCAAGGTGCGCAACCGGGAGAACAGCATCTCCCGCAATTCGCTTTGCCACTTCGTGGATCTTTCTTCGCCGAGTGGGGCGAACATCAACAATGAGGATTAGCATCTAGTTTTCCTTCAATGGTTTGCAGTGAGAATGACGAAACATCCAACTCCGGGGTTGTTTCTTGATCTTCAATCGTACGCCATACTTGCATTCTAAGAATTACCCAGAATACTGCTTTGTCGAATTGCGTCTCGTGGCCTACGCGATGAGTAAGGATCTGTGCGTGTAGATGCTCGTCCTTAATGAACTGATCATCGAAATACACGTGCGTCGAATCCGGCGTGTGCACCAATAAGTCGGCAATCGCTTGGCATTCCTTCGTCCAGAGCGGTAGCATATTGGCCTTCTTCAGGCGAGTGTGTTCAGGCGCTACCTTCGCAGTAGAGCCCAAGTAAATAAAGTATTCGACGCGGCGAACGCAAGCATCCTCGGTGTGGGAAACCCACTCGTGGGGATACAATTCGTTGAGGCGTTGCACGGCAACTCCTTGGGGGAGGTATTCTTTCCCGTCGGCGATCACGACCCTACTAAGGAACGGCCTAAATATCTCCGTGGGATCAATGTAGTAGCACCGGAAGTCCCTGATAATGTCAAGAAATGTTCGCACTCGAAACGCCTTGGCTTGCTCAGAGAGTATATCGTTGTACACGCAAGTTAGATCCCGAACCGACGGGCAGTTTATGTGTTTCGTAAGGCTCTGGCGAAAGGAGTCAAGATGCCCTATCGCCTTCGAGTGGACATTCAGTCTAACGATCTCAGCTTGGATGCGGGTGCACAGATTAAGATAGTGCTCCTGATCGTGCGTTTGGAGCTGTTTAAGGTTCTGTGAAAAGTAGAGCGCAGGCGCCGTGTGGGAAACGACCTTAGCCGCTCCTGTCTCGAAGTACTCTGATATCTGAAGCAGAAGCGAAGGCCGCATCACCGATTTCAATCCTTCTAGTATCATGTGGTCGTCGTCTTTTTCGAGATTAAGCATCTGAGCGACATGGCGCTTTATCGACCGAGGCTCGTATCGACCAGAGAACGGCTCGCGGCCTGTAGGCATGCCGTCAATAGGTACAATCGGTTCATCATAAAGGTCAGCAGACTTTAGCGTTTTCCAGTTCTTTGACTGCGACCATGTTAGAACGATGAGCTTGCACTTTCTTCGGTCGTTCTCTGCGTCCCTCCAGATGTCTTCTGCACCCTCATGCAGTTGACCGAGGAACACTTGTTGCTCAACGATTGCGTGGCGAACCCTATGATCTTCAGCAATCTTTTCTAGTTGATTCGAATAGCTCCCATCCACCACAATGGCCGCGCCCTCAACTTCAAGCACAAGAGGGCGACGGCTGGCGGACTCGGGGAGTACTTTGAGCGTGTCGGTCCAATTGCTGCCCACTTCTATCGAGCAGGAGTCTTTCTTCCATTTGTAGGGCTCGTAACCGTAGATGACGCGTGCTCCGGTGGTGGGATTCGAGATGGTCACCGATTCAACAGGAAAAAGGTGATACAAGCACTTGTGCAGGTGTGCATCATACTCGGTCGCAACCCGAGCCCGATCGCCGTGAGCGATAGTGCCACGGCTGATTCCCTCGTTGAGTCGCGAATGCGCTTCGTGCTGAAATGCGGACGTCACAATACGCTGCATCTCCTCCCTGAAAAACGCTCTGAGTGAAGGTGTCCAAATCTGCTCATGGACCTGCAGCCAGTGTTTCCAGAGAGTGCTGACGCCAACTGTCCCATCTTTCGGCGGACTGAGTGCGATCTGGAGAAAATGCAGGCGGCCTGCGACGCTGAGCGGATACGAAATTATGAACTGTCTGTCAGGAGACTGAGATGGCGCTAGTTTGGTCAAGATGGGATCGACAAGCGCTGCGTAAAAACGATACGGAATTAGATGAGACTTTTGCGGGAGCTGACAATACCGTAAATCGAAGAAGTCTTGCCGCGGGCTGGGATGCGGTTCGGACCCCGGAGAGGCAAGATCAAGGCAGATTGCCTCAATGTCCACCGGCCCGTTGAGAAGCTTGGCGCTGGGTCCACGGATCTTGCCTTTGTAGTCGAGTTCTACCACCGAAAGGGGGGCAGCCCAATCCTGCGCGCAAGGAGGAGGAAACGCATTACTTAAACGGTGGCTGCTGGATCTTCGCGCCCGGGTAATACAGCCCCAAGTATCCCAATCTTCGAAGATTGGCAGCAAGCTCAGGAACGTGAGGGCTTCCGCACGTGATATTTCGGTCTTGGGATCTTCGAACCATCTGTGAAGTGAACGCCTATGCTCCTCTATAATGCCGTCATGCCATGCCGTAGCAATGAGATAGTCAAGATAGGTTTTGTTGTGTTTCTTCCACCAATCCCCCTGGGGAGCCTCTATCTTTATGTGACTGACGATGGATTTGGATGCAATCTCAAATCTCGCGGCACACGGAGTCACCGACGATCGAACAATCTGGCGAAACGTTGCGAGCAGACTGCGAATCTGATATCGGTGTAGGCCCCCTCTGGGATTGAGTACTGCAACCTTCGCGGCATCCGGGTCTTCTGAGGCATCCGGGTCTTCGGCGAAGAATTGCCACCTCCTGTGGCGGCCGTTGTAGAAAATAAGATCGAAGCGCTCGATCAGCCACGCTGATCCCTCGCCCGACGCACTTCCGGCTCCGGCAGCCAATGGCCATCCTCCTTGAAGCTATGCTATTGATTCGCTTGAATCGACTTGTACAGTGAAGTCCATATTGTACGCCTCTTCATCGCACCACAGGAATCGAGCCTTGGGTGCCCGTCAACTGGCTCGCAAGACGTAAACGCGGTGATCGGCGCTGTCGATGTTCTGACGCCATGGTCTCAAAGGCCGGTTAGGTCGCCACGCAAAAGTGGATTCTACCCGCCACCCGGCCGCTGCCGCTGCCGCTTTCAACGCGCGGGGCGAATGCAGCCAGTACGTTTCCGCTGTCCGGACCGAGCCGAGGCGATACGACCGGATCACCATATCTCTCTCTGGATTTGGACGCGTCGAAACCTTGACGCGTGTTTCACCGTCTAGAACTATCTCCTCGACGGCCGCTGTTGGCAGCAATTGCGGCGGCGCGCAATCTGTGAACAGCCGAGCCCCTGTCCGCAGGCACGGTGCGATTGCCGCGAGAATACTCTCGAGCTCACTCAACGGAAAGAGATTGAGAAAGTTGAAATGTGCAACCGCAACGTCGAATGGCCCCTGACGTTCCAGCCGGGCATTTCTTTCTCGCAGATCTGCGCACACCAAGTGAATGCGTGATGGCCATTCGGATCGCCTCAGCCGGTGCCGAGCGATTGTGATCATCCGCTTGCTGGCATCAACACCCGTGAGGCAAAACCCAGCAGCTGCCCACGGTTCGAGGTACCTTCCCGTGCCGCATCCAAGGTCGAGCAAGCGGGGCACATCCGGATGCTTGGGATTTGGCAAGTGCGCACACCTTCGTAGCAGGATGCTCCATTGGCGAACAGCCTCCTCCGCATCAACGTCCGCGTATAGACGATCGTAGATCGGTGCAAGCTGTTCGTAAAACTCTACATTCCGATTGAGCGAGCGGTGCCCTTTCATCAGCCCGCCTTCTCCAGATAGCGGGCGCCAACTTGAAGGGATCCAAGCGTCGCTGTGATCACCGCTGACGCCGCGATCACGATCCACCACGCCGTCGAGAAATAGCCCAGGCCGTCCGCCAGCATACCGCCCCATGTCGGCGCCGGTGCGGGAAGGCTGAGTCCCAAAAACGCGAGCCCGGTTTCAAGAGTAAGCACCTCGATGGCTCCGTATGCCGCCAACGTCAGAATACTGCGCCGGAGGTTCGGCAGAAGCTCCCAGGCGACGATCGCAGTCTGTGAATAGCCATGGGCCCGGGCAGCGACGATGAAATCCATGTCGCGCAGTCTTGCCGCCTCTCCGCGAATGACCCTCGCCGGACCCACCCAGTTTAGGGCCCCGATGGTCAGGATGAGTGACGTTTTGCTTACGCCGGCCACGCCCACAATGAGGACAACAAAGATCACGAAGGGGACACTCCAAAGGACATCGACCGCAATTCGCACCGCCGCGTCAACCCATCCGCCCACAAAGCCGGACATCGTTCCGAGTACGAGCGCAATCGCTAGGGACAAACCTGTCGCACCAGCGACAATAGCCAACGTTGATCCACCGGCATGCAAGAGTCGGGAGAGAACATCACGACCGAGTTCGTCGGTACCGGCGAGGTGCGCCAGGCTTGGGGGGACGGCCACCGCACGCAGGTCCAACTCGATCGGATTAGGCAGGGGCAACCAAGCTGCGGCGCCAGCGAGGATGACCATTAGGCCGAGCCAGGCCAGCGCAATCCCGTGAACGAACCTAACCTTGCCACTCACGGCTCCTCCTCATTCTCGGATTCACGAGATGTTGCGCGAGGTCTAGCATTGCGGAGAGGCTCGAAATGACTATTGCAAAGAGGAGGCAGATTCCCGCGAGGACAGTAATGTCCTTGTTCCGAATTGCTTCGTACGTGAGAGAGCCGATGCCGCCGACTCCAAAAGCCACTTCGACGAAGAACGTTCCTGTGAAAAAATAGGCCAATCCGTTGGCTATAGCGGAGACAGGAGCAGGTATCGCGTTGACTAGGGCCTCGCGGAGCAAAATACCGGCCTCGCCGAACCCTTGTGCTCTCGCACGGATCGCGTAGTCGGAAGCCATGGCTATTGTCAGCGCATCTTCGAACAGCCTGGATGCAAGAGCAGTAGGGTACGTTGCCAGAACCACGGCGGCAGCAAGCCAGCAGGAGAAATAGCTGCGCTCGAATACAGCGGGCAGAACTCTGAAGAATCCAGCAAACACCGTCAATGTCAGTAACGCCAACACGTAGGGAGGGGCGGCCGACAGCCCGCCCCAGATTACGCGAAACGCGTTGTCCACGACACCGAGACCGACGGCCCGCAAGCCGAGGGGTATGAAGATCGCAAAGGCCACCAGGACCAGGAATGCGTACCCAATCAATCGGATTGTCTGTCCCGCTCGCTCACTCAACAAAGCGAGGACCGGTCGTCGATAGACGAGCGAGTCACCGAGATCGAGCCTGGCGATTCTCTCGCAGAACGCACCGAACTGCTTCAGGACCGGCTCATCTAAACCTGACTCGTGCCGGAATTGTGCAATGCTTTCCGCGCTTGCGCGCGGACCGAGGATCATCCTTGCCGGGTCCCCTGGAAGGCGGTATATAGCGAAGAAGCTCGTCAGCAGGATGATCGCAAGGCCCGCAAGGAACATCAGTATGCGGTTCCTTATGTATTTCCAGATGCCCATAGTGCTCCTTGCGATACCGCGTGACGGTCAATTGCTCTTTTCCATCTGAGGAACTACGCCCGTGGCTACGCGAGCCTTCCCGCGCAAAAGTCGTGTCACGATCACTGCGCGGTCAATTGCCTCATATACCTTCCTTCTCAGGGCGGCGTCCGTCCCCCAGGGAGCCTCGCCCATGCGAAAAGCAAGGAATTTCAAATTGTTCAAGGGCACTACTCTTAGGGTAGACGAGGCATACTTCTGGTTGAGTTGGCCCTGCTGGTCTAGCACCTCGCCGTAGAGCGCAAGTGGCACATTCATCAAGTCGATCTCACCTTGCTGGTAGGCGGTCAACATGGCGTTGACCTCCTTCATGGTCCGGATCGATAGCGACTTCGCTCTGGGAAGGGCACTGCCGTCGCTGTCTTTTGCCCAGTAGGCCGGATTCGCATCGAGTGTGGCAATTGTCCCGTCCCAACTCTTCAGTACAAAAGGTCCAGTTCCAGCACTCCCACGGCTAAAGTCGTACTTCGCTGGCAGACTTGCGGGCATCACAAACGCTGCCGGGGCTAGGAGCCAAGTCAGCATCGTGGGAAATGGCTCTTTCAGCTCGATTGAGAACCCATACGTTCCTTCAGCTCGGAAACCGCTCACCTGGCTTGCCTTCCCACTCTTGAACTCGTCTACGCCTTTGACGTGATCGAAGATATACGCGTAAGGCGAGTTCTGTCGCAGCATCCGTTCGAAGCTCGCCTTGACGTCCTTGGCGGATACGGCACCAAACCGTCCATGGAACCGAACTCCCTGCCGTAGTTCGAAAGTTAGCCGGTCGTTTCCAGCGGACCATTTCCACGACTGAGCAAGACCTGGAATGATTTGCAGTTGATCGTCCATGGCAACCAGCCCTTCGTAGCTCTGAGTCGTTACGTGTTTGCTTGCAAGGTCGTAAACTTGCGCCGGGTCGAGAGTTTGTAACTCGATATTGCTGGCGACGCGAATCGATTCGCGCGTGACTCTCTTGTAGTCGTAGTACTGATATGCGTTGCTACGGAAGCCGTCGGTACCGCGGGACAAAAGGAACAACTCATTGTTGGAGTAAAGCGGCACCCATGGGAGGTCGTTCATGAGTATGTCCTTGGCCGCAACGAACCCCTCTCGTTTCCGATCTATACTCGATCCAAGCAGGCCGGAAAGGTAGGCTTTGTCGTACGCTGGGTTTTCGTACTTGGACAGCCGAAAACCGGCCTTTGAGTAGAAGTCGGTCAGAAAGCCCTCGGGATCGTCATAGTCGAGGTACCACAAAGCGAGGGCAGCCTGAAACTTGCCTGCCCCTACGCGTTCGTAGAAGACAGCATTTGCTACCGGCTCCAGCACAACGGGAATTCCGGCCTTTCCCAGTTGAGACTGAAGAACCTGCGCGAGAGCACTCTTCTCCGCCGGTTCCTCCTCCGTGTTGTACAAGATCGTCAGCGTCGGCGACGTGGCCTGCGGAGTTCGATTACCGCAGGCGGAAAAGAAACTCGCCGCTAATACCAAAGTTGCGATCAGTGCTGTTCTACGGCTGACGCTGTACGGCAGATTCATGTGCTAGGGCCTCCAGACGAACGAAATCTTCATTTACCTTTGTACAGAGTCTTGGCTGTTCGGACAGTTTTCGGCAGTTTTCGAGAAACGCATTCTCTGCGCCATTCCAACCACCAAAGCAGTTCAACCAACATGGGCGTCCCGAGCACTCATGGGAATTTCGGGACCTGAGAATCTCCTCGAAGCGGCTTGATGACTGCATTGCTTGATCGAAAAGCGTGGTGATCGATTCGCTGTCGACATTCCCGACAGCATACTCGTCAGGATCGGGCGCTTGCAGGAAGTGCATGTGAGCCAGGTAAGCTCCGGTATACGTGATCCGGGCTAGGCGCCACGCTTGGAGCGGGAATAGTTCGCACGTGATGACTAATGTGTTGCCGCTGATCCTTCGTTCCACGTACAGCGTTGCATTCTCATCCTCTCTCAGATCCGCCCAGCTAAAGAAGCCAGCTTGAACCGCTTCAAGAAGGTAGATGCCGAGCAACTCGATCGACACAGTGACCTGTGCTCCGGCCAGCGGGCCGGAAAGAGTCTGCTCCAGGTCTGAGAGAAAAAGCGTGATATGGCCGGCGGGCAGTGGTTGAATTGGGCTGTAGGGAGGCGGCTGTATGGGTTGGATCTGGTAGTAGGTGTTCTTCCCTGAGAGTTGACCAATCAAGTCCAGTATGCCTTGGGAATTGTCCCATCGCAGTACCGAGACGACGGTCGTGCGAATACTTGGCAGTTCGCGGTTGAGCCAGAGAACTGCAGCCATTGCTCGGTCATGGGTACCATCGAGCCCCCGGAAGGCGTCGTGCGCTGCGCCATCGGCAGTGTCGATTGAAACGTCAATGTAGTCCAGGTTGTCGTCACGACTAGCGGCCGTCAGAGCATCGGTGTGGCGCGCGATGTGCCGTCCATTCGTGACAATGCCGATGCTGAATCTTCGGTCCTGAACTGCTCCCGCCGCTTTCATCAGGGAGAACAGTCGGACGTGGTTCAGGAAGGGTTCTTTTCCTGCGAACGCCAAGACATCCAAAGACAGTTCCGTTGCTGCTTGCTGAATTGCTCGAACTAGGGACGATTCCGGGACCAATGGCCGCCGAAGTGAAATACGGGGGTTGTAGTAGCACATCCCGGCACATTCAAGGTCGCAAGCCCCAGTTGTATCGATAGTGAGATACGTCAGTCGCCGCCGGGCGCGAACACTGTGCCCGAAATCCTCGAATGTCGCTATACCGGCAGCTAACGATGCCCAGAAAGGGAGAAGAAACGCCTTAGGAGCGGCCACCGCGGCATGTGACAAACCCTCGGCAATGGTCCGGGCTATCGATCCCATCGGTATCTCCACAAGCGCGGTCCGACCGACAGACTTCGTGTTCCCCATCGTTCAGGCAGGTTTCTTGGATGAAGCAGGACGATCCTCGGAGGTAGTCTGTGGGCGGATCTTGGGACGGAGCAAGACTACTTTGGACGGGATCCGATCACTTTTGACCGGAACAATCCGCCGCAGACCACCTTTTGAACCAAACTGTCCCATTGCGTACCTCCTTTCCTGGGAGCGTCTTCCCTCACCCCATACGAGGCTAGTATACCAGTTGGGGTTCCGCTAGACTTTTTCGCCAGTTTTCGCGAGGCCTCGGCAATGCCCGCTAACTTTCTGAAAAAAGGGATGTTACAGTGAAGCTCAGTCGGCTACATTGCGATCCCGCACTCGGAACAATATGGACGACTCGAGCAGTTCCTTCGTATACGGATGGTTCGGAGAGGTAAACAGATCTGACACGCCCGCAGTTTCCACGATCCTGCCGTGATGCATAACGGCCACCCGGTCACAGATCGACGAAACGATGCCAAGATCGTGCGAAACGAACAAAATTGCCATGCCGAACTCTTCCTTCAAGTCCAGGATCAAACGGATGATCTGAGCCTGGATAGTCACATCAAGAGAGGTTGTGGGCTCGTCCGCAATTAGCAGCTTGGGGCGACCTGCCAACGCCATGGCGATCAGAACTCGTTGGCACATTCCACCACTGCATTCGAACGGATAGAGGTTGAGAACCCTCTCAGGATCCGGCATTCGCACTTTATTGAGAAGTTCCACGGCACGCCGCGCCGCCTCATCGCCAGAGCAGCGGTTTCTAAGGCGAAGTAAGGAAAGGAGTTGATCTCCTACCTTGCGGGCTGGGTTCAGCGACGCTTGAGGATTCTGGAAGATCATCGAGATGTCGCTTCCCCGAACCTCGCGCATTCGTCGTTCGCTCACTCCTCGCAAATCCTCGCCCAGCCATAGGATGCGTCCGCGAGTGACGTGTCCATTCGGAGGAAGTATCCGTAGTAGTGACTTCACAAAGGCACTCTTTCCGCTGCCGGATTCACCAACGAGGCCGACTACTTCGCCGGCTCCAACCTCCAGGGTGGCGTCTTCCACCGCAACAAGAGGTTGGCTACCGCCAAACTCGGTGCGGAGACCCTCTACTTTCATCAGGGCTGCGTGAGTACCGACTATCGCTAAAGGACCTCTGTCCAAGGGCTCGATCAAGTGTTCCTCCCGGGCAGAATAACCGGCCTATCTGGGCTCATGGAACGCATGGTTGAGGAGGTGGATTCCATAAACTACAGTTTCGATCGTATTCGCCGGAGCGTCAACGCTGCGTCTTGGCGCTGCGCCGAGATTATCCTCTATTCAACACTAATCAGTTCGATCCGGTGCTTTCGCCATTTTTCGGCATAGAGTGCTTGACCCTACTGTCTTGGGTTATCAAGCACTTCGGCATCCGCGCCGCCAGCAGTTCCTCCCGCGTCATCCGGGGGATCACCCCCACCCCGCCCACCACGAATCCTGGTCGTGTAGGCTCTAACAATCGTTGTGGCTTCCTCTCGGCTGTCGCTCTGCCCGCTGATAGCGATCGACCGTAGAGTGCCCCCCAGGTAGTACTTTTGACAATCGCAGGATGGAAGGCCAGAAAAGCTGAAGCCAGATGAGCAGCAACTGCTCCTCAAGCTGAATGAATGCTGCCCTGAGATTCCCATTCTGCTTGAACTGACACAAGGGTTTGCCCACGTCTTCCGCACCAGGAAGGAGGACGGACTTCAGAACTGGCTTGCAGGCGCATACCGAGCGGGGCTGCCGGAAATCAGCCGATTCTGCGATGGACTCCTCCGCGACGCAAACGCGGTCAGAGCCGCCGTCCTCCTGCCCTGGAGCAACGGGCAAGTCGAGGGCCAGATACATCGGCTGAAACTCGTCAAACGGCAGATGTACGGCCGCGCCAAATTCAATCTCCTCCGTTCAAGGGTTCTGCCCTACGTACATCCTGCTGTCAGCCTCTCATCAGACCGATCCCCTTGACCTGCACGGAATATGCGGGAGAACCCAATTGGAGTTGACAGAGGCAACTGCCAGCCGTCTTCTCCACCAGTAGAAGAGATTCAGCTCGATCCCGTGCCCGGCGCATACGACCCGGACTGGTTCGTCGTTTCCGCCTTCGCGATTACCTCCTGCCAGAATTGCCGTCGCCTCGATTCGGCTCTGTCGCTTTCTCAACTGCTCAATTTGCCCGGCCGCGGGGCCGCAAACCAGATAGGTCCGCCGGACGGATAAAAAAAGCAACTCGAGTCTTGTCCCGAAGACCGGGGTAGCAAGGCGCGAAACACGGCGAAATAGTTGTGGCCGAGTGTGAGGCATTATGCTGATCGTGAACAGGACACAACACGAGCACACATTATGATGACTCTAAGTGCGTGGCTCCCCGACGAGTTTTTGGTCGTGGGAATTGCTTTGATAGGCGTGGGCCTGATGGTGGGGTTAATCACAGGACGCAAAGCCGCATCCCTGTTGGGCGTTGTGGTCTTGCTCGCTCTTTCGGGCCCGTTCATTGACCTGTTCTTAGACACGATCCTTGCTGTCGCGCCATGGTGGCTCATACTGCTGTTGGCGACATGGCTCGTCTTTGCTCTGCTAGGCTCCTTGTCCCGGTTGCTCATCGGCCGCGGAGCAACGAACGAAATGGTCGGCTCGCTAGCGGCAGACGTCGTGCGTTTCGGCTTCAGAACCATCTTCTCTCTCCTCGCGTTTCCCTTCCGCTTGGTGTTCGGCGCAAGACGCTAGACATCTCGGCGATGCACACTTTTCATCCGAGAGGACCACAATGAAGACTCATGTGTTTATTGCAGTTACGGTTCTGCCACCCTGTTGTCAGCGTGTGGGCGGATTTCACCACGCAGAGTTGAAAAGGCTGCGGTACGCGCTGCAGAGAAAAAAGTTTCGCGTATCTTGGCACGGGACCTCGCACGTGACAACACCTCACGGAGCATTGCATTGCGGACCGACCGTCGCGTCTTTAAGTACACAACTAAGGCGCAGGCTAGGGCTCTGCGACGTAACGGTTTCCCAGCAAGGACCCACTTCACCGCCTCTGGCGGGGCGGGCCGGCCACTCAGCGGTGCCGCTGCGCAAAAACGTTACGGGCTGCCATACACTCCTGAACGTCGGCTAAGTGTTACCCTGCCCGCAGGTACGTCAGTCAAGTCGAACAAAGTCGTTGGCGGTGCTCCAGGCTACGGTGAGCTTCGTGTCGAGCGTCCCTTGGCACCCGATGCAATACGGGCCGCGCCAATTCCGTTGCGCTAACCATTCCGAACGCCTCACCCTGACCGCAGCGGTGAGTGCGCGACATGACTACCAACCTTCAGTCATTTAACTAATTCATATGCATACAGAACATACAGAGTGCCGCTGCCAACAATGCGGATCCCAATCCACTTTCACCCGTGGGATCGTTAACCCTATCAAGTCGCTGTGGGATCGACGGCCGATATGGCTCCTTCACCGAAAGGGGATTCGTCGACTCATTATTGACGCTGCCCGCAGCAAACGAGAGGTCTTCGATGGACTCTCGTCGGTGTCCCCTGAACTGAAGCTCCAACTTAGGCCCGCTCTCCGAGGGCAAGTGAATCAGTTGCTCATTTTGCGAGTGAAAACCATTCGTGTGGCTTTCATTATGTCGATCGTCTGGGGCGTGGCGGGCTGTTCGTGTTGGGTTCGGATGTAACTGTTCAGGCCCTTGTATTTGCGGGTCCCGCTGAACCGGCCTGACCGATTTTTCTGGACATTTTCCGGGCGATCGATTAACGTATGGTGGATGAGTGCGAAAGCCTCTCGGGGCGCAAGGGACAAGCGGGGGACGGGGAGTTGGCGTTCGAACGCGCCTGCTGCCAGCGAGGAAGACTGGCGGCGGCGGGTCGAAAAACAGCGCCGTGAGATCGAAAAACTCCGTGAGCAGGTGGCCGAACAGGATCAACAGCTCGCCGAACGGGACCGACAGC
>Ga0163144_10007613_pt1 | contig 23703 bp, 21 predicted proteins | sample OliLak19BULKMAT1_FD_123175 | JGI IMG/M metagenome (GOLD analysis project Ga0163144, IMG submission 123175) | Freshwater microbial mat bacterial communities from Lake Vanda, McMurdo Dry Valleys, Antarctica - Oligotrophic Lake LV.19.BULKMAT1 | ecosystem: Environmental > Aquatic > Freshwater >...
AAGCTCATCTTCAGCGGCAGCAGCGCGTAGTCGTCGTCCTCCTTCGGGTTCGGCTTGTACGAATGCGCGAGATCGAGGTCGATGCGGGCCATCTCAAGTTTTCCGTTGCGGGGCGACAAGCAGTTTGCCCTGCGCGTCGAACACATAAGCCTGCTGCGCCGCCAGATGCAGGGTGATCGGCGCGCCAAGATCGAAGAAGTGCACGCCGGTGAGCTGTGCGACAAGTTCGCCGACAGCGGTGTGCACGTGCACGAAGGTGTCGGAGCCCGAGATCTCGGCCAGCTCGACATGGCCGTCCAACGCCACGTCGCCGGGCCGTGGGTTGACGCGCAGCGCCGCAGCGCGCACGCCCAGGGTCAGCGACCTGGACGCCGAGGCGGGCAGGTCAGTCGATGCGGGCAAGATGATATCGAGCGACGGACCGGCCTTCAGCTGCACGCCCTGCGCCACCGCATCGGCTTCGATCAGGTTCATCGGCGGGTCACTGAAGGCCCGCGCCACCCGCAGCGACTTGGGCGCGTGGAAGACCTCGGCGGTGGGACCGTATTGCAGCAGTTCGCCGGCATCGAGCACGGCGGTGTAGCCGCCGAGCAGCAGCGCCTCCCCTGGCTCGGTGGTAGCGTAGATGACGGTGCTGTCGCCGCTGGCAAACAGCTGCGCAAGCTCTTCGCGCAGCTCTTCGCGCAGTTTGTAGTCCAGGTTGACCAGCGGTTCGTCCAGCAGCATCAGCGGCGCGTTTTTGGCGAGCGCTCGTGCCAGCGCCACCCGCTGCTGCTGGCCGCCGCTCAGCGCCGCGGGCAGGCGGTCGAGGAACATCTCGATGTGCAGACGCTCGGCCAGCGCGCGCACTGTCTTGTCGATGCCCTTTTCGCGCCGCAGCTTCAGCGGCGATGCGATGTTGTCGAACACGGTCATCGACGGGTAGTTGATGAACTGCTGGTAGACCATCGCGACGTTGCGCTCGCGCACGCCCATCGCCGTGACATCGTGTCCGTCGACACGCACCTGGCCGGTGCTGGGTTTGTCCAGGCCCGCCATCACCCGCATCAGGCTGGTCTTGCCAGCTTGCGTGGCGCCCAGCAGCACAGTGACGGCGCCCGGCTGCGGCGCCAGGTCCATCGGGTACAGCCAGGTCGAGGCCCCGACCTGGCGGGTGATGCGGTCCAGCGTCAGCTGCATGCCATGGCCCTGTGCAGTGCCGGCGCCATCCAGTCGGCGACGCTGCGGCGCTGGGCTTCGGTGTAGTGCAGACCGAGCTTGCTGCGGCGCCACAGCACGTCCTCGGCGGTGGTCGCCCACTCTTCGTTGCGCAGGTAGTTCAGTTCGGCCTCGAACAGGCCAGGGGCCACTTCGGCGCCCAGGTCCCGCGCCAGCACCTTGTCGATGCGTGCGCCGTAGGCCCGCGAGAGGCGCCGTGCGCATGCTGCGCCCAGGGCCGGATGGCGTGTGCGCACAGCGGTAACCAGGCGCTCGAAGTCGCGGTCGGGGCGGTCGGCGGCGCCGATCCACGGCGACAGGTCGCCGCCCGGCAACGAGGCCTTGGCGGTCCAAGCCGCGCGGCGTTCACCGAGCAGCCGCCCGACTTCGTCGGCCGCTTCTTCGGCGAGCTTGCGGAAGGTCGTGATCTTGCCGCCCCAGACGCTCAGCAGCGGCGCGGCTTCGGTGTGGCTCTCGAGCAGGTAGTCGCGTGTCACGGCCGACGGGTCGCCCGAAGCGTCGTCGAGCAGCGGGCGCACGCCGGTGTAGCTCCACACCACGTCGGCCGCGCGCACCGGCTGCTTGAAGTAGCGGCTGGCCTGTTCGCAAAGGTAGGCGATCTCGTCGGGCGTGACGCGCGCACCAAGCGGGTCGCCCTGGATTTCGACGTCGGTGGTGCCAATGAGCGTGAAGTCGGTTTCGTAGGGAATGGCGAAGATGATGCGTCTGTCGGGGTTCTGGAAGATGTAGGCGTGGTCGTGCTCGAAGCAACGCGGCACGACGATATGGCTGCCCTTCACCAGGCGCAGGCTCTTGTTTGCCAGCACCTCGGCTCCGGTGGGCTTGGCGATGCCACGCAGAAAGGCTTCGGCCCAGGGGCCGGCGGCGTTGACCAGGGCGCGCGCTTGCACCGTCTGCTCGCTGCCATCGCTACCGTTGTTATGGCGCAGCGTCGCCGTCCAGCCCGTGACGCTGCGTTGCGCCGCCGTGCATCGCGTGCGGGTCAGCACCGTGGCGCCGCGCTCACGGGCGTCGATGGCATTCAGCACGACGAGCCGCGCGTCGTCGACCCAACCGTCGGAATAGACGAAGCCGTGTGTGTACTCGGCCTTCAGCGGCGCGCCGAGCGGGCTGCCTTGCAGGCGCACGCCGGTTGAACCCGGCAGCACCTCGCGGCGCGCCAGATGATCGTAGAGGAAGAGGCCAATGCGGATCATCCAGGCCGGCCGCAAGAAGTTGTCATCGGGGTCGTGCGGCATCACAAAGCGCAGCGGCCACATGATGTGCGGCGCACTCTTCAGCAGCACCTCGCGCTCTTGCAGCGCCTTGCGTACGAGGCCGAACTCGTAGTGCTCCAGATAGCGCAGCCCGCCGTGAATGAGCTTGGTCGACGAACTGCTGGTGTGCGCCGCCAAGTCGTCCTGCTCGGCGAGCAGCACGCGCCAGCCGCGACCCGCGAGGTCACGCGCGATGCCGGCACCGTTGATGCCGCCTCCGACCACCAGCACGTCGTATAGCTGTTCGCCCAAGCCCTGTCTCCGCATTGTTTGCGTTCGATTCTTGTTCGTTTGAGTTCGTTTGAATGCCGAGTTTTCCCTAGTTTGCTTTCGATTCTTTTCTTTTAGTCTCGTCCACCATGGATCCCAACCCCAGGCAGGCCGAGTTGCTGGACATGGTGCTGCGCCAGGGCTCGGTCTCGGTGGAGGCCATGGCCGAACGCTTTGGGGTCACGCTGCAGACCGTGCGGCGCGACGTGAAACTGCTGGCCGAAGCCGGGCTGCTGGCGCGATTTCATGGCGGCGTGCGGGTGCCGCGCAGCACCACCGAGAACATCGCCTATCGCCAACGCCAGCACATTCACCAGGCCGCCAAACGTGCCATTGCCCGCGCCGTGGCCGTGGCCGTGCCGGCAGGCTGTTCGCTGATCCTCAACATCGGCACCACCACCGAAGCGGTCGCACGCGAGTTGCTGCATCACAGGGGGCTGCGTGTCATCACGAACAACCTGAACGTCGCGGCGACCTTGTCGGACAACCCGGACTGCGAGGTCATCGTCGCCGGCGGCGTGGTGCGCGGACGCGATCGCGGCATCGTTGGTGAGGCCACGGTGGACTTCATCCGACAGTTCCGCGTCGACATCGCGCTCATCGGCATCAGCGGCATCGAAGCCGATGGCAGCTTGCGCGACTTCGACTTCCGCGAAGTCAAGGTGACACGTGCGATCATCGACAACGCGCGCGAAGTCTGGCTCGCCGCCGATCACAGCAAGTTCAACCGCCCGGCGATGGTGGAGGTGGGGCGGGTCGACCAACTCGATATGCTTTTCACCGACCAGGCGCCGCCACCGGCATTCGCCACCCTGCTGGCCGAGGCCGGCGTGCAGTGCGCGGTGGCAGGAGACAAAGCTCCATGACCCGGTACATCCTCGCGCTCGACCAGGGCACGTCCAGTTCGCGCAGCATCGTCTTCGACAGCGCTGGCCACATCGTCGCGATGGCGCAGCGTGAATTCCGCCAGATCTACCCGCAGCCCGGCTGGGTGGAACACAACCCGGACGAGATCTGGAGCAGCCAGATCGCGACAGCGCACGAAGCGCTGGCCAAGGCCGGGCTCACGGCGGCCGACATCACCAGCATCGGCATCACGAACCAGCGCGAGACCACCGTGGTCTGGAACCGCCGCACCGGCGCGCCCATCTACAACGCCATCGTCTGGCAAGACCGCCGCGGCGAGCCGCTGTGCGCGCAGTTGCGTGCCCGTGGCATGGCGCAGACCATCCGACACAGCACGGGTCTTGTCATCGATGCGTATTTTTCAGCCACCAAGATCCGCTGGATCCTGGACCACGTGAGCGGCGCGCACATCGCCGCAGCGCAAGGCGATCTCGCCTTCGGCACCGTCGACAGCTGGCTGATGTGGAAGCTGACCAACGGCCAGTTGCATGCCACCGATGTGAGCAACGACTCGCGCACGATGTTGTTCGACATCCGCCACAACGACTGGGACCCCGAGCTGCTGAAGGCGCTGCACGTGCCTGACAGTCTGCTGCCGAAGGTGTTTCCGTCCAGCCATGTGTTCGGCGAGACCACGGTGTTCGGCACTTCGATTCCGATCGCCGGAGTGGCTGGCGATCAGCAGGCCGCGTTGTTCGGCCAGGCGTGTTTCAAGGCCGGCCTGGCGAAGAACACCTATGGCACCGGCTGCTTCATGCTGATGCACACCGGTGATCGATTCGAGCAGTCGGCCAACGGCTTGCTGACCACGGCCGCCGCGCAGCCCGGCAAGACGCCAGAGTACGCGCTGGAAGGCAGTGTCTTCATTGGCGGCGCGGTCGTGCAATGGTTGCGCGACGGGCTCAACGCCATCAGCGCCAGCGACCAGGTGCAGGGCCTGGCCGAAAGTGTTCCCGACGCCGGCGGCGTCGTCTGCGTGCCGGCGTTCACCGGCCTCGGTGCGCCCTACTGGAACGCCGAGGTGCGTGGTGCCATCGTCGGCATCACCCGCGGCACGACGGTGGCGCACATCGCGCGCGCGGCGCTGGAGAGCATCGCGTTTCAGAGCGCCGCGCTGCTGCAAGCCATGTCGAAGGACACCGGGCCCGTGACCGAACTGCGCGTGGACGGCGGCGCCTGCGTCAACAACCTCTTGATGCAGTTCCAGGCCGACCTGCTGGGCATCCCGGTGGTTCGGCCGCAGGTCACCGAAACCACGGCGCTGGGCGCAGCCTACCTCGCGGGCCTGGCCACCGGCGTCTGGCACGACCAGGACGAACTCGTCGCGCAATGGCAGGTGGAACGGCGCTTCCTGCCGACGATGCCGCGCGAGCGTGCGGCCGAGCTGATGGCGCGTTGGGAGCGTGCGGTGCGGCAGGCCAGCGCGGCGTAGTCGAGTCAGGCATACCGCACACCACAACCGCGTGAACGACGGGCAGTGCCGCCCCGGGCTCGGCTCGGCGAGATTCAATGTCTCACTGCGAAAAGTCGATAAAGATGTCGTCAGCACGATCGATAGGGCTCAGAAACAGAAAAACCCCAAGTAGATCCACTACTTGGGGTCTCGTATTGGCGGAGTCGAAGGGATTCGAACCCTTGATGCAGGTTTTGCCCACATACTCCCTTAGCAGGGGAGCACCTTCGGCCACTCGGTCACGACTCCGGCGAAGCAGCGCATTCTAGCCGCAAGATGCGGCGCCTACCGCGCGTCAAGCAGCGGCGCTTTCCTGGTCCAGATCGAAGGCCTTGTGCAGCGCGCGCACGGCCAGTTCCATGTATTTCTCGTCGATCACCACGCTGGTCTTGATTTCGCTGGTGGTGATCATCTGGATGTTGATGCCTTCGTCGCTGAGCGTGCGAAACATCTTGCTGGCCACGCCGACGTGGCTGCGCATGCCGATGCCCACGATGCTGACCTTGCAGATCTTGGCGTCGCCCAGCACGTCCAGTGCGCCGGTGGCGGGCAGCACCTTCGTCTTCAGCACCTCCAGCGTGCGGGCGTAGTCGTTGCGGTGCACGGTGAAGCTGAAGTCCGTGCGGCCGCTGTGCGAGACGTTCTGGATGATGACGTCGATGTCGATGTTGGCATCGGCCACCGGCCCGATGATCTGGAAGGCGATGCCCGGTTTGTCGGGCACGCCGATGACGCTGATCTTGGCTTCGTCGCGGTTGAACGCGATGCCGGCAACAACGGCTTGTTCCATCTTTTCGTCTTCCTCAAAGGTGATCAGGGTGCCGGACACGGCTTCTTCCTCGATCGGGATGTCCCAGGGTGTGAAGCTGCTCAGCACACGCAAGGGCACGCGGTACTTGCCGGCAAATTCGACCGAGCGGATCTGCAGGACCTTGCTGCCCAGGCTGGCCATTTCCAGCATCTCTTCGAAGCTGATGGTGGACAGGCGGCGAGCTTCGGGCACGATGCGCGGGTCGGTGGTGTAGACACCGTCCACGTCGGTGTAGATCAGGCACTCGTCGGCCTTCATCGCGGCGGCCACCGCCACCGCCGAGGTGTCGCTGCCGCCACGGCCCAGCGTGGTGACGTTGCCGTCGGGGTCGATGCCTTGAAATCCGGTGACGATAACCACCTTGCCGGCGGCCAGGTCAGCACGCACGCGCGTGTCGTCGATGGCCGAAATACGCGCCTTGGTGAAGGATGAATCGGTCTTGATGGGCACCTGCCAGCCGCCATAGCTGACCGCCGGCACGCCTTGCGCCTGCAGCGCCAGGGCCAGCAAGCCAACGCTGACCTGTTCGCCAGTGGCGGCCAGGGCGTCCAGTTCGCGCAACGCTTCGGGCGCGTTGGCCATCATGGCGTCTGGCATCAGGTCTTTCGCCAGGCCCAGCAGGCGGTTGGTTTCGCCGCTCATGGCCGATGGCACGACCACCAGTTGGTGGCCGGCGCGCACCCATTTGGCCACGCGCTGCGCCACGCTGCGGATGCGCTCGGTCGACCCCATCGAGGTGCCACCGTATTTGTGAACGATCAATGCCATGGGCCCTTGCCGTTGTTCCGTGATGTGTTGCCACAGCACCGACAGGCACCGCGCATAAACCCTAAATTCTATCCGGCACGCTGACCCTGTTCTTTCGGGCCTGGCAGGTCCGACACCCAACTCAAGCGCAGCTGCACCGTGCCCGCGGGCGCCTGGAACGCCGCTTCGGGGCCCAGACCCGGCACCAGCAGCAGCCGGCCGTCCAGGGTGCGCAGCAGCGGCCCTTGCCGGGCCCACGCCGGCACGCCGCAGGTCTGGTACTGCTTCTTCAGGCTGCGTGCCGGCGAGCCCGGGCGCAGGCTGAACCGCTCGCCCCCTTCACGGGCCTGCGCCACCAGCTGGTGCAGATCGGCTGCGTGCACGCCTTCACTGCGCGCGGACTGCACCTGCCAATGGCCGTTCCAGCCCGGCACGGGCACGATGCCCGGCCGGCTGAGGTCCAACTGCAGCGGCGACGGTGGGCTTGACAGCGGGGTCAAAGGAACCAGCGGCACCAGCGGCATCAGCGGAACAGCGGCCGCGCGCACCAGACTCAACACGCCCCGGTACAAGCGCAAGCCGCCGCCAGGCGCCGGCCACGAACCCTGCATGGTGGCTGGCAAGTCTTTCACCAGCCGGTCCAGCAGGGTCTGAGGCGGCGGTGAGCCACACGCCGCAGCCAGCCATGCACGCAAGGCGTTGCGCCGCCGCGCGGGCGGCAGTTGCAGCCACGGCTTGCAAAGAAGGCCAAGGCCATCACCCCGCAGCAGCACACTCAGATCGGCGGCCGCGGCTTCTTGTGCCAGCGCCAACGCATCCTGAGCGTGCCGTGCCGCCGCAGCCAAGGTGGTCTCGGCGTCGGGGAATGCCGATGTCAGCGCCGGCCATACCTGCTGCCGCAAGCGGCTGCGCGCAAAGGCCGGGTCGACGTTGCTGGGGTCATCGACATGGCGCAGGCGGTGCCGGCGCACATAGGCTTCGATGGCCGGCACGCCCACATCCAGCCAGGGCCGTACAAATTGGACACCCTCGCGCAGACGCTGCACCGGCATGGCCGCCAGGCCCGCAAAGCCGGCACCGCGGAGGGCCTGCAGCAGCCAGGTTTCGGCCTGGTCGCGGCGGTGGTGGGCCAACAGCACCAGGGTGCAGCCGTGGGTTTGGGCCATCTCGGTCAAAGCCAGGTAGCGACCGTCGCGGGCCCAGGCTTCGACGCTTTGGCCGCGGCCCGGTGCGCCGCCCAGGCGGCGGCTGTCGAAGGTGGCGCCCCAGCGCTTGCTCTGGCGCTGCACATGGCGCAGCCAATCGTCGGCCTGCGGCATCAACCCGTGGTGCACATGCAGCGCCAGCACCTGCAGGCCAAGCGGCCGCGCTTGCTGCACGGTGCAGTGCAGCAGCGCCGTCGAGTCGCGTCCGCCGCTCACAGCCACGGCGACCCGCGGCTGCTGCATGGTCAGCGCTCCTTGGTGTCGGTGAAGCGGCCGTAGGCGCGCAGGCGCTCGTACCGGCGCTGCAGCAGATCCTTGGGCTTGAGATCGACGTTCTGGCGCAGCGCTTCGGCCAGACCGCGCTTCAGTTGAGCGGCCATCCACGGCACGTCACGGTGCGCGCCGCCCACGGGTTCGCTGACGATCTTGTCCACCACACCCAGCGCCTTCAGGCGATGCGCGGTGATGCCCAGCGCCTCGGCCGCTTCACTGGCGCGTTCGGCGGTCTTCCACAGGATGGACGCGCAGCCTTCGGGCGAGATCACCGAGTACACGCTGTACTGCAGCATCAACACCTGGTCGGCCACGCTGATGGCCAGCGCGCCGCCCGAGCCGCCTTCACCGATGATGGTGCTGACGATGGGCACTTCGAGCTGCGCCATCTCGTAGATGTTGCGGCCGATGGCTTCGCTCTGGCCGCGCTCTTCCGCGCCAATGCCGGGGTAGGCGCCTGGGGTGTCCACGAAGGTGAAGACGGGCAGGCCGAACTTTTCGGCCAGCTTCATCAGGCGCAGCGCCTTGCGGTAACCCTCGGGCCGGCTCATGCCGAAGTTGCGCAGCGTGCGCTCTTTGGTGTCGCGGCCTTTCTGGTGGCCCAGCACCATGCAAGGCTGGCCATTGAATCGCGCCAGCCCGCCGACGATGGACAGATCGTCGGCGTAGTGGCGGTCACCGTGCAGTTCCTGGAACTCGGTGAAGATCTCGTGCACGTAGTCCAGCGTGTAGGGGCGCTGCGGATGCCGTGCGATCTGCGTCACCTGCCACGGTGTGAGGTTGGCGTAGATGTCGCGCGTGAGTTGCTGGCTCTTGGCACTGAGGCGTTCGATCTCGTCGCTGATGTCGACGGCCGATTCGTTCTGCACGTAGCGCAACTCGTCGATCTTGGATTCCAGCTCCGAGATCGGCGATTCAAACTCAAGAAAGTGGCGCTTCGACAATTCAATACTCCACCGGCAGCGGGTCCAGGCTGCGCCAAATATACCAAGTGGCCACCGAGCGATACGGGGCCCAGGCCTCGCCCACTTCACGCGCTTCTGCACGCGAGACAGGCTCGCCACTGAAGTAGTTCAGGCTGATGCCCTTGATGAGGCCCAGGTCGTCCAGTGGCATCACGTTGGGTCGCATGAGATGGAAGATGAGGAACATCTCTGCCGTCCAGAGGCCGATGCCGCGGATCGACACCAATTCGGTGATGATGGCTTCATCATCCATCTGCTGCCACTGCTTGACCTGCGCGCTGCCGTCACTGAAGTGGCGCGCCAGGTCCAGCAGGTATTCTGTCTTGCGCCCCGACAAACCGGCCTCGCGCATCTGCGGCACGGGCAGTGCCTGCACGTGCGCCGGCTTCAGGCGTGCGGGCACGCCGCCCACGGCAAGCGCAAACCGGTCCCACACCGCCTGCGCGGCCTTGACCGATATCTGCTGGCCCACGATGGACCGCGCCAGTGTGGTGAAGGCGTCGCCGCGGCTCTTCAAGCGCGCCTCGCCGAAGCGCGGGATCAGCTTCTTCAGCACGCGGTCGCGCTTGGCCAGGTGGCGGCAGGCCTCGTCCCAGTAGCCGGGCGTGAAGTCCGGGTGGGTCGCGGCCACGGCCGCAGCGGGAGAACCATCCGACACAGCGGGTGACGGCGGCAGCGCCGCAGCGGACTTGGGCATGGCGATCAGGCGCGGACCCAGGTGGTGCCCTGTGGCCCATCCTTGAGCTCGATGCCCAGAGCCGCCAGTTCGGCCCGGATGCCGTCAGCGGCGGCAAAGTCGCGCGCCTGCTTGGCTGCGGCCCGGGCGGCGATGCGCGACTGCACAAACGCTTCGTCCACCGAGGCGCCTCCTTGCAGGTAATCCCGGGGCGCCGCCTGCAGCAGGCCCAGCGTGCTGGCCAGGGCCTTGAGCAGCGCAGCGTCCGCCGTCTGGCCGCGGTTGACGTCGCTCACCAGGTCAAACAGCACGGCCAGCGCACCCGGGGTGTTGAAGTCGTCGTCCATCGACGCCTTGAAGGCCGCCGCGCGCGGCTCGGACCAGTCGACGGCCGCCAACGCCGGCACCGGGCCCGCGGCATCGAGCGCGGTGTACAAGCGCTTGAGCGCGCTGCGCGCTTCTTCCAGCAGCGTGTCGCTGAAATTGAAGGGGCTGCGGTAGTGCGTGCGCAGCATGAACAGGCGCACCGACTCACCGTCAAACTTCTTCAGCACATCGGCAATGGTGAAGAAGTTGCCCAGCGACTTGGACATCTTCGTGTCGTCGATGTTCAGAAAGCCGTTGTGCATCCACGTGCGCACGAACTCGCCACCGCAGGCACCTTCGCTTTGCGCAATCTCGTTTTCGTGGTGCGGAAACTGCAGGTCCATGCCACCACCGTGGATGTCGATCGGCAAGCCCAGCACACCTTCACTCATGGCCGAGCATTCGATGTGCCAACCCGGTCGGCCCGGGCCGTAGGCACTGGGCCACTTGGCGTCTTCGGGCTCATCGGGTTTGGCCGCTTTCCACAGCACGAAGTCCAGCGGGTCCTGCTTGTCGCCCAGCACCGCCACGCGCTCGCCGGCACGAAGTTCGTCCAGGCTCTTGCCCGACAGCTTGCCGTAGCCTTCGAAGCGCCGCACCGCAAAATTGACGTCGCCACCTTCGGCCTGATAGGCCAGGCCCTTGCCTTGCAGTTTGCCGATGATGTCCAGCATCTGCGGCACGAAGTCGGTGGCGCGCGGTTCATGTGTGGGCGCCGCGGCGCCGAGGCCCGCAAAGTCCCGGTGCATGGATGCGATCATCTCGTCGGTGAGTTGGCGGATGGTCATGCCACGCTCCACCGCGCGCCGGATGATCTTGTCTTCGATGTCGGTGATGTTGCGCACGTAGGTCACGCGGTAGCCGCTGGCCAGCAGCCAGCGGTACACCGTGTCGAAGGCCAGAATCATGCGGGCATGGCCCAGATGGCACAGGTCGTACACCGTGATGCCGCAGACGTACATGCGCACGTGCCCGGGCTCGATGGGCACAAAGGGTTCCTGGCGGCGCGTGAGCGTGTTGTGGATGCGGAGCGTCATGGCTGGGGCTTGGGTGGCGGCGCCGCGCCGGCAAAAGACGCCAACCGGTCTGCGCCCTGCTGGGCGTGGCGGCGTCGATAGAATCGGCTTTCAGTATAGCGGCGGCTCTGCGGGCAATCTGGCCTGGCGCGCCCTCGCCCGCACCCATGCACCCTGTGTCTTTTTTGTTGCGCCGCCCTCTTCACATGCTGCTGGCCGCTGTGCTGCTGGTGGCGCAGCCGGCTCGGTGCGATGTGGTGACCGAAGTGCACACGCTGATGGGCAGAAACGATCTGGCGGGCGCTTTGCTTGCCGCGCAGTCAGCCCAGTCGGCCAATCCCCGTGATGCACAGGCACGTTTTCTCGCTGCCCTGGTGCTGATGGAAATGCAGCGCAACGACGAAGCCCTGGCCGCCTTCACGCGCCTGAGCCAGGAATACCCCGAACTGCCCGAGCCCTTCAACAACCTGGCCTTGCTGCATGTGCGTGCAGGACGGTTGGAACTGGCGCGGCAGTCGCTGGAAGCGGCGCTGCGCAACGACGCCGGTCACCGCGCGGCCCGCGCCAACCTGGGCGAGGTGTACCTGATGCTGGCGGTGCAAACCTGGGAACAGGCTGCGGCCCAAGGTCCGCTGGACCAGCGCCTGCTGCGCAAGCTGGAAGCCGTGCGCGCCCTGGTGACTTCGACCCTGCCAGCGGCCGCGCCCGGTGCCCGCTAGACTCGCCAGCCGCGGCCTTTGCAGCCCGGCTTCACGCCCCCCTTCCGGAGAACACCGATTGAAGAACCGATTGGAAAAACTCGCCCGAATCTGCATCGCCCCCGCGCTGTCTGCAGCGCTGTTGCTGGTGGCTGTGCCCGCATTGGCGCAGAAGGTGCGCCTGGCCACCAGCGCGGGCGACATCGTGGTCCAGCTTGAAGCCGAGAAGGCGCCCAAGACGGTGGCCAACTTCCTGGCGTACGTGCGTGCAGGGCACTACAACGGCACCGTGTTCCACCGCGTCATCGAGACCTTCATGATCCAGGGCGGTGGCTACAAGGCCGACCTCAGCGAAAGGCCCACTCGGGCGCCGATTGCGCTGGAAAGCCGCACCGGCCTAAGCAATGTGCGCGGCACCCTGGCGATGGCCCGCTCGGGCAACCCCGACTCGGCCACGTCTCAGTTTTTCATCAGCGTCGTTGACAACCCCTTCCTGGACCAACCCAACTCACGCGACGGCAACGGCTTCGCCGTATTCGGCAAGGTGGTCGAAGGCATGGAAGTCGTCGACAAGATCAAGGCCATGCCCACCACCTCGTCGGGTATGCACCAGAACCTGCCGGTCACCGCCGTGACCATCAACAAAGCCACCGTGGAGAAATGACATGACCAAGACCGTGCAAATGGACACCAGCGCCGGCACCCTGCACATCGAACTGGACGAGGCCAACGCGCCGTTGTCCGCCGCCAACTTTCTGGCCTATGTTAACAGCGGCCACTACGACGGCACGGTGTTCCACCGTGTCATCAAGGGCTTCATGCTGCAAGGCGGCGGCTTCGAGGCCGGCATGAAGCAGAAGAGCACACTGGCTCCCATCAAGAACGAAGCCAACAACGGCGTGAAGAACAAGCGCTACACGCTGTCGATGGCACGCACCAATGACCCCCATTCGGCCACCTCGCAGTTTTTTCTGAACGTGGCTGACAACGCCTTCCTCGACTTCAAGGCAGAAAACGCTTCGGGCTGGGGCTACGCGGTGTTCGGCCGTGTGGTCAAAGGCACCGAAGTGGCCGACAAGATCGAGAAGGTGGCCACGGGCCGCAAGGGCTTCCACGACGACGTGCCGCTTGAAGACGTGCTCATCATCAAGGCCGTCGAAGTCAACTGATGCACACGCGCCGTGCCTGAAGCCGGCTCACCAGGCTCTCTGCCGCCCTACTTCGAGTTGGCTGCAGCGCCCCATTGGCGTGCGGTGGATTTCATCTCAGACCTGCACCTCAGCGAGCGGATGCCGCGCACCTTCGAAGCGTTTGCAGCGCACCTGCTGAATACCGCGGCTGACGCGGTGGTTGTCCTGGGTGATCTGTTCGAAGTCTGGGTCGGCGACGACATGGGCAGCCGCGGCTTCGAGCGCCGCTGCATCGACGCCCTGGCGCAGGCCGCCAGCCACCGGCAGCTGGCCTTCATGGTGGGCAACCGCGACTTTCTGGCCGGCGCGGAACTGCTGCGCCAATGTGGCGCCATGGGTCTGCCCGACCCCACGGTGCTCAAGGCCTGGGGCCAACACATCCTGCTGAGCCACGGCGACGCCTTGTGCCTGGCCGATGCGCCGTACCAGGCCTTCCGGCACGAGGTGCGATCGCCAGCCTGGCAAGCCAGCTTCCTGTCCAAGCCCTTGGCCGAACGACTGAAGATCGCGGCCGACATCCGCAAGCTCAGCCAGACACGGCGCCAGTTCGACGGTGCGGCCGACGCCGACGTGGATGCCGCCACAGCCGTGCACTGGATGCACGCCATGGGCGCACGCGAGCTGGTGCATGGCCACACCCACCGGCCCGGCAGCAATCTGCTGGCACCCGGCTACAAACGCCACGTGCTCAGCGATTGGGATCTGGACAACGGCGACCGCGCCGAGGTGCTGCGCCTCACCCGCGACGGCTTCGAACGTCTGCCGCCCACGCGAGCCTGATCGCATGGTCGGCGGCTGGTGGCGTGCCCTGCAGGCGCGGCGTGAAGACGCTGCGGTTCAGCGACGTCAGGTGCCCGACGACCTGTGGAAACGCACGCTCGTGCGCTACCCCTTCTTGCAGCGCCGTGACCCCGCCGATGGCGCCGAATTGCGCCGCCTGACCAGCCTGTTCCTGGACCGCAAGGAATTCAGCTGCACCGGCAGTCTGAAGTTGACTGACGCCATGGCGGTGTCCATCGCGGCCCAGGCTGCGCTACCCGTGCTTCACCTGGGCCTGGACGTGTACGACAGCTTCGTGGGCATCACGGTGCATCCTGATGCGGTGGTCACCCAACGCTCGCAGGAGGACGCCGATGGCGTGGTGCACGAGTTCGAGGCGACGCTGCTGGGCGAGGTGATTCCGGGCGGCCCGGTGATGCTGTCCTGGCCGCATGTTCGGCGCGCCGGCCACAGCGCGGCAGCCAGCCTGAACGTGGTGATCCACGAGTTTGTGCATGTGCTCGAACGCGCCGCTGGCGGCCTGCCGCCCTTGCCACCGGACCTGGGTGTGCAGGAATTCCAGAGCACGTTGGCGCAGGAGTACGAACACTTTGTGCAGCGTGTCGAAGCCGACGAAGCCACCGTGCTCGACCCTTACGGCGCCAGCGCGGAAGACGAATTTTTCGCTGTGGCCAGCGAAGCCTTCTTCGTCAACGCGGCGCAGATGCAAAAAGAGCATCCCGCACTGTACGGGATGCTCTGTCGGCTGTTCCTGCAAGACCCGGCGGCCGACCAGCCGCCTGCTCGCCGCGCCTGAAGATCAGGCCGCCGTGGCCTCGGCGCGTGGCTTGTCGCTCTTCTTGGGCGGCTGGATGTCCAGCAGCACCTGGTCCTTGTCGTCGATGTCCACCGACAGGCGGCCGCCATCGACCAGACGGCCGAACAGCAGTTCGTCTGCCAGTGCGCGACGAATGGTGTCCTGAATCAGGCGCTGCATCGGTCGCGCGCCCATCAGCGGGTCGAAACCCTTCTTGGCCAGGTACTTGCGCAGCGCGTCGCTGAAGGTCACTTCCACCTTCTTCTCGGCCAGCTGGCCTTCCAGCTGCAGCAGGAACTTGTCCACCACACGCAGGATGATTTCTTCGTCCAACGCACGGAAGTTGACGATGGCGTCCAGCCGGTTGCGGAACTCGGGCGTGAACAGGCGCTTGATGTCGCCCATCTCGTCACCTTGCTCGCGCTTGTTGGTGAAGCCGATCGTCGCCTTGTTCATGGTCTCGGCGCCCGCATTGGTGGTCATGATGATGATCACGTTGCGGAAGTCGGCCTTGCGCCCGTTGTTGTCGGTCAGCGTGCCGTGGTCCATGACCTGCAGCAGCACATTGAAGACATCGGGGTGCGCTTTTTCGATTTCGTCCAGCAGCAGCACCGAGTGCGGCTTCTTGGTAATGGCCTCGGTCAGCAGGCCGCCCTGGTCGAAACCCACGTAGCCCGGGGGCGCGCCGATCAGTCGGCTCACCGCATGGCGCTCCATGTATTCGGACATGTCGAAGCGGATGAGGTCGATGCCCAGCACGTAGGCCAGTTGTTTGGCGACTTCGGTCTTGCCCACGCCCGTGGGGCCGCTGAACAAGAAGCTGCCGATGGGTTTGTCGCCCTTGCCCAGACCCGACCGTGCCATCTTGATGGCGGCTGCCAGTGCGTCGATGGCCGGGTCTTGCCCGTAGACCACGCTCTTCAAGTCACGGTCCAGCAGCTTGAGCTTGCTGCGGTCGTCGCTGCTCACGCTGGCCGGCGGAATGCGCGCGATCTTGGCCACGATCTCTTCGACTTCGCTGCGCGTGATGGTCTTCTTGCGCTTGTTGGCCGGCAGGATGCGCTGCGCTGCACCGGCTTCGTCGATGACATCGATGGCCTTGTCGGGCAGGTGGCGGTCGTTGATGAATTTGGCCGACAGCTCGGCTGCCGCCTGCAGCGCACCCACCGCGTACTTCACGCTGTGGTGCTCTTCAAAGCGCGACTTCAGGCCCTTCAGGATTTCTACCGTCTGTTCGACCGTGGGCTCGACCACGTCCACCTTCTGGAAACGCCGCGACAGGGCCGCGTCTTTTTCGAAGATGCCGCGGTATTCAGTGAAAGTGGTGGCTCCGATGCACTTCATGCTGCCATTGCTCAGCGCCGGCTTCAACAGGTTGCTGGCATCCAGCGTGCCGCCGCTGGCTGCGCCTGCACCAATGAGGGTGTGGATCTCATCGATGAACAGGATCGCGTTCGGATGTTCTTTCAACTGCTTGAGCACGCCTTTCAGGCGCTGCTCGAAGTCACCTCGGTACTTGGTGCCGGCCAGCAGCGCGCCCATGTCCAGTGAATACACGGTGGCGTCGCCCAGCACCTCGGGCACATCGTTCTGCGTGATGCGCCAAGCCAGACCCTCAGCAATGGCCGTCTTGCCCACGCCGGCCTCGCCAACCAAGAGCGGGTTGTTCTTGCGGCGTCGGCACAGGATCTGGATCACGCGCTCAACCTCGTGCTCGCGGCCGATCAGCGGGTCGATCTTGCCGTCGCGGGCCTGCTGGTTCAGGTTCTGCGTGAACTGCTCCAGGGGTGAGCCCTTGGCGTCGCCGCCCTCTTCCTTCTCGCCCTCGTTGCTGCTGCTCTCGTTGCTCTTGGTCGGCTCGGGTGGGTCGGACTTCTTGATGCCGTGGGCGATGAAGTTGACGACGTCCAGCCGCGTCACGCCCTGCTGGTGCAGGTAGTACACGGCGTGTGAGTCCTTCTCGCCAAAGATGGCCACCAGCACGTTGGCGCCGGTGACTTCCTTCTTGCCGCTGCCCGTGCTTTGCACATGCATGATGGCGCGCTGGATCACACGCTGGAAACCCAGCGTGGGTTGTGTGTCCACCTCTTCATTACCGCCCACCGTGGGCGTGTTTTCCTTGATGAAGGTGGCCAGGCTCTTGCGCAGGTCTTCGATGTTGGCCGCGCAGGCGCGCAGCACCTCGGCGGCCGACGGGTTGTCCAGCAGGGCCATGAGCAGGTGCTCGACCGTGATGAACTCATGGCGCTGTTGGCGCGCCTCGACAAACGCCATGTGCAGGCTGACTTCAAGCTCTTGCGCGATCATGCGGCCTCCATAATGCATTGAAGCGGGTGCCCTTCACGGCGTGCGGCCGTGAGCACCAGCTCGACTTTTGTTGCGGCAACGTCCTTCGGGAAGACGCCACAGACGCCGCGCCCTTCGTGGTGAATCTGCAGCATGATGTGCGTGGCCGTGTCCGCATCACGCTGGAAAAACCGCTGCAGCATCATGACGACAAACTCCATCGGGGTGTAATCGTCGTTCAGCATCACCACCTGGTACAGCGCCGGTGGCTTGGTGCGCGCTGCCTTGCGCTCGGCCACCACCACACCGCCGGGCTCGCGGGCGGGCCGCGGCGGCGCAGGGGGCGGCGGAGGGGTTTCGTCGGGCATGGACCATTCTATCGAGTTGCACCTTCGCTGCACGAGACGGGGCGATGCCCGGTGCAGCTGTCTTATATTGGCGCCGAAGGCCGACATTCAAGCGCCAAGCAGCAGGTGATTTCGCCCCGTTATGGGGCCTTTCGCCGCACGGCCAAAGGCCTTGCCGCCGACGCTGGCCGCAACCTTCAGCGCTGGCTGTCCGCCCGGCTTTGTCCAAAGCTTGAGCGGGGCGAGGGCCGTCGAATCCTTGACACGGCTGCAGCGCCAGGCGGACAATTTCACGGTAGTCGACGACAGAGAGAACACCATGGCAACCGGTACAGTAAAGTGGTTCAACGATGCCAAGGGCTTCGGTTTCATCGAACCCGATGGTGGCGGCGCAGATGTCTTCGCGCACTTCTCGGCCGTGCAGATGGAAGGGTTTCGCACCCTCAAGCAGGGCAGCCAGGTCAGCTATGAACTGGTGCAGGGCCCCAAGGGCGATCTGGCCCAGAACATCCGCATGGCTGGCAGCGACGCAGCACCGGTCGAACCTGCCGCCACTGAAGCATCGCACTGACGGTCCGGACCGCTGCGGATCAGTGCCCTGGCGCCGTTGGCCTGCTTGTTAGCCAGCGCACCGACCGGCCGTCGCGCCGATCTCACGATAGCCGGACCGCGCCCACACATGGGTCGCATCACATCGGGACCGACCATGAGCAAAAGCGCGCAGATCATCGGCAAGGTCGAATACCGCGAAGGCGACGGCACCAACATCACCATCCGCCCCGGGCCTTGCGAGATACAGGAAACCGCGCAGGACGTGACCATCAGCTGGACCGACGGTGAGTCACACGGATCGGCAGCAATACCGATGGCCGACTTCAAGACCCACCTGGCCAGCAGGGCCATCCAGTTCGTCGGCCAGAAAGACGACTGAAGCGACTTGCGGTCGGGCGACGCGCGGCTGATCGCGGCCTTGCGCGGCTTTGCCCGGCCTTGCGCGGCCTTGCGCGGCCTTGCGCGGCCATGTGCGGCCATGTGCGTCGTCAGTCTTGCCTGGCCATCATTTCCGCCCTCCCCCCCCCCGCCCCGGGCCACCTTGTTCAACAATTCCAGCAGCACGCTCAGTTCGGAGCCCCGTTAAGCTGCCAGCCTGCTTCACTCGGATCTGCCCATGCCCAGCCACGAATTCGGGCCCCAGCGCGCGCCCTCGATCGACACTGACCCGCAAGAAACCCGCGAGTGGCTGGACGCGCTGGACTCGGTGCTGGCCACCGCCGGGCCTGCACGCGCCGAATTTCTGGTGCAGGCGCTGCAGGAGCAGGCTTCGGCACAAGGCGTGGCGGCACACGCACAGCCGTTTTCGGCCTACCGCAACACCATCCCGCTGGAACGCCAGGGTGCCTACCCCGGCCAGCTGGCGCTGGAAGAACGCATCACCGCCATGTTGCGCTGGAACGCGCTGGCCATGGTGGCGCGGGCCAATGAAGCCTACGGCGAACTTGGCGGTCACATTGCAAGTTATGCTTCGGCGGCCGAGATCTTCGAGATTGGCTTCAACCACTTCTTCAAGGGCAGCGCAGACGGCCAGCGCAGCGACCTGGTCTACTTCCAGCCCCACTCGGCGCCCGGCGTTTATGCCCGAGCCTTTCTGGAGGGTCGCCTCAGCGAAGAGCAACTGGCCCACTACCGGCAGGAAGTGGATGGCCAGGGCCTGTGTTCCTACCCGCACCCCTGGTTGATGCCCGGCTTCTGGCAGTTCCCCACCGGGTCCATGGGCCTGGGGCCGCTCTGCGCCGTCTACCAGGCGCGTTTCATGCGCTACCTGGCCCACCGCCAACTGCTGGACACGGCCGGCCGCCACGTCTGGGCCGTGATCGGCGACGGCGAGATGGACGAGCCCGAGTCCATCGCCGGCTTGACCCTGGCCGCACGCGAAAGGCTGGACAACCTGACCTTCATCGTCAACTGCAATCTTCAGCGGCTGGACGGCCCGGTGCGCGGCAACGGCCAGATCATCCAGGAACTGGAAGCCTTGTTCAGCGGCGCCGGCTGGAACGTCATCAAGGTGCTGTGGGGCAGCGAATGGGACCCGCTGTTCGAACGCGACAAGGCACACGTGCTGCTGCGCGCGCTGAGCCGTACCGTGGACGGCCAGTATCAGACGCTGGGCGCCAACGATGGCGCCTACAACATCGAACACTTCTTCCGCCAGGACCCGGCGGTGCAGCAACTTGTGGCCCACATGAGCGAGGCCGAGATCGACGGCCTCAAACGCGGCGGCCACGACTTCCGCAAGCTGCACGCGGCCTTTGCCGCAGCGCAGGCGCACAAGGGCCGGCCGACGGTGATCCTGGCCAAGACCAAGAAGGGTTACGGCATGGGCGGCGTGGGCGAGTCGCGCATGACGGCGCATGGCGCCAAGAAGCTGGACGCGGCTGCGCTGATCGCCTTTCGCAACCGCTTCGCGCTGCCCTTGTCGGACGAAGACGCCGCCGCACTGCGCTTCATCAAGCCGGCACCCGACAGCGCCGAAATGCAACACCTGCGGCAACGCCGCGCCGCCCTGGGCGGCCCCCTGCCCTTGCGCAACGCCAGCAGCCCCGCGCTGGACCTGCCGGCCATCGAAAGCTGGGCACAGTTTGCGCTGCAGGCCGACGGCAAGGAGATGTCCACCACCATGGCCGCCGTGCGCGCCATGGCCAACCTGCTGAAACACCCTGAACTGGGCCCGCGCATCGTGCCCATCGTGGCCGACGAGGCGCGCACCTTCGGCATGGCCAACCTGTTCAGGCAAGTGGGCATCTACGCGCCCGATGGCCAGCACTACGAGCCCGAAGACGCGCACACGATGCTGTACTACCGCGAGCTGAAAAACGGCCAGCTGCTGGAAGAAGGCATCAACGAAGCCGGTGCGATGTGTTCGTGGATCGCTGCGGCCACCAGCTACAGCGTGCACGGTCTGCCGATGCTGCCGATCTACATCTACTACTCGATGTTCGGCTTTCAGCGGGTGGGCGACCTGATCTGGGCCGCGGCCGATCAGCGCAGCCGCGGCTTCCTGTTTGGCGCCACGGCCGGCCGCACCACGCTGGGTGGTGAAGGTCTGCAGCACCAGGACGGCAGCAGCCTGCTGGTGGCCAGCACGGTGCCCAACTGCCGGTCCTGGGACCCGGCAACAGCCGGCGAACTGGCAGTCATCCTGCAACACGGCATGCAGCGCATGCTGGTGCAGCAGCACGACGAGTTTCACTACATCACGCTGATGAACGAGAACCAGGCCATGCCCAGCCTGCCGCCCGCGGCGCACGCCGATGTGGTGAAGGGCATGTACAGCCTGCGGCACACACCAGCAGACAAGCCGGTGGCGCACATCCGACTGCTGGGCTCAGGCACTTTGCTGCGAGAGGTGCTGGCCGCCTCGGAGATGCTGGCCCGAGACCATGGCGTCAGTAGCGAAGTCTTCAGCGTCACGAGCTTCAGCGAACTGGCTCGCGACGCACGCGAGCAGCAGCGCCTGGACCGCCTGCAGCCGCTGGCCAGTGGGCCGCGGCCCAGCCACGCCTCAAGCCTGCTGGCCGGCGACACACCGGTGCTGGCCACCACCGACTACGTGCGCGCCTGGCCGCAGCTGATTGCCGAGTACGTGCCCGCGCGCTACGCCACGCTGGGTACCGACGGCTTCGGCCGCAGCGACACACGGCAGCAATTGCGCAACTTCTTCGAGGTGGACGCCGGCAGCATCGTGCGCGCGGCCCTGGATGAGCTGATCAAGGATGGGCGACTCAGCCCCTCAGCCCGATTGGCGGCGACCCCTGCGTTTGCCGGCGCCAGCTGGACGCGCTAGGCGCGGTGGAAACCCAGGTCAAAATCGCAGGTCAAAATCGCAGGTCAGAACCAAACCCACAGGCGCCGCATCCAGCGCGGCAGTCGTTCGGCGCTGGGCCGGTACAGGTAGCGATGCTGGGTGTGGCGCATAGGTTGGTCCGAAGATCGGGTGTGGATGCGCAAACTGTACAAATAAACAGTCTTCTGTACAAGCTCCGCGATCTGAGCCATGGGGAAGCCACGGTTCTCGCCCGTCTTCCGCCTTCAGCTGATGCTCAGGCGGCGAAGCACAGCGGTGCAGCTTTGGTCGGCATTAGCCCCTGGGTTCTCTCCGCCAGGCAGCCCCGCCTCACAGGCCCGTCACACCCGCCAGCCGCGGCGGGGCCGCCGTATCCAACGGGCCGAACACCTGCTGCAGGGACTTGTGCTCTGGCATCACGTAGATGACTGCGCGCTGGGCCGCAAAGGTTGGGCGAATGTGGGCGTCGTAGAACACGATGGGCACATTGATGCAGCCATAGGAGATGCGGTTGTCGTCCACGGCGGGTGACTCCAGTCGCTGCAGGCGTCGCTCCTCGGGCCGGTTGGTGACGACACGGTGCATGGACACGGCCGCGTCGTAGTCAACCCAGACCACGTCGTAGCCCGAGGTGTTGCGCCCCCGTTCGCCGATAAACCGGCCCGCAGGCGTGGTGCGCTCAAAGGGCAGTACATCAACCACCGGCCGCGATCCGATGCCGTCAACCGTGTCGTCACCGACCGCCTGACCCAACAGGACCGGCGTGCTGCCTTGCAGCGTTGCGCCGCCGTCAAAAACAAACAATGTGGCCTGCTTCTTGTCGACGACGACGAAGGGCGCGCCATGGTTGTCGTTGACGGCCGCGATCCAGTCCGCCAACTGGCGTGCCTCGCCGGAGGCCACCGCGGTGCCAAAATCAGCCTGCTTCACCGACGCTGGAGCCAGCGCTGGCGCCGGTGGTGGAGCCAACCCTGCTGACCCGCCGCCGTACACGCCGTACACGCCAGCAAGCGTGGCCAGCGCGACGACAGCCGCGCTGGCCAGCAGGCCACGGCGCACCGCCGCGGTCAAGCCATCAGTTGCGATCGGCGCGCGCGGCACGTTCGTTGAAGTTGTCTGTGGAGCTGCCCATACCGGTGCCACGATTCATAGAATCGGTGCGGGTGCCAGTGCCACGATTCATCGAGTCAGTGCTGGTACCGGTGCCACGATTCATCGAATCGGTGCGGGTGGTGTCGGTGGTACCCATCGTGCCCGTGCTGCCTGTGGCAGGCGTGGCCGTCTGCGAGCGCTGGCTTGCGGGGTCGCCAGCGTTGGACGGGGTTGCCCGGCCCGTGGTTTGGGCAAAGCTGACACCGCCAACGGCAATGGCGGACAGAGTCAATGCGGCGAGAGCGAAATGTTTGGAAAACTTCATGGTCGTATCCTGATGTTGCTGCGCTGGGCAGCGTGAATGGAGGGAACTCCGGCCGAAAGCCGACCGCAACCAACCTTAAGGCCCGCGTCCAAGCTGGGTCTGTACGTTGAGTAACGCAAGGCTTGCAAGGCTTGCACGGCCTGCACGGCCATCTCGCAGCTGCCGGCGCATCAGCCGAAGCGCTACTCGCCCAGGAATGCACGCAGCACCGGCAGCGATGCCGACGGCGCTTCTTCATGTGGCAGATGGCCCACGCCGGGCAGTGCCACCAAGCGCGCCTGGGGCATCACGCGCAGATAGTCCTGCGCGTTGGCCACGGGGATCATGGCGTCCTGTTCGCCCCACAGCAGCAGAGTGGGCGCGGTGATGCGCTGCAGCCAGGGCGTGGGCTCCTGCAGCACGAGTTGCTGCATGCGCGCAATCAACGCACCGCGCACGCCGGGGGCCAGCAGCAGGTCGTGGTACCGGTCCACCATCTCGTCTTTGATGAGCGTGCGGTCGGCGTAGGCCGGCGCCAGGCTGGCGCGCAGCACGGGCTTGGGCAGCACGTGTTTCATCAGCCGCACCAGGAAGCCGACCTCGGGCGCCTTGCCGTATTCGAAGCCCGGGCTGGCAAAGCCATCAGGTGCCAGCAGCACCAGCTTGTCCACGCGCTGCGGATGTTCGGCCGCCAGACGCCAGGCCAATCGGCCGCCCATCGAGTGGCCCACCACGCTGGCATGCGCCACGCCCAGGCCGTCCATCAGCGCCAGCAGCACGTGGATGCTGCGCGCGTCGCTGTAGTCGCCCGTCGGGTCGGCGCCCGTCAAGCCGGCGCCGGGCAGGTCAATGCGGATCACGCGCCAACGGTCCTGCAGACCACTGGCCCAAGGCTCCCAGGTGTGCAGGCTGGCGCCGAAACCGTGCAGCAGAAGCACCACAGGCGCGTCTGGGCCGCCGCTGGGTGGACCTGTGTCGCGAACATGCAGGCGCACACCGGCGGCCTGGATGAAGTCCGTGGGCGCGCGGGCGTAGCGGGCTTCGAGTTCGGCGCGGTCCTTGTCGGGGGACCACAACAAGCCGCCGCCCAGCACAAGCACGATGAGCACGATGGCTGTCAGGGTCATGATCTTCAAGGGGTGGTGGCTGCACAGGAGATGGCCCATTCTCTCCGGCGCGCGCCCGTGCACACGACCGCGACCGCGAC
>Ga0163144_10007614_pt1 | contig 23702 bp, 18 predicted proteins | sample OliLak19BULKMAT1_FD_123175 | JGI IMG/M metagenome (GOLD analysis project Ga0163144, IMG submission 123175) | Freshwater microbial mat bacterial communities from Lake Vanda, McMurdo Dry Valleys, Antarctica - Oligotrophic Lake LV.19.BULKMAT1 | ecosystem: Environmental > Aquatic > Freshwater >...
CCACGGGCACGCTGCGCGAGGACATCCTCAAGGAAAAGCTGATGTCGGCCATCATCGAGATCAAAGTGCCGATCGCACGGACGGAAGAAGTCATCCGCCTCGTCTGGGAAGTCGAGAAACGGATCGACACCGTCGTCGCGCTCGGCGTAGGCGCGCGGTGCGATGCGGACGGGGTCGATCGCGAGATCGCGCCCATCCTCGAGAAGCTGGGCTACGACCTGGTGCGCGCAAAAACAAATATCGGGCTCGGCAGGAATTCGAACGCGGTCCTGCCAGTCGAGACGGCCGCACAGGCCGAGTTGGTGAGCCGATGACGAATACCCTGCATCGATTCGGAGACGCGGCGAGCTTCCGCGACGACATCATCGTGATCTGCGTGCCCAGCAGGGGCCGCAACGACGAGAACATCCTCCCGAAGCTGCGGAAGTTCCTCGAGATGGCGATGAAGTACAAACCCGTTAACCTCGGCGACGCGCGGCACGGGGGCGTCCATCGGCCGTCAAAGCACCTGAATCCCCTCTCCCATTGGAATCGTGATATCAAACCCGACTTCGACGCCGTCCTCGCGGGCTTCGACACGGCCACGACCGCCGCGGCCGTCTTCGACAACATTGAGGCGGCAGAAGCCTTCGTCACCGACGTCCGCAAGGCCGACCTGGGTGTGAGCATCAACATCTCCACCTCCATCGAGGGCGCTCTCAGATGCTGCAAGGCGGCGGGCCTGAACCGTCACAGCGCGGGCTATTCGCTCGGCTTCGAAGGCAAGACCGAGCATCTGCCGAGCGCCGACGTGTTGTCGCTCTCGACGATGTGCGGGCACGGGATGGTGAGCACGTCGCTCGCGAAGAAGATGATCGACTGGGTCCGCGAAGGCCGGCGCACGCCCCAGCAGGCCTGCACCTACATGTCGCGGTTCTGCTCCTGCGGGATTTTCAACCCCGCTCGCGCGGAGCGCATTCTCGAAGACGCCCGCGGCAAGAATCAGTAGCACCGCCCCGATGCCGCATCCGCAGGCGCCCGGACCGATGACGCGGAGAGATTTCCTGGCCGGCGTGGCCGCGACAGCGGCCGCGGCGGCCGCTCCGGGGCCGTCGGCGGCGCAGCCGGCCGCGGGTCCCATCCCGATCATCGACACGCACATTCATCTGTTCGACCCGACCCGCCCGCAAGGCGCACCCTACAGCGGTCCGCGAGTCGCCGGGGTCGCGCCCGTCCCCGCGTTGCCCGATCGCTATCGAACGCTCGCGATCCCGCTCGGCGTGGTCGGGGCGATTAAGGTCGAAGCGAGCCCGTGGGTCGAGGACAACCTGTGGACGCTCGAAGTCGCACAGCGCGACACGATCATGGTGGGCGTGATCGGTAACCTGGAGCCCGACAAGCCCGAGTTCAAGGAGTACTTCGACCGGTACCGCAAGCACCCGCTCTTCCGGGGCATCCGGTACGGCAACCTGTGGGGCCGCGACATCGGCAGGCAGGCCGACAACTCTGTGTTCATCGACGGGCTGACGTTGCTGGCGGACGCGGATCTCGTGCTCGACACCGCGAACCCCCGGATCGCGCTGCTCGAGGCGATGCTGAAGATCAGCGACAAGGTGCCCAACCTGCGCATCGTGATCGACCATCTGCCGAATTTCGCGCCCACCGTTGCCGAGCAGCCCGCCTACGACGCCGCGCTCAGGGAGTTCGCGAAGCGTCCGCAGGTCTACGTGAAGCTGTCCGGGATCCTCCGCCGCGTGGACGGCCAGGTCTCGACCGATCTCAACAGCTACCGGGCGCGGCTCGACGTGCTGGTGGGAACATTCGGCGAGGACAGAATTCTGTTCGGCAGCGACTGGCCCAACAGCGACGGTGTCGCGCCAGTCGATCAAGTCTTCAGGATCGCAAAGGAATATTTCGCGTCGAAACCCCGCCCGGTCGCGGAGAAATATTTCTGGAAGAACTCGATCGCCGCCTACAAGTGGGTCAAGCGCGAAGCCGCCCAGCCTTCGCTCTGAGCCCGAACCTGAGATATCCTCTGTTCTCCGAGTCCTTCAAATAGTTGCGCATGATTGGAGCGTCCATGTCCACGCGATCTCTTGGTGCCGCGATAGTGCTCCCGCTGCTCGCCGTGCTGGTCGGCGTATCGGTCGTCGTCTCCGGCCAGGCCGGTGTGACCAACGGTGAATGGCCCCATTGGGGCGGAGACCTCGGTGGCAGCAAGTATTCGCCGCTCGATCAAATCAACCGCGATAACGTCAAGAACCTCCGGATCGCATGGCGCTGGAAGACCGAGAACTTCGGTCCGAGGCCGCAGAACAACATGGAAGGCACGCCGCTCATGGTCGGCGGCGTCCTCTATACGACGGCCGGCTTCCGGCCCAATGTGGCGGCGATCGACGCCGCCACCGGCGAGACGCTGTGGATCTACCGGCTCGACGAGAAAGAGCGCGGCGACAGAGCGCCGCGCAGCGTGTCGCGCGGCGTCGAGTACTGGACCGACGGCAAGCAGGCGCGCATCATCCTGATTACCCGCGGCTATCAGCTCGTCTCGCTGGATGCGAAGACCGGAATCCCGGATCCCGCGTTCGGCCGCAATGGCGTCATCGACCTCTATCAGGATTTCGATCAGCCGCCGCCGGGGGACGGGGTGATCAGCTCGACGTCGCCCGCCGTGGTCGTGAGGAACGTGATCGTCATCGGCGCGGCCATGGTCGGAGGCTCAGCACCGCGATCGAAGGAGAACACCAAGGGGTACATCCGCGGGTTCGACGTGCGGTCCGGGAAGCGCATCTGGACGTTCCACACCATTCCGCAGCCGGGCGAGTTCGGGAACGACACCTGGCTGAACGATTCGTGGTCGTACACGGGAAACGCAACCGTGTGGTCGCCGTTCTGCGCCGATGAAGAGCTCGGCTACGTCTACCTGCCGGTCGAGTCGGCAACCGGCGATTACTATGGCGGACACCGCCCGGGTAACAACCTCTTTGCCGGCAGCCTCGTGGCGGTGGATGCGCGGACCGGCAAACGGGTCTGGCACCACCAGCTCGTCCATCACGACATCTGGGACTACGACCTGGCATCGCCGCCGACCCTCATCAACATTACGGTGAACGGCAAGCCGATCAGGGCCGTCGCCCAGGTCACGAAGTGGGGCCATCTGTTCGTCTTCGATCGCGTGAACGGCACGCCGGTATGGCCGATCGAAGAGCGGCGCGTGGAAGCGGGCACGGTGCCCGGAGAATGGTACTCACCAACACAACCCCACCCCACCAAACCGGCGCCCTTCGATCGACAGGGCGTGAGCGAGGCGGATCTGATCGATTTCACTCCGGAACTCAATGCAGAAGCGCGAGCGATGTTGAAGGAGTACAAGATCGGACCGCTGTACACGCCGCCCATCGTCGCAGGCGCTGACGGGCTGCGTGCGACGCTGCAGATTCCGGCCGCGCAGGGAGCCGCGCTCTGGCAGGGCGCTGCGTGGGATCCCGAAACGAACATGCTGTACGTACCATCGGTCACCAACATCTCGGCAAACTCCCTGCAGCCGGGTGGGGATCGCTCCGACATGACCTTCATCGGCGGCGGTGGTGGCGGCGGGCGCGGCGCGGCGCCTCCTGCTGCCGGCGCACGGGGCGCCGGACCCGCTCCCGCGGCGGGACCGACCGCGGCTGGTCCTGCGGGACCCGGCGGCCCGCAAGCCGCACCGCCGGCGGCAGCGGCGCGCGGCGGTGGCGGCGGCGGACGGGGTGGTCCTGCACCGGTCCTTGGCCCGGGCGTCAGCCGCGGACCGTGGGGCATTGGTCCGCAGGGACTGCCACTCATCAAGCCGCCGTATGGGCGGATCACCGCCTACAACATGAACACCGGCGACATCGTCTGGCAGGTCGCCAACGGTGACACCTACGACTGGATCAAGAATCACCCCGCACTCAAGGGCCTCACGATTCCGAAAACGGGCCGGGCGGACGAAGGCGGTATCGTCGTGACGAAGACATTGGCGTTTGCCGGACAGGGCTGCGGGTTGTTCAGGGGCGGCGGGGGCGGCGGGCCGATGTTCTACGCGTACGACAAGATGACCGGCGCCGTGGTGCACGAGATCCAGCTGCCGGCCAACACGTGCGGCAATCCGATGACCTACATGGCTGGCGGCAAACAGTACATCGTCGTCGCGGTCGGGGCGGCCAACTTCCCCGCCGAACTGGTCGCGCTCTCGCTCCCGTAGCGATGGTCCCTGTGGATCGACGAACGTTCCTTGGAGTGGCAGCCGGCGAGGCCCTGGCGCAGCAGCGCGCGCAGGGTCAGCCGGCTGCCTCCATTCCTATCATCGACACGCACATCCACATCTACGATCCGTTCCGGCCGGGCGGGACGCCATGGCCGAACAAAGACAACAAGATCCTCTTTCAGACGTCGCTGCCTTCCCGCTACCGCGCGATCGCGGAGCCTCTGGGCATCGTCGGCGCGATTGCCGTCGAAGCGAGCAGTTTGATCGAAGACAACCAGTGGGTGCTGGATGTCGCCGCGAAGGACGACATCATGGTCGGCACGGTCGGGCGCCTGGTGCCCGGCACCCCGGAGTTTCGGTCGAACCTCGACAGGTTCCGGAAGAATCCCCTCTTCCGGGGCATCCGCTACGGACTGGGCAGACAGGCGGGCAAGGAGTTCGAGAGGCCCGAGTTTATCGCCGACCTCCAAGCTCTGGCCGACGCCGATCTGGTTCTCGACACGGCGAATCCGAGCGTCGCGCTGCTGGCCGACGTCGTGCGCGTGAGCGACCGGGTTCCCCACCTGCGCGTCGTGATCGATCATCTGCCGCAGATGGTGCCGCCTGCCGAATCGGCGGCGCGGCAGTCGTACGATGACAGCATGAAGGCCTTCTCCGACCGCCGGCAGATTTATGTCAAGGTGTCCGAGGTGCTGCGCCGGGTCGACGGCGCCATTCCGACGGATCTCGAGTTCTACCGGCCGCGGCTGGACGACATCCTCGGCGTGTTCGGGATTGACCGCGTGCTGTACGGAAGCGACTGGCCGAACGCCGACCAGTGGCGGCCTCTCCCCGTCGGGCTCGGGATTGTGCGGAGCTACTTCACGGAGAAGGGACCGCAGGCGGCGGAGAAATACTTCTGGCGCAATTCAGTGAGCTGCTACAAATGGGTCAGGCGCACCGCCAGTCAGCGGTTGTAGCGGTCGTCCCCGGCCCGCACGTGAAAGACTTCGCGTAGATCCCGCGCGACCGGACTGCTGTCGGGATTGGTCGGCATGATGTCCTGCATATGCCGCCACCACCGTCGACAGACGTCCGTGTCGGCGATCGCCGCCCATCGTTCCTCACTGTCAATCTCCACATACGCGAACAGGTCGCCTGTGTCGGGGCTCAGAAAAATCGAGTAGCTCCGCACACCATGCGCGATCAGCGTTTCTTCGAGGTCACGCCAGATCGGCGTGTGCCGCCGCTCGTATTCCGCGAAGAACTCAGCGCGCACGGACATCCGGAAGGCTTTCCGGATCATCTTCCGGTGTGTTTGTTGACCATGCGCCCTGTCGGCTAACGGACCGATACATCCCAGACGCGCTGAAAGCGCGATGTGCCCGCAGGGCCGGTGACTTCGAGCGTGACGACGAAGTCGCCGGCCCGCGTGTAGGCGTGTTGAGGGTGCTGCTCCACCGAAGTGCCGCCATCACCGAACTCCCACTTCCACGCGGTCACGGTGCCGATCGACTGGTCCTTGAATGCGATAAGGCGCCGGCTCATGTCAACCACCTGGTGCGTCCAGTTCGCCTGCAGCGTTTTCACGAACGGCGGTTCGAGTGGCATGAGACGAAAGCCCACCAGCTGATCGGCGTTTCCAAAGAACGTCTGCTTGTGAGAGAGGTTCCAGAAACCGACCCGGCCCTTCGCGTTCACGTCGTCGTAGTCGATGAGGCACCAGGACAGGCCAATCAGCTTGTTCTCCGAGAGCTGCGACTCGACCGCGCGCTGCGGCCCGTCGCACGGGGCGTAGTCGAACGGCGTAATCCAGAACTCCAGGACGAGCTTGCCGGAGGCACCCGGCTTGAAGTCGTAGCCGTAGGCCGCATTGGCGTACGGCAGATCCTTCGTGTACTGGGCACATCCCCACGCCATCGTCCAGTCCTTGTCGCCCGGAGGCGTGAAGATGTGGTAGTTCTGCGCGTGCACGCCGTGGTAGCCGGCGTGCGCGTCCGATCGCGTGATGCGCGGGTCGAGCTCGGATCGGGGACCCACGGCTTCCGGCGTCCAGACGTCGCGGTGATAAATGTCGATCAGCGGGCCACCCGAGAGATCGCCGTCCACCACCACTTCGAAGATGTCGTTGTGCAGACCACTGGCGGCGAAGTCCCAGTAGTTGTCGAACCCCTCGTAGAGAAAATACAGGCGGTTGAGCCCCTTGACCCATCCCACACGGACCTTGACGTCGAGGTTCTTCGTGTCGTGTTTCATGCCATGGCCCTGCTCGGTGTCCATGAGCTCGTTCATGCCGATGGCGTAGCTCTCGGGCACGGCGGCCCAGTCGGAGGCGTCACCGTCAACGCGGGGAATCTGGTTGGTGGGGAACTGGAAGATCTTGAACGTGACGTCCTTGCGTTCCAGCGCGAACGGCCTGGAGGTGAGCAGGACAGAGACAAGCGCGAACAAGATCAGCCTGCGCATGACGCGATCCTCCGCTACGGCAGGGCAAAGGCCAGCACGTTTGCGCCCGACGTGATGGCCACATACTGGCGGCCCTTCACTGTGTACGTCATGGGCGAGGCCTTCCAGGTTTCCTGCGTTTCGAAATGCCAGAGAGGGGCGCCGGTCTTCGCATCGACGGCCGCGAACTCGCCGCTGGCTTGTCCGTAGAACACGACGCCGCCCGCCGTGGACAACGTGCCGGCGTAATTGTTGGAGTTCCCGACCTGCGGGATCTCCCACGCGATGCGTCCCGTGTCGAGATCGAGCGCGCGGAGGGCCATCGAGCCGCCGCCGCCAGGCCCGCCGCGATTGAATCCGCCGGCCGGCAAACCAAACGGCGCTGCCGCGGGCGCCGCACCACGCGCAGGAGGCGGGGCGGGCGCGGCAGCCGGAGCGGCGCCGCGCGCCGGGCCCGCGCCACGTCCGCCGCCGAACATGGTGCTGCGATACAGGAAACAGTTCTCGACGGCCATCACGTAGAACAGCCGGGTCGCCGGGCTGTACGACGTGGACATCCAGTTGGTGGCGCCGCGAATCGCCGGACAGGTCGTCACGCCGACTTCGTCAGGCGTATTTCCAGGCACCAGCACCGGCCGTCCGTCGGCGCCAATGCCGCTGGCCCAGGTCAGTTTCTGCACGAACGGCCGGGCGAGCAGTACCTTGCCATCGGTGCGATCGAGCACATAGAAGAACCCGTTGCGGTTGGCCTGCAGCAACAGCTTGCGTGGTCGCCCTTGAAAGACCGCGTCAACGAGCACCGGCGGCTCCTGCGCATCCCAGTCCCACAAATCATGAGGCGTGAACTGGTAGTGCCAACGGAGCGTCCCTGTTTTCGCATCGAGCGCGAGGATCGAATTCGTGTAGAGGTTGTCCCCCTGGCGCTCGTGACCGTCGGTGTCCGGATACGGATTGCCGGTCGGCCAGAACAGCGTATCGGTCTCCGCGTCGTAGGTGCCGGTCAGCCAGGTGGCGCCGCCGCCCTTCTCGAGATCGACCGTACCTTTCCATGTCTCCGAACCTGGTTGTCCGATGGCGGGGATGGTCCAGAAGCGCCAGGCCTGCTCTCCCGTGTCGACGCGATAGGCCGCGAGGAACCCGCGAATGCCTTCGTCTCCGCCTGACACGCCGGCAATCACGAGATCGCCCACAACCAGCGGGGCCAGCGTCCCGCCGTAGGGCGCCTGGGTATTTTCCGGCAGCACAACCTCCCACAGCAGCGCTCCGTTGACGCGACTCACGGCGATGAGGTGCGCATTGTCGGTCACGAGAAACACGCGTGAGCCGAGAACGGCGACGCCGCGATTGAATCCGATCGCAGCATCGCCGCGAAGACCGGACGAGCGCGGGCGCGAGTAGCGCCAGATTTCGCGTCCGGAAGCCGCGTCGATCGCGGACACCTGGTTGGTCGCGGTGACGTACATGATGCCGTCGAGCACCAGCGGCGTCATCTCGTTGTCGAAGCCGCGCACGGAATGAATCCACTGCAGCGACAGCCGCGGCACGTTGGCGGCCGTAATCTGCGCGAGGGCGCTGTGCCTGTTGCCGTCGAGGCGCCCATGGTAGGTCGGCCAGTCCCCGGCGCGCGGATGCAGAATCTCGTCGAAGTCTTTTGTCGGTTGGGCGGCGTCTGCCCTCTGCCCTCTTATCTCTGCCCTGTCACCCACGGCAACGGTCGTCCCTCCGAGCCTGCTGAGATACGCCATCAGGTCGCGCGTCTCATCGGGTGTCGCCCCGAGCGGCGGCATCGGCGATCCGGTCTCGCGCGTAATGACCGCCGATCGCTTGTCAACGGCGATCAGCCGTCCGTCAACCGTCTGGAGCGGGAGCACATGATTGCCTTCGTTCCGCACAAACCCGCGGAGCGTGCTGCCATCCTTGAGCTGGACGCGGGCGGTCGCATAACCCTGAGCGATCGTGGCGTCGGGCTGCGTCAGCGCTCGGGACAATTCCGGCAGCGTCATCTGACGGCCGATATTCGACAGGTCGGGCCCGCCTGGGGCGCCCCGCCCACGCGCGATGTGGCAGGTCGCACACCGCCCCTTGCCGTGGAAGAACGACTCCCCTGCCGCGATGTCCCCGGCAGGCTGAACATCGAGCGCAGACGAGTTGAGCGAACGCACGAACCGCGTCACCGCCTGCAGGTCGGCATCGGGCAGCGAACCGAACGGGGGCATGCCGTTCGGCATGCCGTTTCTGATGATGTTTTCGATTTCGGCGGGTGACTGAGCGCGGAGGCGACGGTTGTCGATCAGTGCGCCCGCACGGCCGCCGGCGGCACCCTGACCGTGACACGAGGCGCAGACCTTCGTAAACACGGCCGCGCCGTGCGCTATCGAATCGGCTGGGGCCTGTTGCTGGGCGCGCACGGTCCGGCTCAAGCCGGGCACCACGTCCTGTGAATCGCTCGAGACGCCGAGCCACACTCCCATGAACAGCAGAGTGCTGATGCGCACCTTCATGGCTACTTCTTCAAACCGAAGGCGTATACGTTTGTCTTGCGCGTCGTCACATAGACGCTGCCGTCGGCCACCGTGATGCTGCTCAGATGCGTCCAGTCGTCGATGTCGTCCTTGCTCGAATACAGTTCCTGACCGGTCTCGGCGTCGAGCGCATACAGGATCGTATGGGTCGTGTTCATACCGCGTTCCTGCGCCGTCATCGTCCCGGTTTTCGGCAGCGGCGGTTCGCCAGGCTTCTGGTAGATCGCGTGAAACCTCGGGTCGGTATGGCGCTGCAGCGTGTTCTCGCCTGTCGAGATGGCGTAGACCACACCGTTGGCAATCACGGGTGAATCCGGCACCGCGAGGTTACGTGAGACCCACTTGGGTACGAGCACCGCCCTGTCGCCTTCGAGCACGACCTGGAACGCCATGATGCTGCCGTCGCGCGCGTCGCCGTTGGATTTTTCGAACCTGGCGTCTTTGGATGGCGGCCCCCACATCGGGAAGTACACCCACCGTTCATTTCTGGCGTTCACGAAGGTCGCCGGCGCGCCCCACACACCCGTTGACGCGTAATTCAACTCGTCGTTCCCCGCCTTGATCGAGAACATGGGGGTTCTGTGATCCGCGCCTCCGAGCGACTTGGCGTCCAGGAGGTACACCGTGCCGTCCTTGCCGGCCGAGACGACGAGCGGCCGGTTGCGATACGTGAACCCGAGCGTGCCTCCGGACCCGTAGTCGAGGTCATTGGCATTGAGGATCTCGAGGTTCGAGGGCGTGAAGTAGTCGAGCACCTCGAGCGTCTTGGGCGCGAGACGAAGGAGCGTCTGTCCCCAGAGGCCATTCTTCGGGTCCCAGACACCGTCGGCTGTCTGGACGAAGACCGAGTCGTGGGCCCACGCGAGGCCGGCGCGGCTCCAGGCGCCGTTCGGTCTCGCCGTGCTCGTGAAGAAGCGCGCGATCGGATGCGCCGGGTTGTTCAGATCCATCGCGATCATGTGGGCGGCCACCGGCGCCGGCGCGCCACCGCCACGGAGCGCTCCGGGCGGAGGTGCGGGCGCACCCGGCACGGGCCCGTTGCCGCACCCGCGTCCCACGGTCGTGTAGAGGACGCCATCCACGAGGTTGAGGCTCCAGTTGCGCGAAAACGGCGTCACGAACTCCGGCGGCGGAATCATCTTCGCCGCGCCGGTCGCGAGATCGACGCCGTGCAGGCGGCCGTCGGCCGCGATCATGTAAAGGATGCTCTTCGCCTTGTCGATGACCGGCGTCGCCGTGGAGGTGTTGGTGCAAATCCAGTTCGCGACGGCTCGGGGCTCCACGGTGTTGTCAAACGTGCGCCGCCAGATCTGGACGCCTGTCGCGGCGTCGAGTGCCGCGAGCGCATTCGCAGCGGAGAGCGTATAGACCACGGTCTTGACGCCCTGCGGCGTCCTGACGCCCTGGGCGACGAGAGGCGTGGTCAACATGGAGTTGCCGGACTCGATTTCGATCGACACGTCCTTGTCGATTTGCGCTTTCCACTTCAGCCCCAGACGGCTGACGTTCTGCTTCGACAGCGACGTCTCGGTCCGGTTCCAGCCGGTGCGCTCCGCATCTCCGCCCCAGGTGAGCCATTCGCGCGTGCGACTCCCTTGCGCCTGCGCGACAAGCGAGCCCACGACCAGGCAGAAGACGAAACCGAGAGATGTTGCGCGCATCATCTGTGGTGTCCCTAAAAAGTTTGTAAGCGTGCAGCATATGCGCGCGTAGAATAAGTGTCAACACTTTGAGCACGATGCGCAACGCCTGCCTTGCGGCGGCGCTACTTCTCGCGGTGAGCCTCCTCTCCGCGCAGGAAATCAACATCGCCATCGGGCTGGGCGGCCGCCCGGCACGCATCACGATCTTCGACGAGATTGACGAGCCCCGCGAGCGGGCCGCCTTTCGACAGGTGTGGGATGCGGCCGAACCGCGCACCCAGCTCGGCCTGGCCACCCGGTTCATCGAGCAGTATCCGCGGTCGATCCTGCTGCGCGAAGCCTACGAGCTGGCCGCGCGCGCCTCTGTGGAGTCAGGCGACCGGGCGGCCGGCCTCGACTGGGCCAGACGGTCCCTGCGTCTGATGCCCGAAAATCCATTTCTCCTGGTGATGGTCGCCGACACCGCGGCGAAAGAAGGCGATCTCGATCTGGCCGTGACGAGCGCGCGCGATGCGCTCCAGTATCTGGAGGGCGCCCAGGCGCCTTCACCGATCACGCCCGAGCAATGGCCGCAGGTCCGCGCCAGGCTTCGCGCGACGGCGCTCTTCGTCGTGGGACGCGTGGCGGCGGCACGCCACCAGTACAAAGAGGCCGAACAGTCACTGCTGGCGTCCTTGATCCTGAATCCCGACGATCTGGAGGCGCTCTACACGATGGGCGTCGTCCGCATGGCCGTACGCGCCGATGATGGCGCGGCGCGAGCGCTGGCGCGTGTCGCCCGCGAACACGCCACGCTGTCGGCACCGGCCCGGGAGTCGCTGCGCGTGTTGTACGCGCGTGGTGGACAGACGGCCGGTGTCGGCTTTGAAACCTGGGCAGCGACGCTGACCTGGAGCCCCCCGGAACCGGCCCCGCCCGCGGCGCTGCCCGGCGAGCCGGGGCGCTACGCAGGCTCCACGGTGTGCCGCGAGTGCCACATCCGTGTGTATGACAGCTGGCAGTTGACAGGGATGGCGCGGATGTTCAGGCCCTATCGTGCTGCCGACGTCATTGGGGATTTCTCGGGCGCGCACACGATATCCGACGGCGCTCGCGCCGTCATGGACGGCTCGAAACATTTCTTCGATATCCGCAACGGTGAGAACGGCCAGTGGATTCGCTACCCCGTCGATTTCGTGATCGGGTCGAAGTGGCAACAGGCCTACGCCACGACTCTGCCCGATTCGCGGCTGCTCGTCTTTCCGATTCAGTACAGCCGGTTGCGTTCGGCGTGGGTGAGTTACTGGAAAATGGTGGATGCGCCCGGCTCCGTCCGTGCCGATGTTTCTCAGTTTCACCGCGTCCCGCAGGATGCGGTGTACCAGAGCACCTGTGCGCCGTGCCATACGAGCCAGTTGTCTTTTCCGAACGGCGCCGCCAGACCCGCGGACGCCACATTCCGCGAAGGTGGGATCAACTGCGAGATGTGCCACGGCCCGTCTCACGGCCACGCAGAGCAGATGAAGGTGCGAGGGCGCAGCGACCAGCTGCCAGCGTCCAGCCTCCAGACGCCCATCCGCTTTCGAACGCTTCCGGCCCCGCAGTACGTCGCCGTGTGCGCGCAATGCCACGCGCAGTCGGCGGTGCACGACGCGCAGCCGGGCGGCGCGGTCAACTATTCCCAGACTGGCGCGCCTGTTCGGACCTACTCGAGCGAGCTGCCGTCCAGCTTCTCGCGGAAAGCGTTCTACCGCGACGGGAGATATCGCGCCACGACCTTCATCAGCGAAGCGTTTGCGCGGTCGGCGTGCTTTCGCCAGGGCGGCGCGACGTGCGGATCGTGCCACGATCCCCACCCTCCGGATGCCGCGGCGAACCCGACCTCATTGAAATTCGGAGAGGATGCCGACGCGATGTGCGTGCAATGCCATAGTGCCCTGCGCGACCGTCCCGAACGGCACACCCGCCATGCCGCGGGGTCCGAGGCGGGGCGATGCGTGTCGTGCCACATGCCCCGGAACATGGAGGCCCTCCTGTTTCAGGCTCGCTCGCACGAAATTGACGAGATCCCTGACGCGGAGATGACGGAACGCTTTGGCAGCATCGACAGCCCGAATGCCTGCCTCAGCTGCCACCGCGATCGCGACCGCGCCTGGCTGCGCACGAGCCTGGCGGCCTTCAGACAGAAAATGTAACAGGAGATCAGCGGCCCTTGACACGAACCGTTCGGACTCGCTCGGCCTCGGGCCGCGCCTCGTAAAACGGATCGAGCGGATAGCAGCCCGACACCATGCCCAACCTCGGTCCGGTCGTGCAGTCGCTGAAGGTCCGGCAGATCGCCTGCCTGCGCAGCGTCCTGCCGCTCAACACATCGGCCGGCAAGTCGGGATACGACAGCACGACTCTGCCGAGGCCGACAAAATCTGTGTGTCCGTTGCGGACGTAGTACTGCCCGACATTCGGTAGCCATTCCTGCAGATAGCTGTAGGCGGACCCGACGAACACGAGATTCGGAAACTCCGCCTTCAACCGCGCCGTCGCGTCAATCTGCCGCGCAACGCCTCGCAGCGGATCTTCCGGCGGCGCGTACCCGTCGAGCGGGGGGAAAAACGCCGGCCGCTGGATGTGCGGGTTGTAGTACGGGCTGCCCGCGGTGGTGCAAATCCACTTCACACCCAGCCGTTCGAGATGCCTCAGCAGCGTGCGCCCATCGCCGAGCGCGTGGTCCATGTCTTCGTCGGTCATGAGACCAAACGCGGGCTCGTCTCCACTGACCTGCTCCGGCACGCCCACGCCGTCCGCGCTCTTGCGGTGCGGCACCATGTCGAAGATCGACACTCGCACCACGACACCGAGACCGGGCACCGCGCTCTGAATCCCCTGGATGACCTGCGTGATGAACCGCATCCGGTTCTCGAGGGAGCCGCCGTACCGCCCCGGGCGCGTCTTGGCGCCGAGCATCTCGTGACCGAGATATCCGTGACAGGCCTTCGCATCGACGAATTGATACCCGCTGTCGTAGGCGAGCCGAGCCGCGCCGACGTAATCCTCCACCAGGCGATCGAGCTCTTCGTCGGTGAGCACGCGCACGCCGTTCGGGAACCGGCGATCGAGAATGGGATGGTGACAGGCGGCCAGCGGCGCAGATTGATCCCAGACGTCGGGTCGCGCGAAACGCCCGGAGTGGGTGATCTGCAGACCCACGAAGAGATCGCCGTCCGCGTTCGAGCCGAAGCGCTCGCGGTGCGCGCCGATGAGCTCGTCGCGTAGACCCGCGATCGACGTCTGCGTCGCCGGCGTCAGCATCAACTGATTCGGATTCGCGCGGCCGTCGTGCCGCACGGCCACGGCTTCGCCGCCCCAGATCAGCTTGGCGCCGCTGATCCCGAAATTTCTCCAGCGCCGGCGCGTGAGCCCGGTCGGCTCGCCCGAAGACGTGCCGTCCCACCCCTCCATCGGCAGAATGCAGAAGCGATTGCCGACGCGGACGCCGTCGATCTCGAGTGGCTGCGCCAGTGCACCGGAGGCAGCGACGGTGTCGTCAAATTGAAGCGGGATGTTCGATTGCGCCAGATGTGCACGAAACGCCGCGGCGGTCTTCAGCGACGCAACCCTGGGGTAGGGTGTCTGACTCACGCCGGAAATCTTAATCTTTTTTGTCTTCGTTGCCGCGGCCGAAGACCCGTCCCCAGAAACCCCGTTTCTTCTTCGGCTCCTCTTTGCCGTCGGCCGTTTCACCGGCGACGACGAGCTCCGGCGACGCGTTCGAGACGGTCGCGACGGCCGTGTCGCCCGATGGCGCGTGACTCGACGCCGCCACTGCTTCGCCGCCCGGAGCACTGCCGGGCTCGAGCTCGCCGGAGGCGGCAAAGAAGTAATGCTCCTGGCAGATCTGCGTCGGGGCCGCGCCGCGCACGAAGTATTCCGTGATGATGCGATCGCACGCGTCGCCGGGCAGCTGGCCCGAGAGCCGGCAGACGTTCACCGCCCTCACGCCTTGCGGGACCTGGAACGGATCCGCCTTGTGCCCCGCCGTCGCCACCTTCATGAACCGCGCCCACATCGGCACGGCGAGCTCTCCGGCAAATCCGTTTGCCACGATCGTGCGCGGCTTGTCGAAACCGATCCAGACACCGGTCGCGAGATGCGGGGTGTAGCCGATGAACCATGCGTCCACGTAGTCGTTCGTCGTTCCGGTCTTGCCGGCGGCAGGAAGGGTGAACCCTTCCTGCCGCGCCTTGTACGCGGTGCCGTGGTTGACGACGTCGGAGAGCATGCTGGTCATCAGGAACGCGGTGTGCGGTGCGAGCACCTGCACGGCGGAGGACCTGGCTTCGAACAGGACCCTACCTTCCGCATCTTCGACGCGGCGAATGAGGATGGGGGTGCGCAGCTGGCCCTGGTCGGCAAAGGTCGAATAGGCCGACGTCATCGCCATCAGCGTCACCTCGCCAGATCCGAGCGCAAGCGACGGGACGCTCGGCACGGTGCCCATCCCCATACGCTTCGCCTGATCGACGGTCTTCGCGATCCCGACCTGCTCGAGCATGCGGACCGCCGCGCGATTGCTCGACGTGCGAAGCGCCGCGCGCACGGTCATCGCAGAGGCCACCGAGTGCTCGTCCTCGGGAATCCACGCGCCCTGCAGCGTGTGGATGGGCTCGTCGAGCCGCGTCACCAGCGACGCGGGCGTGTAGCCATTCTCGAGCGCCGCCGCGTAGACGAACGGCTTGAACGCGGAGCCGGGCTGGCGCAGCGCCTGCGTCGCGCGGTTGAAGCGGCTCGTCTTGAAGTCACGTCCGCCCACCATCGCGCGGATCTCGCCCGTGGTGGGATCCATGGCCACCAGCGCCGCTTCCAGGCGATCGGCGCCGGGGCCGACCTGAAGGTCGGCACGACGTCGCGACTGACGCGACGTGCGCGCGGCGCGCCGCGCCTCGATCTGTTCGAGCGACTTCGCGATCGTGGCTTCCGCCGCGCGCTGCATGTCCGGATCGATCGTGGTGAACACGCGCAGGCCGCCCTCAGACAACTTCTCCCACCCGAACTGCTTGACGAGCTGCTGGCGCACTTCCTCCTTGAAGTACTGACCGTGGGGCTCCTCGCGGCGAAGGATGTCGCGCAACGCCACTGTCTCTTTCGTCGCCCGGTCGAACGCCACGGTCGTGATGATGTCCTGGTCGTGCATCGCCTTCAGCACGAGCGCCCGGCGCGCCACGGCGCGCGACATGCTCACGGTCGGCGCGTTCACGGACGGGGCGTTCACCAAGCCCGCCAGCAGCGCCGATTCGGCGAGATCGAGATCCGCTGCCGACTTGCCGAAATATCCGCGCGCCGCGGCTTCCGCGCCGTAGAGCCCGTCGCCGAAATACACCTTGTTCAGGTAGAGCTCGAGGATCTCATCCTTCGAGTACATCCTCTCGATGCGGATCGCGAGGGCGATTTCCCGGAGCTTTCGCCAGTACTTTTTTTCACGGGTGAGAAAAGTTTGCCTGGCCAGTTGCTGCGTGATGGTGCTGGCGCCCTGCGCCTTACGTCCGTCACGCACGTCGGCCAGGGCGGCCCCGAAGATGCGCAGCGGATCGAACCCCTGGTGGTTCTGGAACCGCTGGTCTTCAAACGCGACAATCGCCTTCCGGAGGTGCGGCGACATGCGCGAGAGCGGCGCTTCGATGCGATATTCCTTGAAGATCGTGAAAACAGGGCGCTTATGGATGTCGTAGAGCGTCGTGGCCTGAGGCATCTCGCCGAGGTTGCGCAGTTCGTTGCGGCCGGGAAGCCCGGCGAAGAGCAGAACCACGGTCACCACGACGGCCAGCACCACGGCACCAACGCCCCACAACATGGGGCGCTGGTGCGTGAAATACCGCTGTTTCAGTTGCTGGACAAGCTGGTCGAGCGAACGAAGAGGGACCATTGGCAAGGTCCCCGGATGCAAGATTCCTACCGCGTCAGGACAGCAGGCCGCCCAAGGTGAGGACGCCCGCCAGAATGATGAAATAGCCGACGATATCGAGGATGACCCCGTTGCGCACCATCGTGCCAAGGGGAATGTACCCGCTGCTGTACACGATCGCATTCGGCGGTGTCGAAATCGGCATCATGAACCCGAGGCTCGCTCCCAGCGTCGCGCCGAGCGCGGGCTCGAGCGGATCGACGCCCGCGGCCTTCGACACCGCAATCGCCGTCGGCACGATGATATTCGCCGCAGCGGTGTTCGATGCGGCCTCCGACATGAAAATGGCGATCGCGGTGAAGACCATCGTGAGGCCGACGACGCCCGCATCCGGAAAGCGCGCCGCGATGCCGTGCCCGAGCGCCGCAGACAGACCCGTGGACTCCGAGAGCCGGCCCATCGCCAGCCCTCCGCCGAACAGCAGCACAATGCCCCAATCGATGCGCGAGGCTTCGTTCCACGACAACGTGAATCGGCGCTCGCGCCAGCTGACCGGAATCACGAGCAGCAGCAGCGCGCCGACAATCGCGGCAATCGACTCCGGCACGATCGTCGCGAATCGTCTCGTCACCGCGTGCGCGTCGCCGAGCGCAAGGCTGAACACGCCCGGCAGCACCCACAACGCGATCGTCACCGAAAACGCGAACACGACATTGCGCTCGCCCACGCTCATCGCCCCCAGCTTGCGCAGTTCCTCGGCGACCGTTCGTACCGCCTCGGGCCCGAGTTGAATGGCGCGCGATCGGGGCACGAGAAACCAGGCGATCAGGAACGCCATGATCACGACGACGATCGGCACGCACACGAGCATCCATTCGGTAAAGCTGATGTTGATGCCGGCGGTCGTCCTGAGCAGCCCGACGCCGATCAGATTGGGCGGCGTACCGACAGGCGTGCCCATGCCGCCGATGGTCGCCGCAAACGAGGTGACGAGCATCATCCCCATCGCGTAGCGCAGAAACGCCGGATCCCCTTTGCGCTCGCGCCCGAGCTCGGCCAGTACCGCCAGGCCGAGCGGAAACATCATCGCCGTGGTCGCCGTGTTGCTCATCCACATCGACAGAAACGCCGTGACGCAGGCATACGCCACCACGAGCCGCAGACCGCTCGATCCGACCCACGCCGACGACAACGCGGTGAAGGCGAGGCGCCGATCGAGGCGGTGCGCGATCATGCCCTCGGCCAGGATGAAGCTGCCGATGAACAGGAAGATGACGGGATCGGCGAACGGCGCGAAGACGGCCTGCGCGGTCCCCACGCCGAGGATGACACACAGCGTCGGGCCGATCAGCGCCGTCACCGCAAGCGGCAGCGCTTCGGTCATCCAGAGGATGATCATCAGCGCCAGGACGGCTGCAACCCGCTGCGCCGGGGCAGGCAGGCCGAGCGGCGCCAGCAGCAGCGCCACCGCGATGATCGGCCCGCCAATCAGACCAAACGTCTGGCGGCGCCGGTTGAACTCCTGCTCGGCAGGCGAGTATGTCTCGGGGATCACGCCGTGACATTATCCAGTGATTGGGGCCTGGGGATTAGGGATTAGATCACACGTGCCGATGTCTTGAGTAATGGTGCCCCCTTGATTTCCAATAATATTGGAAATACAATATTTATATGGGAAGAGTTACCGCAGACATCAGGGTCGCTGACGAAGTGTGGATCGCCACTGCGCTCCTGCACCGAGAGCACCCCAAGACGACTGATTTTAGTCTGAAGGAGATTGAGGCGCGCCTCCTGGAGGAGAACCTCACCGACGAGAAGCGGCCCGGCGTGTACCCTCACCTGTCGGTCCACTGCGTCGCCAATCGGCCGCCAGATAAAGGTCGCTATCGCATGCTGTTCGAGACCGCACCATCGCGCCGGCGCCTGTTTCGAGCGGGCGATCCGTATCATCCGAAACGGGAAGGGGGCAAGATCATCCCGGAACGTGACGAAATTCCGACGAACTACCATTCGCTGGTGGAGTGGTACGAGCGCGACTGGGCGCCCGCCTCTCCGAAGGATCCTTTACTGGCGCTGGCCGCCCGGCACCGCAATCTCTGGAAAGCCGTGGATCCGGACGACTACGTCCGACAGCTCCGCGAGGGTTTTGAATGACGCGCGTCTTCTGGGATACCAACCTCTTCGTCTATCTTTTCGAAGGAGGTGAATTCGCCCCGCGCGTGAGGCAGGTGCGGTCGCGAATGCTCGATCGAGGCGACCAGTTGGTGACCTCCGCGCTCACACTGGGCGAATTGCTGGTCAGACCTCGCGAGAAGGGCGAAGCGGCGCTACGCGATCACGAAACGACTATTCGACACATTGCCACGATTCTTCCGTTCGATGCGGAGAGCGCACCGCGTTATGCGGCGATTCGCGCCGACCGCACGATCAAAGCACCCGACGCGATACAACTCGCATGTGCGGCAACAGCTGGGGTTGATCTGTTCATCACCAACGATGACCGTCTCTCGAGAAAGCACGTACGCGAGGTGAAGTTCATCACATCGCTCGAACGTGCATATCTCTAGATCGCGGAGCGCGCTACGACAGAACAGCGGCTCCACTGGTCCATAAGATATAGTCATATCGGAGAGTTGATCCATGCTCCGTCATCTGACATTGATCGTGGTCCTCGCGCATACGCTGTTTCACACGAGCGGCCTGGCACAGCCGGCGTTCTCGACCCGCGTCGTCGCGAGCGGATTACGGGCGCCCTGGGAAATTGTCGTCGGGCCCGACGATCAGTTGTGGGTGACGGAACGCACGGGTCGCCGGGTGATCCGGGTAAACCCGGCCACCCGGGTTGTGACTCCCGCCCTGTCCCTGTCGATTGCCGACTCCTACGATCCGGGCGCCAGCTGGCACGAGGGCGCGCTTGGCCTGGCGCTCCACCCCGATTTGCTCAAGGGCGTGGGCCGCGACTTTGTGTACGTGGCATTCACCTATGACGCGGATGCCGGCGAACCGCTGATGCGGAAGTTGCGCGTACGACGCTATACGTTTGATGCGGCAAAGGGCACGCTTGGCAATCCTGTTGACGTGATGGCGAACGTGCCGGCGCACGACGATCACGGCGGCGGGCGGCTGGCTATCGGCCCGGATCAGAAGCTGTACTTGTCGCGCGGCGACAACGGCGGCAACTGGCTCGCCAACAAGTGCACGCCCATCCGGTCGCAGGACCTCCCCTCCGCCGCTGAGGTGGCGGCCCGCGACTGGGACACCTACGCGGGAAAAATTCTCAGGATGAATCTGGATGGCACCATCCCTGCCGACAATCCCGTGCTCAACGGCGTGCGCAGTCACATCTATTCCTACGGCCACCGGAATCCGCAAGGTCTGGCGTTCGGGCCGGACGGACTGCTGTACGCCTCGGAGCATGGACCCGGCACAGACGACGAGGTCAACCTGATTCTCGCGGGCAGAAACTACGGCTGGCCGCATGTGGCCGGGTACCGCGACGATCGCGGGTACGTCTATGCGAACTGGCTCCTCTCGAAGGGCGTGCCGTGCGCGTCGCTGGAGTTCAACGAGTTCCCGCTTCCACCGTCGCTGCCGCTCCAGCGAGAAACGGAATGGACCGGCACGTTCGAGCCGCCGATCCGGACGTTCTTCACGGTGCCCGACAATTACAACGCCAAGGCCAGCGGCAGCGCAACGATCGCCGCGGGCGGCATCGAAGTCTACTCGGCCCGCACGGGCGGCATTCCCGGATGGGCCAACTCGATTCTGCTTCCCGGAATGACGATGGGACGGGTGTACCGGGTGAAGCTGAGCGAAGACGGCCGTTCGGTCGCCGGGGAAAACGAGGAGCTCTTCAGAACTGGCAACCGCTATCGCGATATCGCCATCGGCCGCGATGCGCGGACGTTCTACGTCGTCACCGACAACGATGGACTGGGCCGCACGACAGATCCTTCTGGCGCACGCATCCTCACGTTCGCGAATCCCGGGTCAATTCTGGAGTTCAAGTACACATCGCCGTGATCCGCGTGCGAGCACTCACAGGCGACGGCCTCGAGCGCCTGGAGATCCAGAATGTCGATCCGTCCTCGCGGCAGCGAATGGCGCCTGTCTGCTGAAGTGACTGCGCGGCCAGCGTGAGCGGAAGCTCGTCTTTACCGAGGCGCTCACGCGCAAGCAGCAGCCAGCGAGGCAGACGCTCATCGACTGTGTGCAGCCCGGTACAGGCGGCGGTCCGAATAATCGAACCAACCAGTGTCTCGGCCTGCGCGGTCATAAGATCGAAGAACGCCCCGCCCCGCGCCATTTCCATCCGGAACGACTGAACGCTCATGCGGAGCGCGCGGTCGCAGGCGACCTGCACGCCCGCTGTCGTGGACGAGCGTCCCAGACCTGTTCGAGGTGCAACAGGAGCCCGGCATCCTCTTCCGGAGGCAACTCGGCCAACAACGCGTTGCCGCCGAATCGGCCGATGTGTACCCGTGAGTCATGCATTGTCATAGAAGAACCCCTGAGATATACGAACGGAGGTCGCGTCCGGATGAACCACAACGCGCGGACGCATCGATTTGCAAACTTGCTTGTGGAACGCGTCGAAGCCGTTCGAGCGCGTGTTATGTTTGCTTTCAGGAGGCTCCAGGCGATGACGCAGGTATCTCACCTTCCGGACGTGCGTGCAGAGTTCGAAAAGGCCCTTGACGAACATGATTTGTTTGCCGCCTTGACCGTCTTGAACCGCACGACGAGTTACCGGTTCACCGGCGTGTACTATTTCGAGCCCGGCCTCGTCAAAAGCCTCGTCCTCGTGGACCGCGAGAACCCCGATCTCCGCGTCGGCCAGGATGTGCCCTGGTTCGACTCCTACTGCATGATGACCGCGCGAGACGGCAAGGAATGCGAAATTCAGAACGCGCTCGATGACCCTCGATTGAACGGGCACGCCGCACGCCAGAAAGTGCTGTCCTATTGCGCCGTGTTGCTGCGGACGCCCGAGGGAGAAGAACTTGGGACGCTTTGCCACTACGATGTGTGCGCGAAGGCCACGGCTCCTCTGGTGTTTGCAGGACTTCACGCCTGCCGCGACGCCGTCGAACGCGACGTCTGGGAGCGTCTGAACATTCGCCCTCACGCACTGCCGCCTGTGTGATGACGTTCGCTCACCTGGCCTTGCGCACGAGCGTGGACTGCGTCGAACTGATCGATTCGAACGGCGTCATCCTTTGGATGAACGACACCCGGCAACGCCTCCAGGGATGGTGCGACTCCGCGTCTCTGGTCGGCTCCCCGTGGCTTCATCTCTGGCCAGAGCCCTATCGCGGGGCAGCTCACGCGGCGTTGTCATCAGCGTCGACCCAGGATGGCGGACGATTTACCGCGCCGTCCGCATCGGATCGGAGTCCGGCGACGTGGTGGGATGTGGTCGTCACGCCCCTCACCGATCACGACGGTCGCGTCGAGGGCCTGCTGTCGATTGCACGAGACGTCACCGGCTTCGTCACGGCGTGTGGCGAGCGCGAGGATCTGCTGGAACACGAACGGCTGGCCCGTCTCGACATTGAAAAAGAAAACCGGAAGCGCGACTACGCGTTAATGGTGGCGGCGCACGAACTGGGAGCCCCGCTCTATGCGGTCCGGGGATGGGCGCAGTACCTGCAGCTCGGCAACCTCGATCCGGATGAGTCTGCCGCGGCCGTCGAGGCGATCGCGCGGAACACCGATCGGCAATATCACCTGGTTGAACGGCTTCTGGAGGTCGCGCGCTTTCGCTCGAAGCGGACCTCCTTCAATCTCGTCGCCAATGCGATCGAGGACATCCTGGTTGACGCCATCGAATGCGTGCGCGCGGTTGCCGGCTCCAAACAGATCACCATTCACTCAGACATCTCGGCGTCGGCGTGTGTCCTGTCGGACTTCGATCAACTGCACCGCGCCTTCTCGAACATCCTGTTCAACGCCATCAAATTCACCCCGCCTGAAGGCGCGATTACGGTCCGGTGTGGCGCCGACAGCGATCGGATCCGGGTCGAATTTACTGACACGGGATCGGGCATCGATCCGGAGTTCCTCGAGAAGGCGTTCGAGCCGTTCAGTCAGGAGGCCGCGGCGCAGCAACCATCGATGATCGGGCTGGGCCTCGGCCTGTCGATCGTCCGTCGCATCGTCGAAGGCCATCAAGGCGACGTCCGGGTGTCGAGTCAAGGTCGAGGACTCGGTTCGACGTTCGTCATCGAGCTCCCGGTGTTTTCCCGAACGACCGTTTGAGATCGTCGGCGGCAAACTGCTGGGCCTGTCCCGCCTTGTCAACCGCCGCGCTCATCCCGAAGAACTCGTGCGCGACGCCCTCGTAGTGCCGATAGTTCACCGGCACACCCGCCTTGGTCATCAGATCGGCGAGCATGGCGCCCTCTGACCGGAGCGGATCCATCTGAGCCGTCACGATCGTGGTCGGAGGCAGACCCTTCAACGTCGCCGCGGCCAGATTGATCCGCGGGTCCCGTCCGTCTTCGGGCGTGCGAAGGTAATGCCTGAAGAACCATTCCATCATCGCTTTGTTGAGCGGCTTGGCGTGCGCGTTCTCGCGATATGAGGGCGTGTCGGTATCGGAGCCGGCGATCGGATAGATCGCCATGATGTGCTTCGGCATTTTTTCTTTCGCGTCGCGCGCCATCATCGCCGCCGCGACCGCGAGGTTGCCGCCCGCGTGCTGTGACGCCCATCGATACGCATTGAAGGCATCTTCGTGCGCGGCGGGAAAGCGATGCTCGGGCGCGCGCCGGTAATCGACGGACATCACGATGCTGTTCGCGCGGCTCGTCAACGCACGCGCCGACACGTCGTAGACAGACGGATCGGCCAGTACCCATCCCCCACCGTGGAAGTACACGAGCACGGGAAAGGGTCCAGAACCCGCCGGCCAGTAGAGCCGCACGGGAAGCGCGCCCGTGCTCAGCTTGATCGTCCGATCTTCGACCTTCCCGACTTTCTCCGGCTCGATGCCGATCCCGCGCTTTCTCAACAACGATTTCACGGCATCG
>Ga0163144_10007615_pt1 | contig 23700 bp, 14 predicted proteins | sample OliLak19BULKMAT1_FD_123175 | JGI IMG/M metagenome (GOLD analysis project Ga0163144, IMG submission 123175) | Freshwater microbial mat bacterial communities from Lake Vanda, McMurdo Dry Valleys, Antarctica - Oligotrophic Lake LV.19.BULKMAT1 | ecosystem: Environmental > Aquatic > Freshwater >...
CCCCCCCCGCACCCCATCCATCACCGCCGCCCCCCCACCACCTTCTCGTTCCACTGCTCCCCCAACCGCTTCACCGACACCGGAAACGCCGTCCGTAACTCCTGCGCAAACAGCGACACCCGATACTCCTCCAGCATCCACCGCATCAGCCGCACGTCCGGATCGCGGGCCGCCCGCGCCGGGTCCCCCTTCACCAGCCCCGCATAACTCCGCCACCACGGCTGCAACTCCGCCAGTTTCTTCGTGTCCTTCCACAACCCGTCCCCACCCAGCCGCATCAACCGCAACTGAATCGCCGCCAGATACCGCGGATAGTGCCGCAAGTTTTCGTACGGCGTCGCCGCCAAAAACCCGGCCGGACAGAGCAACGCCATCTGCTCCCGCACATCCGTGATCACCGGTGCCCACGCCGCCACCGCCGGCCTCCCCAACAACCCGTGTACCGAATGCCACCCCGTCAACACCTGATCAAACAACGTCGCCACTTCATCAATCGCCCGTCCCAGCCGCGACAACCCGCGATCCACAAACTTCTCAAAATCCGTCGTATTTCGCGCCAGCAACTCCCCCTTGCCCGCCCCCGCCTCGTCCGCCAGAAACGCCCGCTCCGCGATCACCTCACGCATCAACGGCTTCAATTCCGCGGTCTTTCCCAAAGCCGAATACGACAACGCCAGCCGGTCCGCCGCCGGCAAAAAGCCCGTCGCCTTCTGAAACTCGCCCCCGGCTGATAGCACCGCCAACCGCACCAACCCCGGACGCAACGCCTCTTCCGCCGCCGCCGGCGAATCGAACAACCGGATCGACACGCTCGTCTTCATGTCCACAATCGCGGGGTACGCCTCCACCGTCATCCCAAACCGGCGGATCGCCACCGACTTTGCAAGTTCGCCAAAGTCCCAAGCCTTGATCCCGTCCTTCGTGAACGCCGGATCCGAAATCGCGAGGAACCGCTCCCGCAGCCGCGGCCCCAATTTCTCGCGGATCGGACCCAAATCGCGCCCCACCGCCAGAATTCCGCCGTCTTCCGCGACAATCTCGAACCGCATCATCAAGGGCGCCGCCAGCACCACCCCGCGCAATTCCGCCTCCGGTACATCCGCGCCCGTCTCGAGCCGTATCAACCGCATCAACCGCTCGAACAAGTCTCCTTCGCCGAACTTGAGCTCCGGCATCAACTTGGACGCCAGCAGCGACGGATGCGGCAGGGCCTTCCGAAAATCCTTCGGAAGTCCCTTCAATATGGTCTGCACCTTTTCGTCGATCCACCCCGGCACCAGCCAGTCAAACCGCGTCCCGTCCAGCCGCGCCAACGCTTCCAGCGGCAGCCGCACCGTCACGCCATCGTCTTCCTTGCCCACGTTCAGCACATATCGCAGCGGCAGCCGGGCGTCACCGATCGTCATCGCATCCGGGAACGCCTCCGCCGTCGACACCCCCGCCCCGGCCACCAGCAAATCGTCCACCGACATCATCAACACCCGCGGCTCGGTTGTCTCTTTCTCCGCCCGCCACCGTTCAAACTGAACGCCCGTGTTGATCTCCACCGGCACCCGCTTCGCAAAGAAGTCGTACCGCGCCTGTTGATCCAGCAGCAGATCCGTCCGCCGTGTCTTCGCCTCCAGCCGACGCACCTCGTCCAGCACCCGCGCGTTGTGCTCCACATACAGCGCTGCGCTCTCCCACTCGCCCATCACCAGCGCGTGCTGGATGAAAATCTCGCTCGCCGCCTTCACATCGACATCACCAAAGTTCACCCGCCGCCGCGAATACAACTCCAGCCCGTAGATCGTCCCCCGCTCGTCCGCGATCACCGTCCCCGTCTCTTCCGCCCAGCGCGGGTTCGTGTGCGAACGTTTCAGCAGCGCCCCCGCCAACCGCTCCACCCACTCCGGCTTGATGCCCGCCGCCGTCCGCGCGTACACCCGGCTTGTCCGCACGATCTCCGTCGCCACCACCCACTTCGGCCCGTTCTTGTGGAGCGCCGAACCCGGAAAAATGAAGAACTTGACCCCCCGCGCCCCGGAATATTCGCCCGCCTCCCCCTTGATCCCGATATTCCCTAGCAGCCCCGCCAACACCGCCCGATGCACCGCGTCGGCCCGGTCCCCCTCGTCCTTTGGCACCGCCTTCCCGGACGGCCTCATCCCCATCTCGCTCACCAGGCCAGTCAACTGCGCGTGCACCTCGTCCCACTCGCGCAGCCGCATGAACGACAAGTACCCGTCCTTGCACATCCGACGCAACCGGCTCCCCGAGAGCACCTTCTTCGCGTCCTGAAAATACTCCCACAACTTCAGCAGCGACAGAAAGTCCGACGACTCGTGCCGGAACGCCCGGTGCGCCATGTCCGCTTTGTCCTGCTCGTCCATCGGCCGCTCGCGCGGGTCCTGCACCGACAACGCCGCCGCGATGATCAGCCCCTCGCTCAAACAGTTTTCGTCCTGGGCCGACAGAATCATCCGCCCGATCCTCGGGTCAATCGGCAACTTCGCAAGCCGCTTCCCGTTCGCCGTCAACTCGTTCTTTTCATCCACCGCCCCCAATTCCAACAGCGTCTCGTACCCGTCCTTGATCATCCGCGAATCCGGCGACTCCACAAACGGGAAATCCTCGACCGCCCCCAGGTGCAGCGCCTTCATCCGCAGGATCACCGCCGCGAGATTCGATCGCACAATCTCCGGATCGGTGTACTCCGCCCGCGCCTTGTAATCATCCTCCGAAAACAGCCGGTAGCACACGCCCGGTGCAATCCGGCCCGCCCGCCCTTTCCGCTGGTCCGCCGACGCCCGCGAGATCGACTCAATCTCAAGCCGCGTCACCTTCGTCCGCGGGCTGTACCGCTTGATCCGTGCCACCCCCGCATCCACCACCGCCCGAATCCCCGGCACCGTCACCGAGGTCTCCGCGACGTTCGTCGACAGCACCACCCGCCGCCCACCAAACGGCTGAAACACCCGCATCTGATCCGCCGAAGAAAGCCGCGAAAAGAGCGGCAACACCGCCCATCGCTCGTTCCCGGTCGGCGGCGCGGCCGACAAGTCCTCCGCCACCTCCCGAATCTCCCGTTCCCCCGGCAAGAACACCAGAATGTCCCCGTCCACCGTGTGGGCCGCTTCCGAGATCGCCGCCTTCACGTGGTCGTGCAGGCTCCAATCCCGATCCTCCAGCGTCGCTTCCGGCAGCGGGCGATACACCACCTCCACCGGGTGCGCCCGCCCCGAAACCATCACCACCGGCGGCCGCCGCCCTTGGATGGTGAAGTGGCTCGCAAACCGATCCGGATCAATGGTCGCCGACGTGATGATCACCCGCAGGTCCGGCCGCCTGGGCAGAATCGTCCGCAGATACCCCATCAGAAAATCGATATTCAGACTCCGCTCGTGGGCCTCGTCGATGATGATCGTGTCATACGCCTCCAGCATCCGGTCATTCTGCGTCTCGGCCAGCAGAATGCCGTCCGTCATCAATTTGACCAGCGTCTCCGCCGACGTCTTGTCCCCGAACCGGATCTTGAATCCCACTTGCCGCCCGACCGGCACCCGCAGTTCATCCGCGATCCGCGCCGCCACGCTCGTCGCCGCGATCCGCCGGGGCTGCGTGTGCCCGATCAGCCCGCGCACGCCCCTCCCCAAATCCAGGCAGATCTTCGGCAACTGCGTCGTCTTCCCCGACCCCGTCTCCCCGCACACGACCACCACCTGATGGTCCGCAATCGCCCGCGCGATGTCCTCGCGCCGCTGAGATACTGGCAGGTCCGGCGGGTACGACGTCTGAGGCACACTCGCTCGCCGCGCTCGCAGCCGGGCCTCCGCGCTCTCGACCTCGCGCAGCAGATCGCCAACCGCCCGTTCCACATCCACCGGAGCGCGCCGCCGCAACCCCTCCAGCGTTCCTCCTAACCGGCGCGAATCGGTCGAAATCAGTCTGGAAACACGGTCTTTAAGTTGTTGTGGTGTCGGTAGCACGAACGAACTCATCATAGAGCCATGGCCGGAGATTGACGCCCCGTTGCCCGATTGCTCAATGTCTCAATGCCCCCCGCTTCTTCCAATATCCGGCGGCACCCCGTGCCGCCTCCCACTGACGGACCGTCCGCCAAAACCGCCGGTCCCACCCACGCAGCCGATAAAATTCCCAAATTCCCGCAAGGCCTTGCCCACACCTGACATTCTGCCGTGAAGAGAGGCCGACGTCCACAGGGCGTCAGTGACACCCATCAAGTTCCCTCAACCCGTACCGGCCAGTCCACGCGCCTGTGATCGCGCGCGGCTCCGGTGTCGTCCTTTGCCCACGTCCTCAGCCGGGGGCGGTTTGTTTTCCGTCCCAGCGCCCGCACACCCCGTCCCGAAGTGAAAGGAAGAAACGTTATGATTCGTTCCCGCGCCCTCGCTCTCGCCGCACTCGGCCTCACGCTCCCCGCCTTCGCGGCAACCGTCGTTGACACCCCCAACGACTTCCTCCCGACCTATGCCGGCCCGCTCGGAGCCGACCTCGACGTCCTCACGACCGAAGCCTTTCTCGATAACGTTAATAACACGCTCTCCGTTACCACCACCCTCGGCGGCAGCGTCGGCACCACCCCAGGTGCCTTCTACGTCTTCGGTTTTAATCGCGGGGAAGGCACCGAGCGCTTCGTCACCGGAACGCCCTCCATCGGAGCGGGAGTCAGTTTCGATCTCGTCCTTCTCTTACGTCCCGACGGCTCGGCCCAAGTCAACGATATCGTCGGCGGTGTCAATACTCCCCTCCCCGCCAACTCAGTGCTGATCTCCGGTAACACAATCTCGTCGATCGCCCTCCCGCTTTCGCTCTTCCCCACCCGAGGCTTTGCGGCGACCGATTACACCTTCAACCTCTGGCCGCGCGTCTCAACCGTGGTAGGAAACACCGCAGTCAGCGATTTCGCCCCCGATGCTTCCAACGCCGGCCTCACCGTCGTGCCGGCGCCAAGCGTGGCCGGCGGGTTGCTCGCCGCCGGGCTCTTTGGTACCGCCCGCCGCCGGAACGGCTAACCCAACAGTGCAGGACAATTGTCTCAGGTAGCCGGGCCGCGATGCGGCCCGGCTGCCTTTTTGCGGTTCCGAGATCAACCTATGGGCGCAACCTCTGGTCCTATTTGGCCCAATCGGGCCGTCGTGAATTCGCGCCGACGACCTTTCCGACACCCGTGGCCCCATCATCCGGCAAGCGAGTCATCCCGCAAGCGATGGTCCCACGGCCGGCGGGGGAGGCCGCTCCGCGCCCTCCCGCAGGCCGCTCTCAGCACCCCGCCTCGAACGCGGCGAAGTACACGCCGATGTCGTCGCTGTCGGAGTCACCGTCGCCATCGGCATCGCCCTCGCCTTGGTCCCAGTCGTCGAAGAACAACACGATGTCATCCGAGTCGCTGTCACCGTCTCCATCCCAGTCCGAGATGCAGGCCGGCGGTGCGCCCTCGTTCACCGCCACCACCACAGTGTCCGTTGCCGTCGACATGTCGTCGTCGGTCACGGTCAGCGTGATCGTGTGAACACCCAATCCCAATGCGACCACCGCAGTGCTCGAAGGGCCGTTCGCCAACTCGGTCGCACCCTCCACCCACCGATAGTTCGCGATGGTGCCGTCCGAATCGCTGCTCAGAGATCCGTCCAGCGTCACGCTCTCGGTCCCGCTGTTGTCGATATCCGTCACGGTTTGGTCAGGCCCGGCATTCGCTACCGGCGGGTTGTTCGGCGGAAGCGGAGCAAACCCCGCCTCGCCAGTCGCCGCAAGATCTCGGAACGCCGTGCTGCCGGTCTGCTGGGCCCGCACAAAGTAGTAGTACGTCACGCCAGGGGTCGCGCTCAGATCGTCAAACAACGGAGTCGTTCCGCTGTAGATAAGGGCCGTCCCGACCACCGAGTTGACGGTGTTGCGCCGCAACTCGTAGTTGGTGGCGTCAGGGATCGCCGTCCAACTCACCCGCACTCCTCCGGAAAATGTCCCGTCGGTCGCGTTCACCGTGATCAACGTCGTCTGGGCCAGAACCGCAAGCCGGTACAACTGTGTCTCGGTCGGTGTGCCCGTCTCGCTCACCCGCACATGGAAGTTCCCGGACGGGCTCACCAACACGCCCGACACCGTCTCCGCCACCCCGGCCGCCGTCAGGTCCACCGATCGCCACAACGACGATCCGTTGCTGTTATAGATATCGAGTCTCAGATTCGCCGTGGCCAGCGCATTCAACGCCGTGCCCGATGTCTGGCACGAGCCGTTGGCGTTCTGATTGAGGTCCAAATAGGATGTCCCCACCGGGGTCACCGTCACCGTTAATAGCTGCGGCGCATCAACCGAGAACCGGTACCAGTCCACGTCCCCATCGTCGTCAATCGACAGGTTCGCCGCTCCCGGTATGCTCGCGCCCGTGATCGTCCCCAAGTTCACCGTGGTGCCGGGCGTCAACGCGCCGCCCAGCGTCGCGGTCCCGAAGGCGTTGTTCGGTTCATTCGGATCGCCGTAGAAGAACTGCACCCCCCGAACCTCGTCCTGCCGCGGCCCATCAAACCCGGTGTTGAGCAAAGGCTCCATCAACTTCGTCCCGTCGCCCGGGCACACGTGAAGGAACCCCAGCCCATGCCCGAGCTCGTGCATCACGGTGTTTCGCAGAAACCGGTAGGTCCCCGACGCCGAACCCCATCCCTCGGACGAGTCGATCACCATATCGCCGTTGTCGGGTAGGTTGTTATACGCAAGAATCCCGTTGCCACCGTCGACATTCCGCATCGAAATCCGGATCTGGCCCCGGTTCGCCGCGCCGCCGCTCCCCCACACCGCCCCATCGTCCCACGCGTTCGCCCCGTTCTGAACCCGCTGGAAAGTGATCCCCGACACGAACGACCATCGCGCAAAGGACGCCTCGAACTGCGCAATCCACACCGCCCGGTTCGCCGCGCCGAACAGCGTGTCCATCCGACTGAACAAATTGCTGGCCCCCGCATTCCCCCCGTTGTCGAATCCCCCGTTCGACGGAATCGAAAGCCCGTCCGGCACAAAACTCCACGTCAGCGTAATCGGCTCTCCCGCAAACCCCGTCCACCGATCCTGCGCGTTAAACGCGGGCTGAACCGCCATCATCGCCTCGTTCACGGCCGCGATCACCTCTAACGGCGGTGGAAACTCCGCATGAAAGCACGCCGCGAACGGCGGAACGTGCCAATTCCGAGGCGAGGATGATTCCGGACTCACCTCCAACACCTCCGTCTCCAACGACGCCGTCTCCACGGACAAGGTCTCGGCAGACGACGGCGAAACCATTCCCAGTGCCGGAACGACCGCCCCGAACGCCAACGTCGCAACCAAGGTCAAAAACGACTTGATAGACATGCGAGAGTTCCTATTTACGTCCGACACAGCGCCTTCACCGTGTCCCTGTTTGCCAATCGGTTTATCGAGCATCAACCCTTAGTGCGCGGGCAGAATCGCCGCGAGCCAGTCACACAGAGGTGTGTGTCAGTGTGTCCGTACGGATTGCGGTGCGAAAGGTTGCCCACCACACCGCCCGACCCAGCCAGCAGAAACCACTGAAGTACGAGCCAGCCTCGCCGCGACACGATTCCCGCTGACAACGTCCTGTCAGTCCGCCGAACAATCTCCGAACTTCAGGCTTCCCATCACTTCAATTTCCCGGTACCTTCCCGGCATGAACGCCAACACTCAAACCACGCCCACAGTCACCCCAGCAGTACAAGCCCCCGCCCAGTCCGAGCCCTTCCACATCGTCCGCAACATGCGCGAGGCCGTCATCGCCGGCGTCTGCCTCTTCCCCGATTTCGCACTTACCGACCTCGCTACCCAGCACAAGCTCCCCCTCTTCCGCCTCATCGAACTCCTCGAAGAACCCGAATCCAAACCGCTTGTCACCCAACTCCGATCCATCCTCGCCCTCCGTGCCGAACTCCTCGCCGCTCAGGCGAAGCATGCCTCCACCGTCGCCATCCTTCACAAAATCCAGCGCGACCCGACGTCCACCGAGTCCCTCCGACTCGCCTCCACCATCCTCCGCACCTCCAAGCCCGCGGCTAAGGCCTTAGGCGGATCCGGCGTCCCACACGAACGCACCGTCGGTAGCGTCCCCTCAGACGAGCTTCGCGAACGCGCGGACGCGAATCTCGATACCGCCGACGACGCCCTGGCCCAAGCCGCCGAGCACCATCAACAGCCGGGCCCAAACTCGCGTTCGGCCGTTGCAACAACCCCTTCAACTCAAGCCCCCGCAGAGACAGCCCCGGCTACCGCCCCGGCCCCCACCCCGAACCACACCCCGGCCCCCATGTCGTCATCGCCGCACCCGACCCGCGCACCAGCACCGTCCACCTCCCGCCCGGTCCCGCACGCCGCTGCCCCCCACGCCGCTGCGCCCCACGCCGCTGCGCCGTCATCAGTCCAATCCGCCGCTTCTGTCCCATCCCCTTCAACGCCCCAAACGCACTACAGCCCTGACCGTGCACCCATCCCGTCCGCCTCAACCCCCAACACCAAGGAGGTGCCGCCCTCGCGCCTGGAAAAAGCTGCCTAGGCCCGGTGGCTTGCGACCGCTATCGCCTCGGGCATCGTCAAACCGCGGCCAATGCTCAAAACGCCCGTTCGTCGGTCGCCACTTTCCGCGCGCCCATGGCTTTCACGGCACCACCCACGCCCCGTTTTCACCATGTCGGTGCCAGTCCGTCCGCGGCACCCGGAAATACGTGAACGTCCCCGGATTCGTCGGCAACACCAGCCGCCGCGAGCGATCCAAAGAAGGACGCACCGGCCCCGGCCACGCCCATTGATCAAACGCGACGGAGTCGGACCTCGCCGACAGCGACTCATTGAGCCTCGCGTCGTCGGGCGACACCTCACCGGTCCAGATATCGCTCGGCGCAAAAACCAGATTTGCCGAGGGCTTAGGAGCAGCCGATACCGCCGCCTCCGGGCGCCGCTCCAGAGCCCGCGACCCGCACCCGCCCACGCTCACGCCCACGCCCAGCACCGAAACGGCCAACATGCACCACGCCAGATTGCAATAACCATCTGCGTGCATCCGAATATCTGAAAGATGTCGCACGGCAAAACTCCGTGGCCATCCGTGGCTGGTGAGTAATAAGTCCTTACCCCCCAATGGTGCGCCATTTTTCCTAGGAATGCAACCGCGGCAGCCTTAAATCTGGATAATGTTGCGGGATTCCGGCTTTTCCGTTCACAAACAGCGGTATCGCCGGACGCTGCAAAGGAGTCAAGATGGCAAAGGCGGTCATGGATCCGGCCGAGGTCCGGAAATTTGCGCATGAACTCAAAAATTTCAATGGCTCCATCCGCGATCAGATGGGCGTTCTCTTAGCCCGCCTCAACGAACTTAGCCAGACCTGGCGCGATCAGGAACACACCAAGTTTGCCGATGAATTCGAGCAGACCATGCGCGTCCTCGCACGCTTCGCGGATTCCGCCGACCGTCACATCCCCTTCCTCATGCGCAAGGCCGAAAAGATCGAGGAATATCTCAATCAGCGCTGAAGGCCCACGCCGCAACGGGAGGTGACCATGGCGGATCAGGCGAGGGTCTATTCGGCGAAAGCATTGAACGATTGCCGGGCAGCACTGCAGGAATTCACCGCCGTCGCCCGCGCGGCGCTCTCCAGTGTCGATTCCGATATCCACCGGGTCACCCACTGGCTCAAAATCGATCGCCCCGCCTACTGGAAACACGAAATCCGCAAACGCGACGACGCGGTCACCGCCTGCCGCCTCGAAATTCAGCGTAAAAAACTCATCGCCGCACCCGAACCCGCTTCCGTGGTCTTCGAGGAGCGACAACTCCGGAAAGCCATCGCCCGCGTCGACTCAGGTCGTCAACGGCTCGCCGCCGTTCACCGCTGGAGCACCACGTGGGAACGCGAATCGGGCAATCAGAAATCCGCCTGCCGACGCCTGAACGACGCCCTCGCCGCCGAAATCCCTCGCGCTATCGCCGATCTTGAACGAATGATCAACGCCCTCGAGGGCTACGTCGCATTGAAGGGGCCGCGACCCGAAGCCGACGTTCCGCCCGCCGACAACCCATCCGCCGACAACCCGCCCGCCGACGGAGACCCCTTTCTTTCCGCCGCCGAGCCCCCACCGCCGAAAAGCCCCGAGGCCACCCATTGAGCGTCTCCGGTGCCAAAGGTTCACTCTACGACGCCATGAAGCAATTGCGCATGCGGTTCGAGTCCATCAAGTCCGAATGGGACGACGATCGACGTAAAACCTTCGAGAAAGACGTCATCGACCCTCTCGACCCCGCCGTCACCGCCGCCCTCAAAGCCTTCGACGCCGTCGATGAACTCATCCACCGCGTCGAACGGGAATGTGGTGACGACCGTGAATAAGTTCTCCCCGGGCGCGGCCTTCCTCATCCACGCCGTTTCCCGCGGGGTACATACGTGATCGAACGTCCGGGTCCGACAGAAGCACGCGACGATCCCTCCGGCATGCGCCACGCCGCATCACTGGTCGCCCGCTTACGAACCCTCGCGACCGACTCTCCGGTCGCCGTGCGCGCCGCCCAGGAGGCCCGAAGCGTCTCCGCCGCCGCGGCATTCCGCACCTTTGAGGACACCGTCTCCCGCGCCACCGAACGCTTCCTCGATCGCGCCCGCGCCACCGAGCACTCCGCTGCCGTCAAACGGAAGGCCCTCCTGCGCGATCTCGAAGCCGCCGTCGCCCTCGCCGAAAAGGCCCGTCACAAAGCCGTCCGCGCGTTCGACCAGGCCACCCGCGAACTTGCCGACAAGTCCGCCAAAGAACTCGAAGAAGGCGAATGGCTCTCCGACACGCTCGTCGAAGCCGGCGACCGCAAAGCCGACCTCGAAGTCAGTACCGCCCGAACCACCTTGGGTGCTCGCCGAAAGCAACTGGAGGAGGCCGGGGAGCGGGCCGCCCAGGTGCTCACGCGGGCCGGTTATCGCAATCTCCCCGGCTGGGGCGCCCCGCCGTTAGCCGCGGACGTCTCCGAGTCCGAAACCCCCAACCCCGAGGACGCCTACGCACTCACCGCCGGCCTGATCGACCGCACCCGCATCCTCGCCGATTCGCCCTCCGGCTCGCGCGTCCTGGTCGGCATCGCCACCATCGCGGCCGCCTTTGCCGCGGCCGCCTGGCTCGCCCTCGAAAAGCGACCGATTCCGGAAATCGGGAAGTGGGCGGGCATCGCCGCGATCGGCACCTTCGCCCTTCTTCTCGCCGTTCAGACCGCCTTCCGCGCCCGCGTGCCGCGCTCCGCCGCCAAGGCGGCCCGCTCCGTCGCCTCCTTTCAAGCCGCTGCCGCCCGCCGATTGAGCGAGGTAGAAGCCTCCGCCGAAGCCAGCCGCTTCAAGTTGCGCGACAAACGTGACCGCGAGGTCGTCAAGTTGAAGGCCGTCTTCGAGAGCGCTCGGGCCGCTGTCGCACGCCGCGAATCGATCGAGGGCCCCGCCCTGGCAGCCGAGCATCAACAGTTGCTTCAGGCGGCCTCCGACCGGCGCGACACCGAAATCGCTGCCCACGATTCCGAAACCCAGGCCCGACTCGCCGGGTTGCGACAGGAGCGCGAATCGACCGGGCAGCGGGCGGCCGTGCTGCGCGATGAAGCCCTCCTCGCCGACGATCGGGCCGACGCCGCCGTCCTCCGCACCATCGCCGAAAATTGGGCGTCGTTCGCCGCGGATTGGCAAAGCGGGTCGCAGCGCCTCGGCGCCGAGACCGCACGATCGGCCCCGACGTGGGAGTCGATGAAAGGGCCCGGCTTCCAAGTCGCCGATGGTGTGCCCCAAAGCGTCCCCTTCGGCCACTTGCACGTAAGCCCGCTCCGGATGGCCCGTCAGGCCGGAGCCGGAGCCGAAGCCGCATATGTCGATCACGTTCCCGCCGATGCAACTCTCCCGATCGCCCTTGAATTCGCTGGCAAGGGTTCATTGCTCGTACGCCACACCGCCCGGCGACGGAGCGATGCCCTCCGTTTGCTCAACCAGGTGATGCTCCGGATTATCACCGCCGTCCCCCCCGCCAAGGCCCGTTTCACCATCATCGATCCCGTCGGCCTGGGCCAGGGCTTCTCAGCGTTCATGCACCTGGCCGACGCCGAGCCACTCCTCGTCTCCGACAAAATCTGGACCGAGCCCCGCCACATCGAACAGAAACTCGGCGACCTTACCGAGCACATGGAAAACGTGATCCAGAAGTATCTCCGCAACCAGTTCACCACGATCGCGGAGTACAATGAAGCCGCCGGCGAAGTGGCCGAACCCCTCCGCTTCCTGGTCATCGCCGACTTCCCCTCCAACCTGACGGATCTCGCGGCGTCCCGCCTTACCAGCGTCGTTTCCGCCGGCGCCAGGTGCGGCGTGTTCACCCTGATCGCCGCCGACCTCGCCGCGAAAGGTCTTTCCCAAATCCCGGTCTTGCAGATCGAGCGCACCTCCATCCCGATCACCCTCTCTGACGGCAACACACTCGATCTCGACCCCTTTCGCGGGCTGGATGTCCGAATCGACGAACCCCCGGCGGAGGAACAATTCACGGAACTTCTCGGCAAGGTGGGCGCCGCCGCCAAAGAGTTCGGCCGCGTGCAGGTGCCGTTCGACACCGTCGCCCCTCCCGACGACCGTGAATGGAGCAGCGACGCTTCCCTTGAACTCTCGATCCCCATTGGCCGCGCCGGCGCCCGAAAACTGCAGCGTCTGACGCTCGGCCGCGGCACCGCCCAGCACGCCCTCATCGCCGGTCGCACCGGCTCCGGCAAGTCCACGCTCTTCCACGTCATCATCACCAACCTCGCCCTGTGGTATTCCACCCGCGAGGTCGAGTTGTACCTCGTGGACTTTAAGAAGGGCGTCGAGTTCAAGGCGTACGCGGCCCATTCACTCCCCCACGCCCGTGTGATCGCGGTGGAAAGCGAACGCGAGTTCGGCATCAGCGTCCTCCGCCGCCTCGACGCGGAACTCACCCGCCGCGGCGTGCTCTTCCGTGACGCCGGAGCCCAGGACGTCGCGGCCTACCGGGCCGCCGCCGCCATCTCCGGCGGCAGGCTCCCCGACCTCATGCCCCGCATCGTCTTGGCGGTTGACGAGTTCCAGGAGTTCTTTGTCGACGACGACCGCATCGCCCAGGACGCCGCGCTCCTGCTCGACCGGCTCGTTCGCCAAGGCCGCGCCTTCGGCATCCATCTGATCCTGGGTTCGCAGACGCTCGGCGGGGCCTTCTCGATCGCCCGCAGCACGATCGGCCAGATGGGCGTCCGGATCGCGTTGCAATCCAGCGAGCAGGATTCCTACCTCATCATGAGTGAAGACAACACCGCGCCGCGACTGCTGACCCGCCCGGGCGAAGCGATCTACAACGATGCCAGCGGGCTGGTAGAAGGCAACAGCCCATTTCAAGTGGTCTGGTTGCCCGACGGCCGCCGCGATTCCGCGCTCGATCGCACGAACGCGCTGGCCGATCAGTCGGGCGACCGCCCCCCGCCCCCGATCGTCTTCGAGGGCAACCTTCCCGCGGACGTGCGGAACAACGCCGCTCTCGCCTTGCTTGCCGGCGGCCGCAAGACCTCGAAGGCCCCGATTGTCTGGTTCGGCGAAGCCATCTCGATCAAAGACCCGACCCATGCCGTCTTCCATCGCAGAGGCGGGGCGAACGCGCTCTTCACCGGCACCGACGAGGCCGCCATGTCCGCGATGTTCGCCGTCGCGATTGTCACCCTCCTTTCACAAACCGGCCCCGGCACCGTCGCGGCGGTCACCGTGGTGAACGGGATGTCGGCGGAAGGAGAATCCGGCATCGTCCTCGACGCCGCGGTCAACGCCGCCGGTCATGCCGATGCGTCCGCCAGTCCGGGCTCCGCCGGCCGCGCCAACGTCACGCGTCACGGTCCGCGTGAAGCGGCCGCGGCGGTCGGCGTGCTCGCCTCCGAGGTCGCCCGGCGTCTGACCCTCCTGCCCGAAGAGGCGGAAGGCGAGCCGCCACGCTTCCTCTTGTTGTACGGTGTGCAGCGCATCCGCGATCTCCGCCGGGCCGACGACTTCAGTTTCTCCGCGACTGAGACGCAATCGCCCGCCGATCAACTCGCGATGATCCTGCGGGAAGGCCCCAATGTGGGGGTCCATGTGCTGCTCTGGTGCGACACCGTGAACGCGCTGGAACGGGTTGTCAACCGCCAGTCGATGCGCGAGTTCGGCTGGCGCATCGTCACCCAGATGAGCGGAAACGATTCCACCCACGTCATCGACACTCCCTCGGCCTCCTCGCTCGGCCGCAACCGCGCGCTCCTGTTCAGCGATGAAACCGCCGGCCTGGAGAAGTTCCGTCCCTATTCGCCCCCCAGCTCGGGATGGCTGCGGCACGCGGTCGGCGTCACACCCGATCGCACCCCCGCGCCCGAGGGGGTTGTGGAAAACCATCTCTACCCATGAAAAACCCACGAACCAACTACCTCCCCGGCAAGATCCGGATCGTCCACGAAGACGAGGACATCATCGTCGTCGACAAGCCCACCGGGCTCCTCTCGGTCGGCACGCCCGATCAGGACCGCGAGAACGTCTTCGACACCCTCAAGACCCATGTCAAGGAGTCACAGCGGCGCCGCGGCTCGAAAGTGTGGGTCATCCACCGTCTCGACAAGGAAGCCTCGGGCCTCCTCGTCTTCGCCAAATCCGAGCGCGCCTTTGAATGGCTCAAGGAAGATTTCCGCTCCAAGCGCGTGCGACGGATGTACGCCGCCGTGGTGCAGGACGCCGCGGGAAAACACGCCATCGGTACCAGTTCGGCGGTCCAGAGTTTTCTCGCCGAGGACGACGACGGAGCGGTGCGAAGCGTGCCGATCGGCACCCGCGCCCAAGCCCGGACGGTGCAGAAGAAGCCGGGGGCCGAGGTCGCCCCGAAACTCGCCGTGACCCACTACACCGTGGTCGCCACGGGCAACGGCCGCGCACTCCTTGAACTGAAACTCGACACCGGTCGCAAGAATCAGATCCGCGTCCACATGTCCGAGTTCGGAACCCCCATCGTGGGCGATCGTCGCTACGGGTCCAGCGACGACCCCCTCGACCGCGTCTGCCTGCACGCCGCGGAACTGGGCCTGACTCACGCCGCGACCGGCCGCCGCCTGGAGTTTGAAAGCCCGGTGCCCCCCGAGTTCCGTAAGTTGCTGGGCAACGCGAAGACGCTCCCTGCGCCTCCGAACCCGCCGGCAACCGCCGCCACAGTCGGGAGTCTTCCTCCGGTGCGCGACAGCGGTAACGATCCTTCGTGGGATCACGTCGCAGGGTGGTACGACGACCTCTTGACCGAACGCAAGAGCGATCATCACGAACGCGTGATCATCCCAGGTGTGATGCGGCTGCTCGAGCCCGGGCGGGGCGTAAGGATTCTCGACCTGGCCTGCGGTCAAGGACAGTTATGCCGTGTGCTCGCGCAACAGGGCTCCACGCTCGTCGGTGTCGACGCCTCGCCCAAGCTGATCGCGGCGGCAAAGTCGGCGGGTCCCCCGGGGGCAAGCCCAAACTGCACATTCATGGTGGGCGACGCCCGCGCGCTCGACGCCGAAGCCCTCGGTCGTTTCCATGCCGTCTCGTGCGTCATGGCGCTGATGAACATCGAGCCCATGGCTCCGGTCTTCGCAGGCGTCGCCCGGTTGCTGGAACCAGATGGCAAGTGTGTCGCGGTCATCCTGCACCCGGCGTTCCGCTCGCCGGGGCAAACTGCCTGGGGATGGGAGGCGGCGGCGCCCGCGGACCGCGAGGCCGAGCGTCGCGGGCGCGAATCGGGGCCGAGAAAACGTGGTGAGGTAGTGGCCCGACGCGACGAAGACCCCGCGATGAAGCAATACCGACGCGTCGACGGCTACCTCTCGCCCGGCCAGCGCGAAATCGTGATGAACCCCGGTGCAGCTGCCGGCGGAAAGACCGCCGTGGTCACGGTCACCTACCACCGGCCGATCCAGACCTACGCCCGCGTCATCGCCGAGGCCGGTCTCCGCATCGATGCAATCGAAGAGTGGCCGAGCCTGCGTGCAAGTGAACCGGGGCCGAGGGCCGCGGAAGAGAACCGTTCGAGGCGTGAAATTCCGATGTTTTTGGCAATCCGGGCGCGAAAAACATGACACGCATCGTTGGTTATGGCGCGATCAGCCAATACAGCAGCACAAGCACGGCAAATCCGCCGCCGACGCCTACCCCCAGCGCAGTCCACGCGCCCCGCGTCGGGCCGGGGCCCACTCTTCGGCACCCGCAACCGGTGCCGCACGCCGCCGCCCGGGCCTCCGGAGCCTCGGCTTCGGGTATCGCAATATCCAACGGCGCGGCGGTGATGATCGGGAGCGAAAACGCGACCTCCGGCCCGGCGAAGGAGTCCGATTCTCGGCTGCGGTATCTGGAGTCGGGATACATACGAGGTTCTCCGTAGTGGGGCAACGCCCTGCGAATTTTAGACCGTCCCCCGCAACCATTTTTCCGGAGAAGGTTGCTACCATGAACCCCAACGCGGGCGTAACTCAGTGGTAGAGTGACAGCCTTCCAAGCTGTACGTCGAGGGTTCGAATCCCTTCGCCCGCTTTGACGGAAACATTGATGAGAGCTCGACTTACAGCTCCCCTCTCCGCGTCGGAGAGTGCAGCGGAATTGGCCACCAAGCCGGTAATTACCGGCGGGAGGTTCCGACGCACTCGAAGAAGACCGACCCTGTTTTCATCCGTGTTTCCTGATGCCTTGAGGCATGAACGGCGTCGGTCGGCGGCCGGGAACTCATCCGCTGCAAACGTCCCGCCAGAGTAGCCGCCTCCTATTGCGGCATTCGACGCGAGCGAGACAGCTCGCGGGACGATCAGGCCTCGTGACCGGCGGCCTGCCCACAGCGTCGCGGGTCGTCAGGAGCCAGGAAAGCGCCGAGCCCGCGAGTTGGAGACCTGAGCCATGTTCGAACGGCGGACGAGGGAACGAGAGCAATCGATTGACGCTGACAGACCTGCAGGGCGGGGGAGAGGAGCATGAACGATGCTCTCCGGTCGCACTGGCCGGAATACCTTATCGAGGCCGCATTGCTCGGGGTGTTCATGGTCGCGGCGTGCGCGGCGGTCGTGATCTTCCAGCATCCGGCCTCCCCCGTCGCCCGCGTCTTCAGGTTCCCGCACCGTCGGCGCATCCTTATCGGCATCCTCATGGGGCTGACGGCCATCGCCCTGATCTACTCCCCGTGGGGTCAGCGATCAGGGGCGCACCTGAACCCCGGCATCACGCTCATGTTCCTGGTCCTCGGAAAAGTTCAGCCTTGGGACGCGGCATTCTACGTGCTGGCCCAGTTTGTGGGTGGATTCCTCGGAGTCCGCCTTGCGGCGGCCGTCCTCGGGATGCATGTCGCCCATGAGACGGTGAACTACGCCGCGACGCTCCCCGGCAGGCGCGGGGTGCGGATCGCCTGGCTCGCCGAGTTCATCATCGCCTTTGGAATGATGTCCATGGTGCTCCTCTCGATCAATCACGCGGCGACAGCGCCCTACACCGGCGTGTTCGCTGGCCTTCTTGTCGCGGCGTACATCGCGATCGAGGCTCCCGTCTCCGGCATGAGCATGAACCCGGCCCGAACGCTCGGCAGCCGCGTCACTCCTGCTCATCCCTCGAACGGCCGCCATCGGCGGCACCGTCGCGCTGGGAGTCATCAGCGGAGCGATCGTGAGCCACCTCACCCGTCTGGGCATCGTCGTCATGGACGACGGGGGACTCCTCTTCGGCCTCGCTCTCGTGGTCTTTGTCTGCTCCGCGATCGTCGCGTTCATCAGGCTCGCAGACATCCCCATCGTCGGCGCTCGTCTCTCCGTTGCCGTCTCATCCGCCGCAGCGCGGGCCCAGCGATCCGTCGGCCGCTCCGGTAATCACACCTAAAGGCCATCATGACCCGCATCGCCCCGACACGTCCTGTTTCCCCGGCGCCTGCGGCCGGTCCCTCTGCGGAAGCTCAGCGCCTCGCCGAGACCGATGCCGGAAAAGCCGCCTGGCGCCGTTGGGGCCCGTACCTCTCCGAGCGGCAGTGGGGAACTGTCCGCGAGGACTACTCGCCCAAGGACGGGTTCCACGAGCGGGTCATACACGATCGATCCGAGTGCGTCAGCGCCGAGCATCGCGGCACCAAGGCCGCGGCGTGGTACACACTCGAAATTCCTGCCGGCCAGTCCGTCACCCTGCGACTCCGGCTCACCAACTCCGCTGCTCCCGCCGCCACGGCCGTTGCTGACTTTGATCAGGTTGTCGCCGATCGCGTCCGCGAGGCCGACGAGTTCTATCTCTCGCACGGCCACGATCGCCTGGCTCCTGCGGAACGCCTCATCGCGCGGCAATCCTCGGCGGGCCTGCTCTGGAGCAAGCAGTTCTACCACTACGACGTCGCCCCCTGGCTCGACGGCGATCCAGCCCAACCCCGCCCGCCGGCCTCGCGTAAGGACGGGCGAAACGCGGATTGGCGTCACCTCAACAATCGCGACATCATCTCCATGCCCGACAAGTGGGAGTACCCGTGGTACGCCGCATGGGACCTGGCCTTCCAGATGCTCCCGATGGCCCAGATCGATCCGCAGTTCGCCAAAGACCAGCTCGTGCTCTTCCTGCGCGAGTGGTACATGCACCCCAACGGGCAACTCCCCGCGTATGAGTTCGCGTTCGGCGATGTCAACCCGCCGGTGCACGCCTGGGCCTGCTGGCGCGTCTACAAGATGACCGGTAAGCGTGGCCAGCGCGATCGCGCCTTCCTCGCCCGCTGCTTCCAGAAACTCCTTCTCAACTTCAACTGGTGGGTCAACCGCAAGGACCCCACCGGCAAAAACCTCTTTTCAGGCGGGTTCCTCGGCCTTGACAACATCGGCGTCTTCGACCGCTCACGTCCGCTCCCAACCGGCGGCCGTCTTGAGCAGGCCGACGGCACCGCGTGGATGGCGTTCTACTGCGGCACCATGCTCTCGATGGCCCTCGAACTCGCGGGCGGCGAGGAGGGCATGCGCGACCTTGCTTACGAGGACATGGCGACCAAGTTCTTCGAGCACTTCATCGCCATCACCGACTCGATCAACACGCTGGGTGGCAACGGTCTTTGGGACGAGCAAGACGGCTTTTACTACGACCAGATTCGTCTGCCGGAGATGGGAACCCGGGCGATCCCGCTGCGGGTCCGCTCGCTTGTCGGGATGGTTCCGCTGCTGGCCGTCGAGCTGCTGGAGAACGAGGTCATTGATCGCCTCCCGGATTTCAAGAGGCGGATGCAGGGGTTCCTCGACCATCGCAGCGACCTCCCCTGGTTTCAGACCTGCAGCTGCGCTCATGGCGGTGCGGGCAAACGCCACCGGATGCTGGCGATCCCCACACGGGAGCGATTAGAGCGCCTCGTCGGCTACCTCATGGACGACAAGGAGTTTCTTTCGCCCTACGGAGTCCGCTCAGTCTCCAAATGTCATGAACAGCATCCCTATATCTTTCACACGGAAGGGCAAGAGCACCGCGTTGATTACGTCCCCGGCGAGTCCACCAGCGCACTCTTTGGCGGCAACTCCAACTGGCGAGGGCCCATCTGGTTCCCGCTCAACTTCCTTCTCATCGAAGCCCTGGAGCGTTACCATCACCTCTACGGTGACGACCTCACCATCGAATCATCCAAAGGATCGGGCAAGCACATCACGCTCGCCCAAGCCGCGGACGAGATTCGATCCCGTCTTTGCCGCCTCTTCCAGCGTGATCCGTCCGGTCGTCGCCCATGCCACGGCGAGGATGCTCGCTTTGCCCAGGATCCGCACTGGAACACCCAAGACTTGGCCGCGGCCCGCTCCGCGGGTTTGGGTGAGCCGGAGGTCGCGGAGGTTGTCGCCCATGTCGCCCTGAACATCTTCACCGACTACTTCAACCGATTGGCCGCTACCGAAATTGACTTCCCGAAGGTTGAAGTCGGAGGTAGCCAAACGCGGTGAGCGAATCGTGGTTGCGCTGTTCCTGCCATTAGGGCCACCTTCGGGAGCCCGCACCGGCACCGGTCATGAACGGTACTACCGGCGGTATCTCGTGTGATTCTTTGCAAGTACTCGATCAGCCTTGCGGACACGCACGGAACACCAAGAGTCCTGACATCATCGTAAAGCAGAGGCTTTTTGCGCTGCTTTAGCCGTGTTTTCCGGCCCCTTCCAATCGCTACGTCGCGGGCTCGAGTCGCTTCTCGCCGGTGAGCTCCGGACCCCGGCGCCATTGCGCTCTCGGGCGCGATCAGGGCTCCTGCACGACAACGTTGATCAGCGGATGCCGGTGTACCAGGGCAACGTGTCGTTTTGATCGACCTTGCCGATGGCTTTCAGGTGGCCGTCGCCCCACATCGTGTTGCATCCGGAGCCGTGGCGGAAGTACTCTTTCTGCCAGTCCCGGAAGCGGGAGTCGCCGTCGTTGACGTCGGGGTTGTACTGATCGAGGTCGTTCAGGGTGTCGCCGTTGGCATCGAGCATGTGCTCGAAGGCGTCCTGGAAGATGATGATCTGGGAGGGTTGAAAGATGTCGGTGAGGCGGGTGGGGGTGGCGACGACACGGTTGTAGGCCGGGACGAAGCGGCGACGCCAATAGACCATCGGGGGCTGGTTGGTGGAGGGATTAAGACGGTCATCGACTCCGTTGAAGCCGTAGGTCTGGTAGTAGTGGTCGGGGCTGAAGTTTGTCCCGTCGGGGTAGGGGTCCATCAATTTCGCGGAAGGGCAGCGCCACTGCTTCCAGCCGGCGAAAGGGGGGGCGTCGTCGGAGACCCAAGGCATGCGGGCGGTGTACCACGTGGGATCGACGGCAATATCGAGGTAGGGGTCGTAGATGTTGCCCCAGTAGGCTTCGTCGGGCGGGCCGCCGTCGGAGGTGAAGTTGGGGGAGTACGGGCGGACCATGCGGAGGTTGGCCGAGGTGTAGGGGCCCGACGGGTTGATGCGGAGGAAGCGGGCGCCGTAGTTGAGGCGCTTGGCGTGGTGCATGTCCTTGAAGTCCGCGGCGTAAGCGTTGATCGCCGCGTAAATGGTGCGTTGATTCGCCGCGCACACGATCTGTTTGCCAGTGGCGCGGGCGGAGGCGAGCGAGGGGAGGAGAATCCCGAGCAGGAGCGCGATGATCGCTATGACGACCAGCAGTTCGATGAGCGTGAACGCGGGAAAGCGGTTCGGAACAGGGCGGGTCCGAGCGGGGACGGGCATGGAAAACTCCGGGGCAGGAATGGGAGACGCGTGGGACCGGGAAACTCTACCCGCGCGGGGCCGCAGATTCATTCGTTTGATTGATCGCATGAAACATTTAATACAACTTTCACGCGATCACAACAAATGAAATCTTAACGAAGACTTTGCGCAGTTCATACTTCGGCAGCACTTGCGCGTGATTCGCCAGAGATAGACTCCTCTCGCCTTATGAGTCTCCGTCGTGGAGTACTCCAGGGGTGCACGTTTAACGACGAGGAGAAGACCGCGTGATCAATTCCAGATGTTGCCTGCCCACGCTGCTTGCGTTGGCGGCCGGGCTTGCCTGTTCCTACGGGGCTTCGGCTCAGACGATTTTTTACTCCCAGAACTTTGACGGGGCGGTGCTGAATCAGCAGTCTGGCGACCCGGCGGTGCTCGCGGTGTGCGGGAGCCTGGGCCTGGCGTTTACTCACGTCCCGCCCGCGGGTTGGACATGGGACGCCTGCGGGACGGCGACGTATGCGTGCCGCGTCGGGACCCCGACGTGCGACGAGGTTCCGGGAAACTGCGGGACGTGTGGCTCGCTCGAAGGGGTGCTGGAGTGGGAAGGGTGGTCGTTCACCCCCAAGACTTTCTGGGGCGTGCGAACCGACAACCAGGAGCGTCAGAACTTTACGCTCGGGGTGGGAAACGTGGCGGTTGCGGACCCCGATGAGTGGGACGACCGGGGCGATCCGGATCAGAACTGCGGGACGATGAACACATGGATGGGGACTCCGGCAATCAGCCTGTCGGGCGTGAGCCTGGCGACGCTGTCGCTGACGTTCGATTCGAGTTGGCGGCCCGAGGGCTTTGACGACCTTCCGGACAACAACCAAACGGCGATTATCCGGGCCTACTACACGGTGGGCGGGGTCGAGCAGGCGGCGGTTGAGGTGATGCAGTGGGACTCGGACGCGTCGGGAATCGAAGCTGGTGACTATTTCAAGCCCGATGCGACCAACGAAACGGTTGTGCTCACAGGGGCTTTCGTGGATGAGCGGGCTCCGGGCCTGCAAGCACCGTTGGGTGCGACGGCTGTGCGGTTCGAGTTCGGGATGGTTCGCGCGGCCAACGACTGGTGGTGGGCGATCGACAACGTCCGTGTGGCCGGGAACGTCGCGGGCAATGCAACCACGATCTTCACGGAAGGCTTCGAGGGCGTGACACTGCTGCCGCCGGTGCATGAAGTGCCGACGGGGTGCGCGACGACGTATTGCGGCGTGAACACCTTCACCCACACCGGCCCGGGCGGCGTGGTCGTGACGGTCGACGGCCCGGCCTCGGGCGGTGTGCCGGATTGGCGTGGCTGGAGTTTCGTGGAGCGTCCGTTCTGGAACTGCGTGAGCGGCGGAAACGGGAACGGGTTCATCAACTCGAGCGGCAAACTGGCCGTGGCCGACGGCGACGAGTTCGAGGACTCGGGCGATGCGACCGGCCCTCTGGACACGACGATGACCACGCCCGGGATCGACCTTTCGGGCCGGTCGGGGAACCTGGTGGTTCTGTCGTTCGATTCGGCGTGGCTCAACGAAGAGCCGCAGATCGCGACGATTGTGGCCGAGTACAACAACGGCGACACCGAAGAGGTTCTGCGGTGGGAGTCGGCGGCGGGCGTGTTCTTCAAGGGCGATGCCCCGAACGAGCAGGTCGCGATTGCGATCGACGTTCCGGCGGCGGCGACGTCGGTGGTGTTGAAGTTCCGCTATGTGGCGGGCAACAACTGGTTCTGGGGGATCGACAACGTCCAACTCTTCCAGGGTTCGGCGACGATTGGGATCGCGAACATCGTTCCTTCGCAGTCGGTGATGATCCTGGCCCCGACCGAGGATTTCGCGGCGTGCACCACGCCATGGTCTCCCACGCCCCCGGCGGGCTGGACGGACGTTTGGAACCCGATCGGCGGATGCCCCGTGGAGTGCGGCCGTCCGGAGTGGCGGGGCTGGGCGTTCGCGTTCAAGGATTGGTGGTGGCAGCGGGTGGACGATCAGCAGCGCAGCCAGTTCACCAAGGGCCGGGGCATCGTGGCCATCGCGGACCCCGATGAATGGGACGACTTTGCGAACAACACTTCCAACTTCAACGCCTTCCTGACGACCCCGAGCATTGCGCTCCCGGGCATCATCGGCGATGCCTCGCTAACGTTTGACTCCAGTTGGAGAGACGAGGCCTTCGACGACGGTTGCACCTGCGACCCCAATCCTCCGGCCAGCACGATCCAAAGCGTCAGCACGGGCAACCCGGCCGTCGTGACTACAACCGGCCCGCACGGCTTCGCGACGGGCAACTACGTCCAGATCGGCGGCAGCAATTCGACACCGACGCTCAACGGCCGGGTTCGCATCATCGTGACCAGCCCGACGACCTTCACCGTTCCTGCCGCCGTTTCGGGCGCGGGATCCACGGGCAGCGCGACCCGTCGCAACACCAACAACCAGACCGCCGTGGTCAAGGCGGTCTACACGGTTGGCGGCGTCGATCAGCCG